>Ga0326727_10012782_pt1 | contig 18974 bp, 16 predicted proteins | sample MB2enrmetagenome_FD_207643 | JGI IMG/M metagenome (GOLD analysis project Ga0326727, IMG submission 207643) | Lab enriched peat soil microbial communities from McLean, Ithaca, NY, United States - MB29MY | ecosystem: Environmental > Terrestrial > Soil > Wetlands > Peat | place: USA: New York...
GTCTTCTTTGCGTATCATCATGCCGCAAGTCCCTTTCGAACTTAGCGTACCGCTTTCGGCCGCCCCAGCGCGTACCAGATCGGGTAGTCCGTCATCGGCGGCGTGGTGCCCAGCGCCCGCATCCGCGCGGCAGCCCAATCGTCTTCTCCAGATCCGCCAACTCCACCGTCTTCACCAGAGCCTGATTCGCCCGGCCCATGGCCGCTTCGAGTTCCTCCGCGGACTCCCGCTCCTTGAATCCCGCCGGATCGGACATCTCGCCGCGCGCCAACGCCTGTAGCATCTCGTACGCCATCGCCATGTGGTTTAGCCGCTTGCGAATCTCCTGATCCTCCATTAGCGTTGCATTCCCGTGAAGCACCATCCAATGCACCCCGTCCGCCCAAGCCTGGTGCCGCGCCATCTCTAACATAAGCTCCCTATCCATACACCAACCCTCCACCGATTAGCATAGTATCTCTGGCGGGGCGGACCGGCGGCGGAGCAAATAAGAATCGGCGGGGCGGCGCGCTCGTTACGGTTGCAGCTTCAGCGTCGTTGTTCCGGCGGGGCCTTTGTAGATCAGCTCCACCGATAGGATGCCTTTCTCCCTGCCACTGTACTGGTAGAAAAGCAATCCGGCCTGCGGAAGAGCGCGGTCTCCCTCCGGCAGCACGGCCTTCTGAATGCGCTGTGTCCAGGCGCGCCGCACCGCCACCGGCACAGGCGGCGGCCCCGGCTTGGGTGCGGTCGGATCGGGGTTGTCCCCGCCACTGTTCAAGCTGGTTTTCGATTTTTCCCGTGCGGCAACCTCCTCGGGCGGCTCCCACAGCGGATCTCTCACCGACTTCACCACCAGCCCGTAGGGAACGCTCGCCAGCGGCGTCTTCCTCCCGTTGATCCTCAGCCAGAAGTCCTCGGCCGACAGCTTGAGCCGCGCATCCGGCGGACCGTACAACCCGACTTCAACCGCCACGTACTCCTCCGAAGTCAGGCTGCCTTCCAAGGTTGGGACCTGGTGTCCCGCGAACTCGGCCCCAATCGTCACCGCGCCCACCTGTCCGTGCACTTGGTAATCCGTCGGCGCCGCCCTGGGTGGAACACCCTCCATCCCCTTCACTGGCGCGTCGTTGCCGGACGCGGTTTGCGCCGCCGCGCACAGGAACGGAACGGCCATCAAAACACCGGTTCGCAAGGCGTTCTCAAGTCGCATAACTATCCCCAACCTAGTATGTTCGCACATTCCGCCCCAGCCCCTGAAAGGACCCGCCGTCTGGCGGCATTCCCCAGTGACGCGGCCGGTCCGGGAACAATCGGACCGCTTTCGGAGTCCAATGCTCCAGAGCCTCCGGCCGACTAAGGAGACGCAGGATGCAAGCCGGCCCCGCTCCCAACGCCACTTACTCGCACGGCGTCCCCCATGTCGCCGTTCCTTACCGCCCGCGCGCCTTCCAATCGCGGGTCTACGAATACTACGATCCCGATGTAAGTTCCGTAGCGCGCCCCATCCAACTGGAGGTGCGCCCGCGTTAGCCCGGATCAGCTCTTGGCCGGAGGCTCCGTGGCCGTCTTCACCAGTTCCCAACGGCCGCGGCCGCACTTATTCTTGCACATCGGAAGTATCCGATCCTTGCTGAAGGCCGCCGGCAGCTTGCATACGCTGCACCAATAAATGCCTGTGGCGGGAGCCGGCGTGGCCGGTTTGTAAGTCATGATTTCGATGCACCTCGACTGTGTCGTTCCGCGATCACGGCCCGCGCCAGCTCTTCGGGCCGCTCCACCGTTCTATCCGGCGGGTCCTCCGCGAAGCTCTCCGGCTGGAATCCGTACATCACGCCCCACACCGCGATGCCGGCGTTGCGGGCCGTCCGCACGTCCACCGCGCTGTCGCCCACCAACAGCGCGCGGCTTCGCTCCACGCCCAGTTCCGCCAGCAGCGTCTCCACCCCGATCGGATGCGGTTTCTTTTGGTCGAAGCTATTGCCGCCGTAAACCCGCGCGAAGTAGCGCGCCAAGCCCAGCCCCTCGATAATCCGGCCGCTGATGCGCGACGGCTTGTTGGTCAGCACCGCCATTCGCACGCCGTCTCGCGCCAGCGCCTCCAGCGCCTCCGCAACCCCAGGATAGGCCCGCGTGTTGTCCAGCTTGTGCTGATCGTAGTAGGCCAGGAAGTACTCCAGCGCCTTCTCGACCGCCTCGTCGCTCGTCTCCGCCCCCAGCGCCCGCCGCATCAGAACCTGCGCGCCCGCGCCCACATAGGTCGAGATCAGCTCGTTTTCCAGCCTCGGCAAACCCAGGTGAACCCGCGTGGCGTTCACCGCATGCGCCAAGTCCAGCTTCGAGTCGATCAGCGTGCCATCCAGGTCGAAAATGAGCAGGTCCATGCGGAAACAACCGTTAACCTAAGATCTTACCATCCGCCGCCCGCCTGCCTCGCCAAGCCCCTTCGCCCCCATGGAACATTTCCCCGCCCCCCTGCGTACCTCCAAATATGTTCTGCACAATGTGCGGATCGAAAACGGCGGATACCGACCTCTTCTGCGCCCGCTGCGGCCACTCCCTCGGGCCCGGCCCGCCGCCTCCCGCGTCTACGCGGATCCTGAGCCGCCCCATGGATCGCAGCAAGCTCGGCGGAGTCTGTGCGGGCATCGCGCGTTACTGCGACGTCGACGTGACGCTGATGCGAATCCTCTGGGTGATCGCCATCTTCTTCTCCGGCGGCTTGGCGATCCCGCTCTACGTCGTCGCCTGGATCGTGATGCCCCGCGACTGGCCCTATCCCCCGCCCCCTACGCGGAGGATCGTAGTGTGTTGACCGCCAGACCGCTCCGCGCCTCGTAGCTCGCGATGGCCGTCTCCTGCTGCAGGATGTACCCCAGCTCGTCCATTCCCTCCACCAGGCAGTGCCTGGCGAAACTGTCCACCGGAAACTCAATGGCGCGCCCGTCCGGGAGCGTCAGCGTCTGCGCCGCCAGGTCCACGCTCACCTTGGCCTCCGGCGGGAGCGCGAACAACTCGGCATGAATCTCGCGCGAAACCACAATCGGCAGCAGCGAATTTTTGAGCGCATTCTGCCGGAAGATGTCCGCGAACGAGGTGCTCACTACCGCGCGGAACCCGAACTGTGTCAGTGCCCACGGCGCGTGTTCCCGCGAGCTGCCGCAGCCGAAATTGTCGCCCGCCAGCAGTATCTCCGCGCCCCGCGCCCGCTCCCGATTCAGGATGAAATCCGGCTTCGGCCCGCCCTCGGCGTCGTACCGCCAATCGCAGAACAGCGCATCTCCGAGCCCCTCCTTCGAAATGGTCTTCAAAAAGCGGGCCGGAATAATCTGGTCGGTGTCGACATTGTCTATCGCCAGCGGTACCAGGCGGCTCTCGAACTTAGTGAACGGTTTCATAGCATTGTCCTCACGTCGGTAACCACGCCGGTGACCGCGGCCGCCGCGGCCGTAAGCGGGCTGGCCAGGAAAGTGCGCCCGCCCGGTCCCTGGCGTCCTTCGAAATTGCGGTTGCTGGTGGCCACGCAGTATTCGCCCGGCTCCAGGCGGTCCTCGTTCATGGCCAGGCACATCGAGCAGCCCGCCTCGCGCCACTCCGCGCCCGCCGCGCGGAAAACCTCGTCCAGTCCCTCGGCCTCGGCCAGCCGCTTCACTTCGTTCGATCCGGGCACAATCAGCGTGCGCACTTGCGGGCTTACTTTGCGGCCCTTCAGCACCGACGCCGCCGCGCGCAGGTCCGCCAACCGCCCGTTGGTGCAACTCCCCACGAACACCACGTTCACGGCGTGGCCCAGCAGCGGCTTCCCGCCTTCCAGATCCATGTACTTGAGCGCCTTGCGCACCGATTCGCGCTCCATGGGGTCGGCGATGGCGCTGGGATCGGGGATAGCGCCGGTGATCGGGATGCCCATGCCGGGGCTGGTGCCGAAAGTGATCATCGGCTCCAGCCGGTCCGCCTCGATTTCAACCTGCTTGTCGTAGCTCGCCCCCTCGTCGCTCGCCAGTTGTTTCCAGCGCGCGATGGCGCGGTCCCAGTCGGCCCCGTGCGGCGCGTACGGCCTCCCGTACATGTATTCGAACGTGACGCCGTCCGGGGCGACGAGGCCGGCGCGCGCCCCGGCTTCAATCGACATATTTGTCACCGTCATCCGCTCTTCCATCGAGAGCGCGCGGATGGTCGAACCGCGGTACTCGAAAACGCAGCCGGTGCCGCCGCCCGTTCCGATCTTCGCGATGAGCGCCAGGATCGCGTCCTTCGCCGTGACGCCCGGCCGCAGCGCGCCGCTCACCTCCACTCGAAAGCTCTTCGGCTTACGCTGCAAGAGGCATTGCGTGGCCAGCACCTGTTCCACTTCGCTCGTGCCGATGCCGAACGCCAGCGCACCCAGCGCCCCGTGCGTGGCCGTGTGGCTGTCGCCGCACACAATGGTCATGCCCGGCTGCGTGAGTCCCAGCTCCGGCCCGATCACGTGTACGATTCCCTGCCGCTGGCTCGCGAGCCCATAGCAGGTCAAGCCGAACTCCTCGCAGTTCCGCTCCAGTTGCGCGATCTGCTTCGCCGACGTCTGGTTCGCAATCGGCAGCGAGCGGTCCGTCGTGGGCACGTTGTGGTCGGTCGTGGCCAGCGTGTGCTCCGGCCGCCGCACCTTCAGGCCGCGCCTCCGCAGGCTGTCGAACGCCTGTGGCGAGGTGACCTCGTGGACCAGGTGCAGGTCGATGTAGAGCAGTGTCGGGGCGCCCTGGTTTTCCGCCACCACGTGCGCGTCCCAAACTTTTTCCATGATCGTGCGGGCTTGTTTCATAGACACTCCAGAATTGCGTCGCCTACCTGGCTGGTGCTGGCCGGCGTTCCCGGCGGGCGCAGATCGGCGGTCACTCGGCCGCTATTGAGAACCTTCTCGATCGCCGCGTAGACGGCCGCCGCTTCTTCCTTCAAACCGAACGTGTACTCCAGCATCGCCGCCACCGACCCGATGGCGCCCAGCGGATTGGCCCGGTTCTGTCCGGCGATATCCGGCGCCGAGCCGTGCACCGGCTCGTACAGCCCGTGCCGGTCGCCCAGCGACGCCGAAGGCAGCATGCCGATCGATCCCGCCAGCACCGCTCCTTCGTCGCTCAGAATATCGCCGAACATGTTCTCGGTCAGGATAATATCGAAGCGCCGCGGATTCAGGATCAACTGCATCGCGCAGTTGTCCACCAGTAGATGGTCCAGCGCCACGTCCGGATAATCCGCCGCTACTTCCGTCACCACCCGCCGCCAGAGCTGCGAATTCTCCAGCACATTCGACTTATCAACGCTCGTCACCTTGCGCCGCCGGTTCCGCGCCAGCTCGAAAGCCTTCCGCGCGATGCGGTCTATCTCGGCGCGCGTGTAGACCATCGTGTTCACCGCGGTGTCGCCGGCGATGCCGCGCGGCGTGCCGTAGTACAGCCCGCCCGTGAGTTCCCTCACGATGATCATGTCCACGCCCTCCGCCAGCGCGTTCTTGAGCGGCGACGAATCCAGCAGCGCGGCGTAGGCCCGTACCGGCCTCAGGTTGGCGTACACGCCCAACGCCTGCCGCAGACCCAGCAATCCGGCTTCGGGCCGCTGGCTCGGCGGCATCTGGTCGAACTCCGGCAGGCCCACCGCGCCCATCAGCGTCGCATCGGCCTCGAGCGCCAGCCGCAGCGTCTCCTCGGGCAGCGGATTCCCGGTCTTGTGGATCGCGATGCCGCCCAGCAGCCCTTCCGTCAGGCTCAGGTCGTGGCCGTGTTTCTGTGCTGCGTGATCGAGCACGCGGACGGCTTCCCGCGTCACTTCGACGCCAATGCCGTCTCCAGGGAGTACGAGTACGTTGAGTTTCATCGTGGAGAATCCAGTATAGCGAGTGCCGCTTCGACGATCTACGCGCCCGGAGCTATTCCGTCGCCGCCGCGTCCGCCGTCCGCTCTTCGAGGATCGCCAGAATCTCCTCGTTGAGCACGCCCTTCTTGCGGTCCGCCAGCGCGATGAAGCGCTCGTAAACGGTGTCCAGCTCGGCCTTCGAGAGCGTGTAGCCCAGGATCGAGCAGCGCTGGTTCAGCGCATGCCGCCCGCTGTGCTTGCCCAGGATCAGCCGGCTCTCCGGCACGCCCACCGAGTGCGGGTCCATGATCTCGTAGGTGCTGCGCTCTTTCAAATAGCCGTCCTGGTGGATGCCCGCTTCGTGCGCGAAGGCGTTCCCGCCCACGACGGCCTTGTTGGGCTGCGGGCCGAACGCGATCAGGCTGGCCAGCAGTTGGCTGGCCGGATACAGATGCTCGGTGGCCACGCCGGTATCGAACGGAAGCATGTCCTGGCGCGTCTTGATCGCCATCACCGCTTCCTCCAGCGCGCAGTTGCCGGCCCGCTCCCCGATCCCGTTAATCGTGCATTCGATCTGCCGCGCCCCGGCCAGCACCCCGGCCAGCGAATTCGCCGTCGCCAGGCCCAGATCGTTATGGCAGTGTACGCTCACGATCGCCGTATCGCCCAGCGCCCGCGCCACACGCCCGATGAACTCGCCGAACTCCACCGGAACCGAGTAGCCCACCGTGTCCGGCAGATTCACCGTGTTCGCCCCGGCCGCTACCACCGCCTTCGAAATCTCTTCGAGAAATGCGGGATCGGTCCGCGTCGCGTCCTCGGCCGAAAACTCGACGTCCTCGGCGTAGCGGCGCGACAGTTCCACCGCCGCCACCGCCTGCGCCAGGACTTCCTCGCGGCTCTTGTGGAGCTTGTGCTTGAGGTGTATATCGCTGGTTGCGATAAACGTATGGATGCGCGGTCTCTTCGCGTGTTCCAAAGCGCGGGCGGCCCGTTCGACGTCCATGGTGCAGGCCCTGGCGAGTGCCGCCACCCGCACCGACGGGAACTCCCGGCTCACCGCGTCTACCGCCTGGTAATCGCCCTCCGAGGCGATCGGGAACCCGGCTTCGAGGTAATCGACGCCCAGTTCCACCAGCTTGTGAGCCATTTGCACTTTCTCGGGTACCGTCATGCTGCATCCGGGCGACTGTTCGCCGTCCCGGAGCGTCGTGTCGAATATGTATACGCGATCGTTCATGAGTTTCCGCCCGCGCTTTGGAGGATTTCGCCCGCGGCCGGCCTGTTTCTCCGGCCACCGGCTTAAGGCCAGTATGAGGCAGGAAAGTGCGATTTGGCAAATTGATAGTTTTCTTGATCTCCATGAGTGGCAGTGATATCATAAGCATTGTTTATATGGAACTCTACCTCCTTACCACCTTCCTCACCGTCGCCGCCGAGAAGAGCTTCTCCCGCGCCGCCGATAAGCTCCTCCGCACACAGCCCGCCATCTCCCTGGCCATCCAGCGCCTGGAGAACGAACTCGGCGAGCGTCTCATCGACCGCAGCGGCAAGCACCTGCTTCTCACCGACGCCGGCCGCATCGTCGCCGAGCACGCCCGCCGCTTCCAGAACCTCTCCCGCGACCTCGAAAACGCCCTGGCCGAACTCAAGGACAACGCCGCCGGCCGCCTGGTGATCGGCGCCAACGAGTCCACGGCGCTGTATCTGCTCCAGCACATCGAGCAGTACCGCCGCCTCTATCCCAAGGTGATGGTGCAAGTGCGCCGCTGCCTGTCCAGCAAAGTGCCGGGCCAGTTAATCGACGGCGACCTGGAACTGGGCGTCATCAGCTACGATCCCCGCGACGACCGCCTGGTCTCCAGCGTCATCTACACCGACCACCTAGCCTTCGTCGTCTCCCCCAAGCACCGCTTCGCCCGCCGCAAGTCCGTGGCCCTCGCCGAGCTGGGCATGGAAACCTTCATCGCGCACAACGTCGTGTCGCCCTACCGCGACACCGTCGTCCGCGAGTTTCAGCGGCATCAGGTGGCCCTCAACATGGACGTCGAAATGCCCACCGTCGAAACCATCCGGCGCATGGTGCAGCGCAACGAGGGCGTGGCCTTCCTCCCCCGCATGTGCGTCGAGCAGGAGCTCGGCCAGAAGCTCCTCTGCGAGGTCGAAGTCAAGGAGCTCCGCGTCGAGCGCCACATCCGCCTCGTCTATCCGGCCCGCCGCCTCCTCAGCCACGCCGCCCGCGCCTTCCTCGAGCTCCTCAAGGAAGGCTGATGGGTCGCGCCGGTGGTCTTGCCGCCGGTGTACTCGGCAGACCTGGGCACATCGTCCGTCGAAGCGGCCCGTGAATGCCCTACCGCCCCACCGCCTGGCACGCCGTCCCCAGACACCGTATGGCGCCCTGCTCGTCCGTGCGAAAGACCTTCGCCCGCCGTTGCCCGGCCAGATCCAGCAGCGCGGGGCTGGGCTGGCCGAACTCGTTGCCGCGTCCGCAGGAGATCGCCAGCGCCTTCGGCCGCACGCTCGCCAGCACGTTCAGGCTGGTGCCCGTCTCCGCGCCGTGGTCGGCGGCCTTCAGCACGTCGGCCGCCAGGTCCGAGCGATGGAAGCGGTACAGCGACTCCCAGCACAGATCCTCGCAATCGCCGGGAAACAGGTAGCGGGCCGTCGGATACGTCGCTTTCAGCACCAGCGAGTGGTCGTTCACCGAACTGTCGCGAGGCCGCAGCGGCAACGATTCCGGGTGCAGCACGTCCAGGGTCAGCTTGGCGAATCGCTTTTGGGCGCCCGCGGTAACCGCCTCGTAACGCTCGGCGCGCTCGATCACCGCGCGCTGCTGCCAACTGAAGTCCAGCCCGGAATACCAGATCTCATGCACCGGGAATGCATCCAGAATTGCGGCCAGGCCCCCCGTGTGGTCCGCGTGGGCATTACTGAGCACCACCAGATCGACGCTCGCGATCCCTTCCCGGCGCAGCAGTTCCGCGATCTTCTCGTTGTGGCCGGTATCCACGACAATCGTCTCGTTTTCAGGAGTGCGAATCAGCGCCGCATCGGCCTGCCCAACGTCGAAGAAGGTAACCGAAAGGTCCTCGGGAGGCTGTGGTTTCCTGGCACAGGCGGCCAGAAGGACGGCCAACGCGACCGGCGGGATAGCTCTTTTAATTTGCATTGCCCCGAGAGAGAATTATAGCGTGATGCGACACCTTGCTTTGGCGGGCCTCGCCATGCTGGCTCTGAGCGGCTGCCACCGCGAGCCAGCTCCGGAAGCGTTTGGCCCGCTGGCGGAGGAGTTCGTCTACTCGACGCTCGATTTTTCTCCGGTCTCGGCGACCGCCGCCGGATACCACCAGCGCCCCGGCAAGAACTTCGACGAGATGCTCGACGATTTCGGCCCTGCGGCGCTCGACCTACAACGCGGCTTCTACCGCCGCTTCCAGGAGCGTCTCTCCAAGCTGAACCCGGCGCGATTGGGTGACGAGGATCGCGCCGACTACGGCATTCTGCGCGACCAGATCGCGCTGGCGCTCCTCGATCTGGACCACATCCGCGGCTACCGCCATAACCCTACCCTCTACGTCGAATCGGTTGGGAACGCGATGTTTTCGCCTTACGTCCTGGAGTACGCGCCCGCGCCGGCGCGAATGCGGCACATCGTCGCCCGCCTCCGGAAACTGCCCGCGTTTCTCGCGACCGCCAGGAGCAACCTCGAGGATTCGCCTCCCATCTGGACCCAGGTCGCCCTCGCTGAAAACGCCGGCAACATCGAGCTGATCGATCGCACCATTCGCGCCGCCGTTCCCCCAGCGTTGCGCCCCGCTTACGATCGCGCGGCCGCTCCCGCTCTCGACTCCCTGCGCGCTTTCGCCGCCTGGCTCAAATCCGGCTTGAAACCCGCCTCCGAGGATGCCTGGCGCCTGGGGCCGGACAACTACCGCCAGAAGTTTCGCCTCGTTCTCGGAAGCGACCGCACGCCGGATCAAGTACTGGAAGCGGCCGAGGCGGACCTCCTCTGGGTGCGCGCGCGAATGCTCGAGCTCGCCCGCCCGCTCCACCAGAACTGGTTTCCCCAGCACGGCGCTCACGCCGACCCGAACGTCATCCTCCGGGAGGTGCTGGGCCACATCGCGCTGCGCCACGCCTCGCCCGACACCTACATCGCCGAGGCCAAGCGCGATCTCGAAGACGCGCGGATCTTCGTTCGTAACCGCGGCCTGCTCGCGCTGCCCTCCCGGGAAAACCTCCAGGTGATCGAAACCCCGCCCTTCTTACGGGGCATTTACGCCGTCGGAGGATTCGTGCCGGCGCCCGCCCTCGAGCCTCGTCTGGGGGCCTTCTACTGGATCACTCCGATCCCGCCCGAGTGGCCCGCCCAGCGCAAGGAGTCCAAGCTGCGCGAGTACAATTTTTACAAGTTGAATCTGCTGACGCTCCACGAGGCTGTCCCTGGCCACTACATGCAAGCCGAATACGCCAACGACATCGAGCCTTCCTCCCGGCGCCTGCTGCGGGCCGTCTTCGGCAATACCCCCTACATCGAGGGCTGGGCGCAATACATCACCCAGGCCATGCTGGACGCCGGTTACCTCGACCATGCGCCCGAGCTCCGCCTCACTTTTCAGAAGGAAGAACTGCGCGTGCTGGCCAACGCCATCCTGGACATTCGTTTGCACACCCGCGCTATGACCGCCCAGCAGGCGCTCGCCTTGATGACCGGCCAGACCTTCCAGGAAACCGAGGAAGCCACTGCCAAGTTGCAGCGCGCCCAACTGTCGTCCTGCCAGTTGCCGGCCTACTATGTCGGCTGGCGCGACTGGCTGCGCGTCCGCGATCGATTCCATCAGCTTGTCGGCGACGACTTCGACCTGGCGCAGTTCCACCAGTGGGCGCTCGGCGAGGGCGCGGTGCCGCTTCCCGCGCTCGGCCATTTGCTGGCGGCCAAAACCGCGGGACAATAGAGATATGAGCGATGTGCCCGCCAGCCAGTCGGCCCCTGTCCAGCCCCGCCCCCGCTCCATAACGCGCGTCCTCCTCGCCTGGGCGCGCGACGTGGCCTTCTCCGTTCTCATCGCCTTCGTGGTGATCGTTTTCATTTACCAGCCCGTCAAGGTCGAGGGCAACAGCATGCTGCCCGGCCTCATGGACCAGGAGCGCATATTCGTCAACAAGTTCGGTTATCGTTTCGGCATCGGCGCCATCGAGCGCGGCGACCTGATCGTCTTCTGGTTTCCGGGCGACCTCTCCAAGTCCTACATCAAGCGCGTCGTCGGGCTTCCCGGCGATACCATCGAGATCGACCGCGGCACGGTCGTCCTCAACGGCCGGCCCCTCCGCGAGGATTACGTCCCCGCCGAGTACCGCGACTCCCTTTCCATGCCGCCGCGCAAGATCGACGCCGGCAACTATTTCGTGCTTGGCGATCACCGCAACTCCTCCAACGACAGCCGCAGCGGCTGGCTCGCCCCCCGAAGCTGCATCTACGGCAAAGCCGTCTTCGTCTACTGGCCGCTAGCCAGACTGGGCCCCTTGAAGTAGCCCGCCGCGGAGGGCAGAGGGATCCGGCCACGGCGCCGGGCGCGCGGGCATCCGTCTCGAATCGGTTTGAATGGCCGGCTCTTACGAGTGCGGATAATCCGGCGCCATCCAACTTTTGCACCAGTGATGCAGGGTGAAGGTCTGGGGCGTGATGCAGGCCGGCGTGAACTCTTCGTTCCAACAGAACGGATAGAAGCGGCGGGTGGAGTAGAGGGTGATCCCATCCAGCGTCTCATCCGCGTCGCCGCCCTGCCAACCGCGCTCCCGCATCAGACGCGTCAGCAGCACCGGCCCATTTTCGACCGCGGCCTGCTCCGTTCCCCCCTCTTCGATGATGTCGGTCATCAGCTTGAGCAACCCTTGGCCCGGACGGGCTCCCATGACCGCTGTGCCCACGAACTCAGGGCGTTCGACGCCGAAGAACAGGCGGTTGGAAAGCAGCTCGTCGAACGGCCGCAGCACCTCCACGTCGTTGTCGAGGTACAGGCCCCCGTACTTAAACAGGTACCAAAGCCGCAGGTAGTCGGTGGCGTGTACGTACTTCCGTTCGGCCAGGCAGCGCCGGAGGTAGGGGGTATCCGGCTCCAGGTTGTCGATGGTCACGCGCCGGATCTCCATCCCCAGCCTTTCCCAGGTAGCGGTGTAGCGCTGGAGATTCTCCGGGAGCGGGCCATCGCTTATCCAGATCGTGAAGACATGTCTTGGAATCGAAGCGGCGGCGCGCGCCGCGCGCAGTTCGGCCGCCGAGGAGAACCCGGCCCCGCAAGCCACTCGGTCCGGGTCGCCGACCGGACCGCAGGTGCGGGCGATGCGGCCCGCCATGATCTCCCCGCACAAACCGCCGGTCCGGGTGGCCCAATAGAAGACGGAGCTCCGTTCGTGATCCATGTGCGGGGCCGCTCCCGGCAATTGTCCCACCATCGTCGCGCCACGCAGGCGATCGTTCAGTTCGGTATCTTCGCCGCCCCATGCCCGGAAGCGCTCGTCGTAGCCGCCGATCTGCTCGAACAACCGCGCCTCCACCCAGGTGCAGAGTCCGTAAGCGCCCAGCCGCGTGCTTGCGCCGTAGTCTTCCACGCGGAACGGCCCCAGGGGAACGCCCAGGCGGTCGCGGATCGCCCGTTCGGTCGCCGCCGTGTCCAGATCGATCGTGGTTTCGTAAACCAGGACCTTCTCCCCGTTCTCCATCCGCTCCAAACCGGAGCGCAGGAACCCGGGCGGCGCTAACAGGTCGATGTCGGCGAAGCACAGCGCGCCCTGGCCGCCGGCGGCCTTGGCGCCGATGTTGCGCGGCCAGGCGTTGCTGTACAAGCCGGGGTTGCAGGCGAAGATGTATTGGTCCACCAGCGGCGCCACCGTCTTCTCCAGCCGTGGCTCCTCGTCCTGTTCCACCAGGACGATGCGGTAGCGCCAGCGCTCCAGAGTCTGGTAATTGAGCGCTTCCAGACAAGCCTTCAGATTGCGCAGGCGGTCCGCTCCGGCCCGGCCCACGTTGACCACCACGGTCAGCTCGGTCTGCTCTCTGGCGCCGCGATCCGGGGCGGCTGCCGCCATCTCCGCGGCCCCATCCTGCTGGAACGCGGTGAAGCGCAACCCGCCTGGGTGGTTGCGGGCGATCAGCAAACACGAGCCCCGGACGACCTCCCGGCCAGCTCTGGGAACTGGCCCGCCGTCCGCCGAGCGCCACAGGATCTCCAACCAGTTGTCACAGCATGGATAGGAGCCGGCGCCCAGCACCGCCACCCGAGGCGACCGGGCGCGCGCGCAGGCGATGGCCACCGCGCCCTCGCGGCCCAGTTCGCGCGCGTTTCGCACCAGGTCGATGTCGCCCCGCTTGGCCAGCAGTTCGAGCCAGACCCCGGCCCCGTCGTCGGAGGCATCGTCCACCACCAGCAGACGCGCGTCCTGGCCTGCCAGGTGGCGCAGCGTGCGCAGGGTGATCCCACGCGCCGTGGCGAGCGAGTTGCCAAAGACGGCCACCGCGGTGAACGCCGGGGCCGGCCCGGTTGGCGCGGGCACGCCGGCCTCGGCTGGCCACACTCCCGTCTGCTCGATCCGCAAGCCGCCGGGCGCCGCCTCCCCGCCCGCTTCGCCCGCCTGCATCAAGCGCTCGTACTCGTACCAATCCTCCCCCAGCAGCCGGCGGATCTCCGCAACTCGCCAGGGCTCCCAGTAGCTTCCACCCGGCGCCTTGGGGCTGACATTCGCCTCGTGGATCATGGAAACGTGACAGGTGGAATCCGCAAGCGCCGCCGCGCGCGCCGAAGCCGGGTCCCAGATGAACTGGTTGTCCTCGCCCACGTCCAGGTCCGCAAACCGGTGAGCCTCCCAGAACGCGCGCCGGTAGCAGAACGAACTTCCATGCACCCAGAAGCGGTCCTGCGGCGGATAGCGATAGCGCCAGGCCTGCCCCGTTCGCAGGTCGAAGAACAGGATCGGGTTGAGTCCGCAGAGATCCAGGTCCTGTCCCAGCAGCGTCTCCACCATCGAGCGAATGCGGTGCGGCGCCTGCCAGTCGTCGTCGTCCCAGTGCAGGATGATCTCCCCGCGCGCCTGTTCGCAAGCCAGGTTGCGCTTGGCGCCCACCGAGAGCCGCGACTCCAGCCGCAGGTAACGGATTCGCGCATCCCGGGGCGCCAGGTCCTCCACCGAATCTGTGCCGTCGTCCAGGATGACCAGCTCTTTGGGATCGTAGTCCTGCCGCAGGAAGTGCCGGATGGCCAGCGGCACGAAGCGCCGCCGGTTGTGGGTCGGCATGATGCAGCTAACCAGCGGGCGGCCCGAAATCCGGACGGACGCGTGAGTTTCGCCTCGTTCCGCCGCCTGCGTGGGCGGGAGTTGGGCTATCTCGGGTTCGTAGAACGGCCAGTCGTCGCCCAGCAGCCGGCGAACCTCTTCCAGAGGGTACGTCTCGCGGGGTGCGCTGGCGGGCAGATCCTGCCCACCGCCCTCCTCGGGAAGCGGGGCCACCTGCCAATGGTAGTCCGGCAGGGCCAGCCCCGATGCGGCCGCCGCGTGCATCAGCGACCCAATCTCCGCGCCGCCGTCCAGCTCGGGAAAGCGATTTGCCTCCCAGAACGAGCGCCAGTAGCACAACGAGGCCGGATGTGCCCAGAACCCGCGCTCCGGCGGCTGCCGGTATAGCCGGGCCCGCCCGGATCTCCGGTCGTAGCACACCGCTGGATTCAGCCCGCACAGGTCGGCTGGCTCGTTCACAAGCGCGGCCACCTGGCAACGGATGCGATGCGGCGCGTACCAGACATCGTCCTCCCAGTGAAGGATCGCCTCGCCATGGGCCTGCGAGCAGGCCAAGTTGCGTTTGGCGCCCGTGGGCGTATTCCGGGCCAGCCGGAAGTAGCGTATCCGCTGGTCGTGCGGAAGCGTCTCTTCGACCGATTCGCCCCCGTCGTCGATAACCAGCAGTTCCTTGCGCTCGTAATCCTGCCGGAGGAAGTATTCGACAGCCAGCCCGACAGACCGGCTGCGATCCCCCACCAGCAGGATGCAGGATGCCAGCGGTGGCCCGGCCGGTCCCTTTCCCGCGGGCGGCAACTGCGCTTCGTACAGGCTCCAGTCGCTGCCCAGCAGGGAGCGAATCTCTTTGGCGGGGAGCGCTTGGCGGTAAGGCCCGTCCCGGATCGTACCGATCGACACCTGCAAGTTCGCCTGGACCGCCACCGCACGCCGGGGCCGGGCGTTCCAGGTGAAGCGCAGATCCTCGCGGCACTCCGCCTCCGGGTACGGGCGCCTTTGCCATAGCCGGCGTTGGAAGGCCAGCGCCGCGCCATGCCCGGGCGGATACTGGCACACGGCAGCTTCGCCGCTGGCCGGATCGTAAGCTGTCAGCGGATTGAGGCGGCACAGGTCCGCCCGCCGGCCCAGCATCGTCTCCACCACCTCGCCGATCTGCCCGGGGGCGTGCCAGGCCGCTTCGTCCCATTGCATCAGGATGCCGCCGCGCGCCTCCGCGCAGGCCAGGTTGCGCAGAGCTCCCGCTGTCGCGCCGGGCGGAGCGGCCACCGTGCGCAGCCGGGGACTCCCCGGAAGATCGCAGAGCGTTTCCGCGCTCCCGGCGGCGATCAGCTCGCAGGGAGCGTAGTCCTGCCGCAGGAAGTAGTCGGCCGCCAGCGCCGCCTGTTTCCGGTCGCGTGCCAGCAGGATGGCGGAGACCAGCGGCCGCTCCCGGCAAGACCCGGCATTTCGCGCGGCACGCAACGGCGGTGGCGCAACCGGCGTTCGTCCGAGCATCTCCAGGTCGTTCCCGAGGATGGCCGCCGCCAGCCCTGGCGGGTAGGTCCGGGCGCCCGCTGGAGCCGGAGTGAGAGCGACGCAAAACACGGCGCGCTCCGCCTTGCGCCTCCAGGCCTTCCCCGAAGCCGGATCGTACCCCATGGCCGGCTCCAGCGCGGCGCGCCCGTGCACGGCGTACAGCAGCGCATCCGGCGAGTACCACACCGCTTCTTCCCAGCGAATCGCCATCTCGCCGCGCGCCTGTCCCAGCGCAAAGCGCCAGGCGGCCTCCCGCGAACCGAGCGGCGCCACGCGCATGTACCGCATGGACGGCCCGGGCGGCACGAGCTCGCCCAGCGCCTCCGCTCCGTCGTCGATCACGATGAGTTCGCGCGCCGGATACTCCTGGCGCAAGTACAACCTCACGGCCAGCGGGACCCATTGCCCGCTCCGCGCCAGCAGTATGCAAGAGACTAGCGGTTCCACGTCCTTACGGCCGCCGGACTGGCCGCGCGGCCAGACAGTAGAGATGGCCCGCGGTGGCCGCCAGAATGTCGCCGGAGGCGGTCGGCACGGGCGCGGTTTGAAACGTCTCGCCCGCCGCCTGATAGAGTGCGCTGCGCTTGCCCTGGGCGTCCCAAACCGCAATCCATTCCCCTTCGCTCACTAGCAAACGGCCGTCCGGCAAAGCCACCGCGCCGGCCACCGGGCCCTCCGCCGACCGAGCCCAGTCCAGCTTCCCATCCACGCCCAGCGACAGAATCTCGCGCCCCACAATCAGGTACACGCGATGATCGTAGCCCACGATGGGCGGCATGGCCAGCGCCGGCGTTCCCGGCGGAAAACCGAAGCCGTACTCCAGCTCGCCTTCCGGAGTCAACAGCCACAGCGCGCCCGCCTGGCCCTCCCGCTTTACCACCAGGTAGATGCGCCCGCTCTCGTCCAGGCTCATCGCCGCCGGCTCGAAGGAACCTTCCAGGACCCGCGGCGCCCGCAGATCCCAATCCAGGATATAGATCCTGCCCGGCGATGCGGCGGCCACCAGTTGGTCCGTGGCAGCGAACAGAATCTTCTCCGACGGCAGATACAGCATCTTCTCCGGCGCGGCCGGCCGCAGCGTCCCCATCGAACTGGTCTTGATAGGCTCGGCCACATCCACCGCGTCCACTGCGCTGCGCATCCTGGCCGGCGGCCCCGTATCCAGCGGCTTCAACATCCGCTCGTTGCCCGCGATCAGGATACGGTCTCCGCGCCGCACAATCAGCCGCCGGGAAAAGATATCGCCCTGCGAAGGCAAGTGCGTAAACCGCAAGGAGCCATCGGCGGTGCGAACGGCGGCCATATGCCCGCTGCCGATCATGCGGTAGAAAAGCCCGTGAGCCATATCCAGCGTGACCGGCCAGCCCGCCGACACGCCGGACGTAATGCTCCGCCCCTGCATGGCCAGGAGCATCCACTCGCTGCCGTAAAGCAGGATGCGGTCCTGATCCTGCAACACGAACCGCGGGCTGAGCGAGGGCGGCAGATCCGTGCTCCAGCGCGGCCTCAGTTCCCCCTCCCCGACTCCAAAAGAGGAACGCGAGTTCGCTCCCGCGTTGCCGAAGGGGCAGATGTAGCCCGTCCCCTCCGGTTTCGCCTCCCCTGGTGCGCGCGCACCGGCGCCCGGCCGGATGGGCGTGGCGGCCGGCGTCAACACCGTCGCTTTCAATCCTTCGAGAAGCCGGATTTCTGGCATTTTGTCCTCTCCTGCCTGGCGCTGGCAAACGGCGGCCGCCGCCATCCCAGCCAGCGCCAGCGCCGCACGCATTCTCACGGGACCTCCGTCACGGCCACGCCGGAGCCTCCCAGCAGGTTAACCATCAAGGCCACATCCGCCGCGTTGATCGCGGCCATAGTCTTATTGAACCCGAAGAACTTCGGGAATTCGTCTTGGAGTCCGGCCGCCACATCCGCGTATGCGCCGCAGTTCAAGGTTAACTGCCGCGCACCGGCATCCCAAACTGTGCCGGCCGGGCCGGGGAAGTCCACCTCGACGTTGAAATGCGACCCGTACTCGGTCCGTAGCGCGGCTACATCCCAGACCTTCGCGCCGTAGTGCCCGTTCGGATCGTTGGCCACCATCAGCAGCGGCGCGAAATGAATCAGGCAATTGTCGAACCGGAGCGGCGGCGAGCCGAAGCTCCCACTGAACCTCCAGCGGTAACACATGCCCATGCGCACCGCCGCCGCCATCTGCGCCGTGATGTTCTCCCGGTAGTCGTCTTCGGTAGCCACGGTGGCGTCGTCGGACATCGTGCATTCCAGCCGCAGGTCGATCACCAGCAGGCCGTCGAAACGGAGCGCGGCCGGCGGGCTGGCGGGCGGCGATCCGGCCGGGGGGCTGCCGCCGGGGCGCCATCCCTTGGCGTCGCGGCATAGGCCCGCCAGCACGTGCTGGCTGTAGTGATCCTTGCCCAGCGGGTAGAGGTAATACTCGAACTTGTCCCAGTTGGCCGTCGGGGGCGAGGTTGGCGAGTTGGCGTTCCGCGTCGCGTTGCGCGCTCCCAGGTATGGCCAGCTCACGTAGGTGCGGTCTTCGTCCCGTTTGGTGTGCGGAGGCAGGACGTACTCGTAGGAAGCGGTGTCCAGAGCATCCTGAAACTTCACTTTGAGCGGAACGCCCATGACGCGGCTCGCCCATTCGGCCGACGGCCAGAAGTAGCGTCCTCGGATTCGTGCATTCACGTTCATCAGACTGCCGGTGTAGATCCCGCCGTCGAAGGTCTGCGTCGCGTCCTGGCGGCCGTCCGCCTCGTAGGGATCTCCGGGTGGCCCATTGGCCTGGTAACTCATCTGGTCGTAGGAGGCGCAGTTCCACCGCTCGTTGTAGTCGTCCGGCAGGCCGTTCATGTGCCCGCTCTCATGGGCCGAAGTGTGCCAGCCATCGGCTTGCGATTCCTTGTCGCCGGGATTGTTGTATTCGCCGGTGCCGTCTCCCGATCCGCGGTTGGACCGCCCCGCTCCCACCGTGAGTTTGAAGTGTGCCCGGCTCTCCTCCACCGCCTGGTCGAACCAGACCACCTGGATGCTCAGTTTGACGGGCGGCGACTGCGCGGGCAGCAGCAGGGCCCGGCAATTGTTGATGGCGTCCGCCCCGTTCCACCGCGCCGAGGTATTGATGCTCACCGAGTCGTTGAACTCTTTGCCCGTGCCGTCGTTGGCCGAGCCGTCCCACATGGCGCGGATGTAGTGCATCTGGGTGGCCAGTTCGTCGCCCGCGGCCGTCACGTCGCAGCACCGCAGCAGCAGCATGTCGCAGCGGCCGAACCAGGTGGTCCGGTTGACGTCGTAGTGCTTCGGGAATTCGGTGCAGTTTTGGAAATGAAACGGCTGATAGGCGTAGAGCGGCTTGCCGGCCGGCTGCT
>Ga0326727_10012783_pt1 | contig 18972 bp, 13 predicted proteins | sample MB2enrmetagenome_FD_207643 | JGI IMG/M metagenome (GOLD analysis project Ga0326727, IMG submission 207643) | Lab enriched peat soil microbial communities from McLean, Ithaca, NY, United States - MB29MY | ecosystem: Environmental > Terrestrial > Soil > Wetlands > Peat | place: USA: New York...
GCTGGTACACCGCTCGGGCGAGATGAGCGAGGGCTATTACAAGGTGGATCATTCGGGCGAGAACGTGTACCTGCTCGATTTCACGAGCTGCAAGACGCCGGGCCGGTATTTCGTGGCGGTTGCCGGGGTCGGCCGCAGCCTGCCCTTCGAGATCGGCGACGACGTGTACCAGAAGGCGTTCGAGGTGCAGGCCTACGGGGTGTTCGCGCAGCGGTGCGGCATCGCGCTGGGCCCGCCCTACAGCCAATGGCGGCGGATCGCCTGCCACACCCAGGGCCTCACCCTGACCACGCAGCTTCACGATGAGCCGCACGAGATCCAAAAGGACCTGCCGCGGAAGGTCGTGCGGCGGCCGCTGGACCCCAAGCCCGACACGAAACTGGACAAGCTCGACCGCGACCCCGCCCTGCTGGCCCGCTATCCGCTGGACGGCGATTTCAAGGATGCCTCGGGCCACGGGCACGACCTGGCGCCGGTGTCGGCGGGCCAGCAGTTCAGCCCGGACACGGAGGTCCTGCCGGGCGGCAAGCGGGTCTTCGGGCCGACCCGGGCCGGACGCGGCAACGGGGCCACGGCCGGCGGCATCCCCGCCGACGCCGCCGGCGGCTATACGATCTGCGGCTGGTTCAAGAAGGACGAGAACGCCGATTTCCACGGGACGCTGTTCGGCTTCGGCAGCGGCGAGTGGGCCAAGCCGCGAATGCTGGTCACGGCCGGCTGGGGAGTCCTTTCCTTCAGCGTGGGCGGCACCAGCCGTCCCACGCAGCACGCCCGCATCAACGACAATGCCTGGCACCACGTGGCGCTGGTGGTCGGGCCGGCGGCGGAGAAGCCGCGGCGGGCGTGGCTGTACGTGGACGGCCGCGCGGCGTGCTCGGCCGAGGCGGGGGCCGAGACGGCCGGCGACTTCTCGCTGGGCACGATCACCGGCAACGGCAGCGGCAACGCGTGCTTCGCCGGCTTCCGCCTCTATCGCCGCGCGCTGGGGCCCGAGGAACTCGGCGTGGTGGCCACCCCGCGGCCAGCCGAAGCCCCGGTGGTCATCGCCGCCCACGGCGGGCACCACGATGCGGGCGATTACAACCCCCGCGCGCACCTCGACGTGGCCCAGACCCTCATGGACGCCTATGAGATGGCGCCGCAGAAGTTCTACGACGGGCAGTTGAACATCCCGGAAAAGGGCAACGGCATCCCGGACATCCTCGACGAGGCGCACTGGGCCCTGCGGTTGTGGCTGGACCTCCAGGACCAGGACGGCGGCGTCCATCACGGCAGCGAGTCGGCCGGCGACCCGAATTTCATCGAGACCGTGGAGCTCGATCACCTCGGCGACTATGCCTATGCCAAGGACGCCGCGGCATCCTACGAGCTGGCCGGCGCATTGGCCCAGGCCGCGCGACTCTGGCGGTCGCTGGGGAAGACCCGGGACGCGGACGACTTCCTGGGGCGGGCCCGGCGGGCCTATGACTGGGCCGAGAACCATCCGCCCCAAGCCAAGACCCCGCAGGAGTACGCCTTCCAGTACCTCGGGCCCAGGGCTTACGCAGCCGCCCAGATGTTACACACCACCGGAGAGCCGCGCTTCCATACGGATTTCCGCGGCGCGTGCGTCTGGTCCCGCAAGCCGGACGCCGAGCTGGAGGTCTATACCCGCTACGACCAGAGCTTGGCGGCCTGGGCCTACGTGAAGTGCCCCGCCGCCGTGGCCGACGCCCGGCTGCAAGCGGCGGTCCGCCGGGCGATCCTGGACCGCGCCGACATGTTCATCCGCCAGTGCCAGACCATGGCCTACGGCTTCATCCGCCATCCGCTGGCCCCCATCAACTGGGGAACCGGGGCCTATGAGAACTACCTGCCGGTCATCCTCTGGTCCTACAAGCTCACCGGCGACGACAAGTACCGCGCCTGGATCGTGCGGACCTGCGACAACACCCTGGGGGCCAATCCGCTCAATCTGAGTTACATTGTCGGGCTGGGGACGCGGACGGTCCGCGCCCCGCTGCACAACAGCCGCTACAGCCATCTGGGCGAGGTGGTGCCGGGCCAGCAGGTGCAAGGGCCCGTGCAGGCCGCCGGCGGCTATCGCGTAGCCGAAATCGCGTATCCTCCGCCCCGCGATAATTTCGCCGTCTTGCAGAACTTCGTCGATTGTCACTTTGCGATCGACATGGACGAAGGCCTGGTGGCGTCGCAGGCGAAGACGATGGCCGCCTTCGGCCTGCTGCTCGGCGACCACCGCGCAGGGACCGCAAAGGAGTAGGCAAACGGGCAGATTGGGATTGCGCGACGCCAGCCGGGTTACGAGGCGACCTTCACCGCCGAGACCTTGGCTTCCTTGTAATCCTTGCCGTCTTTGCCCTGCTTGGTGACCGGCTCGCTGGCCAAGGTGGCGGTCATGCTCTTGCCCGAGTGGCGGGCCTTGAAGGCCGCTTTCAGGCTGTCGCTGTCGCCCCTGAGGATCCAGCGAGCACCTGCATCGTCGGTCAGCATCAGGCAGCAGCCCTCGACTACGCCCGAGCAACCGCCGCAGTTCGCCTTGCCGGTGACGGTCTTGGCCGAATCGACGGCCATTGCGTTGGCCGACAGGCCCAGCACGAGTACCACGGCGACCAGCAGTCCTACCCATTTCATGCGGTTCATCGACGTTCTCCTTAAGTGCTTCCCACGGGTTGGATCTGCGGCGACCTACACAGTCGCTGCCCACGCCCTCGCTCCAGCCCGCGGGGTTCAATTCCCGTGCAATTATAGGAAGCAAGACCCGGGCGGGCAAGCGGGGTGCCCCGGGGGGCGGAAAGGACCACCTGCGACGCTGCGCGGGGCAAGGGGGCATGTCGGCTGCTTGGTACCCGGTGCCGGGTGCCCGCTACCATCCCCGGCGGTCAAGGCCGATTCGCGTTTGACATCTGACATTCATGAACTAGGGTTAAAATGGAAACCTCTTCTCCCGGCGGTCCATTCCGGACCGCTCGGCTCGTTCGCAACAATTCCAATCGGGAAAGGACCAAACACAATGAAGGCGCAACACTTGCGATGGCCGTTGGGATTGGCGTTGGCCATCTGCCTCACGACCGCGGCTCCGGTGACCGCGGGGAGCGGCCAAGGCGGTTGGAGCGGCTCCGGCAGCTCCAACTGGTGGAGCGGCGGCTCGGGTGGTTCCGGCTCGGGTGGCTCCGGCAGCTCCGGCGGGACCAGCAGCTACGTCTCTCCCATACAGTCCACCTATCGGGAGCTGGGGTGGTCCATCGCCGCCCAGGTCGAGGTCGTCGGCTGCGACGCGGCGGCCCAGGCCGTGCAGGCCCTGCTGCCGAGCTGGGAGACGTATATCAACTCGATCCTGCAGGAAGGGGTGGCCTTCGCCCAGGCGAATCAGTGCCAACTGGACCCCAGCTCGCTGTACTTCTACTACGCCTACGCGCCGCGGATCTACATGGCCATGGACGGCGGCTGGTACACCGACGGCATCGGCGTGACCATTGGCCCGGCCGCCCCGCTGAACGGGCAGCCGACCGCGGGAACCAACTACCTCGTGTTCCCCAACGGCAACATGAACTACAACAATAACTGCCCGACGAAACAGGTCGGCAACACGCGGACCACTTTTTGTCCGCTGCTCCCGGGCGACTTCGTGCAATTGCCCACCGTGCAGCCGGGCCAGCAACTGTCGCTGGTCTTCTTCTCGAACGTGAACAGCAACGGGGTTCCCACGAACGTGTTCTACGAGGACCCGAACGCCAACTGCGACGGGATGCAGCACATGGTGGCCTTCTTCCCGTCCGTGGGCAGCCAGTACATCATCATCGGCTTCGAGGACGAGCCGAAGAGCATCAGCGACTTCGACTACAACGACATGGTCATCATCGTCGACGTGGGGCCGCAGAACGCCGCCATGCTGATGAATAACAGCAGCATGCCGAAATGAGCGAGAGGCGGACGTCGCGTGGCGCCATGCCCACGCTTGCGTGGGCATGAGGGATAGTAGTAAGAGATTGTAGGGTGGGTCGACGGTGCCCGGTCGGCGCCGCTCGACCCGCCCCGCAAGACCACAGGCAGCTCATTAGGGGATGGAGAGATCGTGAAAGATCGGCGAGGGGGGAAGTCGGCGGTGCGGGGCCGCCGTGGCATCGCCGCGGTCGAGCTGGCCTTGTGCCTGCCGGTGCTGGTGGTGCTGGCGTTGGGGGCCATCGAGGTTTGCAACGTGATGTACGTGCGGGCGCGGATGTTTTCGGCGGCCTACGAGGCGGCCCGCTACGCGACCCGCCCCACCACCGCGGCCACCTTGGCCGCCACGAACCCCGACGCGGCCAGCAACCTCGTGACGAACTACTGTAGCACCTTGCTCGGCCAGCTCGGCGTAAACGGGGCCACGCCCCAGTTGACGGTCATCAGCAACGCCACCTCGCAGGCCGAGAGCATCACTGCGGCCAGCCCGCTGGACCTGGTGACCGTCTCGGTTTCCGCCCCCTTGAGCCAGAATTACATCACCGCGTACATCATCAACACGTCGATGACCATCAATGCCTCGGCGACGCTGATCGTGGAGTGAGGAGGACCAGACGCGATGTTTTCCGGAAAGAAGACGACCCGCGGGTTGCGGCGTTCCCGCCGCGGGGCAATCGTGGCCTTGGTCGGCGTCTCGCTGCCCATGCTGGTGCTGCTGGCCGCCTATGCCGTGGACGTGGCCTACATGGAGGTCGTCCGCGCGCAGCTCCGCATCTCCACCGATTCGGCGGCCAAGGCCGCGCTGATCTCGTACGGCTCGGGGCAGACGCAGGCCGCGGCCATCACCTTTGCCCAGACAGTGGCCAATAACAACCTGGTCGCCGGCGGCACGGCGTCGTATTCCAGCAGCAACCTGCTCTTCGGCAATTCGGTGAAGAACGGCGGCGGCGTCTACGTGTTCACCTCCGGGGGAACGCCCACCAACAGCGTGCAGGCCACCGCCACCGTGACCCCGACGCTGCTGCTGACCGCGTACCTGCCGGTGAGCAGCTTTACCACGCAGCAGGTCTCCGTGGCGACGCGGATCAGCCACGACATCATCCTGGTGCTGGATCGCTCGGCCTCGATGGCCTTCGACCTGAGCGCCAACGAGTTTTCCTATCCGCCGGACGTGAGCACGGGTCGCACCCAGCTCCAGTGCTACTTCACGGCGCCCAGCGCCACGGCCAGCCGCTGGGCCGCCCTGACCGCCGCCGTGAACTCGTTCATCAACACCTTGACCGCGCGGAACCTGGACGTACACGTGGGGCTGGTCACTTACGCGGAGACCTACTCCTTCGGCAACTACAGCGCGACGGAATCCACGCTCGACGTGCCGCTCACCTCGAACTTAAGCCTGATCACCGCCGCCTTGAACAACTACGGGGCGAACCCGCTCCTGGGGGACACGAACATCGCGGCCGGCCTGGCCACCGCCGAGACCGAGCTGACCGGACCCGACGCCCGGACCTCCACCGCGGACCGCACGATCATCTTGCTGACCGACGGGGTGGCGACCCAGGGCAACACGAACATTGCCGGCATCGTGCAGGGCTACCGCCAGAACAACCAGATCGTCACCCAGGTGATCACCTTCGGCGGCGAGGCCGCCAGCGGCACAACGGTAAATACCGCGATGCAATCCGCCGCGCAGGACGGCAACGGCAATTTCTACAACGCCCCCACGGCGGCCCAGCTCACGCAGGCCTTCCAGCAGATCGCCGACAGCCTGCCGGCGGTGCTGGTGCAATAGGGTACCCGGGAACAGCCACATGAAACGCCATACACGGTTGATCCGGGAGCGGCGGGCCGCGGCGGCGGTCGAATTCGCCATCTGCGCCTCCGTGCTCGTGACGCTGATGTTCGCGATCATCGAGTTCTCCCGCCTGCTGCAAATCCAGCACGCGGTGCGGCAGGCCGCGCTGGAGGGCGCGCGGACCGGCATCACGCTGGACGCCACCACGGCCAGCACCGCGGCCGAGGCCACCAACATCCTCTCGATGGTGGGCATCACCAACCCTACCATCACCGTCACGGCCACCGCGTCCAACGGCTCGACTTCGACATCCTCCCTGGCCTATGCCAGCACGGGGGTCTCGGTGCACGTCTCGGTGGATCCTGCGGGGAATAGCTGGTACAAGTACTTCCTGCCGGCCGGCACTCCGCTCCAGGCCACGGTCACGCTGGAGCGCGAAGTCGACGCGATTTCAGTGCCGTAGGTGGCCGCTTTGGCTCCTCTCTCGTTCCCACGCTCCGCGTGGGAACGGACTGAGCGGACGCTCTGCGTCCTCGAGGCCGCGCCCCGGTAGGCGCGGCGAGGGCCGCCTCGCAAGGGCCGCAGGAGCGGCCATCCAGGGCGTTCCCACCGACCATGCCGACCAACGCTCCGCGTCGGTGCCCGACGGTGCCCGCCGTGGGAGCGAGGGCTTACGCCGGCCGTCAGCCCGGCACCATGCCCAGCAGGCTTTGCGGCGTTTCATAAAGGACGGTCCGGGCGATCCCAAGGGCATCGTCGCGGCTGTATTGGCCCTGGCGGATCTTCTCGGCCAGCACCCGCGCCCACTGCTTCTGCACCATCCGCGCCTTGCCGTAGACCCATTCCGCGCAATACGCGTCGGAGAAGAAGCCCACTTGCTTGTTGACCGGCAGCATGTCGAGCCGCTCGGCGATGACCTGGCGGATGGTGCCGGGAAAGAAGTTGTGCCACCAATAGCCGGCCAGGCTCAGGTTGGGCAACTCGCGGGCCAGCGTACACATCGCCTGATTGGCGTGCCGCGTGCCCAGGAAGCACTGGAACCGCAGCCGCGGATGGCGGGCGATCATCTCGGCCAGTTGCTTGATCGTCCGCTGGTAGAGGATGCTGGCCGTTTCGTAGGGCATCGGTTCGGCCCCGATGCTGAACTGGAAGACGATTTTCTCCGCGTGCGCTTCCAGGGCGGTCAGGAACGCCTCGTTGATGTAGGAGGCATAGGCGTCGCGCTCCTGCGGCCCGGCTTGGGAGCGCCGGGCGATCGCCGCGGCCATCTCGGCGTCGCCGACCAGGCGGTAGTCGATGTCCGTCGAGACGGTCGTGGCGGTGGCCACCAGCCGCTCGTAGGGGATGGTCTGGACGTAATGCGCCAGCGCCGCGTGTACGTCCTCCAGGCTGCGGATGATGCGCTGGCTGGCGGGCCGCTGCCCGCCGATCGGCGAGGGCGGCTCCGGCTGGCGTCCCCAGCAGTGCTCCAGCTCGTACAGGGCGGTGTCGAACTCGCCCCACTGGTAGCGCGTGAAGAACGCCCATTCCAGCGAGTATTGCAAGCGGGCGTCGTCGGCGCCGTCGCCGCGGCGGGCGTACTCGGCGCACGTGCGGCGGATGTTGAGCCGGTCGAAGATCGAGTGCTGCCAGGCGCGGTCGTCGGCCCGCTCGCGCACCATCGCGTCCAATCGCCGCCAGTTGTCCGCCGCGACCGGCTCGCTCCAGCCATACAGGTCGCGGAGGATGATCCGCACCATCCAGGCGCAACTCGTGTTGCGGATCCGCGGCAGGTACGGCAACGCTTCTGCGATCCGCGCGTGGGCCTCGTCCCGCTCGGGCCAGCCGGGATACTGGGTCAGCCGCGCGCCGCTCGGGCAGCCCGCCGCATACAGGTCGCTGACCAGCATGTGGTAGAGCAGGATATCGTGCAAGCCGCGGGCGCCCAGCCGTCCGCCCACCAGGTGCGTGTGCACGTCGAACATCGGCAGGGCGGCCAGGGCCGCTTCCAGGTCGGTCACCAGGTCTTGGCAGCTCGTGTTCATTTGCCCCCCTTGTCGAAGGCCGCGTCGAAGGCCAGCCGGCTGGGCGGGAAGTCGAGCTTGCGGACGTACTCGCAGGCTTCCCGCGCGCCGTGCTCGCGGTCCATGCCGTTGTCCTCCCACTCGACGGACAATGGCCCCTCGTAGCCGGCGTCGTTGAGGGCGCGGATGATCGCCTCGAAATCCACGCCGCCGCGGCCCAGCGAGCGGAAGTCCCAGCCGCGGCGCGGGTCGCCGAAGTTCAAATGGCTCGACAGGATGCCGCTCGATCCGTCCAGCCGCACGATGGCATCCTTCATGTGGACGTGGAAGATCCGCTCAGGGAACCTGCGGATGAACCGGGCCGGATCGACCCCCTGCCAGATCAAATGGCTCGGATCGAAATTGAAGCCGAACTCCGCGCGGTTGCCGAGGGTCTCCACGGCCCGTTGGGCCGAATACAGGTCGAAGGCGATCTCGGTCGGGTGTACCTCCAGGGCGAAGCGGACGCCGCACTCGCCGAACACGTCCAGGATCGGGTTCCAGCGCTCGGCCAGCAGCCGGAAGCCCTCGTCGATCATCGCGGCGGAGACGGGCGGGAACGAGTAAAGCAGGTGCCAGATGCTCGAGCCGGTGAAGCCGTTGACCACGCCGATGCCCAGGTTGCGGGCGGCCCGGGCGGCGTTCTTCATGTCTTCGGCGGCCCGCGCACTGACGCCGGCCGGATTGCCGTCGCCCCAGATGTACGCCGGCAAGATGGCCTTGTGGCGGGCATCGACGTGGTCCAGCACGGCCTGCCCCGCCAGGTGGTTGCTGATCGAAAACACCTGCATTCCGTAGCGCTCCAGCGTCTTCCGCTTGCGGTCGCAGTAGGCCGGATCGGAAACGGCCTTGGCCACTTCGAAATGGTCGCCGGCGCAGGCCAGCTCCAGGCCGTCGAAGCCGAACGCCTTGGCCTTGACGGCCAGCGTCTCCAGCGGCAAGTCGGCCCACTGGCCGGTACATAAAGTGACAGGTCTCGACATGACAGGATCTCCTTACGAGTTATTGTTTGGGGGGCGGGGGCAGTCCGGCGAGTCGCAGGGCTTCTTCCGCTCCTTTGCCGTCGTGAATCACGGTCTTGAAAGCCCGCAGGGCCGCCCCGATCGGCTGGAATCCCCAAATGTTCCGGCCGATGGTCGCGCCGCGGGCCCCGCTGCGCATCACTTGGACCATCATCCGCAGGGCCGCCGGGAGCGAATCGGCCTGCGGGCCGCCTGCCGCCACCAACGGCACGGGGCACTCGGCCACGATCTGGGCATGCGCCTGCACGTCGCCGCAGAACGGCGTTTTTACCACGTCGGCCCCGACTTCCACCGCGCAGCGCACCGCCCAGGCGATGTCTTCCGCCGCAAAGGAAATCTTGCCCGCCTGGTCGCGCGGGTAAATGTGGCAGATGACCGGCATCTCGAACGGGGCCGCCTGGCGGACGCACTCGGCCACGGTCGCCAGGTAGGCGGCTTCCGTGGCGCCGCGGACAAAGGCCGCCACCGCGAAGGCGTCGGCCCCCAGCCGCACCGCGTCTTCGGGCACGGCCGCCTGCTGGCGGGCCGAATCGTCGGGTCGGGCCAGCGTGCTCTGCAGGATCAGCGGGATCCGCCCGGCATAGGGCGCCCACGCCGCGGCCGCAATCCCCTTGTGCATCGTTACCGCGTCCGGCTGCGCGGCGGCCACCTCGGAGAGCGTCTGCCGGATGCGGCGCAAGCCGTCGGGCAGCCCGTGCCCGTAGCCGATAAAGTGATCCACCGCCACCGAGCAAAGATGCCCGGAGGGGTGGGCGAAGAGACGGTTCATGCGGATCAGTCTTCCAATGTTCATCGTCGCTTGCTGTCCTTTGTCTGGATTGGGGTGTTCAACAGTGCCTCGACCTCGGCCCGGCTGGGCAGGCCGGCGCCGGCGCCGCAGTGGGCGGCCTTCAAGGCGGCGGCCGCCGAGGCGAAGCGCACCGCCGCCGGAACGTCCAGCCCGTCCACCAGGGCTGCCGCATACGCGCCGTGAAACACGTCGCCGCAGCCGGTGGTGTTCACCGCATGAACCGCAAAGGCCGCCTGGTGCAGGGGCTGGCCCCCGTGGCCGCTGAGGTGCCAACAGCCGTCGCTGCCGCAGGTTACGACCACCGCGCGGCGGCCCGCCGCCCACAGTGCCCGCGCGGCCAAGGCAGGCTCCGTTTCGCCGCTGAGCGAACAGGCGAAATCCCGCGAGAGCAGCAGGTGGTCCACCAGCCGCAGCAAGTCCGGCAAGAGCGGGCTCTCGCCGGCCTCCAGGTCCGCGATCACGGGGATCCCGGCGCTGCGGGCCACCCCGGCGGCGCGGATCATGCCCTCGATGCCGTAATGGTCGACAAACAGCACCCGGGCGGAGCGGATCAGTTCTTCCTGCGGCCAGAGCGGATCGGCGCCGAATACGCCCTCGGTGTCGAACAGGATGGCCCGCGTTTGCCGGCTTTCATCGACCACGACAACCGAGCGGATCGGCCGCGCGTCGTCTCGCAAACACACGTATTGGGTGTCGATCCCCTCCTGCTGAAACCAGTCGAGCACGAATTGCGAGAGCTCGTCGTGGCCCAGGGTGCCCGCGTAGGCCGAGCGGCAGCCCAGCCGCGCGGCCGCCGCCAAGGCCATGGCCGTCAGGCCGCCGCATTGCCGCCGCCGGCGGCGGACCTGCGCCTTGCCGTCCGCCGCCGGATAAGCATCGACGTACAGCAACTCGTCGATTGCCGTGCAGCCCAATCCGAGGATGTCAATGCTCATTGGCCCGGCTTTGAACGTGGGTGAAAATGAGCTGACAAATCCGAAACTCGAAATCCGAAATTCTAAACAAATTCGAATTCACAAATCCCAATGCCCCAAAGCACCGGGTTTCTGTCCTTGGTGATTTGGTAATTTGGGATTGTTTCGGATTTCGATATTCGGATTTGGTGTTTCTATCGCGCGGATTCCGCATTGGCGCCTCGCATATTGTCCCGTTGGCGGATGAAGAACATGCGATCCACGTAAACGGCCGTGACCTCGCCGGGCCGCTGCGGCGGGGCGACCCAGGCATACATCGTCGGCCCGAGCGGGTGTACCCCCAGGTCGAAGACGCGGTACTCCGGCCCGGCCGCTTCTTCCACCTGGACCACGCGGTCGGCCACGCCCCGCCTGGCCTGCGTGTCGTAGATGCCCATCGTCATCGCCATGCCCGTGCCGGCCTTCGCTTCGCAGCGGGCCACCACGTAGCAGTGCCAGGCCGTGCCGGCCATGTCCTCGGGGATCGGCCAGGAAACGGCCCACTCGCGATGGCTGCCGGGCATGCGGGCGGCCGACTTGTCGGAGGCCCGCGGGTCCTCGACCAGCCTGGCCCACTCTCCCGGCCGCGCCAGCCGGAAACGATTGTCCTGGGCGTCGACCCAGTCGTCCTCGCCCAGCCCGCGGCAGAGGTCCGGCGGCGGCGCGGGGGGGCGGAACGTCTGCCGCAGCGACGCCGCGTAGGGGGCAAACGGCCGGCCTTCCGCGTAGAAATCGGCGTGCAGCTTCTCGCCCAACGCGACGAAGGCCGCACACGCCGCGGCCGGGTCTTTCGGGCCGAGGAACTCGCCGCCGCGCCGCCGCGCCGTCCGCCGCAGCGCGTCGTAGCGCTGCAGCCAGGCGTGTTCCAGCGGCATCCGCTCGCGCCGCACCCGCGCCGCCAGCACCGGGTCCCCCGCCACTGCCGCCTCCGCACGGTCGAAGAGCTGCGCGGCCCGGTTCATGTCGGCCGGCGTCAGCCAGGTGCTGGTGTCCGGCATGTAGCAGCGCAGGTAGACGCCGGACCGCTCGGCCGCGTCGTGGACGTGATCGAGGTAGGCCAGCAAGTGCGGCGCGGCCGGGCCGTAGTAGCCCTCGGCGAACTCGCGGATCAGCCCGCGCGGATCGCGCCGCGGGTCCCACATCAAGTGCGCCAGCAGCCAAGCCCGCAGCCCCACGAAATCCCCCACCGCACAGGCCATGTCGCCTTCCTCGAAGAGGCCCATGGCGTGATGATCCACGAAGAAGCGGATGTTCGGCGCCAACACCCGCAGGTTGGGGTGCGGCAGGATGAACTGCTGGAAGTTGGCCGTGTAGTCCCAGATGAACAGGTGCGGGGCGATCCGGCTCCAGGCCTCGATGTCGCTGCGAAAGGCCGCGTTCTGCTTGCCCTCCAGCGGCTCCACGAACGAGCACTCGATCGAGCACAGCCGCACTACGACGTTCTCGCGCGGGCGGACCACCAGCGGCGGCTTGCGGGTGTACTGGTAGGCCAGCGTCTCCACCAGCACCTCCGGAAACTCGCGGCCGATCTCCTCCGCCGCGGCGTTGACCATCCGCAAGAGCGGCCCCGCCGGGCTGCCCTCTTCCTTTTCCACCGCCAGGCAGCGGGGGCACTCGCAGCGGCCCGCCCAGTCGTTCTGGCTGATCGAAATCAAGCCGGCGCCCTGCTCCGCACGGAGCCGCGCGATCGCGTTGCGCACCAGCTCTTTGCGCATCTCGTCGTTGGTCAGGCAAAGCTGGGCGTGATCGGCGGTCCGCTTGCCGTGGATCTCGCTGTACCACTGCGGATGGGCGGCGAAGTATTTCTTGGGAGGCAGGAGCTGGTAGAACGTATGTACGAAGCCGGCGAAGCGATAATGCCCGCCGTACTCCACCGGCACGCGGTTGGCGTTTCCATTGCACTTCGAGCGTGCGGCGAACACACCCTCCAAGGCGTCGCGGTAGAGCGCCTCGCGATACCACAGCGCCGGGGCGTATACCGTGTCTTGCGGTGGGATCACGAGCGTCGGCTTCTTGGGGATGAAGCTCTCTTGGGAGGTCCACCAGCGGCAGCCAACCACGTCTTCCAGCAACGTGTAGACGGCATAGAGCGTGCCGCGCGGCGGGCGGCCGCAGAGCACCAGGTCCCGGCCCACTGTTTTTATGACGATTGCGTCCGGCCCCAGGGCCTTCACGTCCAGCGCCGGCAGCAACTCCCGCACGCGGGCCGCCTGGCCCAGCACGATTTGCGGGGCGCCGGCCGGCACCTCGCCTTCCGGGCGAATTTCCAGCTTGGCGCCGGTCACCCCGAGCAAGTGAGTTTGCAACTCGGCGGCGGCGGTCCGCTCCACCGGCTCGGCCCCCGCGGCCAGCACGATGACGTAGTCCGACCTGCCGTTCTCGGCCAGGCGGATTCCGGCCTCGGCTCCGCCCGCCCCTTCCGCCCAGCCGGCCGCCCATGCGGCGCAGACTGCCAGGATCGCCAATAGTCTTGCCTTGTCCGTCGCGGAAGAAACGCGAGCCATGGTTGGGTCCTCCCTGGAGCCCTGCGCTTGCGATAGCCCGCGATTATAAGCGTTCCCGCCTTGTCTTGCAGCCCCCCCCGGGCGTCCGCCTGAATGAACTTGCGTGAATCAGAACGGCGGCGCTCTATCTCCCACCTCCCCGGGTAGGGAGGAATGGGCCGCTCTATTAGCACTGTTTCAATCCAGTAACCTCCGCGTCTTTGCGTCTTCGCGCCTTTGCGTGATGTCCATATCAGCCACCGCCTTGCTTTCACAACCGGCCCCGCTGCACCGTCGGGCATGCCTTTGAGGGTGGTTGTCCCGGCCGAGACTTCATCTTTGCGGGGGTCGATCGTCAACTTGGGCATCGTGGCGGCGGGACAGGCCGCTATGTGCGGAGGGGTCATCTGTAAGGATGTTGGTTCCGGACGGGGAGCATTGCCCGCAAAGGCGCCAGGCCGCGGAGGAGAAAGCTGTTGTGGCACGGTCTCTTAACCCTGCCACGGCTCTGGCGCACGCCGGGAGACCTTCGGTCGCGGGGGTGGCGCGGTCGAGAGACCGCGTCACAACAAGGGCGCGGTCGGGAGACCGCGCCACAACCCGCGATCGCGACCCAGACGCCCACTCCGCCACGCCCTTCGTACCTCAGGGCGTGCCACCCGGCGGCTCCGCCGGAGGCCGCGTCAGTGCGGGCCGAGCAAGACGAAGGTGCCCCAGTAGAACGGGCTCTTCCATTTGTCCTGGCGGCGGATCCATTGCTTGGCCTGCGTCAAGGCGTCGGCGTAGTCGGTGGGCGCGGCCTGCTTCCCGGCGGTGACCATGCTTCGCATGGCGCCCAGGCGGTCGCAATAAGAACTCACGAGGCTGGCGGCCGCCTCGTCGTCGACCAGCCAGTTGCTGGCCAGCACCCGACGGGCGCCGGCCACCAGGAAACCCCGCGAGAGGGCCACCACGCCCTCGCCCCGCTGCTCCGGCCCGAAATTGGTCTGACAGGCGCTGAGGATGGCCAGCTCGCAGCCCTTCAGGTCCAGCTCGTAGATTTCCGCCAGGGTCAGGAAGCCGTCGTTCGAGGGGGGCGAGCCGGGCGGGCCGGGGGTCAGGGCCAACGCGCCGAAGAAGTTGCCGTAGGCCTGGTCCGCCAGCCCGTGACATGCCAGGTGGATGATCCGCCGGCCGACGATGTTCCGCCGGACGTTGGCTTCCGTGGCCTGTGCGCGTTGCAACGTGGAGGTGTGCATGCCGTTGCGATCGAAGGCCTCGGCGACCCACTGGACCTCCCAGGCCGTGTAGGGCAAGGGCGCGAGCGTTCCCGCCGGCCCGCCGTACCGCGAGGCGGCTGCCAGTTGGCCAAGCGCGGACTCTTCCGCCGCGGCGGGCTTGGACGGGTAGAGCGGATCGCCCACCGCCAGCACGGAATCGGGCAGCATCTCGGCGCGCTCCTGGCTGCGGGCCGCCAGCTCCAGCAGCACGGTCGCCGACGGGGCGTACTCGATCGGGATGCCCCGGTCCAGCAGGTATTCGGGCTCGGGCCCTTGCCGCACGACGAGCGTCTCGAACGGCAGCCAGCTCAGGGCGGCGTCCGGGATGATCGCCAAGCGCTTGATCTTCTTGCCGACGATCATTGCGCGTTCTGCTTCGGGGACGAGGATCTGCCAGAGCGCGGCCAATTGCGGCGTGGCGCGCAGGGCGGCGGACGGATCTTTGGCAGAGCCCAGAAGCTGCATCACGCCGGTACCCCGCGGATTGCTCAAGGCCAAGCGGAGGCGGTCGGCCGTGAGCGGCCCGGGGGAGACGCCCAGCACCCGCCCGGCGGCCTCGTCGAGCGACAGTCGCAGCAGCCGCGGCTTGCCGCCGGCGGGGATGGCCAGCAGGTATCCGCCTTCTTCGCCGAGCATGTATTCCAAGAGCAGCGTGTCGTTCTCCGCCAGCCAGCGGCCGAGCCGCTCCAGGCCCACCGGCTGCTGATCGCGGCCGACCGCCAACTGGTAGGCCGGGCTGGCGCTGCGGATGTCGGCGTAGACCAGCACGTAGGCCTGCCGCGCGGCCCGCAACTCGGCCTCCAGCTTGCTGCGCTCGGCCTGCCGATCCTGCGGCGCCAGGTCCGTGCGGGCGTCCAACTGGCCGAGCAGCTTTTCCAGCCGGGCGATGTCCATTTGCGCCTTGTGCTCGCGCTGGCGGAGGGCGCGGGCCACGTCCTCCGGCACGCCCGAGAGCAAGTCGATGCCCCGCGTGGCGAACTGGTCCAAAAGTGCACGGGCCCGGGCGCGTTCCATGGCCGCCAAGGCCTCCTGCATGTCGCCGAGCTCGATCTGCCAGGCCACCATGCGCTCGAAGATGGCGGTGGCGTTGGCGAAGAGTCTGGCGCGCTCCGCCGCGCCCCCGGCGGCCCCGGCCCGCTGCTGCTCGGCCAGCTCCATGGCGCGGTGCAAGTCGGCGAGCGCCTCGGCGCGGCGGTCGGCCTTCCAATGGATCTTGGCACGGAGAAAGTAGCTGCGTACGCGGTCGCCCGGCGTGATGCCGGCGCGCTGGCCGACGGCGATCACGCGGTCCAACAACTGCTTGGCCTCGGCGTCGCGGTGCTGGGCGTGGACCAGCTCCGCCAGCCCGCTGAGCGTGGAAATCGCGGTGGGATGATCGGGGCCGTAGACTTTTTCGCGGATGGCCAACGAGCGGCGGTAGAGCGACTCGGCCTGGTCGAATTTCTGCTGCCGCTGGCCTGCCTCGGTGGCGAGCGTGCCGATGCGGAAGAGGTTCAGCGCCTGGGCGTCCAGGTCGCGGGCGAAATCGGGGTGCTGCGGTCCGCCCGCCGCCTGATCGATGGCCGTGGCCCGCTCCAGTAGGGCCGCGGCGTCGGCGTACTGGCCCTGGTTCGACTTGAACAGGCCCAGGCCGTACAGGCAACTGGCAATGAGCGGGTGGCCGGGGGGCAGGTTCTTTTGCGACACGGCCAGGGTGCGGCGCAAGAGGGGCTCGGCTTCCGCGCCGCGGCCCTCGGCGTCGTAGACCACCGCCAGGATGCCCACGGCAAGCTCGACGATCGGATGGTCCTGGCCGAGCGTCTTCTCGAAGACGGCGATGGCCCGCTTGAGCGTGGTCTCGGCTTCGGCGTAGCGGCCCTGCTGGGCATACACGGCGCCCAGGCCCATCAGCCCGCGGCCGACGGTGGGATTGCTCAGGCCGCGGGCGTGCTCGTCCAGTTGCACGGCCCGCTTGAAGAGCGGCTCCGCGTCGGCAAACAGCGATAGATCGAAGTAGAACTCCGCCAGGTCCGTGATGCTCTCGACCAGGTCGGGGTGGTCGGCGGGCAGGGCCTTTTCGCGGATGGCCAGCACGCGCTTGTAGTAGCGCTCGGCCTCGTCGAACGCGCAGCGGCGTTGGCTGATGCCCGCCAGCAAAGAAAGCGCCCCAGCCACGTCGGGATGATCGGGACCGTGCTGTTTCTCGTAGATTGCCAGCACGCGCTTGGCCAGCGGCTCGGCGTCGTCGTAACGTCCCTGCGACTGGTAGGTGCTGCAAAGGTCGGAGAGATTCACGGCGGCAGTCGGACTGTCCGGCCCATAGCACTTTTCGTTGATGGCCAGGGCCCGCTTGTAGAGCGGCACGGCGTCGGCGAATTTCATCTGGCGGAACTTGCTGACGGCCAGGTTGGCGAGGCTGGCGGCCACGTCGGGATGGTCCGGGCCGAGGGCCTTTTCGCGGGCCGAGAGGACCCGCTGGTGCAACTTCTCGGCCTCCGCCGCGCGGCCCACCCGGTTGTAGAACAGGCCCAGGTTGTTCAGGCTCCAGAGCAAGTCCGGGTGCTCGGCAGGCAGGGCCTTCTCGCGGATGGCCAGGGCGCGGCGAAAACACTTCTCAGCCTCGGCGTCGCGGCCCTGATCATCGTAGATCAGCCCGAGGTTGTTGACGCTCCAGGCGGTGTCCAGATGGTCGGGGCCGCGGGCCCTTTCATCCGCCGCCAGGGCCCGCTTGGCCAGGGCTTCCGCCTCCGCAAAGCGATAGGTCACGCGGTACAAGTCGGCCAGATTGTTCTCGGTCTGGACGATGTCGGGATGGTCCTTGGGCAGTTGTTTTTCACGAATCACCAGGGCCCGCTGGTAGCACTTTTCCGCCTCCGCGGACTGCTCGGCCTGCTGGCACGAGCGGCCCATGTTGTTCAGGCAGACGGCCAAGCTCAGGTGCTCGCGGCCCAGCAGGTTTTCGCCGATCTGGAGTGCCTGCCGGAAGCAGGGCTCGGCCTCCTTCAGCTTGCCCTGTTCCTTGTAGAGCATTCCCAGGTTGTTCCAGCACCAGAAGTAACCGATCTCTTTGGCGGGGAGCGACCGCCAGATCTCGATGGCGCGGTTATAGAGCCCCGCGGACTCGGCGTAGCGTCGCAGCTCTTGGACCGCGCGGGCCCGCCGCAGCAGGGCGCCGGCCAGGCGGACCGGCTCCGCGCGGAGCGGCCCCGCGGCCATTTCGCACTGCGTGCGTGCGGTCTTCTCGGCCTCGGCGAAGCGGCCGGCGTCGAACTGCCGCGTCCACTCGTCGGTAAGACGGTCGAATTGGCCCGCGTCATCCGCCAGGAAAGAGGCCAGCAGAAAGATCGGCGGCCAGACCAGCCATCGGAGCGGAATCATGGAATCTCCCGCTTGGATCACTTCGGCCGAGCAATCTTACAGCAACAGGCCTCGATTGACAAGATGCTTGCTGGACCGCTAGTAATGCACCTCGAAACGGGTTATTCCGATCGCCAGCTCGTCGCCCGGCAACAAGGCAACTTCGCTGACGGGATTCCGGTTGACGAATGTCCCGTTGCTGGAGGCGAGGTCCTTGACGATCAATGTCCCGTCGATTTCGCGGATCTGGCAGTGCGTGCGGCTGGCCCAGCGGTCGTCGAGATGCACGTCGGCGTTGGGGCTGCGTCCGATCACCACGGGGAGTTTGTCCAGGACAATCCTCCGCTGCGGGCTCCCCCGATCCCGGCTGACAAGCTCGATTCTCATGTCGCACCTTCGATCTACCGCGGGAACGGGCCGTTCCCCGGACGGTCTGCGACACCGCTCGACGCGAACGTCGAGCCGGGTACGCCTTACGGCATTTCCTCGGTGTCGCAAAACATACGCGCGGAAAGGCGACGCAGGAAGGCCACCCCGAAATCGTCGCTCCTGCGGCGACGACCGCGCTCATGCCACGGTTTGACGTCTCGCAATTCAGGCATAATCTCCACAAGCTGCTCGGCCAGCATCTGCGCCAGACGCTTTGCCCGCGGCTTGTTGACGCCTTGTGCGATGGCCATGGCAGTCTTCATGACGCGAACCATGCGCGCCCGCGTCAACAGCGGCAGCGACAACACATCGCGCGGCTCCTGGATGAGTTCGGCCACGGGCACTGCCAGCACCTGGGCCCACTGACGCAACACGCTGAGCGGCAAGTCCGTGGTTTCGCGTTCCTGCCGCCTGACCTCGGCTTCCGTGATACCCAAGCGGCAAGCCACGCTGAGGCGTGAGATGCGCTCCTGTCGCCGAGCTTCGCCCAGCCGATGCAACGGGACGGTCGACGTCGCATGCACGGAGCTATCGGGCTGGCAACAGTCTTCAGCGGGGCGCGGACGGTCGCAATTCTCGCTCATGGGTGGAACTCCGTCGTGGGCATTCGTGTCTGCCGATGCCAACAACACCCTGGGAAGCGCCTCACCGCGCAGCACGGGCGATTGCCGGCACGCCCGCTTGCGTTGCGGCGTGCTCGCGTCGCTGGCTGGCATGGAACACTCGGTCCGCATGGGTGTAACCTCAGTTCAGCAACGGGTCTGCCGGAATGTGCTTCATGTTGAAAACGGTTTGCAATTGCAAGCGGGACACCTGTCTGGAAAGCTGTTGCCAGAGATCGCGGCCGTCGGAGAAGATCTGCGCGGGCGTGGCGGGAACAACCCGCCAAATGCCCTGCTCCAGCTCGTAATCCAATTGCCCCGG
>Ga0326727_10012787_pt1 | contig 18966 bp, 18 predicted proteins | sample MB2enrmetagenome_FD_207643 | JGI IMG/M metagenome (GOLD analysis project Ga0326727, IMG submission 207643) | Lab enriched peat soil microbial communities from McLean, Ithaca, NY, United States - MB29MY | ecosystem: Environmental > Terrestrial > Soil > Wetlands > Peat | place: USA: New York...
CACCGCGCCGCCAGCGTTGGCCGCTGCGCCTGTCGCCGCCGAAGCCCCAGAGGTCGCGGCCACTGCGCCGCTGGCGTTTGCCGCTGCGCCTGTCGCCGCCGAAGCCCCAGAGGTCGCGGCCACCGCGCCGCCAGCGTTGGCCGCTGCGCCTGTCGCCGCCGAAGCCCCAGAGGTCGCGGCCACTGCGCCGCTGGCGTTTGCCGCCGCGCCTGTCGCCGCCGAAGCCCCAGAGGTCGCGGCCACCGCGGCTTGTGCAGCCTGGGCGGCACCTTTAGCGCCCGTGCCGCCTGTTTCAACCCCTTTCACGCCGGCTTGTATGACCCCAGGGGAAAACATCCAGCCCGTCTTGCTCTGGCCCGAGGAGAAATCGAGCCAACCTTCGGTCATCTTGTTCGTCGCCTCGACCACCCACATAAACCCCAGCCACACGCGCAGCAGGAGCGGCCAGTACCCGCGCACCTTGTACGCTGCCAAACCGCCGATGAACGAGCGCTGGTTCTTGATGTCGAGGAACTCGTGCTTGACATACTCCCAGACCTGATTCACGCCAGCTACGGTAAAGAGGTGAACCATATTGATGAGGTGCTTGACGCCGATGGCGAATATCCCGGTTAGCGACACTCCCATAACGTGCGCCACCCCCGAGAAGGCACCAAGGGAAACCATGATGCCATGGTAGTTGGAGTGGAAGGCCTTCATCTGGCCGTGCTCTATGGCGGCGGCGATGTTGTGCGCCGCGGTCTCTGCGGTCTGCACAGCGGTTTCCACGATCTGGGGCAGCACCTTGCCGCCCTCCAGATACCATGACACGTCTCCAACCACGTACACGTTCGAGTAGTCGATGGACTGCATGTACTCGTTGACCAGAAGTCTGCCGCGTTTGCCAACGATGTACTGACCCGCAGCGAAGGTGCAGTTCTTCACACCACACGTGCTCTGAGTGGCTGAAAAGCGGCAGGCCCGGTTCACACATCTCCCCTTTGTCAGGGCGAGGTTGCCCGCGAACTCCTTTCCTTGGATCCCGCAGGTCCAGATAAACGTTCTTGTGGGAATGGATGCATTTCCGGCCAGAAGCACTTTGCCCTTTTCCGCGCCGAGGATAGGAGAGCGGAGCATGAACTCCACGCCCCTGCGCTCGAGGCAGCGCCTGGCCTTTGCCTGCAGCTTGGGAGGTAGGTTCGGCAGGATCCAGCCGAGGGCTTCCACGACGATGATCCGTACCTCACTCTCATCGATGTGGTGGGTCTGGCACATGACTCTGCGCTGGTCCTTCAGCTCGCCCGCCACTTCGATCCCCGTGAAGCCGGCCCCCGCCACCACGAACGTGAGCAGCTCGGCCCTCTTGGCAGGATCTTTCTCCGCGGCAGCCTCGCGGAAGACATCTTCGATGTGCCGTCGCAGAGCGAGGGCGTCGTCGAAAGACCAGAGCATATACGCGTTTTCCCGCACGCCTGGAAGACCGAAATCCTCCGGCTCGGCGCCCACCCCGATCAGGAGATAGTCGTAGTCATAGCTGGCGGTGTCGGAGACGAGCTTTTTCTTCTCAAAGTCGATCGTCTTGATTCCGTCGCTTACCACGGAAACGCGCGTGGCGCCGAAGATCTTGCGGTAGGAGATGAGCACGGATTCCGGCTCGACGCGCCCGCACGCCACTTCGTGGAGCTCTGTCATGAGGGTCTGGAACGGGTTCTTGTCGATGAGCGTGATCTCGATGTCGCGGTGCTTCGCGAAAACGCGGTGCAGCATTTTCGTAGCCTGAACGCCCCCGTATCCTCCGCCGAGGACCACGATGCGCGTCGTATCCGTCATATGTCTCCTTTCGGGGATGTACCCATACTACTGCGAGAAACGGAATTGTCACAACATAGAAAACTCTCTATGTCAAACCTCACGCCCGCGCGGAGGCAAAGTAGGAGAGACAGAAGAACGTGCCGTATGCGAGATGGTGGAGCATGACGGCGGGAACGATCATGTGGCGCTTCTGGTAGGGCCGCCCCATCAGGAGGAAGGGGGGCACGACGAACGGGAGCGCAAGGTACACGTACCACAAGTGCGGGAAAAGGCCCGCGAGGGCAAGGGGCACCGGGGTGGCGTACGCGAAACCCAGGAGCAGACAATACACGAGCACTGCCTGCGAATACCCTATGCGGACCGTCATTGTCCGAATCCCGTACCGAGTGTCCGCCTCGAAGTCCCGCAACTCGTTGGTGAGAAGGATGAGGGACACGAGGAAGCTCACCGGAACAGAGATGGCTGCTATCCTCCAGGAAAAGTCCCGCGCCACCGCGTAATACGATCCCGAGATCATGATGACGCCCATCAGGAAAAAGACGATCGGCACCGCCAAGCCGCGGCGCTTGTAGTTGAGCGGCTCACCCGTATAGAAAAAACCGCCTAGGAACCCGACCACACCCAGCACGAGGACCGGCCATCCGGTCCGCCAAGCAATGAGAAGCCCAACCAGCCCGGCAAGGCCGAAAAAGGCAAGGCCGACCAGGAAAACGAGCCATTCGAGGGTAAGGCGGTCGGGCCGGGAAAACCCGAGGTTTTCTGCCTTATCGTCGACTTTTCCCCGCATGAATTCGAAGAAATCGTTCACCAAGTTGACCCCCGCCTGCAAGGCGAGACCCGCCACCATAACGGCAGCCGCGTTGATCCAGTCCCCCTTCCCTGATTGGAATGCGAGAACGACCCCGAGCGCGCACGAAACGGCTGCGATCACGAGGGACGGCGCTCGCAAAGCACGCCAGCCCGCACGGTATGAACGCAGGTCGAAGGCGAGAGAGAAAGAGGTCCTGATGAAACCCGTCAGCGTCTGGACTGTCGTCACTACGGGGATGGTAGCAAACGCTTGCGGGTAGGGCAATCGGCCTTCGCTCCCGGTCCCTTGAAAATGCTGGCACCCCTGCTATTATCGCAGCCGTGATAGCTACCATTCTGACAGTGCTAATCGTCTGCGCGGCGTTCTATCTCGTGTTCTATGTGTTCTTTCCTCTGGGGCGCGGGGCTATCTATGACCCCAGCACGCAGGAGGAAACGATCATCATGGCGGAGGTCGCGGCAGTAGCCGTTGGAGAAAAAGCTGCGGATCTGGGGTCGGGGGACGGTCGCGTGGTCATTGCGCTGGCCAGGCGAGGCGCGGAAGCGCACGGTTTCGAAGTGAATCCGATCCTCGTCTACATCTCCCGACGCAACATCCGACGCGCCGGCCTGCAGGGACACGCCTTCATCCATTGGCGCAGTTTCTGGCGGGCGGATCTGTCCTCCTTCGACATTGTGACAGTTTTCCAGGTGAGCTTCGTGATGGGACGGCTGGAGGCAAAAGTGAAGCGGGAGCTTCCCGGTGGGGCGCGTATCGTCTCCCACTACTGGCGGTTCCCGACACTGCTTCCTGAGACCGCGCGGGGGGACATCTACCGCTACCGCATCAGCTGACGCTAGGCAGTATCATGAGCGCCACTACTGGAGGCGAAAACCTCATCAGCGCCTCGCGGCGTCTTGCGGCGGGATGCGAAAGAATCAGGTTCCACGATCCCGTACGCTTCGTGTACAACCCGCTTGTCTATGCGCGGGACGGCTACGAGAAGTACATCCGGACGTGGGGTACGGGCAAGAAGCACGTGATCTTCCTCGGCATGAACCCCGGCCCGTGGGGCATGGCCCAGACAGGCGTCCCTTTCGGCGAAGTGTCCGCAGTGCGGGACTGGCTGGGGATACGCGCCCGGATTCTCCCCCGGAGCAAGACCCACCCGAGAGTCGAAATCACCGGATTCGACTGCCATCGAAGCGAGGTCAGCGGCAAGCGGCTCTGGGGCCTGATACGGGCGCGTTACGGCAGCCCCGGGGAGTTCTTCAGCTCCCAACTGGTTGTCAACTACTGTCCTCTTCTCTTTCTCGATGTCTCAGGACGCAACCTGACTCCTGAAAAGTTGCGCCAGCCCGACAGGCAGGCCCTCCTTCTCGAATGTGACGCTCACCTACGCGCCGTGGTCAAGGCCCTTGCGCCTCGCTGGCTCGTGGGGATTGGCAAGTTCGCCCAAGGCCGGCTCGCGTCGATGCAGCGCAAAGAGGGGTGGGAGGAGGTGACGGTCGTGGAGATTCCCCATCCCAGCCCGGCAAGCCCGGCGGCAAATCGGGACTGGGCCGGCAGCGTCACGGCCATCCTCACCAATTCCGGGGTCTGGTCGCGCTTTTCGGAAACGACTCCGTGAGCGCTCCGACCTCGCGGTTTGAGCCGGTTAGAAGAATATTTCGAAAAACACTTTCGAGCCCGAAAAGAGGTCGTCGACAATGCTCACGACGTCTCGCACCATTTCGCGCCTTCCGCAAAGGTAAAAGTCGAAGATGCCGGGGGAAAGCTTTTTCTTCAGGAAATCGCTCACGCGTCCCCGGTGTCTCCACGCAGCCTCTTCTTCCTTGGCCTGCTCCCCGGTAATGCATCCGACGTAACAACGCGAGGCCGGCTGTGTGATATCACGATAGTGCAGATCGGTCGAAGTTGTGGCTCCCTGGAGCAGCGTAAACCCGCTGACCCCGGCCCTGACCATCGAGACGAAGGGAGCGATCCCGGTGCCCGTTGCGACAAAAACGGCGGGGCGTTCCTTGGTTTGGAAGGTGAAGTAGCCGTGGGGTCCGCTCAGCAGCAGGCTGTTGCCTGTTTCCAAGCGCGCCAGAAGCGGTGAGAACGCGCCGTTTTCCACAACCTGTACGCAAATCGACAGCTGGTCATCATTCGGGCCACACACAAGCGTGTATTCCCTCTCCAGCCCGTTGCTCGACAGCCTGATCCCCTGCCCCGGCACGAAGGAGAAGCCTGAGGGGCGCTCGAGGTCAATCTGGAGTGTGTCAGCCGAAAGGCGCGAACGCGCCAGGAGTCTGGTCGGGTATTTTTCGGATCGGCTCACGTCGGCCATGTTCTCTCGGTGACCCCGAGGAGTTTGTTGCACAAGCGCGCTGCAGTGAACAGAAATGTTGAAAGCCGGTTCAGGTATGCAATGGCGTCTCCCATGTCCTGACCTGGTTCCGTGTCTTTGGATTCCAGCGCGCACTGCACCACGCGCCGCTCCGCCCTGCGGCAGACAGTTCGCGCCACGTGAGCCCATGCGGCGCTAGAATGCCCACCCGGCAGGATGAAGCCCTGAAGCGGAGGGAGCTCGGCTTCCAGCTTGTCGATTGCAGCCTCCAGGCGTCGGGTCTGTGGAGGGCCGAAGGAAGGCAGAAGCGAGACCGCGGTCGAATCGGAAGCAGTTGCCAGGCGCGCACCCAGACGAAAAAGGTCTCCTTGCGCTTCCAACAACTCGGTCCGAAGTCCGAGGTCTTCCTGGGGAAGCGCCGCGATGAACGCCCCAAGCGCGCAGTTAAGCTCATCCACGTCGCCGCACGCTTCGATGCGGCAGTGCGTCTTGGCCACTCTCTCTCCGCTGAGGAGGCTGGTCTTGCCGCGGTCACCGCCGCCCGTGTACGCCTTCACCGCTTCGACCCTCCCTGCGAACGCCTATAGGCGATGTAATCCGTATTGATCGGTACGCCGCCGCCAACGCGTACCATGGCGGCGATTTGCCCCCGGTGATACGAGCCGTGCATGCAGACGTGAAGGAGGATGTCTTCCAGCGTGTTTTCGAACTTCTCCCCGCGCGAGTTCACGTATTCGACGGTCTTGTGCAGCCCTTCGCCGTCGATATGAAGTACGAGGCTTCGAAGCGCATCTGCATTCTCCGCGGCCAGCGCCTCGCACTCCGCCAGGGAGAGTTTTGACCACACGGAAGGAGCGTTTCCGGGATACTCGTCGATGCGCTTCAGCCACACCCGCTCCGCCACGAGCACATGGGCCAGGATCTCCATAACCCGGGCTGACGCGTTGCCCTGCGACTTTACAAAGTCAATGACCGCCTTGTCCGCCCAAACAAGGTGCTCGATGAGTCCAACAAGCCCTTCACTCATGCGGTGGAGTCTATGCGTGTGCGAAAGGATTGTCTACGACAGCGTTGTATGGGCCGCTTCTGTATGAAGGCTGCACCGTGCTCAACGCTCTTCGCTTGAGCCCCTGAAGCTCGACCAGAGCGAACGGCTTGCAAAGCGCTGTCGGCAAGGCGCGAGGCACCTCCTTGCTGGGGAGACCTGGTCTTCGAGCCGCCTACAGTCTGTGATGTCGCGGGCCAACACCGCGAAGTCGGCGTCCGCCTGGCGATGGTCGGCACCGGACGACTCCGACTGCTCGAACTATCTTTCCTCGCCTTCGAGAAGCAAGCAATATTGCCCGCCGGCGCGCTTTCCCGTTATCCCGCGCCTGCTGACGATACCGGCTTCGGGTGGGAAAAAATCTGTGACCGTGCCGACCACTGAAGACGGCGTCCGCGGAGCCACCGACCATTACAAGCGGCCTTCGCGATCCGCCTCGAACATGAGATCGGCCACTTCCTTCAAGATCCACCGCATTTGCGCGTGACTCATTGGAACTTCTCCTCGGATGGCTCGGGCGAGGTCGCTTCCGCGGGCGAAAATCGACGCGGCCAGTGCGCCAACGGTCTTGTCTTGTCGGTTCACTTGATGTCGGGTAGGCTGGAGACAACGAAGGGGGAAGCAAATGAAAAATCGGGCAGGAGGAGCATTTGAAGTGAAACTCGTCCCCGAGGCTTCGGACGAATACATCGCAAGAATGGCAATCGACAAGAAGTTCCAGGGCGATCTCGATGCGGTCAGCAAGGGTCAGATGCTCAGCACTAGCACGGAGACCGAAGGGTCCGCGGGTTATGTTGCAATGGAGCGCGTTAGCGGGTCACTCCACGGCCGTCGCGGAACATTCGTCCTCCAGCACAGCGGCACCATGAATCGGGGGGCCTCCCAACTGACAGTCAGCGTAGTACCCGACTCAGGAACGGGGGAGCTCGTTGGACTTGAAGGAAGGATGACAATCATCATCACTGAGGGTAAGCATTTCTACGAGTTCGATTACGCTATTCGAGCAAACTCCTAGTCGACTTCCCCGCCAGCATTATCGCCGAATCACTGCAAGCGTTTACCCGACCAACAGACACTCCGGCATAGCCGGCAACAGCGAAAACCACGCGCCCGAAAGCCCGACTTGCCAATGATTCGCACGTGGGGCTAAGCCAGGCAGAGGGAGCCAGTGCCAATCGCGAACTTGCGTTGTCAGGCTCTGGAACGCCTCCCCGATCGTCGATGCTTTCCGAGACATTTTTCGGACACCTGCGCTCGCAGAGTCCCGCTGAAACGCCTTTCGCGGCGCGTCATGGGGAGCTAAAGCCCTGTGCGCTGCTGCGTGGCAACTCCTACGACGAGGAGCGAGCATGAAGACCTACGCCGGCACTTTTTGTGTTTCCGTTCAAATCAAGCAACCAGCCTGCGTGCGCTTTCGGACTTGCGCGCTACACGTTCGATGATCCACGAGATTGGCTCAACAGTGAACGGGAGGTGTAGGTCAAATCGATAGCGCGATCAACAAGATTGAGAAAGCAGCAATCGATGACGGAAAGAATATCGACTGGCATCCAGCTGTGGATAAATTGCCTGATCACACAGGCAGACTTCACGAAGCAGCTCATTCGGAGGTCGCCCAGGAAACTCTCACGCTACGGGATTGCGCAATCGCGCGATATTCGGCTGGTCAAGGCCGAGCCTATGGGCTGTCGACGCGCCACGAACGGCACATCGCTTACTTTCTTGCGCCATTCTTGGCTTTGCAGAAGCCCAGAGAGACCGACGATGCGGGGTGGCCTCTCATCGACAAGCGAGCGGAGAAAACCGGGGAGACGGACGCCTCCCCACATAACCTGGAGGCGGTCTTTCGCTTCAGATCTGCTTGAGACCGGGGTCGACGTGACTACCGTCTCGAAAATGACCGGACACGTGAGAGTGCTGAGGACGGCAAAGTATGACCGGCGGAGAGAGGATGCAAAGCGCGGGGCGACGAAGGCCCTTCATGTTCGGTATCCGGGCCGGCGGCGCGACTTATTCGCAGAATGGAGGTCCGTCTCCGATGGGGACGCGCTACAGGGTATCAGCTCCCAAGGCGGGGAAAAAACTCCGGAAACTCAAACTCCACAATTCCTTCGGACGTCACACTCATTACGGCATGCCCGTTTTTTGCCATGCGTTCAAGAATATCCTGCACTTCCCTTATGGTGAGGTTTGTGCGGAGCGCCGTTGTCGCGGCAGTAAGCTTTCCCCTTTGTTGTTCAGCAACGCGCAAGACCTGCTTTTCTGCATCGGCTTCACGCTCCGCCAAGGTTTCCCTGTTTGTCTGCTTGCTGGCAAACAGTCTGTAAATCCCCCTAGCCATAGGCACGAGACCCGCGAACGCCATCGGGAAAAGCCACCACCACTCTCCGGCACGAATGAAAAACACCGTGCCAAAGATTGCAGTCAAACCCCCACCCACGACAATTGATTCTATAGGGGTTCGCGTTCTCGAGTGCTTCGAGCGCTCCCCGTCGGTCCTACTCACGCGAGAATTATTATTCCGTTTTTCAACCTCTGGCAACAGGTACCCTCCCGACTCAGAGCAACCCTTGTTAGCTTGGGGCGCTTTACCCTACCTGCTTCATACCGCCAGTCCCGCGATGTCGCTGGAAGATAACCGGAAAGCCCCTCTAAAGTAAAAAGGGAGCCTCATGCTCCCTCCGAAATGAGGGCGTAATGTCCGCAAAGGAATCCGGTTGCGATATCTGACCCTGAGCTGTGCCCCAATGCGCACAGCTCATCAAGAGCCAGGAGGCTGACGCCTCGATGGCCGGCGGCGATTCCCCCGAGGAGATCGGCGAGCGGTCGAGGCCAATATCCTCGGATGGCCAAGCGAAGGAGGGAGGCGCTGATCTCTCCCGTCAAAGCGATGCTTTCCTCGATTGATTCGCACAACGCCCCGTCGATTTCCATTGCTCTCCGTCCCCCCCCATCACTCGGTCGCGTTGCCCGGGCCGCGGCGAGGAAGCCGCAAAGAAAGTCGTCCCCCGCTGGGGTGAGCCCAGGGCCAGCGCCCAGGAGCGCGCAGACGATGCGGGAGAGTGATTCGCGGCCGCCCCTCGCGCGAGCGCGGGAGAGAAGAGCACGTGCCGATCGGCATAAGGCATCGCCCAATGCTGAGCCTGCCGTCGTTTCCGGTCCCATCACCAGGTCGATTCTTAGATCCGCGGAAGCAGTTGCCTGGTACTCAGCCAGCCGGCGCGAGCAGGCGTAAAAAGCACCACCCCTGTCGAAGTCTGTGATCGTGGTCAGGTCTCGTCGGACTGGCCGGGCAGCCGCCCCGAAATCCACCGTGACACTCCCTCCAATCGTGGTCAAGTTGAGGCAAGAGCCGACGGAGTGTCCCTGATCACCGACCGCAAGAAGCGGGACAGCGAGATCGTCCGGGCCGAGGGCCACCGCCTGCGGATAGACAGCACCTCGAGGTCCGGTCAAGGCGACCAGAAAGGCGGAGCCCTCGACCACGAGGTTCACCGTGGAGGAGAAAATGCTGTGCACACGCAACGCCGCACGTGGCGACGAGAGAGCCACCAACGCAGCGGGGCCGATCGTCAGGGCTTTGAGGTTCACGTCCCTTATGCACGTAGCATCAGAGAAGTTCATCCAGGAGAGCGGCCATAGCGGCGTTGCCACCGGCGGGTGGCGACCAGTCCACTTGCACGACTTCGAAGCCCGCCTCTCGCAGGCTGTCGCCGAACTCACGCACGCCGACGTTGACGAACACGGGAGTGGCGACGAGCAGTTCGGCGAATTTCATCGCCATCACCTGGCCTCCTTACGGCGGTTCAGCTTAAGCGCGATCTCCCGGGCGAAAACAGCCGCTTCGGCCGCACTCGGAAACACGAGGGCTCCTGCCTCGAGGAGCTTTTTCGTCTGCGCCGCCAGACCCTGCGCGTCCTCCTCGGTCCCGCAGACAGAGGCCACCACGCAGAGATGGTCGCCCCGCCGCCGGGCGGCTTCCCTGACTGCGCGAATCGTCTCTGCCAGATCACCGGCGGGATCGCGGGAGGAAATGGCGCCGAGTATGAAATCGAGGATAATCAGCGCGACGCTCGTGTCATTCCCCTCCTCCTCGAGCCTCTTCCTTCGATAAGAGGCATCGATCATCGGATGAGAACGCCCCTCGACGAATATCTCCGCGCCCATATCGACGAGCGAACTCTCGCGGCTTGTGCGAGGATCCTCCAGTTCGCGCATGCCGGGGATAGGCGAGTTGGAATGTACCAGCAGCCCGGCATCTCGGAATATCCCCTGGGCCTGGTAGCAGAGGGTCCCGCCGGCAAAAAGACCTCTGACATAACGCTGCCCCTGCCGCATGCGGGAAACTTGGAGCGCTGCCTCCACGCGCGCAGCCTCGGGGTCCAGCGGTCGACGCGTCGCGCCGTTGACCCCGGGCGCTTGGAGGGCGAGAGAGACCGCCTCGTCGATCGTCGAGGCTTCGTTAAGGCCGCCGGCGGCCTGTTCTGGCTCAACAGGGCGATGAGCTCCGAGGAGACACAGCACGACCGGCCGGCTTGAGCGCGCCAGACGCTCTCGAAGCCGCGCTGTCGCCCCTTGGCCGGGGGGCTTCGAAATCACGACGATAACCTTCGTATCCCGATCTGCTTCCAGAGCGTCGATCGCTGTCATCGTGGAAATCCCGCCTATCGCGTCAGACAAGTCGCGGCTGCCGGTGCCGATCGCATGGGAGATCCCGCAACCGGCCCGATGCACCATGCAAGAGAACTCCTGGATTCCCGTTCCCGAGGAGCCGACGATGCCAACAGGTCCTCGCCGGACGGCGTTCGCGAAGCCGATGCCCGCGCCGCCGATGAATGCAGTCCCGCAATCGGGGCCCATGACGATGAGCCCCTTCTGCCGCGCTTCGGTCTTGAGCGAGATCTCGTCTGCAACGGACACATTGCTCGAAAAAAGAAAGACGTTCAGACCCTCGCGCAGCGCGGCGCGCGATTCGCGCGCCGCGTACTCCCCGGGCACCGAAATTACCGCCACACCGGACCGGGGGGACAGGGCTGCAGCCTCGGCTAAAGAGCGCGGTTCCCGCGCTGTTCCCACACTGCTGGAGGCCGGGCGTTGGAGGCGCGTTTCGGGATCGGCGGCCACGGCCATCACGGCGGACTTCTCGCCCTCCAGGGCGAGGACGAGATCGTTCGGACCTGCGCTGGCGAACTCCGTGTCGCCCCCCGCCTCGCCATAGCCTAGCTCTACAAGGACCTTCTTGTTCGCCTCGGTACAGAGAAGAGCCGAGGCGTCCTTGATGCCGGGCTCTGCCGCGATTCGCCGCGCAACCTGCATGAGGAAAACTGAATCGAAGTACCGGTTTTTCCTGACGACTGTTTTCTTGATCATCGAAACCTCACCCCTTGTACTTCTCCGCGAAACGCGTCAGAGCCTTTGTGAAGCATTCCATCGGTGGCCTGACAATCCCGCCTCCAATAATCCCATGGCCTTTGTCCTTGTGGGCGATGGCGGTATCGATGACGGGTAGCATCCCCGTCTGCACGACCTTGCGGATGTCGATGCCCACCGCCGTTCCCTCGAAGTCGAGGGCGGGCATGAGGTAATCAGGGCTCCTGCCAACCGAGATGGCTCTCATGTCGCGGCTGAAGGCGAGGGCTTCGGCCGCGGTTCCGCCGGTGAAGCTGAGAATTCCCGGCGCGCCGCCGATAACGAACCCCCCCCAACCCACAGTCTCGGTGATCGCCGAGTCGCCCATATCGAGACCCGCATCTTGGTCTTTCCATCCGGGGAGAAGGAGCCCGTTGACGCGAGGGGCGGGCGCCGTGAACCACTCACCGTCGAGTCCGCTGACCTGGATGCCGAACTCGGTTCCGTTGCGTGCCATGGCGGTCACGACACTGCTCGCATCCACTGCGCGGACTGGATCCATCGAGGCCTTGGCCGCCGCCATGGAGAGCCCAAGGAAAAGGAAAGGATGGTTTCCCGTGTAATACAGCGTGGAAATCACCTGTTCTTGAGGAAGGCCGCATCCGACGAGCACCGGTGCCACCGTGTTGGAAAAGATGCTCGAGGAAGCAACGACCCTGTTGTGCATCTCATCCCCCATGAGGAGGGCGCGCGCGACGAGCTGCTTCAGCGGTATGCCGCCTGTCTTCCGTACGGCAGCCCGAAGCGCTGGCCCCCAAGAGTCGCGCCACTGCCGGACAGTGTCCAGTGCGTTCTCCGAGTAGTCGCCGAACTGCTGGAAGCTTTCCACTTGCCGACAGAACGCTCGGTTACCGAAGGCCTTGTTCTCCACGACCCAGACCCACATGGTATTTGTGACCGTCCCTGCCATGGGGCCGACCGTGGCATGATGATGGTTCGGCTCGAAAGCGATCTCCCCCGATGCGAGCATTCGCTCGGCCTCAGCGGGATCGTTCGCCCACCCCTCGAAAAGGCACATTCCGATCGCCGCGCCGCGCTGAGCCCCGCACATTCCGGCCCAGCCCACCGGGGGGCCGGAATGCAGGATGAGGCGGTCCCGCATGCCCGGTATCACTTCAGCGGCAGGCGCCACGTCCACCAAAACGGGATCGGCCGCCGTGATGCGGCGAAACGCCTCTGCGTTCGCCGCATCGATTCTCTCCTTCAGTGTCATCGTCTACTTGACCTTCCCGACGACACCATCGACGTACCAGCTGAAATCGCCCATCTTGTCTCCGCCCCAGCTCTCACCTGCCTTGATCTGGACAACACCTGTGTTGTCTGTGATTGGTCCGGTGAATGGATTAAATCCGTTGGCCACGCTGGCGACAGAATCGGTCACGAGTTTCCTCACGTTCGTAGGGACGGAGGCGCCGAAGGGGGCGACGGCAACCATGCCGCCTTTCTCCAGACCCTGGTGCACTGACTGCGCCTTGAAGGTACCGGCGATAACGCTTTTTGCCACATCCGTGAAAAAGGACGCCCAAGTGAACCCCAGGCCGGTAATCCATCCTTTCGGAGCGAGGACGCGGGCCTCGATTGACTGGAATCCGATTGACATCGCTCCCCGTGCCTCGACGGTCTGGATGACCGTGGCAGGAGAGTCGACGTGCATCGCTACAACGTCGCATCCCTGGTCAACGAGGGCGTTAGCGGCCGCGGCCTCCTTTGCCTTGTCGGACCAGCCGCCCGTCACCACGACGATCGTCTGAACCTTGGGGTTGACCGACCGGGCGCCCAACTCGAAAGCGTTAACGTTGCCCACGGCGAAGCCGATCGGTATGCCAATGACGAAGCCCAGCTTGTTGCTCTTGGTCATTTTGCCGGCTGCGACGCCCATCGGGTACCAGGCAGTCTGTGTGTTGCCGAAGTAATTGCCGAAATTAGCCGATTGCATCCAGCCGCCCGCGTGGTAGAAGTAGACATCCGGATGTCTTTTCGACACGTTGAAGGCTGGCTCCTGGTGGCCGAAACTCGTCGGGAAAATGAGCTTCGCCCCCTGTTGGATCATGTTCTCCATAACCGGCTCGGCATCGGCGCTTTCGGGCACGTTCTCCGCCTCGAGGAGCTTGATACCGGGCAGGTTCTTCGCCACTTCAGTCAACGCGTCGTGGAATGACCGGTTGTAGCCGTAATCGTTAACGCTTCCTACGTAGATCGCGCCGATGATCAGTTGCGGCGTACTGGCGGCAAAGGCTGGCGGCACCATCAGAAAAGCCGCGAGGACGAGTAGAAGACCGACAAGGCCAAGTCTTTTCATCTCAATCACCTCCATCCAAATATTCATGCATGGCGACGCCATGGGGAATCCCATTTTCATTCAGAACCATAGAACGTCCTCCCGAGGGAAGCCGGAGCCGCGAGCCTCCCGGCGCCTCCCCAGGCGAGCAGAACGAGAAGTGTGAGCACATAGGGAATCATGTCGAGCAAGAACGGGGAAATCTCGGCCCCCCTGGCCTGAAGCTGGAGCTGGAGGGCCTCGGCACCACCGAAGATCAGGGCGCCCGCGATTGCGCGTATGGGATGCCACTTCGAAAAGATGACTAGGGCGATGGCGATGAAGCCGCGTCCCGCCGTCATGCCCTCGGCCCAGGTCAGAGTGAGGGAAAGCGAGAGGTGCGCGCCGCCTAATCCACCGAGCACTCCTCCGACAAGAAGCCCCTGGAGCTGAAAGACCGCGGGGTTACGGCCTGAGGCGAAGACAGCGGTTGGACTCTCGCCCGCAGCGCGCAACGCGAGGCCCCACCGAGTCTGAAACAGAATCCACCATACCAGGACCGCAATAGGAACGACACACCAGACAAGAATGTCATAGTTGAAAAGGGTCGTCGGTTTCACCCAGGAAAGCGCCGCGAGAAAGGAGGGCCTCCACTTCGGAAGACCGGCGATGACCGCGCCTACGTAGGGGCCGCCGATAAGCGCGCTGGCCCCGACGCCGAAGAACATTATGGCGAGCCCGCTGGCAAGTTGGTTGGCTTTCCGGACGATCACGAGCCATCCGAAGAGCAGGTTCGTGAGCCCCCCGCCGATGGCCGCCGCCGCGACCCCGAGCCACGCGCTTTTCGTTGCGACCGTGACGGCAAAGCCAACGGACGCGCCGACGAGCAGCACGCCTTCGAGCCCCAGGTTCACGATCCCGCCGCGCTCGACAATCGTCTCGCCAAGGGTGGCATAGAGAAGTGAGGTCCCGGAGAGGATGGCACCCGCAAAAACGCCGACGAAAAGGGAGGTAGTCATTTCGACCACCTCCCCCCGAAATTCCGGTTGAGAACGACAAAGAGAATCATGGCGAGCAGGATGTTGACCACCGAATATGGCAGCCCCTGCGATATCTGGAGGATGTCGCCAGCCGAGATGAGGACGGCGAAAAGGAAGGTCATCAGCAGCATCCCCAGCGGGCGCCCGCCAGCAAGCCACGCTATAAGGAAACCGGTGAACCCATATCCGGGGGAAAGGCCTTGTGTAAGGTGATGGTGGATCCCGGACACCTCCTCCATGCCTGCCAATCCCGCGATACCCCCGCCAATAGCCAAGGCAACCACCACGTAAGTCGCAACGGGAATGCCGAGCCGTTGGGCTGCCTCCGCGTTGCCACCGATGGACCGCATGTCGACTCCCCAGCGGGTCTTTTCCATGAGGAACCAGTACGCCAGGAGCACAGTGAGGGCGATAAAGAGTCCGAAGTTTATGCGGGTGTTGAAGAGGGAGGGAAGGCGCGCGGCCTCAGGGAAAGCAGGCGACTGCGGGTAGGCAGAGCTCTCGGCGCTCCGCCAGGGGCCGAAGATGAAGTAGCTCACGATGAGCGGGGCGACGTAGTTAAGAAGGAGAGTTGCGATCGTCTCGTTGACGAGCTTTCTCGCCCTGAGTATCCCAGGGATTGCCGCCCAGAACGCCCCGCCGGCAAAGCCGAGAACGGTGACCACGGGCAGAAGGATCCAGACCGGCAGCCACGGAAGCAGGAGAGCTGCGGCGGTTGCAGCCCAGGCCCCCATGAACAGTTGACCCTCGCCGCCGACGTTGATGAGGCCGAGCCGGGAAGGGATTGCTACTGCAACGGCCGTCAAGATGAGGGGGGTCATTCGCACAAGGAGCTCGGAAAACCCGTAGAAGTTCGCGAGGCTGTATCGGAACGTGTCAGCATAGGCTTTGATGGGGTCCTTGCCGGCCAGGAGAAGAACGCCGGCGAAAACGACGAGGACGATTGCCGCAACTCCCGCGTAACGCGCCGATAGTCGGAGAACGGGGAAGCTGCGGCACCCCTGGATGCTTCGCTCAGCCGACATGGACGCTTCTCCTCGAACCAGTCATCAAATGCCCCACCTCCTCAGCTCGCCACGCGTTGCGGCGGAATTCGCCGACGAGCGCGCCGCCGAACATAACGAGAAGCCGGTCGCTCATCTCGGCCAGCTCCTCGAGGTCCTCGGAAATGAGGAGAACGCCGGCGCCCGCGTCTCTCGTCTTTTTCAGGAGATCCCTGACTGAGGCGGCGCTCCTTACGTCGAGACCCCGGGTTGCATAGAGGGCGACGACCAACCTCGGCCCATGTGCCATCTCCCGTGCGATCACCGCGCGCTGCAGGTTGCCGCCGGACAGACCGCCGATGGGGCTGTCGAGTCGAGGAACGGGAAACCCGAGCGCCCGAAAGGAATCAGCCATCCGGTGTTCCAGTGCGCTCCAGTCTATGGCGACGCCCCTGTGATATCGCCGCCCGGACCCCAAGACGAGATTCTCACGCACCGACAGACCGGGCACGGCAGCCATCGCGAGGCAATCCTCTGGAATAAAGGCAACCCCGCTTTCCCGCGTGCGGCGGACCGACCATCCGGAGGCGTCCGCGTCGAGGAAGAACCTCCTCCCCGTAGCCAGTGGACGAAGGCCGAGGATCAGGTCGCCAAGCTCCTTTTGCCCGCTTCCAGAGACCCCAGCGACGCCGACGATCTCCTGTTCCATGATCTTGAGATCGATGTCGCGAAGCGCCGTTTCGCTTCCCGTGGCGCGGGTGCCCGCCGCATGCAGCTCGAGCACGGGTTTTCCCGCCGGTCCGTGCGGCGCGGGCCTCTCGACCTCAGCGCGAGCGCTAGGATGCTTGTCCCCAAACATCATATTCACCAGCGTCTCCGCGTCCGCCAGCACCCCGGGCAACTCACCCGTCACGCGGCCCTGCCGCATTACGGTGATACGGTCGGCGCATGCGATGACCTCACGCAGCTTGTGCGTAATGAAAAGAATCGCGTAGCCTTCCGCCTTCAAGGCCTCGAAAACCTCGAAAAGCTCCTCGACCTCGTGCGGCGCTAATACCTTGGTGGGCTCGTCGAGGATGAGAACCCGGGCGTCGGCCAGGAGGAGCTTGAGAATCTCCACCTTCTGCTGGTCTCCCACCGACAGCTGTCGAACCGGGGCGCGAAGGTCGACGCGAAGGCCAAGGCGCTCCGCATGAAGGCGAATTCGGCCCTCGACCGCGTCCCGGCGCACGACGTAGGGGAGATTGGTCAGGAACAGTCCTATATTCTCCGTGACACTGAGAGCAGGGATAAGCATGAAGTTCTGGAAAACCATGCCGATTCCCATAACACGCGCCTCATGAGGCGAACGGAGGTCAGCAACCTTTCCGTCCACCAACACCCTGCCGGAATCGGGACGGATGAAGCCGTAGAGGACCTTCGAGAGAGTACTTTTGCCGGCGCCGTTCTCGCCGAGCAGCGCGTGAACCTCCCCGCCGTTTAGGCTTAGTGTCACGGCGTCGTTCGCCTGCACGCTCCCGTATCGTTTCGTAATCTCGTGCGCCTCAAGGAGCGGACTCATTGCTCGATGCGCCCCAGTTTCAACGGAACCCAGCACTCGCTTCGGAAATCAGGCGAATCGGAGCCACTCATGTCGGGGTAATATTCGATTTCCACAGAGCCCGCATGCTCCCCGTCAGAGGCAGGAGGCCATTCGCCCAAGACCCGCTTGACCGAGTTCTGAAAGTTCGGCCGAAGGGCACCGCGAACCGTGAACTTGCCCCACGTTGAAGCAGGCACTTCAAAACATTCGCTCCTTTCCGGCGTGCCATCCATGCTGCTCGGCCTGTCTATGGCAACGCTGTGGGTGTAAGTGCCCGAGGCCATGTCGAAGTCACGACTCACACCGCACACACCCTTGCGCCTGGAGTCAGATTTTGCAGAGAGTTCCTTCCAACGCCCGTCTGTCGCTACCTTATCCCAGAAAGCGAGAACGTCTACAAAGCTGCTTTCATCTTTCGTCCTGGCCCGAAGGGTGATATCAGCCAGGGAGAACGCAGGCTGTTCCTCGATTCGGTACTCCATAGGTTGGTCTCCTCGAAGGACGACTATGAATGTTAGGGACGGATATCTGTGGAGGGCGACGCCGCCTTTCCGTGCGTCGTTCGGCAGGCAACCGAACTCGCCGTGAAAGGTGCGGGCAAAGGAATCCGGCGAGTCATAGCCGAAACGCTGCGCCGGGTCGGTCACCCTGTCCTTTCCCCCGGTGGAGAGTGCCATGGCTGCCTCGGAAAGCCTTCGCCTGCTTAGACACTCGCTAGGACCGAGCCCTCTAATCACCACGAACATGCGATAGAAACGGAAGACGGAGCAGTTGGCCTCGCGCGCCGCCAACTCCAGATCGGCAATGCCGTACAGATTGCGCTCCAGGTAGTATGTCGCTGCCATCATTCGTCGCTGCCAGTCCATTAGCAGTCCTTCGCACTGCCCTGAGGGCAGGGTAGCATTGCGAGAGTTCCCCGTCCCGACAGATAGTGCTGTCCGCAGTCGGTTCGATCAGCCCAACAAGTTTCACGTTAGTATATGCACATTCCTGAATACGTGTGCAAGGCTGAGTCTCTAGAAGTTCCCCATCTGTTCAAAGGGAAGCGCGGCCCCCGGCCGATGTCGGAAGCAGTGAGTGGGCGCCGAGTCCCGGGGACAGACCTATCCCATCAAAGGTGAAGGAGGATTGTTTTCATTCAACTTTTTCTCTTGCCTTCCTCAATCCGACACAAGCCCAGGGACAACAGACGATCCTCACACAAGAGCAGCAAATGCACACGGCAGGCTGCCGAGTACCTCCTGGAGGCGAGAAAACACATTCAACCACGTGTCCTTGATGCCGAGGCGAAGAGCGGCGAAAAGCAGTGTGTGGGCGCGCAGCATCCACATAATGCAGTCCAGCACCGCCATCGCCGCAAAGAATAGCCGCAGCAGATTAAAGAATTGCCGATGATCCTTGAAGTAGAAGGTTTCGGTGCCCGCCAGGTGGCTGATGCGTTTAAAAATCCCGTTTTCGATCCGCCACCGCTGATGTGCTGCCTCGCGAACCTCCTCCAGGGGTAACTCCAGATCGGTGGTCACGATCCAGCTGATGACGGTGCGATCACGCTTACGCTTGGGGTAGGTCTCGGTGAGCTCCACCACCTGCAGCGGGTAGCCGGCGTAGTGATCCAGAGTTTTGCGTACCCTCCAGCGACGGCCTCGCTGAGTGTCCCAGCCGCGCAGCTCCTCATCGCCTCCAAAGTAGTGGAACAAATTGCTGGCGTCTGCCGTGACGCTACGGTAATCGGCATTC
>Ga0326727_10012791_pt1 | contig 18962 bp, 17 predicted proteins | sample MB2enrmetagenome_FD_207643 | JGI IMG/M metagenome (GOLD analysis project Ga0326727, IMG submission 207643) | Lab enriched peat soil microbial communities from McLean, Ithaca, NY, United States - MB29MY | ecosystem: Environmental > Terrestrial > Soil > Wetlands > Peat | place: USA: New York...
ATAAACCTGCGTTCCGGGGCTGGTCCCCCCTCTCGGTCAGAGTTTCTCATGGGACACTTCGGCCGGGGGAAGGGGCTAGAGTTCCAAGCGATCTACAGCTCCACTGACCCACCGAAATTCACTCCGTATGGTTGCAGAGAATAGGCCCCTGCCATCGGCGGGACTCCTGGATATGTGCTGCCGTACATGTAGACCACGAACGTCTGCCCTCCCATGATGGTGATTGGCGACCCGAGAGGGCCGCCGTTAGGATTTGTGCACACACCAGAGGTGGGGGATGACCATACCGGGGCTCCAGTAACTATCACACCAGCCCAGCAGGCCACGGCCGTACCAGCGGAATTATTCAGAGAGACATAGAACCCGCCAGTAGTAGGGCACGGAGATTCGCTTGCTGGAGGTGCGACGTTCTTGACAGGCAACCCCCCCACAGTAGGAACCACTTTCAGACCGAGCATGTTCGTTGTGATGGTACTAGAGGTTGACGTGATCGCCACCGATTCAATGTAGAGGGCGCCGGGGGTTGTTCCACATGCAGTCGAAGTGGAAGCCCCGGCTGCCATCCCAAGTGAAGGAGACTTCGAGAGGGGGCAACAACCACCACTGCCGGTGTCAGCGAACAAGAGAATCGACAAACCTGCAAATATGATGACACAAACCACAACAACAGCAACTGCTTCGCTGGGTCCGCCCCGACTCGTCGGGTTGGGAGCCGCAGTGCCTGTTGGCTTCGTAGTCTTTCTTTCCAGCTCAAACGTCTCTCGCCTTTTTTGGAACCCCCAAATGAATAGGCCGATGCCTACTGGGAGAGTAAATACCACCAACACGAAGATGATGACAATCGCTAGGCTGAACGCAAATACATCCAACAAGAAGACGGATAGCGGGAAGAGTAGCATCAGCACTATTCCCGCAATGTATTCTGCCTTGCCAGTGGTCATGAATCTTCCAATACTCTATGGGACTCGGGGTAGATGAACCCTCGTCCGGGTGAGCCCCCTCTCGGTCAGGAGTTTCTCCTGGGACACATGGTCAGAGGGCGGGGAACCTCACGTCAGTATCTGTAGCACCGTCTGCTCGACTGATCTCCAAGCCGTCGTATTTGGGTCGATCACGTCAAAGTGCCCGGCGCCGGGGATCTCGAACAGGTGCACATCTTCCTTCTTCCCATCGACCCTATTTTGTTTGGCGGCGACGTAGTCGCGGCTGAACTTTGGGGGAACGAGCTCGTCGGCAGAACCATGGATCAGCCATTGCCGCGCCCGAGGGATCGTCAGTTGCATTGGATCGGCCTCCCGGTAATTGCCGGGAACCTCTGCCGGCGTCCCGCCCAGGAACGCGACCACCGCATCATCACCGAGGTGAAGCTGGCATGCACGCCGCATGTCGACAACTCCTGCAAGTGAGACGACTAAGGTCACCTCGGGCTCGTGAGCGGCAAGACACAACGCAAGTTGAGCTCCCGCTGAATGACCCATCACGATCATTCTTTCAATGTCGAGCTTGTAGCGGCGGGAATTCCGCACAAGGAAACCGTAGGCCGCGCAGACGTCGGTGAAGGGTCCGGGCCACACCCCGCCATCGTTGCCGACGCGACGGTACTCGAGATTGGCCGTGGCCACTCCTTTGGCTGTAAGAGCGGCACACAGGGGGCCGGCGTGGTCAAGGCTGTTGAGGGCGTTCCAGTATCCTCCGTGAATGTTGATGACCAGGGGGTACGGCCTGTGGTCCTTCCGCCTCGCGGACGCCTGTTGTTCCGCAGGCGGAAGTCGGAGGTCCAGGAACTGGTTCGGGTCCCGCCCGTAGGCGATGCGAGCGTCCGCCGGTGGCGGCGACATCTCCAGATTGTCCTCGGTCATCAAGGTTCAGGAGATTCCTACTCTACATGAGATTGCGGCAAGAAGTGTTCAAATCGGAATTGATGGGGGGCGCCTCCGACTCCAGTAGCACGGGATCGCCCGTTCTGGCCTGGCAGCGGAGGGTCTAGCTCCCAGTCCTGCCGAAAGGCTTCTCTTCCCCTTCGGGTCTGGGGACCACTATCAGCGGCCGCAGCGAGCTCAACTCCTCCCGCATCAGGAGCCTCACGAGCACGACCATCGCAACGACCATCGGTATAGCCGATATCCACCCGTAGCCAAGGTAGAACGGTGCGAATGCCGCCAGGCACGCGGCCTCAACGATCGAGACAGTGTAGACCGGCCCTCCCTTGAGCCGGGACGATGTAAATCGGAGCCCCGCCCATCCTTCCATCAGCGACATGTCGATCGAGAGCAGCGATATCATGATGGCCAGCAGTATGGCGGTCGGGAGGTCCGTGCTCCCGGCCAGGTAGTAGTTCCCCTGGGCCAGCATGATGGTGATCCCCGTACCGAGCCCGAATGCCATGACGTAGAACGGGGATTTCCTGCTCCTCTTGTCGTCCCCAGCGAAGAGCTTGAACCTGAGAAGTACCATCCTGCCGATGCTCGCAACCAGCACGAACATCACGAACATGATCAATGCATCGCCGAAGTAGAGGCCCGTGACGTAAGTGGCGTAGAACTCGAAGATTATCGCGAGGGGCAGACCGGCAGGGATGCCTATGATGAGGGCAACGAGTACCTTGTACTCCTCGAACACGCTCACAGGAACCCTCGGTGCGGCATACCTGTCCAGGACCAGGAACAGAAGGACCCCGGCGGGGATGAGGGCGATGAAGGCCGCTTCGGTGAGGATAGTCGTTGTCATTTGCGAGCTACCCTGACCTTGCGTGCCCCGATGAGGAACCCGGTATGCCCGAGCATCTCGAATGACGGCCTGGTTCCCCCTTCCCCCACATGCAGCGGTCGCTCCAGGAGCTCCATGCAGACCACGTCCCCCAGTAGCTCCTCGCGCATCTTCCTCACCGTTCGCTCAAGCTGATTGTACGTGGGGACGTAGGCGGCGAGGTATCCGCCGGCGCGGAGAGCCTCTATGGCGGGCACGGTCGCATCCCACGGCTCGGGGATGTCGAGCAGAACGGAGTCCGCCCCCTTCTCCTCGAACCCACCGCTGATGTCAGCGATCTTCAGCGTCACGCGATCGAGCAGGCCCGAGCGCTCCAGGCTCTCCTTCGCGATCTTCTGGTGCTCCGGCCTCCGGTCGTAGCTCACCACCCTGCCATTGGGTCCGACGGCGTTTGCGAGGAATAGCGTGAGGCTGCCGCTCCCGGTCCCGGCCTCCAGGACGAGCGCGCCCGGGAAGACCCCCGCGAGATAGAGCAGGTACTGGGCGTCCTTCGGAGTCACTATCTGCGTGGGACGGGCCCACCCGGCCATCGCGTCACGGATCGAGGGCCGGAGGACCACGAACTCGGTCCCTGCGACCGTCATGGTAGAGCCCTCCTCCTTTCCTATGACGGGTGAGAAGTCGATGACCCCGAAGTTCCCGACCATCCTCTGGCCCTTCGAGAGGACCACGTGTAGGGGCTTCTCCCCCTCGCGGTAGAGGATGACCCTCTCCCCTTCAGCGAGCGGCTTTCCGGCGGGGCACATGACGAAGGGAAGCCGTACCCATTCATAAGAACGGGGCCACGCGGGCGCGCGCCAACCTTAAACGCCCCTTTCGGTTGATGCCGCCCGTAGCCCCGTAGTCTAGTGGCCAAGGATAGGGGACTCTGGATCCCTAGACGCAGGTTCGAAGGGGCCACGGAGGGAGGCTCCGTGTCCCAGAAAATCCTGCCGGGGCTATGCACGGGCACGCGGGGGTACCCCAGCCAGGCCAAAGGGGCAAGGCTTAGGACCTTGTTGCTGAAGGGCATTCGCCGGTTCAAATCCGGCCCCCCGCACTTACCCCGGCGGTTCGAATACTGTGTTGAAATGCATAGTTCTGCTCTCAAGATGCGGTCCCGTGTTCCCACACTCCCGGAGGGACGCGAATACGGGGTGAGGGACCTCTAATCCATCAATATCATTGGTCGTGGTTGCTCAGCTTTGCGTCCTCCTTGTGCTTAATTGGAGTTAGTAATCAAAGATGCCGTGTCTATCGCAATTCCCAGGACTATCTCTCTGTCGGGCCTGAACCAGTGACCTGAGTATACTGCTTCAGCAGTTGTCGGGCCAGGAACGTCGCCATGGGCCTGTTATCCCCCGCATCCGCGTTCTCGATCGCTTTGTAGTACTCCTCCTTTTCCCTCAGCTCGACAATCACTGGGGGGAACCTGCACCGGATGAGTACCCAGTTGGCGAGCAGCCTCGCCGTCCTGCCATTCCCGTCAGTGAATGGATGCACTTGGACCAGCTGATTGTGCAATGCTGTGGCGAGCTCGATTGGGTGGAGGGTCTTTTTCTGTGCACGGAACTCCCCAAACAACTCCGACATCCTTTCTGGTACCTTGACGAAGGATGGTGGTATCCATTCGGACCCGGCAATGCGCACATCACCCTTGCGGTATTCTCCCTGTACCCGGCAGGAAGTGTCCTTCGTGATCATGTGCTGAATCTTGCACACGAAGGGCTTGTCAAGCGGGCCTCTCGAATCCTTGACGAATTCCCATGCATCCCTTGAGTTGAAGGTCTCGATCACGCTCTCAGTCCCGATTCCTTGGGGAGTCACACTGTCCATCAGCAACAATGCGGTTTGCCTGAGGGTGAGAGGGTTTCCCTCGATGGCGTTCGTGTTGTACGTGAACCTGACCAGGAAGTCCTTTGGCAGTACCTCCCGGCCCAGAGACTTGAACACAGTGACCGTAGCGCGCAGGTCCTCCAGCTTCTCAACGAGGTCCTTTGACAGCCACCGAGCTGAGTAGTTGCGGGGCATCTTTCGCTCAAGTTCTATCAGGGTCCCCTCCAACCTTTCTTTGTCCGGTACCTTCTGCCCCAGGAATATCCGTGCCTTGCGAACCGAATTCGGAGCGACCCTGATGCTCTTGACAAGATAGTAGTAATCGTGGTTCCCGTGACGCTGCTTCTCTATGAATGTCATCAATATGGCTACAATTTGTGAGGTATTAAACTTTGTGGACATAATGACCACATAGTTGTGAGCTACCCATTTGTAGCCATACGAGCCACGTAGGGAACCTGATGCGGTACTGCCGGGTGAAGGCCACTGCAGATTGATAGCCCTCGGTCTCCCGGGGGACTCGAGAACACGCGCTCCACATCCCCAGAGGTCCGAACACGGCCCCCCGCACTAGGCCGCGGTCCTTTCCAGCGGCCTCTCCCGCCTATTCGAAGTTGTCGGAATCCGACGAGGGTTCTGCGATCTGGTACCGATTGCTCACGGAATCCTTGATGAGCTCCATGACGTTCTCCGGGACGGCGCCTGAGATCTTGAAGCGCTCCCCGGATATCACGAGCTCGTGCTTGTCGACCCTCACCACGTTGACGTTCTCGAGCCGCTCCACCAGGAAAGGAACGACCTCGTAGCTTGCATGGAACGTACCCTCCTTCTTCACGAATATGAGACGGGTCGACGTCAGGACAAGGTAACCCTCGTAATCCCAAGAGGTGCCGGCGAAGACGTCCATGAGGTTCTCGCCCTCGATCTTGTGATAGGCGCTCCAGCCATCAACCACGTACTCAGAAGGGTCCAGCTTGATTGCCTCCAGGACCCCAGCTGGCAGGTTGCTCATGGTGAACCCTCACTATGTTCTGGGCTATGAATCTTGCCGCTGGCTCTCAGCGCGCCCTATGTGCCCAGCCGCTTCTTGATGTCCTCGTAGGGAGGCAGGTTCACGGGGTCGATCATGTCTTCCCCGATATCCCGTATCCGGGACATTGCCTTTAGCGCCTCATCCTTCTTCTCCAGATCGAGATAGAGCCCCGCCAGATAGATGAGGACCTCGACCACCACCGGCGGATAACCGAGGCCTTCCGCTCGCCTGAGGGAGTCCAGGTAGGCGCGCTCTGCCTCCTCGTAGGCCTTCCGCTTCTGGGCAATGATCCCATCATTGAATGCAATGTGCTGCATGCCCGTCGGGTCGTTGTACTTCGAGAGTATGCGCTTGGCCTCCGCGTTGTTCTGGGCCGCCTCCTCATCCTCCCCGAGTGCGAGATGCATCTCCACGCTGTTGAAAAGTATCCATCCCATGAATCGCCGGTCCTTGCTAATCTCTGTGCATTTCCGGGCCTCCATGAGCTCGTTCAGCGCCTCGCGCGGCTGAGAAGTTGCGAGGCATGTGGCAAGGTTGTGGTGAGCCCTCGCGAGCTCCTTGTAGTCGTGCAGGGATTCGAGGATCCGTATCGCCTTGTTGTAGTATTCGAGAGCCCTGGCCCTGTCCTCCGGCGTGGGCATAGAGGAGAGCACGTTCCCGAACTCGATGTAACAGCCGCCAACATCCTTCGCATCCTTCTCCGGGTCGAGAAGACCTAGCGTCAGCTCTATCTCCTTCTTCCCCAGCTCGACCTGCCCCTCCTTGTATGCCACCCTTGCAAGAGTGCGGTGGGCCATGGCAAGTCCCCTCTTGTGCCCCACCTTCTCCAGGAGACGTATCGCCTCGCCACAGTACTTGCGCATCACGACATTATCGTCCATCTCCCGCGCCGCGTCCGCGAGCGAGAGAAGTATGAGCCCCCGCAGGGTCACCTCCTCCCCCGGTATCTTCCTGAGACTCTTGCCGTAGAACTCGGCGGCGTGCGTGTTGTCACCCATCGCGCTGTACTGCTCCCCGATCTCCTTCAGGAGGTCAGCCTCCTCGAGCAGGTGCTCGCCCGGTATTGCCGCAAGGTCCTCGAGCGCCCGCTCCAGGTACTGTAACGCCACATCCGGAGCAAAGGCATTCATCGACAGGGTCGCAGCATACCGGTTGAAGAGGAACGACTTGGCGTGTATCCCCCCTAGGTGGAAATGGCGCGCCATCTTGGGGATGACGTCCGGTGTCGGGTCCGGGTGTAGCTTCTCGTAGGCCTCGGCAATCTTCCTGTGCAATATCCTCAGCCGGCTCGAGGATACCTCCCGGTAGGCCTGTGCCAGCGTCACCACCTGAACGAAGGCGTAGGTATCGCCCCAGTCGAGCTCCTTGAGGATGCCCATGTGGACCAGCCGCTCCAGTGATTCGGCCAGCGGCTCCTCCCCCACCTCTGTGGCTACCTCGAGCACAGACCAGTCGAACTCCATGCCCATCGCGGCCGCGTAGCAAAGCACCCGCTTCTCAGCCTCACCAAGTCCTGGAAACGAACGGGTAATGACGGAGTGGTCGGCTGTCTCAGTATTAAGGGCCATGGAACCGCTCACCCTACCTGTCCATAACGCTAGCCGACCCCTTAAGCCCTGCTCAGCCCCGGCAATGATATCTAAGCGGCAAGCAATCTACATCCCGATGAAGAGACGGGCTGCCCTCAATTGGCTGAGGAGATGGGACCACCAGCAGGAAGGCTACATGCCTTTCCGGGAGGATCGCTTCCGGGTCATGGGAGACGTACTGGAAACGCTCTTCAAGGGCCCTTTCGCGGCCATGGACCTCGCCTGCGGACCAGGCTCGCTGAGCGTCCGCATGCTCGAACGATTCCCCAGGGCCAGGATCGTGGCAGTAGACCACGATCCGGTGCTTCTCAAGATCGGGCAAACAGCCCTTGGGGACCAGGGGGGTCGGCTGAGATGGGTGGACGCCGACATAGGCAGCCCCAGCTGGGCAAGGGACCTCAGCATTCCCCGCGTGGACGCGGTTCTCTCGACCACTGCCCTGCACTGGCTTCGACCGCGGGAACTGAGGACGCTCTACCCTGTGCTTGGGGCGACCATCCGGAAAGGTGGTGTCTTCATGAATGGGGACCATATGCCTTTCGGCAGAGATTCTCCGAAGGTCAGCCGGCTTGCCACAAGTTGGGTGCATGCCAACACCAGGAATGCCTTCATCAGATCGAAAGCAGAATCCTGGGAAGAATGGTGGGGTGCGATCAGGAAAGACCCGGAGTTCTCAGCCGAATTCGCTGAGAGGCTCGGCCGTTATCCAGCGCACCACTCCGATGAGGCACGCCTTTCCCCCGAAACGCATGCCCGCTTCCTCAAGGCCGCCGGATTCAAAGAGGTCGCAGTGATCTGGCAGCGCATGGACAACAGAGTACTGATGGCCCTTCGCTGACGGTGCAGGAATGAGTGTTCACATGTTTGGCGCGACAGGACCTCATGTTGTTGTCCTTCACGGTGGCCCTGGGGCCCCAGGAGAGGTGGCCCCTGTCGCAGAGCAGCTCGCCGACAAGTTCCAGGTGCTGGAGCCATGGCAGCGTGCGAGCGGTGCCGAGCCGCTGACGGTGGCCTGCCACATTGCAGACCTCCATGATGTGATCGTGTCGCGTTGCGGAGATGAGAAGCCGGCAATCGTCGGTTCGTCATGGGGCGCAATGCTTGCGCTTGCCTACGCTGCAGAGCATCCCGACAGGGCCGGCCCGCTCGTGCTGATCGGCTGCGGAACCTTCGATCTGAAGGCTCGCTCCAAGCTGCAATCGACCATTGCGAGCAGGATCGATGCTGGCCTAAAGGAGAAGCTGGATAGCTTGCAGACGGCAATAGCCGACCCTGACCTTCGCCTCAAGACGATGGCCGAGCTCATGTCCCCCGTCTATTCGTACGACCCGCTGCCGGACGACCACTCTGTGGCGGCTGTCGATGCCAGGGCGATGGAGGAGACCTGGGACGACATGCTGAGACTGCAAGCCGAGGGCGTCTATCCCAAGGTCTTCTCGACCATCTCATCTCCCGTCCTGATGTTGCATGGCGCCTACGATCCGCACCCCGGGCGAATGATACTCGCGAGCCTCAAGCCATACCTGCCCCAGATTGAGTATCGCGAGTGGAAACGGTGCGGCCACTATCCATGGCGCGAGAGAGGGGTGCGAGAGCAGTTCTTCAAGGTCCTCCGTGAGTGGCTGGCCAGCCACACGAGTGCCTGAGCTCTCACATAGCTGCTGGAAGTGCAAAGCCTGATTTGCTGACTTGGCTCTCGGGGGTCCTGACAGATGCCGGCCAAGAAGACCACAGCAAAGAAACGCACCACACCGCGGAAGACTCCACCTGCGAAGGTTGTCAGCAAGAAGGCGGCTATCAAGAGACCGGTGAGCAAGGTGGAGGAGTCACCCGAGGTGGAGGTGCCACACGCAAGCGCTCCTCCAGCTCCAGAACCCAAGCCCTTTACGAAGGTGCGCAGGCCGGCGGTCACCAATCCCATGATCCTCACAGACGTTTCAGGCAAGAGGATCGCCATCGCGGTGAGACCGGATGGGTCCTTTTCGGTGGGCCGCGAGGGCCAATCCGCTCCCAGACCGGAACCGCAGGTTAGCAACGCCATCGTGCTGAAGGGTCTTTCCGGGAGGAAGATAGTCATCGCCGTCAAGCCTGATGGATCCACCGTGGTGGGGCGCGAGGGGGCGCCGTCGCCCAGGCCCAAGACCGTCCCGGAGATGCCTGCGCCCGAGAAGCTAGAGAAGACAGCGCCTACCACACCGGAAAGCGTTGGGGTCGTCCTGGAGGGCACCATCGGCGAGGAGCGCAACGAGGAGAATCCCTTCGGCGACAGGATCAAGCCCGAGGACGTGAACCCCAATGTCAAGCACCTAGACCCGAGGCTCCTGCAACCGATGACAATGCGGATAGACGAGGAAGTGAAGACCGACGAGACCTCTTCTCCTGACAAGTCGGAAGTTCCCGCCAAGCGCCGCCCAAAAGAACCGTGACAGGGAAGAGTCCGCGGCGTGCCTCAAGCGGCGTCCTTCATGGCATGAATCCCAGGGTCGTCCGTGGTTTCAGCGCTGGTGCCAAGGCATATGAAAGGGCTCGCCCAGACTATCCGGAGGCTGCCGTCAAATTCGTGGCCCGGACATTCGACCTCGGTCCCGGAAAGATCGTGGTCGATGTTGCGGCCGGCACGGGGAAGTGGACGCGACGGCTCCTCGACACGGGGGCTACTGTCGTAGCGGTTGAGCCGCTTCCCGCAATGAGACAGGTATTCGAAGAGGCAGTTCCGACGGTCCCAGTGTTCGCAGGAACGGCCGAGGCGACCGGACTTCCCGATGCCTCGGCGGACCTCGTGACCGTGGCGCAGGCCTTCCACTGGTTTGACGTGCCCAGCGCATTGAACGAGTTCAAGCGCATTCTCCGCCCCGGTGGAGGTCTGGCAATCATCTGGAACGTGCGGAAGGAGGGCACCGGCTGGCGCCTGCGCGCCCGTCACCTGCTTGATGAATATCGCCCCAAGACATACGGGCACTACAGCGGGAAGGGCTGGAAGAAAGCATTCACTCCCGATTCTGGATTCAGCCGACTGCACGTCTGGCGTTACGCCAACCACCAGACGCTGGACAGGTCCGCCATCGAGGACCGCTATCGGAGCCTGAGCTATGTATCCGCCTTGCCGCCCAAGAGACTAGAGGAATTGATGAGGCGTCTAGGGAGGATACTCGACGATGAACTTGCCAGGAACCACTCGAACGAGTTCACGATACCATACAGGGGATCGGTCTACTGGAGCAAGCTGAAGGAGCCGGCCGGACCCAGGCGACGTGCGCGGGCGGATGCACTCTCGCTACCAGTATAGTTCTTCGGCGCGATGGCGCCCAAGTCCGCGTAGGCCATGCCGCACCCGCGTTCATGTCGGATGCCTGTAGCGAGGGACGCGACCTGTCGGGAGAGTACTGGGCCTGCCAGCTTATTTCCGCCATGGACGTGTCGAGGCTGCAAACATGGTGCCACAGAGTTCCAACCGAGACCGGATACCCCCGGGTTCCGTAGATTTCGTCATGGAGGTCCTCAGAAAGGAGAAGGGACCCATGAAGCGGAGGAAGATCCTGGAGGAGCTGGAACATCGGGGACATCGCATCTCTCTCGCGGGCCTTAACAGAATACTCGAAGTGTGTACCGAGGAGAAGCTGATCGTCAACGGGCCGGACGGCGTCAGGGTAAACGCTCCCTGATCGGAACCTGCCGATACCGCCGGGCTACGAAGGTACCCTCTTGCCGCACGACTCGCAGGCATCCAGGTCGCTTGCGTTCCATACTCCGCAGCTCGGGCATTGCACGAGCTTCACGCGCTCCCGCGGGGCGGCCGCTCTCTCCGGAACCCTATACCTCTCTGCTGTTTCGGGCCTCAGGACCTCGTTCATCCTAGGCCTCATCTTCGCTTCCTGAAGGCGTTCGAAGATGGCCTGCCGTATCTGGTTCTGCACAAGGCCAGCTTGTACCCCGCCCAGTATCTTGAAGCGCTGACGACCAACGGAGAGTTCTCTCCCGCTAACCTCAACGTCCACTATGTCATCCAGCCTGAAGCACAGACTGGGGATCAGCTTTATCGGTGTGAGGAGAAGCGCGCTCACGAATAGCAGCCTGCGGGTCGTAAGGATCAGATACCCCTCATAATCGAACGACTTGCCGCCAAAGCCGGTTGTCTGCGTGATCAGGTGCACGGCGCTCCATCCATCCACGACCTGCTCTCGCGGCTCAAGCCTGACCGCCGCGTTCACCAATTCGGCGAGGTTGACCATGTCCCGTCGCCTTGCTAGATGCCTGTCCTCCTCATATCCATGACTAGGGGGTGTCACGATGAGGTCCGATGTCTGATCACCCGGAGCATCCCAATACGGCTAAATAGCCGGCAATCGCTCTAACATCGTCACTTAGATGACCTACGCAAAGGAGTCACCATCTGACAGGACTGGCCCCACCCGCAAGGCAAAGCGGAGCTCGCGCGCGGGCCGGGTTCCTGCCAGTACAGAGGCTTCCCTGAGCCTTGCGCCAGGGGGAGCGGGCAGTCTTGTGATCCGCCAGTTGAGATTCAAGATGAAAGCTGGTCGTTGGTCTACCACGATCAGCAAGAGACATCCCGACGCCACTTTCGATGTCATTAGCTGGATCGGCTGGAATGAGGTTTCGAGCCTCGCAGTCATCCGCGTTTACCCCTGCAAGACGCTGGACATGGTCAAGGAGATCCAGAAACTGGACGACGTGCTCTCTGTCGAGGGCAGGATTGTCGAGGGTTCGGTGCTCGAGCTTCACGTGATACACAGGGATGCGTCGTTGCAGGTGGTATTCAGGGATTTTGGAGTTGCCCAGCGCCCCACGATGAGATTCTGCAATGGGGAATGCGCCTTCGAGATCATTGGGACAGAAGAGAGCATCGACAATATGATGACTGAGCTCCGCCAGAGGTCGCTTCCCGTCAGAGTGGACCCGACCTACCGATACTCCCGGACATTTGGACCTGTTGAGCACCCACTGGTGGAGGAGACCAAGACGAGATCCGCGGCTGGCGTCAAGAAGGGGTCGGGGCACCTTGCAGTCTGCAGATTGCGCTTCACCGTGCCAAGGTCCGATTGGATTGGCTCCATGAGCGAGAAACACCCTGGCACGAGCGTTGACGTGATGGGTTACTCCATCCTGGAGGACAGGATCATCATGGATCTCCGGGTCAACTCGACCGAGGTGGGTGACTGGGCAGACTACCTCCGCAAGGTACCGGGGATGATTGATGTCAGGCCACTCGGCCATCCCCAGAAGGCCAATTCCCTGCGCGTGGTCTATTCCGGCTACGAGATGACAACCGCTGTTTTCCGCCTGCACCTTATTCTGCGGACCCCATTTACCATCACAGACGGAACAGGAGTGGTGGTAGTGGCAGGACCCGAGGAAATAATCAGGCACGCGATCAAGATGTTTCCCAGCCTTAGGCTTCAGGTGGAAAGGGTGTACACCACCGAAAGGGATGAGCATCCCCTGCTGACGCCACGCCAGGCGGACATATTCAACCGGGCCATGGCCGCGGGATACTTCGAGGTACCAAGGCGTGTGACCCTTACCGAGCTGGCGAGCAGATTCGGGGTTGCGATCTCGACCCTGTCCGAGATGCTCGCGATAATAGAGAAGAAGCTGCTCCAGGAAGCATTGGGGTCAAGAACGCGGTAGCGGGGCCAGGGACTCCTTTGACCCCGTCCGGTCATTCCCCTTGTGCCACGTAACCGAGAAGATGTTCCCCCACTTTGGCACGACCGAACGGTATCGGAATATCTAAATAGCATTGCATGGATATACTGCGCTGGCGTAGACGGTACCGAGAATGGCGAAGGGGGCAAGCAGGAGGAGGGCGCCTCGCAAGATGGTGAAGAGGGTGGTCAGGAAGCGTGCTCCACACTTCGATCCGATCGATTCTCGTCTTGCGAGCAGCGATGCAGCGAACCGTCTGGTAATCTGCCAGATAAGGGTCGCTCTCCCAAATGGGCTCTGGTCCCGGGAAATCAGCAAGAAGCACCCTGAGGCCATTTTCGACATCACCAACTGGATTGAATGGAACGCAGGCACGAACCTCGCGGTCCTGCGCGTCTACAACGCCGACGGCTGCGACTGCGTAGGAGAACTGCAGAAGCTGGACGGCGTTGTTTCGGTCGTGAACAGCAAGGCTGAGGGCTCGGCCGAGGAGATTCACATCGTGCACAAGACTCCGCCCTTCTCGCCCCTTTTCAAGAAGTTTGGGGTGATGCAGAAGACGCCCATCAGGATAAACAATGGCGTTTCTACATGGGAGATCGTTGGTTCTGCCTCCAGTATCCAGAAGCTGCTCCAAGCGCTGCGAAAGATGATGGTATCCTTTGCCTCGGATCCGCTGTACAGGAACCCCGAGACTCTAGAGCAGCTTGTCCCTGAGGGAGGCAAGCCCATCGTGGCGTTGCCTTCTTCCCCCGCCGGTGATGATGCCGGCCACTATATTGTCTGCAAGCTACGCTGCACATTGCCGCGCCCGTACTGGCATTCCGAGATGTCGCGGAGACATCCCGAGGCAAGCGTTGATGTCCTGGGATATTCGATCCTCCAGGGCGAGATGCTCGTGGATCTCAGGGTCCACACCAATGATCTTGCCTCGTGGGGCGATGAGCTACGCGGATTCGAGGACATAAGCGACGTGAAGATACTCGGCAGACCCGACGCTGGCTCGACCCTGCGCGTAACCTACAAGGATTACAACATCCAGGCAACGATGCAACGCCTCCATCTCATCGTTCGAACTCCGTTCTCGGTCAAGAACGGGATCGCGGAGATGGTGATGGCAGGCCCCGAGGATGGCATCCGGCGTTTCATTTCCATGTTCCCCGGCCTGAAGGCCGAGGTGGAGGCGGTCTACAGCTCCGAGAAGGGAGGGGCGGCATTGCTGACGCCCCGCCAGGCCGAGGTATTCCACCGCGCCATGGCCGCGGGTTATTTCGAGGTCCCGAGACGGGTCACCCTGACCGAGCTTGCCGCCAGGCTAGGGGTTGCCGTCTCCAGCCTGTCAGAGATGCTCGCAGTGGTCGAGAAGAAGCTCCTCCAGGACACCCAGTCGGCGGGCACGCTGTAGACTTCGCCCTCCAGAGGCTCCGCCCCCATGATCGAGGGTGTCGAGATTGTAGCATGCTATTCCGTTCGTTGACGACATTTGGAACGGTCGCTTATGTACGGGGGATTCGATAGGGATTACCGATGATTGGAAGACGTATCCTATTCGTGTTGGCCGTTGTGCTGATGATGGTCGTGCTCTCTGGCCAATCGGCACCTGGCCAAGTGAGCAATGGGAGTGGTTTGACGAAGTCGAGCGCGAGCGCACCATCCCAGTTCGCCAACCTCGGCCCCGAGGCCCAATATGCTGTTCGCTCGACAGCCCTGCAGACCCTGCAGGAACCCGTTGCCGCGTGGCAACTCCCAGGCTACAAGCTGGGACCTCAGGTAGCTCCTCTCTGGGGTACTCGGCTCAGCCCGCAGCAAAAGGCCCTCCTCGAGAAGGACTCCTATTCCGCATCCGCGAGTCCGCAAGCGAGGAATAACGGTTCCCAATTCTCGTATACCTCGGCCCAGTGGACGCTACAGCATCCTAGCCAGTACCCATCTCCCAGGTACGGGGCAGCCATGGCCTATGACTATGGCTTGAGCGAGGTGGTCCTGTTTGGTGGCTACTCCACGTCAAGGCTAGGAGACACGTGGACTTACAAGGGAGGCGTCTGGACCAACATCACCAGCAGCCTGCCAAACAGTCCATCTCCTCGCTATTACGCCCTCATGACGTATGACTCTGCTGATGGTTACCTTCTGTTGACTGGAGGCTCGCCAACCAACATCAATCAGACCAATCAGACATGGATCTTCAATGGTAGCACATGGACCCAGACCAGTGGATTGCTCCTCAATTACTGGTATGGTGGCGATCTGTACGGCCCCGACATGGCATACGATTCTTCTCTCGGGAAAGTCGTTCTGAGCGGGCTCCAATTTGGAGCGACATTCGGCTATGGTGCTGGCAGCTGGAGTGGTCTTCCGTCGGGCAATCCTTGCGACATCTATGATCCTGGAACATATGATGCGGCGGATGGATACATGGTCATGCTGGGCGGAAATGGGTCGTACCTGACCTGCAAACTCACAGGATCTGGATGGTCTACGGTTCCAACGGTCACGGAACCCCCCCTTGCAGGCTATTCGAGGATGACATACGATGATGTTTCGCAGGCAGTTGTCTTCCCGATGAGCAAGATCTTCCCTGCCTCCTGCTACACCCCCTTCAGCTGCTCCCAGACCTGGGGCTTCAACGGGGGCAACTGGACCAACATCACTTCCCTATCCACCCTGGAACCATCGGGAAGGGCGGGAGCGGCCGTCGCTTACGATGCGGCTGACGGCTACACCGTCTTCTTCGGTGGAGCCAACGAATCCGTGATGCTGGGGGACACATGGACGCTCAAGGTCGTGACGACACACGTGCCCACGTACCCGGTGACCTTTGATGAGTCGGGTCTTGCGACCGGAACCAAGTGGTCGGTCACGCTCAACGGGTTCACCAATACATCGACCACCTCGAGCATGTCATTCGCCGAGAAGAACGGGACGTATGCCTACAGCGTTACGCCAGTATCGGGGTATTCCAGCTCCATCTCCGCGGGGAACATCTCCGTGAGCGGGTCGAGCCCGGTACCCGTTTCTGTGACCTTCTACCCGTATCCCCTGGCATCGGTCGCGGTTTCTCCCACAGTGGCCAACATCACCACTGGAGCGTTGCAGGCCTTCTCAACCTCGCTGTCGTGTACCGGCGGAGCCTGTCCCCTTGGTGCAGCCTACAGCTGGACGGTCACGAATCCCAGCATGGGGTCACTAAACAGCTCGACCGCGCCTGACGTACTGTTCACTGCGGGGAGCACCACCGGGCACCTGGCCCTCTTCTTGAACGTTACCCTCAACGGCGTGACCGTGATGAGCGCTCCCGCGTACATCAACATGTCACAGAGCAGCTCCACCCTGAAGATCACCAGTCTCACGGCATATCCCGACCCCCTGGCCGTTGACCAGACCACGGAGATCAACGTTACCGCTACCGGCGGAAATCCCCCCTACACCTACACCTATAGCGGCCTGCCTACGGGCTGCGCGAGCTCTAACGTTTCATCGATCGCGTGCGCTCCCTCGAACGTGGGGAACTACACCGTGGTGGCCACTGTCTACGACTCCAAAGCCAACTGACCGTCACCGGGCCCGTCACCCTGATTGATGTTGCATTGAGCCCCGTAGTGCCCTCGGTGGGCCTTGGCATGTCCCAGCCATTCACCGCCACACCAGCCTGCAGTTCTACGTGCCCTGTTGGGACAATAGTGTATTCGTGGGCTCTCACGAGCACACTTGGCTCCCTCAGCGTAATCGGGCCGGAGGCCAGTTTCACTGCGGGATCCACCTCCGGAACAGTTGGCATCTTTGTCAACGCTACCCTCAGCGGGACCATTGTCGAGGCCTCTACTGAGATTACCGTCACTTCCTCCGGCAATGCCCTGAACTCAGTGTCGGTCAGCCCGACCTCTGCAACAATCGTTCCACTCGGCAACGAGGCGTTCACTGCGACACCGTCATGCACATTTGCTTGCCCTTCCGGTATCACCTACTCCTGGACATTGAGCAGCTCGAACATGGGCACCTTGAACAACACCGTCGGCACGGTGACCATTTTCTATGCGGGATCGGACACGGGAACGGTCGGCCTTATCGCCAATGCCACCCTGAACGGCTTCACGGCTGAGAGCACCCCAGTGATTATCACCATCAGCACGGCCGGTCCACTGACCATCACCTCGTTCACGATCTCGCCCACTCCGATCGATGTTGGCGTCACAACCTATCTCAACGTGTCAGTCGGTGGCGGTTCTTCCCCGTACACCTACGTTTACGCCGGGCTCCCCACCGGTTGTTTGTCCACGAACACGGCGTCTCTTTCATGCACCCCAGGTATCCGACCAGAACGACAACGAGCGAACGATGAACACAACCCTGCTCGTCAATCCGGACCCAACGGTCGCACTGGTCCCGACCAGGGATTCGGTCGATATTGGCGAGACCTTCCTCATGCACACCCAGCTCACAGGGGGCTCTGGAGTGTCCCAGCTGAGCTTCGTTGGCGCGGGTGGCACTACGGGGTGCAATCTACTGGTGGGAACGATGGACCTTGAGTGCCTGCCCACCGCGGTAGGGAGCTTCTCTGTGACTGTGCACGTGACGGACATATTTGGCAGGACCGCATCGAACACATCACACACTGTTGTGGTGGCACCTGCGTTGAGCGCGGGAATCTCCGTTACCAGTTCGACCGTGATACTGGGGGAACCGGTCGAGTTCATCCTCAACGCCACCGGTGGCCTAGAGCCCTACACCTACTCATACGCCGGGTTGCCCCCAGGGTGCGAGTCGGTCAACAACCACACCGTGGGGTGTCTCCCAACCCAGGTGGGGAGCTACACTGTTGTCGGGAATGTCACGGATCTGAACGGCATGAGCGCACTCACGAACGTCAGTCTGAAGGTGCTCTTCGACTTCACCGTAAGCTCTCCCCCTACGGCCCAGGTGGGCCAGCAGATACAATTGATTGTCAAGGCTGAAGGAGGGTACGGAACGCTGACCTACGCCTACTCTGGCCTCCCCTTCGGATGCAGCAGCGCGGACACGCCTGCCTTGAACTGTACGCCGACGGTTGCGGGGCTCTACATCATCACTATCTCGGTGCACGATCAGGTGGGGAACCGCGCTACGCATCAGGTGAGCCTGTACGTCTCGCCTGCATCCCCATCGCCAAGCGGGACCCTCGGACTCACGACCACCCAATGGGAAGTGCTCATCGCCTGTATCGTCGCGGGGATAGTCATCATCCTGCTCGTTGTAGCCAACCGCACAAGGAGGGCTCGAAGCGGTCTGCTGGGCGGTCGGACTTCCCCCAGGAGCGGCAGGACTCCGCATATGTCCTCCTACGACGAGTACGGGAAGAAGCCGGCCGCCCCTGCTCGACCAGCTGGCGCCGCCAAGGGTGGCGAGAAGCCAGCACCCGAGATCGCCCTCGATGACCTGCTCTGAACTCAACCTTTACGTATGGGCGGGGCTATCCACGATTAGCTCCGTGGCATGAGTTCTCTGCCGGGACAGTCGGCTGGGATTCAGATCGCGGCGCCCGGCAGGCAGATGGTCACTGAAGAGGGAATAGGACGCACGGTAACTGCCTCAGAGGCAGAGGTGCTGCGCGTTCTTTTCGAGTCCACGCCCGGATCGGATGAGGACCGGATCCGACGGTCGGGACTGCCAAGGACAACCTACCTGGGTGCCAAGAAGCGGCTCTACGAGCGCAGGCTGGTCAAGGATTCCTATCTCCCCAATCCGCTGACCTTCGGATTCAACCTGGCCACTTTCATCCTGGCACAGCCATTCACCGAGGACTTCAGGATGGTAGTGGACACGCTGGTCGAGAACCCCAACAGTGTTGTGATCTGGACGGGCAGGACGACTGTGTTTGGAGTAATGATCCACAGGTCCCTGGCTGAAGCGCGCCGAGTGCTCGACCCGCTGACCTCCAGGATGGAACACAGAGCCATTACGCTCGAGGCGGACCTCAACCAGCCAACGGTACCATGCTACTTTGACTTCGAGGGAGTGTGGAACAACATGCTCGGCAGGGAGGGAGTGGCAGGCTATCCACGGCACCTCGGCGGTCCCGTGAACTGGGGACTGCTCGGAAGAGGCCCGAGCGAGAGCGA
>Ga0326727_10012793_pt1 | contig 18960 bp, 8 predicted proteins | sample MB2enrmetagenome_FD_207643 | JGI IMG/M metagenome (GOLD analysis project Ga0326727, IMG submission 207643) | Lab enriched peat soil microbial communities from McLean, Ithaca, NY, United States - MB29MY | ecosystem: Environmental > Terrestrial > Soil > Wetlands > Peat | place: USA: New York...
CATACACAAACGACGTGGTTGATGCGATCAAAATCCCGAACCTGTCGGGCGGGCTCCCCTCAACGTGGGGCATTCCAGATATGGCATTCAGTCAGGGACCGGCAGGCACTACACCGGCTATCTGGCAAGAAATCGGGGATATCGGCGGGGATGGCCCCTATGTCGTGACCGATCCCACGACGGCGCTTGTCGATAACATCTCGTGGGTGAAGGGCAAGCATTCGTTGCGGTTCGGTTTTGAGTACAACCGGCAGACCTTCAACCAGCTGGGCAATCAGTTCTCGCGCGGGCAGTTCTTCGCGCAGCCCATTTCTACTTCGCTGGAAACGAAAAATGCTACGACTGGTGTGGTCACGCTTTCCGGAGGTGATTCGCTCGCTGACTTCCTGCTCGGCGATCTTAGCCAGGCAACCGTCGCGGTGGCGGTGGCGAATGCGAACTATGTGCGCAACGTAGAGGCCTTTTACGCCGACGACACCATCAAGCTTATGCCCAAGCTCACGATTTCAGCGGGGCTCCGATATGAACTGACGCCTCCCTGGAACGATACCTTTGGGAATGACTTCAATGCATATGTTCCGAATCTGCCGAAGCAGGGCGACACCAGCGCCACCTATCCGCAGAGCCAATGGCCCTTCGAGGTCCGCCAGGGCAGTTGTACATCTGCAAGCGTGTATCAGGGCCTTAACATCCGATGGACGAGCAACTTTGGTCCAGCGCCGCAGTGCAGCAATGGGTTATTACCCAATGGACCGCTCCTGGATTCGCAGCACCTCAATTTAGCGCCGCGCCTGGGTATCTCTTACTCACCGACCGCCACGCTGGTGATCCGCACCGGCTACGGCATCTTCTACGAGCAGGATATCGGCAACGCGTACTTCGACATGGCGCGCAATATCGCCGGGCGCGCGACACAAGTCAATACGGACACGACCACCGGGATCTACGGCAATTCCAACCTGACCTGGGCCAACGCGGCGCCGGGAGGCGGCGGCGGCACAACCGTAACTCTCGGCCCGACCACCACCGAGTACGCGAACGCGCCGAGGCATAAGACAAGTTACACCGAGCAGTTTCTGCTCAACATCCAGCGGCAGGTTGGGCAGGATTGGTCGTTCGAGGCGGGATACCAGGGCGCGGTGAGCCGGCATCTTTATGGGTTCATCAATGCAAATCAACCAACGCCATACGGATACCTCGGCAGCGGCGCCGCAACTTCAGTCGCGTCGCGGCTTCCCTTCTACGTGGGGCTGGACTCGCACGGCAACCCCGCACAATACGGTATCCAATATGAGCACGACCGGGGAACAGGCAATTACAACGCGTTCAGCGTGAAGGCTACGCGGCGCTTCAGCAAAGGCCTCAGCGTGATTTCCTCGTACACCCTGGGCAAGTCCCTCGACGACACCAGTGGAATCCGGAACCAGGGGAATGACAACCTGTATCCCCAGAACAGCGAGTGCATTTCCTGCGAATATGGCCGTTCCGCGTTCGATGTGAAAAATCGATTAGTGGCCTCGGTCTTTTACGAACTTCCGATCGGTCCCGGCAAGCTGCTGAAGACGAACAAAGCGGTCGGCGAAGTTGCCGGCGGCTGGCAGATCGGCGGCATCTTTACCCACCAGACCGGTGTTGTCGGGACTCCGCTGCTCGGCATTGACAACGCCACCATCGCGTCTCCGTTCGGCAACTTCGATCGGCCCAATCCAACCGGAACCAGCCCCTACCTGAGCGGTAGCGCGAGAACGCTGAACGACTGGGTCAATAAGGCCGCCTACGCTACTCCGACTGCCGGAACATTCGGTTCCCTGCAGCGCGGCAGTTTCACAGGACCAGGCTTAACGAATCTCGACGCTTCGTTACACAAGGCGTTCAACATGCCGTACAACGAGAGACATCAGTTGTCGATCCGCTTCGAGGCATTCAACGCACTCAATCACCCTAACTGGAGCAATCCAACTTTGACTTACAGTTCCTCCACCTTCGGCCGCATCAGTGGCACTGGCGCCATGCGCCAATTGCAACTCGCGGCGAAGTACCAGTTCTAGACCGCGGCAGTAGTAAGGTTGTTGGATGATGAATTGAATCTGATTTCTCCGTGCCGGGGATCGAAGCTGGTCCGAGCGGTTTTAGCTGCTCGGCCGGCTCCGATCTCCGGCGCATTTTTTGCGGGCACAGTGCATCGGCCACGGAATCAGAATCTCAGGTTAGTTCTTCGAAAGATGATGAACGTCGCAGATAACCACGCCGCGGCGTGCCGCATATTTTGGGCGCCGCGGCCTGATTTTGCGCAGTGTGCAATGATGGTCGACGGAACTTTTCGCGCCCCGAAAGGCTAAGTGAATAGAACCCGCAGAGAGCGCGTGAATGAAGCAAGACACGAGGAGATATGAAATGCCAATGAATCGACGGGAGTTTTTAGCGGCTTCGGCAGCAAGCGCCGCCATGCTGAACAAAGGGATGACTTCTTTCGCCGCGGGGACCGGGAACATTCAGGTCACAATCGATGCTTCCAAGAGCGGCGGCCCGGTGAATCCAATGGTATTCGGCGGCTATATGGAGCCGGCGACAACCAATGTGTGGGCCGAAATGCTGACCGACAGAAAGTTTGCCAACGCGATTACCGATGCACCTGCGCCGGCGCCCGCCAATGCTTTTTTTCGCCGCTTTTTCGGCGAGCCATTCAAGCCTGTCGGGCCGGCGGGAACAGTCGCCATGGACACGGTGCGGCCGTTTGTCGGCAAGCACAGCCCGCGCATCAAGCTTGACGGCTCCGAGCCCCACGGCATTCAACAGTCCAGATTGCGCCTGGGCCGCGGCAAGACTTACGAAGGCCGCATTTATCTTGCCGGCGATGCCGGCGCTAAAGTTGTGGTCCGCCTGGTGTGGGGAACAGGCGCCGGCGATTCGCAGACCGTCACCATCCCATCGCTGTCGCCAGAGTACAAGAAATTCCCGTTGAAGTTCACTGCCGCAGCCGACACGGAGGATGCGCGCCTGGAGATCCTGGGCACCGGCAGCGGCACGTTTCGCGTCGGAACCGCTTCACTGATGCCTGCCGACAATGTGCAGGGATTCCACTCCGGGATGATCCGGCTCTTCAAGGAGGCGGGTTTCAAAATGTTCAAGTGGCCCGGCGGCAACTTCGTCTCCGCTTACGACTGGCGTGATGGGATTGGCGATCGGGACCAGCGCCCGCCGCGCCTGCAACCAATGTGGTCCGACAGGGTGGAGTCGAACGACGTGGGCCTGCATGAGCTCATCGCCCTCTGCCGGCTGGTCGGAGCCGAACCCGACCTGGCAATCAACAGCGGATTCGGCTCGGCGCGCGAAGCGGCCGAGGAAGTGGAATATTGCAATGGCTCCATCGCAACGCGCATGGGCAAAATGCGCGCGGAGAACGGACATCCCGAGCCCTTCAATGTCCGCTGCTGGTGCGTCGGCAACGAGATGTACGGCGACTGGCAATTCGGCTACATGGCGCTTGACCAGTACTGGGTCAAGCACAACTACATCGTGGAAGCCATGAAGAAAGTGGACTCGAAGATCAAGGTGACTGTCTCAGGCGCAAGCATCTGCGAGAAGTCCGTGGGCGGCGCTGAAAAGAGAAACAATTTCTTTCCGGACATGTGGGAGGCGCCCATGACCGCCAAACTCCCGTATGAGTTCGGCGGGCTGAATGACTGGGACGGCTGGCTGCTCGCCAAGTGCGCTGACAATATCGACTACCTCTCCGAGCATACCTATGCCTATCCCGATCTGGCCTTCGACGCTGAGAAGCAACTCTTTGTGGATGTCCACGATCCGCTGCAGTTCAGAACGCGCAGGCTGGCCAACCGCATCGGCGAAGCATTCGAAGCGTGGGATAAGTACGTCGAGAAGATGCCGTCGTTGAAGGACAAGGACATCAAATTCATCTTCGATGAATGGGGCAATCGTATGCGCTCGACGACAGGCAACGGCGGCGGAGGCTTCATGCAGCAAACCGGAATGTTGATGCCGCTCTCTTATGCACTTTGCTTCCACGAAATGTTCCGCCACTCCGACATGATTGCGGCCAGCTGTGCCACCGGAGGGCTGCGCACGGTGCTGACCGACATCACTGGCGATGCCGTGGGCTTTGCGGCGGAGGGACTGGTGATGAAGCTGATGCAGACGAACTTCCTCAACGCTTTTCCGATTGCGGTCGACGGGGATTCGCCCCAGCAACTCGTGCCCGGCACGCCGTTTGTCGACAGGGGAACCAAGCCCACGGGAAGCCCGACCTATCCTCTGGATGTTCTCGCGGCATTCTCCGCAGACCGCAAGAAGTTCCTCATCTCGGTCGTCAACCCCACAGAAGAAGGCCACACGCTTATCCCGAAAATCAGCGGCGTGAAGCTGCGCGGCCAGGGCAAGCTTCATCAGATTGCTCCGCCCAGTGTGAACTCAGCCAACCAAGCGGGCAAGGAGCCTGTTGTCAAGATCGTTGAAACTGCGCAGAACGGAGTTCCGGAGACGGTGGAGGTTCCTCCCGTAAGCGTTAGTCTGTACGAGTTTGATGTCGCGTGAAAATGAGTAATCGTTGTTCTATATCCGGCAATAACTCGGTGGGCGATCCCCAAGGATCGCCCCGGATCTTTTGGAGCAACAATAGGAAGCGGTATGCTTGGTTTCTTCGTGAGACCCCAAACTTGAAATGAAAGCAGTTGTTCTTCATTTCCGAATCATTCGATGGAGCGTGGGTGAGATGCGTTTCTTGACCCGGATATGTGTCTTGATATTTGTGTTTGAGGCGACGGCCGTTCCGCCGATGACGGCCCAATCGGTGTTTCCGATGCGGCCGGACGACCCTCATGCGGTGTACCTGGAGCGTGGAAGCTTCGGCGCTACCGCGGATGGCAAGGGGGACGATACGGCGGCGATTCAGGCCGCGATCGATCGCGTGCAGGAGACAACCGGGGAAGGCATCGTCTTTGTCGCCGAGGGCAAATACCGAATCAGCCGGACGATTCACCTTTGGACAGGGATACGGCTGATCGGGTACGGCGCACATCGCCCCGTATTTCTATTGGGAGCAAACACGCCTGGGTTTAAGGAGGGCCACGAGTTTCTCGGGACAGGCCGATACATGCTGCAGTTTGCCTCGCGGCGTCCGGCGGCGGGGGAGCCCGTCGTGGATGCAAACGAGTTTACGTTTTATAGCGGAATCAGCAATCTGGACTTCGAGATCGGCGCGGGTAACCCGGCGGCTATTGCGGTGCGGTTTCACGTGGCGCAGCACTCGTTTCTTCAACACATGCGGTTCCAGGTGGGCGATGGGCGGGCGGCGCTGGAGGACGTGGGAAACGGCGCAATCGACCTTCAGATCGAAGGAGGCGAATATGGCATTATCTCCGTGCGGACCTCGCCGGCTTGGCAGTTTCTGCTGATGGATTCGAGCTTGACGGGCCAGAGACGGGCGGCAATCCATACGCAGGAAGTTGGCATGACCCTGGTGCGCGACCGAATTGAGCGAACGCCGGTAGCGGTTGAAATTACTCACGGAATGACGGAGCAACTGTTTGGCCGCGATCTTGTGCTCAAAGATATTGCCCAGTCGGCGGTGGTGCTTGGCGATGCGCGGAAGCCACATCACCAGGTCACACTGGACAACGTTGCATGCAGCAATGTGCCTCAACTCGTGCAAACTGAAACTGGCTCGACGAGCAAGTTCGACGTCAAAGGCAGTGCCCATCCTTATGTTGAGGAACACCTCACCATCGGAGTGACGATTGGGCCCGACGGTCGTGAGCGGGGCGTGGAAGTTCGGCATCGAGAGCGTGCCGGGTCAGGCCGCGCCGTCGCCTCCGATATTCCGTTTCTGCCGCCGATGCGCGAGTGGGTGAACGTGCGCACGCTCGGCGCCAAGGGAGACGGGTCCGATGACACGGCGCCGCTGCAGGCTGCGATCGATGGGCATCGTGTGCTTTATTTCCCCAGCGGCGTCTATCGCGTGACCAACACGCTTCAACTGCGAGCGGATAGCGTTTTGATTGGCTTCAACCCGGCCACCACGCAGATTACGGTAACCGATGATGCGGCGAAACTCACCGGAGAAGGCGAGGCTGTGCCGGTGATCGAAAGCGCGAAGGGAGGAGCTGCGATTCTTACCGGCATCGGGATCGGCACTGGGACGATGGATCGGCGGGCGGCGGGGCTGGTGTGGCGCGCGGGGCCTCGGTCGATGGTGGAAGATGTGAACTTCAGGTTTGGGGCGGGCCGCGGAAACGCTTCGCTGGCTCCGAATCTTCCCCAGCCCGCGCAGCCGCGACAGAATCCGGCAGCGCATATGGGAGAGCAATATCCGAGTCTATGGGTCAAGGATGGAGGCGGTGGGATCTTCCGCGGCATATGGACGGCGAACACGCTGGCCAGGGCCGGGCTGCTGGTGGAGAACACGACAACACCGAGCGTGGTCTACCAAATGTCTTGCGAGCATCACATGGTTCACGAGACCGAGTTCCATCATGCGTCGAATTGGACTGTATATGCGCTGCAAACGGAGGAAGAAAACCCGGCTGGAGCGGACGCCTTTTCGGTAGACCTTAACGACGCGCATCACATGCTCTTCGCGAACCTGTTCATGTATCGCGTCTCGCGCAATGTGCTGCCCAAGCTGAATGCGGTGGAAGCCGCGGATTCGACCGACATTCGCTTTGAGAACGTACACGATTTCAGCATGACGCGGCTCGCGTTCGATAACAGTGTCTTCGACGGGACCAGCGGTGTCAGGGTCCGCACGCACGACTTTACAGTATTCACGATGAACTCTGAGTTAAAGGTTGGCGCTGCACTGCCGCTGCCATCGGGTGTTTTTGCGGCCGGGGCAAAGCTCAAGCAGCTTGCCGGTGGCTTCAGTAATATCGCCGGGCTCACCGCTGACGAGAGTGGGCATCTGTATTTTACCGATGCGGCGATGCATCGAATTTACCGATGGAACGCGGATGCGAAGAAGGCTGAACTGTTGACGGACAAGGTAACCACGCCGATGGCGGCGGGGATTGCAGGGGACGGATCGTTGTTGGCGCTTGATTACAGCCGGTCCGTTTTCGCAGTGGACACGAAGACGGGAGAGGCGAAGAAGATTGAGCCCGCAAGCGCGCCGGTGAGCGGGACAAGCCTGATGCTGCCCGTCGGATTCCACAACAGCATGGAGACCCTGGTGCGGCAGATGGAGCGCCGGGGAGTGATCTACGCGCGGCCCAGCAACATGGCGATCGTGGCGGAGGTCAAGGACGAGGCGCGCGGTTTCTTTTATGCTCCGGGCACAACCAGCGCCATCATGGCGGGGGGAAACTGGCAGCCGATGCTGCAGGCATCCCAGTGGCGGCTCTTCAACGTCGGCGATGAGCGCCTGGCTGCAAGCGAGGAGGATGACACCGTCTATCGTTTGCGACTCGACAATTTGGAGCATGTGACCGCAACGGAGTTCGCGCCGCGCGGAGGGTCCAGCGTTGTGACGGATGCGGCCGGAAATGTGTATGTGGCCGAAGGTCAGCTCTACATTTATAACGCCGGCGGACAGCAGATTGGTGTGGTGGAGATTCCGGAGCGGCCATCAAGCCTGGCGTTCGGAAGGGTGGATAAGAAGACCTTGTTCATTGGGGCCCGCGGTTCGCTCTTTTCGCTGCAGACAGCGACCGCGGGACGATAGCATTCTGAGTCTTTGTGCCGGATTGAGCGGTTGAGGAACATCAGGCCTACCGGTTCAAGACAACCACGCCGGATCATGATCGGGTCACGTGAGCAACCCAATCAAGCGGCTTGTGCCGGCCAAGCGTGAGATGTAGCCGAACCGTCTCGTTTTTCCGCAGGTGCAAGTCGCACGAGGCCGCGTCAGGCTGCGGCATCTTTGGCAACACGCCGGCCGGCGCCGAGATGTTCTCGATTCCGTGCCGGACAATCAGCGTGAGGTGCTGGTCCTTGAACGAGGTGATCGCTACGTCCGCGGTTCTTGCCGACATATCCCATGCAAGCGTGTCAACCCTTGCAAAGGTTCGCGCCAGCATTCCATTGATCGATCCTCGCTTGAGTGAATCGGGAAGAGCAGGCAACAGCTCGATCACGCCCGGCCTTGAATAGACGAGCATCTCCATGATGATGGTGGGGATTCCGCCCTGTGCATCGGGCATGGGAAAGGCGTAGGGGTCATGAGAACACCGGAGCGTGGTGGCGACGTAGCCCTGCTCGATCAGTTGCCGCAGTTCGGTGTCGACCATGTAGCAGTCCTTGAGCCGCGCCCCCACCAATGCGCGATGGCAACGGCCATGAGCGGCCAGCCTCTCCGGCACGCGCCTCCGGTCGGCCATCATCGCGGCCAGAGCCAGCTTCGGGGTGCGATCGGGATCGATTTCGTCGCCCGGCCAGGCACCATACAGGTGCGAAATATGCCGATGGCTGTAACGCTCTTGGAGCGTGGGCCATGCCCATTCCTTCAAGGTGCCGTCGGGTTCCATCAGGTACGGAGGCATTTTTGCCACCATAGCCTTCCATTTCGGAATGCTGTCGGCATCTGTGCCCAGCAGCTCGCAAGCCTCGATCAGGTTGGTCAGCACTTCCCGGCAAACCGTAATGTCCATGGTGGCGTTGATCGACATCATGGCCCCCGGACCTGTGTTCGCGGGATTGTTCTCCGGCGAGAACGATGGCGCGAAGATGTAATTCCCATCCTTGTCGGTGACCGTCAGGAAATCTTCGTAAAACAGCGCCAGCTCTTTATACGCCGGCACCACACGGTTGCGCAGGAATGCCACATCGCCAGTTGTCAGATAGTGATCCCAGAACGGGCGGACACACCAGCCTCCGGCGGAGAGCCAATAGGGATGAGGCCAAATCTCTCCGGTTGAATCGGCCCAGGAGTAATGGAACGAGACGCCGACATTTTGCTGCGGGCAGAGGGAATAATGGGCGCCGCGCATTCCGAAAATATTCTTCGCGTTCACGCGGAAGTCCGGGGCCAGGCTCTCCATCCAATTGAAGTAGGCATCCATGCCTTCGCGCAGATCGGCCTGCACCCCCGGCGCAATCTGCAGGTTGATGTTGGCATTGGTCTCGGCCATCATGGTGGGATATTTGCCGCTGGTGTACATGAACCAGTAGCGCCCCATCGCAAATATCTTCTCCAGCAGTGCCGGCGAGTAGTCGGGCCGCGACCGCTGATCGGCCAGCAGTTCTTCGGAAGACATTCCATATTGAGAGGCCCCTCCGAAGTCCACGGTGACACGGTTCATTGCTTCCGACTGGACTTTGCGGTGCCGCTCAAGGATCGCGTTGTAGTCCGGGCTCAATTGCTCGACGGCCTGGCGCAGGGCTTCGACCTTGTCTTCACTGTAGTCGGCAAACCACTCAATGCGGGTCAGCAGCATCACCGACGACGCGTTCTCAACCACCAGCGTGTCGCCATCCACGCGGGCCGTGCCGCCGTTGCGAACCACGCGCACCACCCCGGCGTAGCCGCTGTTATCCGCGGTGGGATCCAAAACACACTTGTAAATGAGCCGCTCTTCGTCGATGTCCTGCTTGATGTCGCTTTCGCCGATATTCCCCCCGAACAATCCTCCCATGGGGCGTCTTCCCCTGGTGTATTTCTGTAATGCAATCCGGGCATTTACCTGTTGCTCGATCGGGGCTGTCAGCAATTGGACCACAACATCGTCGGGCCGGGAAGTGAAGGCCTGACGAACCCACTCGCCACGCTCATCGCTCCAATGCACCTTCACCTCGCTGCTCTCGAAGTTCACTGTACGCAGGTAATTCCTGGCCGACGCGGTCTTCGGAAGATCGAGGCGCATCAGAAATGCCGGGACGGTGGGATGCGGCCCTGTATTTTGCTTGATGGGGCCCTTGTTCATTTCCTTGAACGCGAGTTCGATAGCCTCCTGATATTTCCCGTCCAATACCATTTGCCGCACCTGCGGAAATACGTCCGCGGCCTTGGGAGCCTCGAAGGGCCTCTTCCACGGCACGAGAAGGCTTTCGTGGTGGAACACGATCTGCTCCGAGTAGGGATCGCAGGTCACCTCGATATACATCGCTCCATTGCCCGCGGTGAGCCCTTCGCTGACCGTGGTGCCGGGAATCGTGCTGCAGAAGCCTTGCCGCGGCACGATTCCGCGCCGTAGCCGTTCTTCGGTCGGCATCGGCGAGATCTTCACTTCGGGCGACATACGCGATGCCGAAAACAGCGGCGGCTTCGGCGGGAATGCGCTCTCCGGAGTGGAGCCAGGATGAGAAACCGATATGCCCTGGCCAGAAACGGGTCCCGCTTTTAATGCGGACGCATCCGAATCTTGCGATGAGCCGTTTGGACTATCTTCTCCTGCCGTTGAGGCCCGGAGCACCGGCTGAGAACCGGCCAAAGCAATAGCCGCCGCGGTGCTCGTCTTCAAGAAATCTCGCCGTCTCATTCTGCTCCCCTTTCTGTGCGATCCAGCCCTTCACGCGCTCGTGTCTCTTTGAGGAACCTCGGAATAAGTCGATGATTTGAAACCGAATAGACGGCTAACGAAGAGGCTCAAATCACAGGCTCCCTAGCGAAAAGCGGTAGATGTTAACGCTGATGGGCGCCACGGCGATTGTCGCCGGAGCGTTGCCGATGGAAGACTCCTTGATTGCGAGTTGCGGCGCTTGTCCAACACGGTTGACGGCGTCGGCCTTGTTGGCTGTTAACTGCCACAGTGTCGCCGGCCCGCCAACATGAGAACCTATCACGCTCAGGTCGACTTTCTGCTCCGACTCGGTCGCGTTTACAACTGAGACGATCAAGTACTTGCGATCGGGACTCAGCGCCGCATACATGTCGAGGGGATAGGTCGGACTGCCGGAGCTTTTTTCCGGCTGATCGGGACTGCCGGCAGGATACTTGGGCGCCGGCTGGGGCGAGTTCCCCGAGAGAGCGACCGGAATGGCCCCAACGAAGTGATCGCCGTACATCTTGTAGACGAGTCCAAGCCCGCTCAAGGTCGAGGCGGTGCGGTTGAAGTCGATCAATGAGACGCCGGTGGTCTGCGCGCCCATGGTAAGGAAGTCTGTGTAACGCTGCATTTCGTTGAGGATCATTGCGTAGGCAAGGGCCTGTTTGAGATTTTCGCCGCCAAATGGTCCGCCGCTGGTGAAGTTGAAGTACGCGTACTCGTCAATGGAGAGAGGAATCTTTTTCTCGGCCATCTGCGGGAAACGCCGCTGGTATCCCTGCCATTCTTCGGCCTTCAAGCGCACGGTGTCGGCCGGATAACGAGACGACTCGAGCAGTGTCTGGTCCACTTTTACATACGCATCGTCGTTGGGCTTATCGGCCGCGAGGGTCTTGGCTTTCTCAAGATCCCAATGGTGGCCGCCACCCGCGTACCAGTGCTCGGCGACGATGTCGAAGTTACCCCAGCAGTTCTTCAAGAAGCCGCCAGTCCAGTCGGAATCGGACCCGTAGAGAGGCCCGAGATTCCCGACGTACTTGGCGCGCTGATCGTGCGGCACGTTATCGTTCTGCAACATCAGGCCCGATGCAATCAGCGTAATCGAGGGATCGACGGCTCGCATGGCATTGGCAAATTCATTGTGCTTCAGCATGAAGTACTTCAGATCTGTGCGGCCAAGCTGCCAGGCGCCCCAGGGCTCGTTGCCGATGTTCCAGAACTTGACGTGGTAAGGCTCGGGGTGGCCGTTTTTTGCACGCTTCGCTCCCATATAGGTGTTGACCGAGCCGTTCATGTACTCGACTTCTTCGGCCGCCGAATGCGAATCGCCGAAGCCGGCGTTGACGCTGATGTACGGCTCCACGCCGATGAGCTTGCACAGCGTCATGAATTCATCCAGACCGAGATCGTTGGTCTGCATTGCGTTCCACGCGTAGTCGAAGTCCGGCGGACGTTTGTCGATGTCGCCGACGATGTGGTACCAGATCAGGCCTGACGTGTAGTTGCCGCCGTACCGCCAGAAGCCCATCTTGATCTGGCGGAGCAGGGAAGTTGTGTCCGGCCTGAACCCGTCGATGTTGTCTGCCGGCATCAACGATAGTGTGCCGATATGGAATGTTCCCGAGCCTGTGCCCGAGATCTCGATAACGCCGTTAGAAGTATCGGCCTTCGACGTGAATGTCAGCGGAAACTTCTTGTACTCATTGGCGAGCGCGGGAATGGCGATGGTCTGGCGGTCGTTTTCGCCCGCGCCCCAGATCAGCGAGACCTTCACCTTGCTGCCGGGAGTGCCGCGAAGATAAATCCGTCCGCTGTACCTTTTACCATTGACCAGAGCCAGGCCCTCTTGCCGGATGCCGTGCGGCGCGGCGGCGTCGAGCGCAATGCGCGGGCTCTGGTCACCAACGAACGGCTTCTCCTTGTCCATGACAACCACTTCTTCGGGGCCGACAGGATGCCATTGGCGAAGCCGCATTCCGAAGGGGCCGCCTTGCGGCCGGCCCGCAGGTTCAGGCTTCTTGGCCGTAATGGGGAAGTAGAACTTGCGATCGTCCAGCATCTCGGCCCAGAGGCTGCCGTACATGGTGCTGCCGATGTGCTCGATGAACTGGCCGTAAAGGTACTTCGAGACTGGCGGCGATGTCTGCTGCGTATCTATGGTTACCTTCAACCGGTCAGGAACAGCAGGCCCCGCTGGTTGAGCGGTGGCTGCCACAGTACATCCAAGCCACAAAGCCGCTGCGGCGAACATCGAAAACTTTGCGTTCATCGTACCCCATCCTTATCCTTCGTTCCGGCTGATTCTTCTCTCATGTTGCTCCGCATCCGAGTTTCTTGGTGCGCAAAGACAACGGAATTCGGACGCCAGCAGCGGTCCCGTGTTCATTCTCGGCAATCAATTACCGGGAACAGAAGTAAATCGCTTTTTTCGGCCAAGGGCATACTATCCACAAACCATGAGGCTGAAAAGCAGGATTTTTAGAACAGTATCATCGAGATTCTAGATATTGCGTCTGCCGCGCGGCTTCGAGCGTCAGTCTATTTAGCTTCGCCTTGACAGTCGATTGGGCAGCGGTGCTACTGTGCTCCACTGGAATGCGCTTTCGCATCCGGAGGCGGCTTCCGGCAAAGCATGCTGTGTCGTTCCTTTGGCCTCGAATCGCGGTGAAGTGAATTAATAACCAGAAAGAGGGGATGGATTCTCTATGTCGGAATCTGAAAATCGTGTGCTTATCAATCGGCGTGAGGCGTTGCTGTTTTCTGCAACGGCAGGATTGAGCGTGGCGCTGGGACAGCCGGCTCTGGCAATGGATAACACCAAGACTGCCGCTCACCAGGAGCCGGGAAACTGTTCAACACCGCGCACGGCAGTGGCGAGCACGCAGTACGGCAAGGTCCGGGGTTTTGTGGATGGAGGCGTGTTCACCTTCAAGGGAATTCCGTACGGCCAGAATACCGGCGGCGAGAATCGCTGGCTGCCGGCGAAGCCTCCTGAGCCCTGGAAGGACGAGTATCCCGCTCTCATCTACGGAGCGAACTGTCCCCAGCGCCTGCACGATTTCACGGCGATCGAGCAGTCGTTCCTGCAGGACTGGGACGATGGCTACATGAGCGAAGACATGCTCAAGCTGAATGTCTGGACACCGAGCCTGACCGGCAAGCGCGCGGTGATGGTCTATTTTCACGGCGGCGGATACAGCTTCGGTTCTTCGTATGAATTGCCCTCGCATGAAGGGGCGCAGATGGCCCGGCATCACGACGTGGTGCAGGTATCGGTCAATCACCGGCTCAACATTCTCGGTTTCTTCGACCTTTCCGAGATTGGCGGCGCGGCCTACGCGGACTCTGCCAATGTGGGGATGACCGACCTTGTGGCGTCGCTGCGCTGGGTCCACGACAACATCGCCAACTTCGGCGGCGATCCGGACAAGGTGATGATTTACGGCCAGTCGGGCGGCGGCTCCAAGGTCACCACGCTCATGGGCATGCCTTCGGCCGTGGGGCTCTTTCATCGCGCTTCTGTGCAGTCGGGGGGTGGAGGCAATCCGCCGACAAGTGAACAATCCAAAGCGCTGGCCAAGCAAGTGATGATTGAACTCGGGCTCCAGCCCAACGACATCGCCAGCCTGCAAAAGATGGATTGGGCCAAGCTCAATGCGGCCGGGAACGCAGCCGCCGCCAAGGTGAACCCGCCGATGCGCCCAGGAATGGGGCCGATGGGTGGGCCTGGCTCAACGCCGCGCGCCGGCTTTGGTCCCACCATGGATGGCCGCATCATCCCAGTGCGCTCCTTCAATGAAGCGGCTCCGGAGATATCGAAAAACATTCCCATGCTGCTCGGGTCAGTCAGCGAGGAGGGCAACAGTATGCGCTCCAAGCCCACGGAAGCCGAGTGGCGAGCCAACCTTGTCCGTGCCTATGGCGAAGACAAGGCTACCGCACTGATCGCCGCATTGAAGAAGGCGCATCCGCAGAAGAGCATTCGCACGCTGTCGTATATGTGCGGAGGGCCTGGGCTGAATGGCGTCTCTATACGGAACAATGTGGTTCGCATGGCCAAGTTGAAATTTGACCAAAAGGCGGCGCCCATCTTCACGTACTACTTCACCTGGCAGTCGCCCATGCTTGAGGATGCGGGCGCATGGCATACCTCCGAACTCCAGTTCTGCTTCGACAACACCAAGCGGTGCGAACAGGGCACCGGGAATACGCCGGAGGCACAGGCGCTGGCGAAGAAGATGGCCACAGCGTGGGCCAACTTTGCCCGAACCGGAAACCCAAGTCAGCCCGGTTTGATCTGGGAGCCGGCGGATCCGGTTCGTTGTCAGACGATGGTGTGGGACAACGTATGCCGCATGGTCGACGATCCTGAAGGAGAGGTGCGCAAGATCCTGGCGAGTTGAGTGCTTCTTAAATGACAATCACAGCCGATCCATCCTCGGTCTCGTGCTTCACGGCGGCGAGCGCCTTGTTGGCGTCCTCCAGCGAGAAAGTGGCGATGCGGGGGCGGTAATTCAGATCGTTGGCTAGGGTCAGAAAATCGCGGGCGTCCTGCCTTGTCATGTTGGCTACGCTGCGTATCTGACGCTCGCCCCAGAGCAGTTTGTCGTAATCGAAGGCGGGCATCTGGTCGAGGTGAATGGCGTTGATTGCGACTACGCCGCCTTTGCGCAGGGCAGAGAGAGCGCTAACCACGACCTTTCCGCTGGGAGCGAAGGTGATGGCGCGATCAAGCTCGATTGGAGGCTTTGCGTCTTCATCGCCTGCCCGGGTGGCGCCGAGCGATTGCGCGGCCTTGCGATGCGCCTCGCCGCGAGTGACCACATAGACCTCGCAATCCCAGGATTGGAGGATGCGAATGGTCAGCGACGCCGAGCTGCCAAAGCCGTACAGACCCACACGTTCACCGCGCTGAACGCCGGCAACACGGAGGCTGCGGAAGCCGATGATGCCTGCGCATAGCAACGGGGCGATGTGGGAATCGTCGAGGCCGGCCGGCAATGGAGTTGCGAAGTCGGCGCGAACCGACGCGTACTCCGCGTAGCCGCCATTCACTGAATAGCCGGTATATACGGGATGATCGCAGAGGTTCTCCATGTTGTGGCGGCAGAACCAGCAATCGCCGTCTACGCCGCTCATCCAGGAAACACCGACGCGGGTTCCGATGGGCAGATCCTGGGTTGCGCCTTCAACCACTTCACCCACGATCTGATGCCCTGGAACGATGCGTGGCCGGATTGCCGGCAGGTCGCCTTCGACGATGTGGAGATCGGTGCGGCAGACGCCACAGGCCCTCACTTTGAGCAGCACTTCACCGGGCTGCGGTTGGGGCCGCGGGAGATCTTCGATCGAAAGCCAGCTTCCGGGAACAGGCGATTTGGAGTCGAATACGGCTGCTCTCATTGCAAGTCCTCCGGCCACAATTTTAGATTGGAATCGCACACAGCCAAAGCCAGAAAGCAAACGCCGAGGCAACAGGGACAGACTTGCAGCTAGGCACGCGCCTTCGCCAAGCTGTCGCAGAGCCGGTTCTGCCGCGTGCCATTAAAGAGGGTCAACGCAAAAACGCGCAATGACGTTTATAGAGCGCCTGTCCTTACGATGACCTCAGGTCGGGCGCCGGCTTGGCGAGCAGGACACCGAGAGCGCAACTTGCCATTCGAGCCAGTTCTCCATCCGCACGGCTGGTCAGAACGATCGGTACTTTAGCTCCAACTACAACTCCCGCTGCCAGTGCTCCAGCCAGGTATTGAAGCTCCTTGAACAGGATATTTCCAGCCTCCAGATTGGGAACCATCAAGAGATCCGGGTCCCCTGCGACCTTCGATTTGATTTTCTTGATCCGTGCGGCGTCGCTTGAAATCGCGTTATCGAATGCAAGCGGGCCATCGACTATGGCTCCGGTGATCTGTCCGCGTTCGACCATTTTGCAGAGTGCGGCGGCATCGAGAGTGGATGGAATGGCCGCGTTAACAGACTCGACCGCCGACAGGATGGCCACCTTTGGGTTCTCCACTTCGAGCGCGATCATCATGTCGATGGCATTCTGCAGAATATCGATTTTGGTCTCCAGGTCCGGCTGGATGTTGATGGCCGCGTCGGTAACGAAGAGCGTCTTATGGTAGGACGGCACATCCAGAGCGAATACGTGGCTGATGCGCCGTCCGGTGCGCATTCCTCCGTCGCGCGAGACGACGGCGCTCATGAGTTCGTCAGTGTGCAATGAGCCCTTCATGAGCATTTGCACCTCGGTTTTGCGAGCCAATTCCACGGCCCGCACCGCGGCCGCTCGACTATCGGGAACATCGACGATGCGGATGGTCCCAAGGTCGAGTTGCATGGCTCCCGCCAGGCTCCGGATGTTGGCCTCGCAACCAACCAGAACAGGAACGATCAGCTTATCCTTGAAGGCTTGAATGGCGCCCCCGAGAGATACTTCGTCGCACGGCCATACAATCGCAGTCTTGACCGCCGGTCTTGAGGTCGCGCGCGTGATCAAGCCTTGGTAGCGGCGATACGGATCGTTGACAATGAGCTTGGGTACGGGCAGGGTTGACCAGCGCTGCTTTGTCGCAGGGGCAAGCAGTTGCGCCGTTCCCGAAAAGATCGGCGTACCGGCGCCATTGACCGCTTCGCAATTGAATGCGACGCTCTTTGTGGCGTCGTCTTTACCGGTGACTTGGACCTTGACGAGGATGCGATCTCCAACATGGATGCGCGCATGAAACGAAAGCGATACGTTGGTCAGCGTGCACCCCGGTCCGGGGATATTCATGCTGAAAAGTCCTGAAATCAACGAGGCGCACCACATGTTGGGGCCTGTAGGAGGCACGCCCCCCGCACGCTCAATGAGTTCATCGGACATCAATACGGAGTGGAATCCGGAGATGGAGGCAAAGGCCATTGCATCTTCCGCGGTCAGGACATGATCGGTCCTTGCTGTATCGCCAACTGAAATCTCGTCGTAGGTTTTGCTCTCAATAAACCCTAGATTCATACAAAATTCCTTCCCTCACTCAGGCGCCGTCCAATGTGCGGCATGAATGTAATCCTATTTTCTCCGAGCAGAGTTCAAGGTGACTGCAATCACCGATCGCATAGCCCCATAGATCCATCAATTCGTAGATTCTAGAGCAGAGCCAAGGAAGATGTATCCCTCAGGGGCTAAAGCCCACATTCTTGAATGCTGCCAGCGGCACGTCTGAAGCCGTGCCCTTTCAAAGCGGGACATATTCAACCTTAGCCTCGCTCTAAAACCTCAGCAACTGTATGTCGCGCCTCTGCTGTGCGGTGTACACTACAGCGCAGACGATCCTTGCAGCGTGTGTGGCGTCCCTCTGGGGCTAGCCTCCGCTCGGGAAGTCCATTTTTTGCCGAGACAATGGAGGAAGACGGATTGGGAGGCTTAATCCCATTAAGCGACGTATCCCGGCGCCCTTCACGCATGCCAGTCGTGACGGCCCTGATTATCCTCGTCAATGTCCTCGTCTTCGTGTTGGAGTTGATGGGCGGCGATCCATTTGTGACCGCTTGGTCCGCAATTCCCGCTCAGATTGTTTCCGGCCACCAGTGGATTACGTTGATCACCTCGATGTTCATGCACGGCAGTTGGATGCACATCATCGGCAACATGATCTTCTTTTGGGCCTTTGGCCCGGAGATCGAAGACGCGATGGGCCGATGGCGGTATCTTGTTTTCTACTTTGCCGGCGGGCTTGTGGCCATGATCGCCCAGGTTGCAGCCGATCCCCATTCCACAATCCCAGTCCTGGGCGCTAGCGGGGCAATTGCCGCGGTCATGGGCGCATTCATCGTTACCTATCCTCGCGACCGCATTCGCTCGCTTCTGTTTATCTTCGTTTTTGTTCGCGTCACGTTCATCCCGGCAGCGCTTCTTATAGGCTTCTGGTTCGTTTCCCAGCTCTTCAACGCCGGATCGGTGGCAGACGTACAAACCGGTGGCGTGGCGTATTTGGCTCACGTCGGCGGCTTCATCTTCGGGGTCGTTACAGCGCGCCTGTTCGAAAGCCGGCGCCGCATCGGCTGGCACGGGGACGAGGGCTGATTCAATTCGATACTCCGGTTGACTTCCCTTCAGTGGAAGTGATTGCGGAGAAGAGTCAGTGCGCAGTAAGCGCCGAATCCCAAAAGGATCAGACCTAGAATTGCGTTGGCAAGGCGGAAGAAGATTGGGCCGATGCGGTGGGGAATGAAGCGGACGACGACGATGAGCGCGGTGAACCAGGTCGCCAGGCCTGAGCCCGCCATCAGGAGTCCCCATCCTGGAGCCCTGGAGCCCAGAACAGAATAGGCAAAAGGGAGCCAACTGGAGGTGACGGCTATCCAATAGAGCATGGTCAGGGGATTGAAAACAGTCAAAGCCGCGCTCTTGGCAGCCTCTGCGGCCAGGCGCGCCGGGATCGGTCCTTCGCTCCAGCGCCGGCGAGCGCTGTTGAAAGCTCGGTGCGGGTTTTTTGCCGCGAGTGCCAGGAAATAAATACCCACCGGACACAGAGTGAATACGCCC
>Ga0326727_10012794_pt1 | contig 18957 bp, 12 predicted proteins | sample MB2enrmetagenome_FD_207643 | JGI IMG/M metagenome (GOLD analysis project Ga0326727, IMG submission 207643) | Lab enriched peat soil microbial communities from McLean, Ithaca, NY, United States - MB29MY | ecosystem: Environmental > Terrestrial > Soil > Wetlands > Peat | place: USA: New York...
AACCATCTCGTCTTCCTGTTCAGCGACCTGCCGCACGACGAGGTCATGCAGGGGCACGAAACGTTCCGGCGCTTCCTTGAAACCAGCTCATTGGAGCCGCGCTAATCCCGCTCTCACCCTTTCTTCTGAAAGAGCACAATCCGGTTGGTGTTCGTTCCCTTGGAGTTATTATCGACACCCCAGCAGTTGGCCGTTTTGGTGAACTTTTGGTCATTGATCAGGACAAGCAGCGGCTGCAATCCGGCCGCCACGCCGCAACTGATGACCGTCTCCTCCAGCTTGACCGTGCCGGAACGAACTTCGCCCACTTCAAATGCCACGTGGCCGCCGTCCCGCAACACCCGGTGCAACTCCTCAAACACCGCCGTCATCTCCGCCTGCCATTGTTCCACCTTCTTGGGCACCGTCAGATGCACTGCCTTGGCGTCCAGCCCCAAAAACCAGCACCGCAGCCAATTGTCCCCCGCATAATCGACCACATCCAAAAACGGCGGCGACGTGACCACCAGCGACACCGAGCCGGACGCGATAACGGGCGTGGCCCGCGCCGCCTCGTTCAATAACACCGCCCGGTCGGCCACCGATCGCAAGGCCCCGCGCGCCGTCGCGTCGCAATCCCGGAGCAATTTCCGGCTCTTCTTCACGATCAAATCCGCCACCCGCCGTCGTGGCGGCGTCTGCCCCCGATCGGCATTGATCTTCCGCTGCGATTTCACAGACACCGCCTGGTTCGGAGGCAGGGTATAGACGGAAAAAAAACCCGGCGAATGCCCCGTCAGCCGGTTCAGCGCTACCAGGCAAATCCATCGGTCCACCGCGTCCAACTCCCGCCCGCGCAAATACTTCTTCAACGCCGCGATCTCGCGCAATGTCTCCGGGTGATAAAACACCAGCAACTCGTCCGGACACTCGTCAGCGTCGGAAAAATCAATCCGCCCCAGCCGCCCGGCAATCTCCTCCAGGCCGGGCGGACGCAATCGCGGCCCGATCAACACCAGGCTGAGTGGATTCACATCGCAGCCGAAGGGAACGCGCCCCAGCAACGCCGCCTCCAGCAGCGTCGTCCCGCGGCCCATGAACGGATCATAGACGATCTCCCCCGGCGCCGTCAGGCGCTGGATGAAAAAGCGCGGCAACTGCGGTTTGAAACACGCCCGGTAGGAAATCTCGTGCAGGCTGTTGGCCGCCCGCTGTTTGGAGGTCCAGAATTCGTTCACGTACACCGGCGCTTCCACCACGCCGCCACTCCCCACCGGAATTTTCACCGAAAGTTGAACGGTGTTTTTGCCAAACTGGTCAAACCCCAACAACTCCTCGCGCAACGAGCATCGGGCCGGGGTGTTGTACGGAAGAGAATCGAGATCCAGGGGCAATTGCAGATTTTCGGCTGGCATGGCGGGACCCATCGTCCCTCACGTGCCGTGGCAGACGCAAGAGAAAGATATGCGCAGTACCAATTTGAATCAGTCGATCACTCCGGGCGCCAACCCCGGCGCCCACTTCCTTTCGCCTCCCTTTTGTCGCCGCCCCGGCGCTTTGTTCAGGATTTGCGCATGATCACCCTTGCCGAGATTGAGGCTGCGGCTGATGCTTTGTCCGCAAGCGATCAACAGCAATTGTTCTTGTATCTGGCCGCGCGTCTTCAATCCCAGGGCGCCCCCCTGCCTCAATCCCCGCCATTGTCCTCCGATGCCTTGGTCGATTGGATGGCCGAAGACGAAGCCGTCATGCGCCGCTTCCGCCCCAGCGCCTAATAAACCGCGCCAGTCCTGCCGTTCTCAACCCCCAGTCCGCCAGAAAAACCGAAGAATCGTTAAAAAAACCGGCTTGACACCACAACCCTTTGTTGCTACCAAAATGGCAGGCTACATTATGTAGCGGTTGACTTGAGCATTATGCGCTGTCCAAAGTGCGGCAATCAGGACGATAAGGTCATTGATTCGCGCTCCTCCCGCGAGGGCTCGACCATTCGTCGCCGCCGTCAGTGTTTGCAGTGCGAACACCGCTTCACAACTTACGAAGAGGTTGAACATGAGGGACTTATGGTCGTGAAACGCGATGGACGACGCGAGGAATTCTCCAAAGAAAAGCTCCTCTCCGGTCTCAAGAAAGCCTGTCAAAAACGCCCGATCAGCCCCAAGGTCATCGAAGACCTCGTCGCTAAGATCGTGGACGAAGTCAGCGATAAATATGAGCGCGAAGTTCCCGGCATGGCTATCGGCGAACGGGTCATGGAAGGCTTGCGGGAGATCGATAAAGTGGCCTATGTTCGCTTTGCCAGCGTTTACCGTCGCTTCGAAGAAGCCACGGAGTTCGTGCGCGAAGTCAAAAGGCTGGAGGCCAATCATGATTCAACTCAAGTCTGATTGCCTGATCTTCCAAACCAGCGATGGCGATCAGGTCCCCTGCTCCGCGGAGTGGGTCACTTTGGAATTGATGGGCGAGGGCGCCGGTCTGGTGGACCCCGAAGTCGTCCGCCACGCCTCCGCCGCCGTCCTGCACTATTTCAAACACGAGTTGCACCGCCAGTTCGTCTCCGTCGGCGAATTCGCCGTCGCCCTGGAAAAAGTCCTGCGCAACTTCGGCCTTAGCGTCTATGCCGATAGCCAGCCCGGCAACGCGCCGGAGGCCGAGCCGCGCGTGCTCAATTCCAACCTCCACCAATTGGCCAGCAACGCCGCCGCCGAGGGCTTCGAGCTTCTTTTCTTCCCCCAACTGCGCCAGGAACTCAAACGCCAGTTGGACCAATCTCCCAACATCCTCCGCTTTCATGGCCTGCGCGATTGCGTCAAACAACTCGCCGGCGCCGCCCGCTGGAACCGCCGCTGCCAAAACCTCGACGACCAAATCGTCGAGTACTTGCGCGGTTGCTGGGAATCTGAGTGCGCCAGTCAATTCTGTGCCCTCCTCGTGCTATGAGCAAAAACGTCTTCCAAAAAATCATCGACCGCGAAATCCCCGCCGCCATCGTCTTTGAGGACGACCTCGTCCTGGCCTTCCGCGACAACAACCCCAAGGCCCCCGTCCATGTCCTGATCGTCCCCAAAAAAAACATCCCCCGCCTGGCGGATGCCCAGCCCGACGACCACAAACTCCTCGGCCATCTGCTCCTCAAAGCCGCCGCCGTGGCGGCGCAGCTCGGTCTGGCCAAAACGGGCTACAGGCTGGTCATCAACAACGGGCCGGACGCGGGCGAGTCCGTTCCCCATTTGCACTGTCACATCCTGGGCGGTCGCGCACTCGCCTGGCCGCCCGGTTGATGATTACCTTCCTGCACGGCAAGTTGATCGACGCCCTCCCCACACGCGCCACAGTGGACGTCAACGGCGTCGGCTACGAAGTCCTCATCCCCCTGTCCTCCTTTGACAAGCTGCCCGCTCCAGGCCAGACCGTCCGCCTGCTCACCCACCTGGTCGTGCGCGAAGACGCCCATGTTCTATACGGCTTTATGTCCCCGGCCGAACGCGACCTCTTCCGCCTGCTCATCAACTCCGTCAGCGGGATTGGCCCCAAAATCGCCCTCAACATCCTCAGCGGCATCAACGTCATCGCCTTCCGCGGCGCCGTGGCCAACAGCGACATCAAAATGCTCTCCCAAATCTCGGGCGTCGGCAAAAAAACCGCCGAGCGCATCATCATCGAGCTTAAGGACAAAATCGGCCCGGGCGGCGCTCTCGAAGCTCAAAGCGCCCAGCGCGCCCTTTCCGCCGACGAACAAAAAACCAACGATGCCGTCCTCGCCCTCATGGCCTTGGGGTACAAACCCGCCGAAGCCCACGAAGCCATTCGCGCCACCCAGGCCCTTCTGGGACCCTCCGCCGGCGTCGAAGAACTGGTGCGCGCCAGTTTGAGGAAAGGAGCATGATGGCCGCCGCACTCAGGCGCGCCTCCGGCGTCGTCGTGCCGCAGCCCCTCCCCTGGCATCGGCGCCTGGTCGCCTTCCTTGCCGTCTCTCTCCTCCGCCTTTGCTTGTCATCGTGGCGCTGCCGCTGGATCGCCGCCACAGATAACCCCGACGAGCGCCGCAACGTGATTTACTGCGTCTGGCACAATCAACTGCCACTGGCACTGGCCCATTACATGCGCTCCAGAACCCGCTGGCCGGCCGCCGGATTGGCCGCCGTCATCAGCGCCAGCCGCGACGGCGGCCTGCTGGCCAGCGTCGTTGAAAGTTTTGGCATCCAGCCCATCCGCGGCTCCACCAGCAGGCGCGGACCCCAGGCCCTGTTGGAGGCCACCACCTGGGTCGAGCGCAACTTCAGCGTCGTCATCACCCCCGACGGCCCTCGCGGCCCCGTTTATCGGATTCAGGACGGCATCATACAACTGGCCAAACTGACCGGTCGCCCCATCATCCCTCTTTCCGGCTTCACACCATGGAAGATTCGCCTGCGCAGTTGGGACCGCTTTCAGATTCCATTGCCCTTCGCCCTTTGCGAAATGCGGTACGCCGACCCCATCTGCGTCCCTCGCGAGGCCACCGACGCCGAACTGGAACAATTGCGGCTCAAGCTCGAACAATCCATGCGCGCCATCACCCGCGACGACCGCCCCGACGCCGCCAACTGCCAGCCATTTGAGTGAAATTGACCGGCTGGATTTAGCCGCGAACAATCCCCCTTGCCATCACGGCGTCGGCTCCTTGGTTTGGGTAGCGCGACCCGTCCCGGTCGCGGTGGCCGGCGTCTCGCCGGCCACATTTTCACCCCTTATGCACCTCCACAAAAAACATGGCCCCGCCGTGCGCCGATTCAGAGTTTCGTCAACTCGATCCTCTTCGGGCGACAGGACAGGCGCGGACAAAACTCAACGGCCCACGGTTTTTGCCCATCAAAATGCTTCGATCTTGAAGCAAAAAAATTGAACATTTTAGCGGCGCTTATATGATCAAAACACATCAAAATCAGAGTTCGATGCCGGCGACAGTACATGGTTCATCCACAAGCCGCCGCAATGAACGCTTCACCGCCACACATTGGAGCGTCGTGCTGGCAGCCAGTGGCGGCGACTCTGCCCGCGCGCGGGCGGCGCTGGAGGTGCTTTGCCGCGCCTACTGGTATCCACTCTACGCGTTCGTGCGCCGAACGGGCCAAAGCCCGCATGATGCGGAGGATTCCGTGCAAAGTTTTTTCGCCCTCTGCCTGGAAAAGAATTATCTGGCGGCGGCGGAAGAGGCGAAGGGACGTTTCCGCTCCTTCCTCCTGCTCGCGCTGAAAAGGTTTCTCGCCAAAGAGCGCGACAAGTCGCGCGCCCGCAAGCGCGGAGGCGGCCAGAAGCCCATCGCGCTGGACGGGCTGACCGCCGAAGAACGTTACGCGCTGGAACCCGCGGAACTTATGAGCGCCGATAAACTTTTCGAGCGTCGCTGGGCGCTGACGTTGCTCGAACAAGTCTTGTGCCGGCTTCGTGAGGAGCAGGCAGCGGCTGGACAACTGGCGGCCTTCGAGCAATTGAAAGAGTTCTTATTGGCCGGCGGACGCGGAACACCTTACGCGGAACTGGCGGGGCAACTGGGCATTGGCGAAGGCGCGGTGAAAGTGGCGGTCCATCGATTGCGCCAGCGGTACCGGGAGTTGTTACAGGAGGAAATCGCCAACACCGTCGCGTCCCCGGAGGAAGCCGAGGAAGAACGGCGGTATTTGATGGCAATTTTGAGCAGGTGACGCTGTAACCTTTCGCTCTGCTTCCGTAAGTAGTGAGTGGACCAAAGTGGTTCAGAAACTGGAAAGCCCATGAACACGATTCGAATTTGTCCCGGTTGCGGCATCCCGCTGCCCCCGGATGCGCCCTCCGGCCTTTGCCCGGTCTGCTTGCTCAAATCAGACCCGGCGGCAAAACCGGGTGCTAATGCCCAATCCGCCGAGACGCAGGGGGAGGCGGTGATCACCGGACCGAAAGCACAATGCCAGTTCGGCGGCTACAAAATCATCCGCCTTCTCGGTCACGGAGGAATGGGGGCGGTGTACGAGGCTGAGGAGATCGCCAGTGGACGCCGGGTCGCCCTCAAGGTCTTGAGCCACTCGCTGGATTCGGCCGCAACACGCCAACGCTTCCTCCGCGAGGGGCGTCTGGCTGCTTCGGTCAATCACCCAAACAGCGTTTACATATTCGGCACCGAAGAAATCGAAGGACAGCCGGCCATCACGATGGAACTGGCCGCCGGTGGCACGTTGCAGGACCGCGTCAAACAGAGCGGGCCTCTGGCCATCCCGGATGCGGTGGACGCAATCCTCCAAGTCATCGCCGGACTCGAGGCGGCCGCGCGCCTTGGCGTCCTGCATCGCGACGTCAAGCCGTCCAACTGCTTCGTCGAAGAGGATGGAACCGTCAAAGTTGGTGATTTCGGGCTTTCCATTTCGACTCTGGCACGGCCCGAATCCAATTTGACCGCCACGGGGGCCTTTCTAGGCACCCCTGCTTACTCTTCACCCGAACAACTGCGCGGCGATGAGTTGGACGTGCGTTCGGACATCTACTCCGTCGGCGTCACCCTTTACTATTTGTTGTCGGGCAAAACGCCCTTTACCGGCGAGAACGTGGTGCAGCTCCTGGCTCAAGCGCTGGAACGCCCTCCGGATTCGCCCGCCAGGCTGCGCCCCGAATTGCCAAAGGAACTTTCCAACGCGGTTCTTCGCTGCCTGGCCAAATTGCCCGCGCAGCGCTTTGCCACTTACCAGGAACTGCGCGGCGCATTGGCGCCATTTAGCTCGACAACGGACACTCCGGCTCCGCTTATTTCCCGCTTCTGCGCCGGAGCGTTCGATTTTTGTGTTGATAATGCCGCTCAAATTCTACTCTCGCTCTTTCTTTTGCCAAAGTCGCTGCTCTCCTCCGCCGATTCTCCCGACACCTGGTTTGAGGCGATGTTCTCCTTCGTTTTCACTCTGCTGTATTTTGGAATTCCAGAGGGTTTGTGGGGGGCGTCGCTGGGCAAGGCGATATGCAATCTGCGCGTCCAGGACCGATCACGCGGTGTGCCGGGGTTGGCGCGGGCGTTCCTGCGGGCCGCGCTTTTTGCCGCGGCGTTTGAATTGCCATCATCCGACTTTTTCTATGGTCCTTTTCAACAATGGGAGCCGTTGGGAATGCTGCTTTGCGCTCTTGGTTTGTTCGCCACGGCCCGGAAAACAAATGGATGGGCTGGCTTGCACGACCTCGCCAGCAAAACGCGAGTGATCCTCAAAAACGCCCGCGAGGCCCGTCCCGCGAACGAAAAGATCGAGGCGATGCCACCGCAAATCGAGGGTTCCGCGCAAATTGGCCCCTATCATGTCTTGAGCCGTTTGGATGAGACACCGGGATACGAACTCTTATTGGGCTTCGACACGCGCTTATTACGCAAGGTCTGGATTTACAAAGAACCGGCGGGGACGCCGCCCAGTCTTTATCGCCAGGCTCTGCGCCGCCCCACCCGATTGCGCTGGCTCAATGGCCAACACACCACCAATGAATCTTGGGATGCTTATGAAGCCCCAACTGGCGAAGGCCTCCTGCAGAGCCTGCATACCCCCAAAACCTGGGGAAGCATTCGCTATTGGCTTCATGACTTGGCCCAAGAACTGCGCGCATCCATGCAAGATGCTTCTCTGCCACCATCGGTGGAGCTAAATCGCGTGTGGTTGACCAGTGATGGACGGGCCAAACTGCTGGAGTTCCCGGCCCCGGGCGCAGGGGGCGTGACCGGCGTGCCTTCGCCTGAGAATAACGCGCATTCCCCATCCTTTGGCAGTGCCGACGCGCAATTATTTCTGAAACAAGTGGCCGCGTCCGCTCTGGCAGGCGCCCCGCTGTCCGCCGCCGGGATTCCCGACGGACCGGTTTCGGGCGTGCTGCCCTTGCCCGCGCGAACTTTCTTAAGCCAATTGCCGCGATTCCCGGATCTGGACCGAATGATGGCCCAACTCACTCCGCTTTTGGATCAAGTCGCGGCCATTTCCCGCGCGCGCCGCCTTGCCATGATGTTCGGTTGTTGCCTCCCGACAATCCTCCTGATGTGCATGGGAATGATGATCTACTCCTATTTCATGCAAGACTACGGCCCCGTCATTCATAATATCCCGCCAGATATCCTATCGCTCCTGGACTGTGTAAAACGACTCGACACATTGGAAAAGGCGGACCAAACAGACGCTACTCAAAAGGAACGCGAGGCCCTGGAAATCTATATCGCTGCCCATTCCAGGCAGATCATTACCAACGAGGCCATCCGTCAGGCTTTCGATTTCGACAGTGAGAATGAAAGCAATGCGTTGAAAAGCACTTATCAAACAATGAACCGGATTGTGGCAAGCCGTCCGGCCCCTTCCGCCCAGGACATCGCTGAGGCTGCCGCCCGGCTAAAGCCGATCCTGGATGCCCATCCTCCACTTCAATTCACGAAAATAAAGCGCATGTTCTTTGCGGTCGTATTGCTCATTCTCCCCTATGGTTTTGGCATTCTGGTCGCGGTCCCCAGCCTGATCGCCGCGCTGGTCTTTCGCGGTGGCCTGCTCATGCGCGCTCTCCGCATCGCTTTCGTGACGCGAGATGGCGCCCCTGCTTCACGCTGCCGCCTATTGGCGAGAATCCTCCTCACTTGGTCGCCGATTTTAGTGGGGCTTGCGCTGTCGCGTGTTATCAACCCATTCAAAGCCGAGGCGGTTATGCTGGCACTTTTCGCCGTGGGAGCGGTTTGGGCTTTGCTCGACCCGCAACGGGGTCTCCCAGAACGCCTCGTCGGCGCCTGGTCCGTGCCACGCTGACACCATGCAATTCGAGCCATCCTCAGCAAGCCAGAAAAGAACGGCGGTGTTGCTCCTTTTTTGAACCATCCCATGCAACCAACCCGCCCCGGCCGGGTTGAATCTTTAGTAGCGCGGTTGGCAAACGGCAATTCGTGAACGACATCGTAATTATATAAACCCGCCTTTTGCCTCGTTCACGCCGCCTTGGAAAGGAACGCACTTATGAAACTTACACTCACAACCAAAAACGGGTTCACCCTGGTCGAAATCATGATCGTGGTGGCCATCATCGGACTCCTGGCGGCGATGGCCATTCCGAACTTCGTCCATTCGCGTCAGATCGCCCAAATGAACACCTGCATCAATAACCTGCGCTGCATTGACAGCGCCAAGCAGGTATGGGCGTTCGAGCAACGCAAACAGGACGCTGACACCCCCGCTGGCAGCGACCTTCAACCTTATTTGGGCCGCACCGCCTCCGGCTCTTTGCCGGCGTGTCCGGTGGACTCCGCCCAGACCTTTGAGACCAGCTACAGTCCTCAAACCGTGGCGTCCAAACCGGTTTGTCTCGTTGTATCCTCAACACACGTCCTGCCGTAACCAGCGGATAGCCGGCAAAAGCCCAGGCCCCGGTCCCGTCAATAGACAGGTCGCCCAACATAAACTTCATGCGCGCCCTTCGTCGGATGCTCCTCGCCCGGACCGGGTGGCGGGGAGCAATTCACGATAGCGTCGCAGCCCGGGTCTCAAAGGATTGCAGGCACTCAGCCCAGCGCTTCCCCCTGCGGTGTGGCGGCCCCGGGCAATCCTGAAAGGATTGCTATCACTCAGCCCAGGGTTGCGAGGAACGAGCTACCCTGGGTGCCAGAACGAAAACACCCTCAACTCTCCTGTCTCGTTGGCGTGAGCGCAGACGACACTTATCCTCAATCTCTGCTGGCTGGCGACCGCATTTAGGGGCTGGAACCGAGCCTGACCGCGAATACGGCTTCTCCCCACAAAGCGGCGAGGGAAATGACGTGGCCATTCAGACCAACTCCAAAGTCGGTCCGGTCTGCTGGTCATTAAAAATACATTCGCAGGGGACCACAAATGGCGCTGGAAACATCCTGCTTGGCGATGGCAGCGCTCAGCAGGTTACCTCCGTTTTTTTTCGCAAGATTTGGCAGCCTAATTTCAACCCAACCACCAACTGGCCCGTCGGCCATGTCCCATCGCATCCCTGCATCCGCGTTCTTTTTCCGTAAGTTCGACCAGTTGCGCGGACGTTATTAGGGCAGCGTCTAAACACCTGACATTTTGCGTTCAGAAGCACCAGACCGCCAGAAAACGGGTCAGCCCGATATAATCGGCACGGTTCACACGAGGTAACCGTCTGAGGGAGCGTAGCCTGTTGATCACGCGCCTACTGACCTCATCTTTAACCGGTCCGTCGTCCAATTTTGTTCAACGAAATCCCGTTCATTTTGTTAATCTTGCCACAACCTCCTTCCCATCAATGCTTTCCCGTTTTCGCCAATTGCCCACACCGTTCTTCAATCGCCCATTCCCTATGAAAGCGTCCCTATCTTCCTGCCTCCATATTCCTGCCATCAGATTCCCCTGACAGTCATTCCACTGACAATCTGGAAAGGATTTCTACTCCCTTCGCCTGTTCCGCATGCTCCGCGGCTAACCTCCTCTCTTTGAATATCTTACATTCCGCTCCATCGGCTGTTTCCGCGATTGTCCAGCCCATCCAAAAAAATCCCCAAAAATCGCTTGCAAGTCCCATTATTATGTGGGACATTGAGCCGTGTGGGTTCGCTCTTTGACATATCGGGAAAAACAGATGCCGCTTCGCCCACTGTGCCAGCGCGCCGGCACGATTCAAGCGCCGGCAATCGAATCATTCACTGATTCACTGATCGCTCGCCGCGTTATCGTTAAAGTGAAAGTCAGCTTGCTGCGCCGCCCCTTCCGTCATTGCAGAAAAAAGAATTGCCTTCTCTGCGTGCTCGGCGCCTGCGCGAGGTCCTGGATAAGGGGCCTATGCCTGCGGCCAACCGCACTACGACCTTTTCATGAGTGCCATTTTGACCCGCTTGCAAATCCCAAAAATCCTCAAAAATGCCAACAATTGCTGACATTTGCGACCCTTTGCCGCCCTTTGCCACCGCTTGCCGCCAATCCCGTAAAAAATATGCGAACCCTCGATCATCCCATGCTCCGCTCCCAAACTTTGTCCCACCTGGGACAAAGTTTGGTAACATTCACTGGTCCCAATCCTGTTCCTCGCGGTGTCCTTAAACCATTCGCTCTATTTTCATCCTTTTCAACTCTAACCCCCGCCCTCCCCGTGCGCGCATCCGTTTTCGCCTATGCCCAAAAATCCTCAAAAACCTCAGCAATTGCTGCTATTTGCGACCGCTTGCGGCTAACTGCCGCCCGTCGTCTTGCCCAACGGGTTGACTCTGGGACGAAGGCGGGTAAGTTGGACGCCATGATGAAGCCGGCATCACTCCTGATCGCCTCCACCGCCGCCTTGTTCGCTCTCGGCGGCCAGGCGCGCGCCGATGGCCTCCTGGTGGTCGCCAACAAAGGCGATCAGACGGTCGGGATCATCGATCCTGCGTCCGGACGACAATTAGCCACCGTGGCCGAGGACGGCGTGACCGGGCACGAGTTGATCGCTTCCCCGGATGGCCGGCGCGTCTTCGTCCCCATTTACGGCGATTCCGGCGTCGGCAAAGCGGGCAGCGACGGCAGGTTGCTGCGCGTGATCGACCTGGCCACGCGGCAAATCACCGGGACAGTCGATTTCGGCAAAGGCCTGCGCCCACATTGCGCGATGATCGGGCCAAAGGACGGTTTGCTCTACGTCACCACCGAACTGGACCAATCGGTCACCATCATTGATCCGGCGACGCTCAAGATTGTGGGCCGCGTCCCTACCGGCCAGGAGGAATCGCACATGCTGGCCATCACGCGGGATGGACGCCGCGGTTATACGGCCAACGTCGGCCCGGGGACAGTCTCCGTCCTGGACCTGGAGGCAAGGAAAGTCTTGGCCGTCATTCCCGTTTGCAAAACGACGCAGCGGATTTCCCTCTCGGTCGATGACCGCTGGGTGTTCACCTCCGATCAATCCCAGCCGCGCCTTGCGGTGATCGACACCGCCAAAAACGCCATCGACCGCTGGATTCCCATGCCCGGCACCGGCTATGGAACCGCGCCGACGCCGGACGGGAAATGGCTGTTGGTGGCGTTGCCGCGCGCCCGCAAAGTGGCTGTGGTGGACCTGCGCGCAATGACAGTCGCGCAACTGTTGGAGGTGCCGCCTTCGCCCCAGGAGGTGCTCGTCCGCCCCGACGGCGCCGAGGCCTACGTGTCGTGCGATGCCAGCCGCAAAGTCGCCGTCATCGACACCAAAGATTGGACCGTGCGCAAACTCATTGACGCCGGCCCAACGGTGGACGGCCTGGCCTGGGCGCCCGCCGCATCCGCCAATTAGGCGCGGTTCCGCCGCCAGTCAGAACGCGCATCTTGTGCGCGCAGACGCACACTTTACAAAAAGGGCCAAGTCAATACAATTGGGACAAAAAAACACCGGGAGGCAATAATGCTCGATAGAACAAGGCCGTTTTTTTCCGGCATCCGGGGCGCGGCGGCAGCCATCCTTGCTCATTGCTGGCTCGGTGCTGCCAGCGTCCACGCCGGCGGAGTGGTCACGCCCATTCACTCCTTCAGCGCCCTGGCTCCCAACGGTTCCTCGCCCTATACGCCTTTGGTGCAAGGCACCAATGGCAATTTCTACGGCACAGCCGATGACGGGGGTACGTACGGCTTTGGCACGGTCTATGAAGTGACGCCGGCAGGCGTGCTGACAACGCTCTATTCATTTACGCTCGGAAACGACGGAGGCAATCCGCGCGGAGGATTGGTGCAAGGCACCAACGGCAGTTTCTATGGCACGACGCAAGACGGCGGCACCAATGGCGATGGGGCGATCTTTATGATCACGCCGCAAGGTGTCTTGACGTCGCTGCACTCCTTCGCCAGCGAGGCGGACGGCGCAAACCCACTGGCGGGCTTGATCCAGGGAACGGATGGTAATTTTTATGGAACCACATTCGAGGGGGGATCTCATGACGGCGGCACTGTCTTTCAAATCTCTCCTTCCGGCGCCTTCACGAACATTTATTCCTTCAAAGGAGAAGCCGACGGCGCCGATCCATTGGCGCCATTGGTCCAGGGCACGGATGGCGAGCTTTACGGCACCACTTATAGTGGCGGAAACACTTCCTTGAACGACGGTTACGGATACGGCGCGATTTTCAAAATCACCACAGGAGGGGCGATAACGCCTCTGTATGGATTTACTGACGGCAGCGACGGGGAATCTCCTTACTCGGGTTTGGTTCAGGGAATCGATGGGAGTTTTTACGGGACGGCGATTCATGGGACGACTGGTTATGGGGCCATCTTCCAAATCACCCCGTCGGGCGGGTTCAATGTCCTTTACGACTTTGGCGGTGACGACGGCGCGGGTCCGATGGGCACTTTAATCCAGGCCAGCGATACGAATCTGTACGGCACCACCCTTGGTGGCGGCTCGAACGATGCCGGCACGATCTTTGAAATTACCACCAACGGCGCGTTCATGTCCCTTTATTCATTCGACAACACCAGCAGTGCGATCGCGCCGTCATCAGGGCCGTTTGCCGGCCTAATCCAGGGGACCAATGGCAATCTGTATGGTGTTACGCTGGGCGGCGGCGACGGGTCGGGCACAATGTTTACGGCAACCACGAACGGAGACGTCACAACCCTGTGTTCATTCCCTGGAGGCGGGGGCGATGGCGCGTATCCGCGCGCGGCGCTGTTGGCGGACGGCAACGGCCTGCTTTACGGCACGGCGGATGAAGGCGGCACCAATGGCGACGGCGCAGTGTTCCAAATCAGCACCAACGGCGTGCTCTGGCCGGTCTATTCGTTTACCAATTGGACTGATGGCGCAAACCCGCAAACCGCGTTGGTGCGGGACAGCAGCGGGAATCTTTGGGGCACCACGGGCAATTATTCCCCGCTGGCCAAAACGGGCGCCGCCGCGTATGGCACGGTTTTCAAAATGACAACCAACGGCGTTCTGACGACAGTTTACGCGTTCAAAGACGGCAGCGACGGCGGTTCACCCCATGCCGGCGTGATTGAGGGGGCGGATGGCAACTTCTATGGCACATCCGAGATGGGCGGAAGCGGCTATGGAACGATTTTTAGAATTACTCCCGCCGGCGTTTTCACCAATCTCCATTCCTTCAACGGTGGCAGCGACGGAGGTTATCCCTATGCGGCGTTACTCCAGGCAAACGACACCAATTTTTACGGCACCACGACCGGCGGCGGCAGCGGATACGGCACTATTTTTAAGATCACCCCCAAAGGCGCCTTCTCCGTCGTTCGCGCTTTGGCCGGCGGCAACAGCTCCAGCCCATACGGGGCGTTGATTCAAGGGGCCGACGGCAATTTGTATGGCACCACTTCCGGCGAAAGCGCGTCCGGTTATGGAACTATTTTCAGGATCACGCTGCCGGGCACGTTCACAAACCTTTACTCGTTCACGAACGGAATGGACGGCGCCAGCCCGATGGCTGGCTTGGTCCAGGGCAGCGACGGCAATTTTTACGGCACGACATCCGCCGGCGGACTCAATGGCAACGGCACGGTATTCAGGCTGACGGCCGCCGGGAGTTTCCAGGCTCTCTATTCGTTCAGCGCGATCAATGAGGCTGAGTATAACCAAACCGGGCTTGGATTGAACCAGGATGGAGTTGGGCCTTGCTCGGCCTTGGTTCAGGCGGGCGACGGAAGTTTCTACGGCGTCGCCGAATTCGGAGGACGATATGGGTCCGGAACGGTCTTCCGGCTCACCCTGAGCGCGCCGCCGCCACCGGCATTTTTATTATTGACAGAGACGGGGGGCGCGTTCAACTTCACCTGGACCGCGCAGGCCGGATCGCTGTATCAATTGCAATACTGCGCCAATCTTGCGCAAACCAATTGGATCAACCTGGGGGCTGCGATGCCCGCCGCCGGTTCAACTCTCGCCGGATTGGATGCCGCTCCTGCCGATGCCCATCGCTTTTATCGCGTTGTCGGGCTGCCGTAATCTTGGCCGTGGCGGTTGGCGGCAAAGAAACAACCGACGCCCAGAATTGATGAGGTGACGGCCAGGCTCGCGGCGAATCGTTTGCCATGCACCAGGCCTTCCAGCCATTCGGTCCATTCTTCGACAAGCACCCCCGACTTGCCATAGTAGAGTTCTATTTGCCTGAGTTGCTTGCGCGAATCAAGGGTCGCCAATTGGTCCGCGGCATCGCTTGGCACGCTGGCGTTTTGGCGGTCGATGCGGTCTTGAGCAATCCAGATCCCGCACGCGGAGCACAGGCCAACGAGCAGAATGGCCGCGCCCATGAGCCGCAATCGAGTTTTATGAGACGCTGCCAATTTGAATAATCGCAAGTTCATCAATCTCTGGCGCGTCGGAAAAATGGCCTGCGGGTTGCGCCGGCCATTTGGCGGTGGAATTGGGCGTGCGGTCTAGCCAACCATCGGCAGATCGGGCACCGGGGGAGGCTCGGGCTCCTCCACCGGGAGCGGTTCGACCAAGGGCTTCAATTCCACGCGGCGATGGGTGGTGTAGCCGGTGCCGGCGGGAATAATGTGGCCCATGATGACGTTTTCCTTGAAGCCGCGCAGGAAATCGACTTTGCCCATCGTCGCGGCCTCTGTCAACACACGGGTGGTGTCCTGGAAGGAGGCGGCGCTGAGGAAGCTCTCGGTTTCGAGCGAGGCCTTGGTGATGCCCAGCAGCACCGGTTGTGCTTCAGCAGGCTTGCCACCCATTTTCTCGACACGCGAGTTCTCCTTTTCGAATTCGATCTTGTCGATCTGTTCGCCCCAAAGGAAATCGGTGTCGCCCGGCTCGGTCACGCGAACCTTGCGCAACATCTGGCGGACAATGATCTCGATGTGCTTGTCGTTGATGGTGACGCCTTGGAGGCGATAGACTTCCTGGACCTCGTTGACCAGGTGCTCCTGCAACTCCTGCGGGCCGCAGATGTCGAGGATTTCGTGCGGATCAACGGGGCCTTCAGTCAGTTGCTGGCCTTTCTTGACAAAGTCGCCCTTGAAAACAATGACGTGCTTGCCAATGGGAATGAGGTGCTCCTCTTCCACGTTGGTTTGCGGGTCCTTGATCAGAATGGTGCGCTTGCCCCGAACGCTGGGGCCGAAATCGACAATGCCGTCGATCTTGGAAATTTCGGCGGCGTCCTTGGGGCGGCGCGCCTCGAACAGCTCGGCCACGCGGGGCAGGCCGCCGGTGATGTCCTTGGTCTTGGAGGATTTGCGGGGCGTCTTGGCCATGAGCGTGCCGGCGACAATTTTGTCGCCCTCACCCACGACAATGTGGGCGCCGGAGGGGATGGGATAGTTGGCCGAAGGCTCTCCTTTCTCTGTCAAGATGACGATTTGGGGATGGAGGTCTTCCTTGTGCTCGATGACGACCATGGCCTCCTGGGCCGTGGTTTCATCGACCTCCTGCTTCATGGTCACCCCTTCAATGATGTCCACGAACTTCACGCGTCCGCCCTTTTCCGAGAGGATGGGGACGTTGTACGGGTCCCACTGGACGAAGGGATCGCCTTTTTTGACCTTGCCGCCGTTGGGGATGGAAATGACGGAGCCGACGACCAGATTGTGGGCCTCCAATTCGCGCCCGGTGTCCTCCGCGACGATGGAGATGGAGCCGTTTTTATTCAGAACGATGTTGTTGCCGTCTTCCAGTTCGACCAGGCGCAACTCGTTGTAGCGCACGACGCCGTCGAACTTGGCCTTGATCTGCGGCTGCTTGAACACCTGAGAGGCGGTGCCGCCGATGTGGAAGGTGCGCATGGTCAACTGCGTGCCCGGTTCGCCGATGGATTGGGCGGCGATGATGCCGACGGCTTCGCCGCGCTTGATTATGCCGCCGGTGGCCAGGTTGCGCCCGTAACAGGCGGCGCAGATACCCTGCTTGCTCTCGCAGGTGAGGACGGAGCGGATACGGACCCGCTCGACGCCCGAGCTTTCGACCAGCCGCGCCCTGGCTTCATCAATCATTTCGCCGGCTTTGACCAGGACGACTTTGACATTGCTCGGATCGACAATGTCGTCGCAGCAAATACGCCCATTGATGCGTTCGCCCAGTTTGACGACTTCGTCCTCGCCCTCATAAATGGCCTGAACCCAGATGCCATTGCTGGTGCCGCAATCCTCCATGCGGATGATGACGTCCTGTGCGACATCGACCAGTTTGCGGGTCATGTAGCCGGAGTCAGCGGTCTTGAGGGCGGTGTCGGCCAGGCCCTTGCGGGCGCCGTGAGTGGAAATGAAGTACTCCAGCACGGTCAAGCCCTCGCGGAAGTTGGACAAGATCGGCTTTTCAATGATATCGCCGCTGGGTTTGGCCATCAGGCCGCGCACGCCGGCCAATTGGCGGACTTGCTGGCGATTGCCGCGGGCGCCGGAATCGACCATGAGGGAAACGGGATTGTATTCGAGCTTGCCCTGGTTGGCCTCCAGAGTGCGGAGCATGACGTTGGCGATTTGGTCGGTGCAATGCGTCCAGATGTCAACGACTTTGTTGTAGCGCTCGCCCGGGGTGATGACGCCTTTGCGATATTGCTTCTCGACTTCGGCGATCTGCCTTTGGGCGGCGCGGATTTGCTCGTCCTTTTCCTTGGGAATGATCATGTCATCGATGCCGATGGAGCAACCCGAGCGGGTGGCGGAGCGGAAACCGAGTTCCTTGAGTTTATCAAGCATAATGACAGTTTCCTCGTGGCCGCACACCTTGTAACAGGTCCAGATCAGGTCGCCCAATTGCGATTTGCCGACCATCTTGTTGAAGTAGCCGAGGCGGGCGGGCCAAATCTCGCTGAAGATGACGCGGCCGACCGTCGTCTCGATGGTGCCGTGCTCGAAGTCCCCGTAGTTAGTTTTGACGCCTCTGTCCGGGTTGGCCAGGCGCACGCGGTCGTGCAGGGTCAATCCGCCGTCGGAATAGGCGAAAATGACCTCCGACTTGGAGCCAAAGAGCATGGGCGGGCGGGCTTCCCTTTTCGCGCGCGGTTCTGCTGTCAAGTAGAAGCAGCCGAGGGTGATGTCCTGGGTCGGCGTCATGATGGGCCGTCCGCTGGAGGGGCTGAAGATGTTGTTGGGCGCCATCATGAGGAGGCGGGCCTCCATTTGGGCCTCGACTGACAGTGGGACGTGGACAGCCATTTGGTCGCCGTCGAAGTCGGCGTTGTAGGCGGTGCAGACGAGCGGATGAATGCGAATGGCCTCGCCCTCGATGAGGATCGGCTCGAAGGCCTGGATGGACAAACGATGAAGGGTGGGGGCGCGGTTGAGGAGCACCGGGTGGCCCTTGGTGACTTCCTCCAGGATGTCCCACACTTCGGGCGACTGGCGTTCGATCATTTTCTTGGCCGAACGGACGGTGTGGACGTAGCCCAACTCCTTCAAACGCCGGATGATGAACGGCTCGAACAAGACCAGGGCCATTTTCTTGGGCAAGCCGCACTGGTGCAGCTTCAATTCCGGGCCGATGACGATGACCGAGCGGCCCGAGTAATCGACGCGCTTGCCCAGAAGGTTCTGGCGGAAGCGGCCGCTTTTGCCTTTGAGCATGTCGCTCAGTGATTTTAGGGCGCGATTGCCCGCGCCGGTGACGGCCCGGCCATGGCGGCCATTGTCAAAGAGGGCATCGACGGCCTCCTGCAACATGCGTTTTTCATTGCGGATGATGACCTCGGGCGTCTTGAGTTGGAGGAGGTTCTTCAACCGGTTGTTCCGATTGATCACCCGGCGGTAAAGATCATTGAGGTCGGAGGTGGCGAACCGGCCGCCCTCCAGCGGTACCAGCGGGCGGAGGTCTGGCGGAATGACCGGCAGGACAGTAAGGATCATCCATTCGGGGCGGGCTTTGGAAGATTGGAAGGCCTTGAGGAGCTTGATGCGCTTGGCGATTTTCTTGCGAATCTGCTTGCTCTTGGTTTCGGTCATGGCGCCCTCGAGGTGGGTGACCTGCTTCTGGAGGTCCACGTTGGCCAACCCCTCGCGCACGGCTTCGGCGCCCATTTTGGCGGCGAAGGCCTCGGCGCCGTAGGTTTCGCGGGCTTCGCGATATTCGTGTTCGCTGAGCAACTGG
>Ga0326727_10012796_pt1 | contig 18954 bp, 11 predicted proteins | sample MB2enrmetagenome_FD_207643 | JGI IMG/M metagenome (GOLD analysis project Ga0326727, IMG submission 207643) | Lab enriched peat soil microbial communities from McLean, Ithaca, NY, United States - MB29MY | ecosystem: Environmental > Terrestrial > Soil > Wetlands > Peat | place: USA: New York...
CCGCCATCGCTGCCCAGTGTCGCCGCTGCCGCCTGGTTTTCGATCACGGCGAATCCCAGGCCGAAACCGTTGCCCTTTTCATAATCCGGAATTCCCGCCGGCTCCAGGTGGTCCTGCCCCATAAAGTGGACCGTCCGCGGGCTGAGGATGCGCACGCCATTCAGCTCGCCGCCGTTCAGAATCATCTGCGCAAAGCGCCAGTAATCCTCGGCCGTGGCGACCAGTCCGAAGCTGCCGCCCTTGCGTTTGTGATTCACGGTGTAGCTGTTCACTGACCAGGGCTGGTAAATCGCCAGATCGCCGTCGGGATGCCCGTGAGCCTCGTCGATCGGCACCAGCTTGCCATCCTTCATCCAGTGGACCGTCGCCAGCCGATCCGCCTTGTCCGGCCCGAGCCAGAAGCCCGTGTCTTTCATTCCCAGAGGGTCGAAGATGTGCTTCTGCAGGTATTCGTCGAACGGCACGCCTGAGATCACCTCCACCAGCCGCGCCTGCACGTCCGGCCCCACGCTGTAAGCCCACTTGGTTCCTGGCTGGTAGCGTAGCGGGATCTTCGCCAACCTCTTCATCATCTCGTCCAGCGTCAGGTCCACACTGAACAGATCGGCCTTCGCATACTGCTCATCGAATTTGTCGTCCGACAAACCGTGCGTGAAACCCGCCGTATGCCGAAGGATGTCGTGAATGGTGGGCGGACGTTCGGGCGCAACTGTCTCGTCGAGCGGCCCGTCGGGAGTCCGCAACACCCGCAGATTGGCAAACTCCGGCAGGTACTTCGAGATGGGGTCGTCGATCTGGAAGCGCCCCTCCTCATAGAGCGTCATCAGCGCGGTCGATGCGATCGCCTTGGTCATCGAATACTGGCGAAAGATCGTGTCCTTCTGCATCTTGGTGTGCTTTTCCACGTCGGCGTAACCGAGCGCACTGAAGTGAACGATCTTGCCGTGGCGCGAAACTAACGTGACGATGCCCGCCAGGTCACCGTGATCGATCTTTTCGGAGTAGAACTTGTCGATGTACGCGAGGCGCTCGGGCGAAAAGCCTTCGTCCTCGGGCCGCGCGGTAGGCAGGCCCTGCGCGATTACGTTCACGGCCGCCAGCGCAAAAGCAATAACCACGATATGTTTCCGCATGATTCTGGTCATTCTCGATCCTCCGTTATTTTCCCGATCAGCCGCCCACCCCGGCGGATCTCCGGGCGCTGACGCGTCCGCGAGCGCACTTCCGCCTGGGAAAAAGTCTCCACCGCGCTTGAGCGGTTCTCCAATTGGCGTAAGTAAAACGTCCACATGGACAAATTGCGGAAGCCACCGCAACTCTCCACACTTGGAACCCCTCCATCATCAATGCATTGCTTAACCAGGATTTCCATTTTAGCTTCCAGGCGGTGGTCGATTGTACTCGGAATTTCCATTTTGCTTTCCGGGCCCCTGACGATATTTACGCAGTTGCCTCCGCTCGCGATCTTTTTTGCATTGGTTCCAAGGCCAAAGACCCGGTCGTGCGCGACACGGCCTTTGCCGGGACCAAAAAGCCATGATTTGCCCCATTTCGAAGCGGTTTCTCGCACACTCCTTCGTCACCGCCCAACGTCCTGATCGGTTTTCCACCCGCTCCGGCACACGGCTGCAAGCTGGCTTGTAATGGAAGAAGTTGACTTTTATGCTGTGGGCACAATCCCAGGCAACAAGACGCCGCGCATGATACAACGGTGCGCGCACTTATCCCCGACTGGATGGCCGGAGCGGTGAACAGACTTGACGGCATCATGGGCGGGATGCTGCCAGCACCTGTCCGCGCCGGACCTCTGGCGGAATAACGATCCCCGACGAACTCTAGGATTTCTGGCTCTTGTAGAGGGCCAGGAAGTAGTTAAACAGGCTGGCCACCAAGAGAATGTTGAGTATAGGTAAACCGAGGCCGTGATGAGTGAATTGGAGCGGGATGTGGAACAGAACCATGCACGCGTAGAGCACAAAACCGAGCAGGTTTAGCCCTGAACAGATCAAAACAATGAGCGTTGCCGTTTTCATTTTGTCGCCTTCCCAGGTTGCTCGCAGAGCCTTCAAGGCGCCACGAGAGTTCAGTTCGGTGGAATTGCAAACAATGTACCACCTTTTCTGCAACCCAAGGGCGATTTCTCTCTGGCATACGCACGGGTGGGCAAGCGCGGAACTCCGGCCCAATGGACTCCGTTTAGTCACCACAGAGTCACCAAAAGGTGCCTTCGCTGCGGACTTGACGAATAAGTTGTTTGTTTTGTTGGAATCCCCGACGGGATTTGAACCCGTGTTATCGCCGTGAAAGATAGCCCATAAACCGCCGCTGGAGCGCATTCCAGCACAGCGAAGTGCATCGGAACACATCGCAGCGACCCTAAAATACACGGTAACTGATCCCCGGGTGGTACTCGGAGAGCAAGAACCCGCCCCGACCGGCCTCGAACTGCCCTCCAGAGGTGTCGTCCCCCACGTTTTCCCGAAAACATGGCGCTGGGTACCTCTTGAAGTGACAGGAGTAAGCCTGATCCGCACAGGTCAAGCTAGATCTTTCCTGCCAATAATTTCCAGAGAGCAATACTCCTGCCGAAACCCTCTAAGCATCCGCAGTGGTCCCCAACTGGTACCCGAAAAATGCCCAACATCGCCAGAATTCGCAGCTGACGGCGATTCAATGGGAGGGAATTGATACACGTGCCGAGGATCGAACCAGCGAGATCTTCCATGCCATGGAATGACTCGAATCGCAAGATATAGACGGCACAGTACTTACGAACCGGCTGAGTCGGCAAAGCCGGCACAATCGGCGCTATTTGCGACAAAAATGCGACAAACTTTTCAACAGCGGGCCAAAGGGCTGATCGTGTGGGATCAGCCCTCGAATCTCACCCCCAAATCTGCGCCTCTCTGCTACTCCAGTGCGGTCTCCGGAGCGTCAGATCTCTAGCGGTTAGAATTTTTCCCAGTGACAGGCCAGGAACTATTGAACCTCGTCAAGCGAGGCGAATCCGAACAGCTTGAATTCAAGCAGAGCTCGGCGCAGTTTCCAAGGGCTACGAAGACCCAATGCCCCTTCATGAATGTGCGAGGCGGACAGGTGCTGGTCGGGGTTCGGCCGGATGGTTCTATTGTGGGCCAAACGATTGCGGACAAGTCCGATCCTGCCACTCGCGGAGGGATATGACAGCCAGTTTTCCCTCTATGAAGGTGGGTGGAGGCTCAAGAAGTTGTTCCGGTTCAGGCCGGAGCGAGATTCGGTGTTCAAAAGCGGGCAGTCTGTTGGAGAGCCGCCGGTACCGGGTCGCACATTGGCCTTTCCTACCGCGGAGCCTCAGCCGTTCCCGTACCCACAATCCGTACAGTCGATCCGAACCGGCGGAAGTCGCTGAACGCGATATCGTTGCGCCAGAGCACGTCCCTTCTGGTCATACTGTTTGCGCCCAGCGCTGCAATCAGCTGCGCGCGCACCGGCAGGAGATAGTCGTGGTTGTTGATAGCCACATAGTCATAGTCCAGCCGGATCACCGTCTTGCGAATAAAGAACTTTTCAGGCGTTTCGTCGACGACTTCTGTCAGCCTCATCACGTTGTGCGTCGCTCGATCCACATAGATCAGGCCGTGGTAACCCACCGTGGCCGTCTTTTCGAGAGCGATTATCCACAAGGTTGAGTTCTCCTTGGCGAGGCTGTAATCGAAGACCTCTGCCGGCTCCCCTCGCAGCGAGACGGTTCCTTTCCACGTAAACTTGGCCTTTGCCTCCGGCTTGAAAATATTGGCCACCACCGGGCCGAACTCTCCCTCCGAGAGAACGCTGATGTCCCCGAAGTTGTTGCGCAGGTTTTTCTTATCGATCTCGGTCCGGCTCTCCTTGTGGTCGACGTACGTCAGTTGTTCGAGAATCGTGTCTTTCAGCGTCCAATCTGCGCGCCCAGCCGCCGCGTGTAAGCGTTGCGTGGTCTGCAAGCAGATCAGGTTGGGCAGCGAGTCTGCGTATGCGAGCGCGTTTTCGCGCACGTCGGCAAGAATGCCGTCCCATTCCTCAGGGGTCGGTCGGTCGCCGATCGGTCCGGCAGGCTCCGGCGCGGACGGGTCGGCGCCCGATATCTCGCCGGCCTCGGCTTCGCTCCCGCGCGCAACCTGCGGCTCACCGCCCGTCAGCACAAACTCCACTGTTCTCTCTGTGGATTTTCCGCCTTGAATCAGGGTTACGCGCACTGCGTACCGCCCATCCACGGCCGAACGAAGCGAAAAGCCCTTCACTACGCGAGAGAACTCCTCGCCGCCCTTGAGCGCCGAAGATTGCGGCTCGCCTTTTAACGGCATCCCATCGTGTAGCACATCCAGTTTGACGACCGCCTGCGCCCGTGACTTTGGATCCAAATGCGCAAAGAAGAAGACCGTCACGATGGGCTTTTCCACCGGCAACGTCCCGTACAGATTTGGCCGCACGATCTGCCCGTCACCCCACAAGATATCCGGCTCGCTGCTTACATCATCCGCAGGCTCAATTCCGCGTACCACCATCAGGTCGCTGAGTTCCGGCGACGATTGGGTAGCTGAAATCTCAAATGTCTGCCGATTTGCCGCGGCTTTCCCGCTATTGTTGTCCAGGATAGCCGTCTCAAGAACATACTTACCCGGCGGAGCCGCGAAGCTCCGCTCGAAGCTGATATATTCAGGCGCTGCGTCCGATCTGTTCTGCGGCGACCAGTGGCGCACAATATCCTCGCTGAACCGCTGGATCTGTGTCCCTGCGCTATCGGTAATGGCAGCGAGCACCGAGATATGGACGGAGTTGAGATGCGTGCTCGAATCCGCTTGGATCTGTAGTTCGCTTACCGGCACCTCCAGCGCCGCAAGCTCGATATTGTCTTCGTCCACACGTTCCATGTTCAGCACCTTGGCGCGGTAGTCCACGTAGCCGGGAAGCTCCTGGCGCTTGAGCAGGGCCACCAACGGGACTTCGAAGGGTTGAAGGGGGTTGTCGCTTCGCGTGCCCGACGGCAGCGCAAGGTACCCGATCCGTGCGCGCGCCCTCAGCCCCTTGCGCGAGGTCCTGAACATGGTTGTATGAAAGGTCCCGTCCTCTGCGCTGTCGGGAGGGACAAAGGACGCCTTGTAGTAGGTCGTCAGGCTCTGAATAAGATTATTGACGGGCCCCTTCAGGTTCCTGCTCGGGTTCAGCACGCCGCCGCCGGTTTGTTCGGCCAGCAAGGTCACGTCTTCTGACGCGGCGAGGTCTCCTGGCTTCAGCTTGCTACCCGGCGATGACGGGAGCGTGGCGCTCCATTCATCGATTCCGGTTGTCGAGATCGTATTGTAATTCTCATTACGATTATAATCACCGACCATGGTACTCACAGTATTACCATGAGCATCTGTGGCCGTGAGGTGGGAGGGCACGCCGACAAAATCCGCCCACTGGTTGCGGTTCAGTTCGTTCGCCAAAACAACATAGATCTTCACACCCGCCTGGTTCGCTGCGCCTATGATCGATCTGAGTTCATCTTTGGCGAGACTGTCTTTGCCCGACCTGCCGTACGGGCTTCCACTTCCCAATCCGCTCGATGCGAAATAGACAATCGCTTTGCGCCCCGGTAGCGACTGCTGTGCTTCCACCAGGGCGAGCAAGCACGCCTGCGACGACGACAGATGCTGATCCCGGACAATCTGGCTTGAAGTCGAAAGTGCCGTATACAAGAGCCGCGCCATCGTACGTTCCCGCACGCTCGCGGCCGATCCGGAAGAATCCAGTCCCGTCGCTGCCACCCGTGCAAGGCGCTGCTCGGCTGCATTCGCCCCGATATCCTTTCCGTAGACTTCCGGTTGGACAGCGGAGGAAATCGCCTCGTCCACCGCCTTGCGGTCCTCGGTAAATGTTTGCTGGATCTGCAACCGTCCCCATACATCCCCCACAGCAATCTGAAGCCGGGATTCCTGAACTACGCGCAGAAATTTCGACGCCTCCTGGCGCAGTGTCTTGCTAGTCGCCTGTGCGCTGTCCGCAGAGGCTTTAAAGAGGAAGTCCTCCGGCTTCCCTCCGCTGTCCTGGAAGCCCGGACGGTCGAAGAGCAGAGTAATCAGCGCATTCTTCTGCTCTCCGTTCACCAGACGCAAGTCGGTCAGCCGGGCGGGCTTGCCGTTGTCGGTAACCGTGACATCCTCCGGCCGCAGATCGAGGACCAGCTTGTTATGTTGGCCGTGAACATCCAAGTCCAGTGAAACCGCGTTCCCAGCGGGCTGCGCAGCCAGGTTCTGAGAAACCAACGGCGCCGCGCCGGCTAAGACACTGCTCATAACCGCGAACATACAGATGCGAATCTGTACCTCCATCGCGTCCATAGAGGGATCCTTTCTCATGTTTTGGGAATTGGGGTATTGTCTGGATCGCCTCATCGACTAACTCGTCTTATTTCTTGCCCAGGTTCCAGCCTACTTTAATCTCCATAATTGGTTCGCTCTGCTCAGTTTGGCACGATGGCAGGTGAATCACGAGCCTGTTGCCTGCCGAGTCCGCTGCCCATCCATTCAGCATCGAGCCATGCTCTACCGCTGTCGATTTCGGCACGACCTTTCCATTCACCTTTACCATTGAGGCTGTTGCACAGCCATACAACAGGAAATAGCTCGCTTCAGGGAAATTCGTCAGTGTCCAGATAAAATGATCAGGCTTCAATTGCACTACGACTTTCGCACCTTCACCGCGGGAATTGAGTAAGGGCACAGTCCGGCTTGCATTCGGCGGAGTTGCGACCAGGACGTCGACACGGCTATTGGTCATACTCCTTCCGAATTGCAATTCCCGGCTTAGTTGCACGGGCACTGCCGCCCCCGGCCTTAGATAGACGGGAATAGTGTCCAAAGGCGCGCTGATTTCGCGTTTAGCCGGACCGGAGATCGTCTTCCCGTCCCACAGGCTCGTCCATGTGCCCGACGGAAACTGAATAACCCTGGAAGTATCCTCGTTGACAACCGGTGCGACCAGTAAATCCGGCCCGAACATGTATTGATCCCCCACAGCGGCCAGTTGCTCTTCGTCGGGAAAGGCCACCGGCATCGAACGCATGATGGGAATGCCCGTCTCATGCGCAATGGCCGCGGCATTGTAGGTGTAGTTCAATATGTTCTCCCGCGTCCAGGCAAGGAATTTATAGTTCGTCACGGCTGCTTCGTTGAAATACCACGGGTCGCGTGGCGCGGTGCCATGCGGGCGCATCAAAGGGCTGAAGCAGCCGAATTGGAACCAGCGCATATACACCGCCGGCTGCGGATAACCGAAATATCCGCCCAGGTCGCTGCCCCAGAGGGAATAACCGCAGGCGCATAAGTTCATCGCCCCCGTTACGACGTGTTTAAGCCCGTTGAAGTTAGCCGGGTGATCGCCGGCAAATTGGCCGACCCAGTGTTGCGTTCCGGGCGCGGCCCCTCTGGCATATAAGATGAAGTCATTGCCGCGTTTTTCCCGATAGACTTCGCTGACCGTCCGTTGATAGTCGTAATAATAGAAGTTGTGCATCTGGGCGCCGCGCTGGCCGCTATAGAACACAGCGTCGTCCGGAGTCAAATCGCCAAAATCCACCATGCTTCCGGCTTGGCCAAGGTCCAAAGCTTCCCTCAACGCGCGCCGGCAGAGCTCCAGCGCATTGGGGTTGGTGAAATCTATGTAATTGTCCTCTTCGAGGTCTGGGGCGATGGCCCCGCTCGGGAAGCGCAAAATGGGGAGTTGATCGGGCTTCAGTTCGGGCATAAGTCTCTGTTGCAGTCGCAACGGGACGTCCGCAGGCATAAAGTAGCCCAGCACCCTGATCCCGCGGTCTGCCATGAAATGGTTCAATTCCGGTGAAAGGGCAGAAGGGCCCTCTGCATAGATGGCCGAATGCGGGATGTCCAACTCCGCGTAATGGAGGGTGACTCTTTCTTCCTCCGACACCGCGAACTCGAGGTCCTCCCAATTGCCTTCTGCCCAAGCCCCGCCGCCGCGGCCCATCCACGGTTCGAAAACCCACTTGGGCGGCAGCGGAACCCTTCCGGTCAGAGCCGTATAGGATGGCAATGTCTTTTCGGGCGCGCCCATCAAGAAGTAATAGTCGAATATCGGGCCTTGTTGCGTAATACGATATTGGTTTGGATCCGTCTTACCGATGTCCGCCCGTAGACGATAGGACGAATTGTCGAAAACCATATAACCTTTGGAGCTGTGAAAGATGGGCAAAGCTTTGTAAGTTGTATTCGCCAGGCCCTCTCCGTTGCCAACCCAGTCATCCGTCCCCCAAAGAGTCAGCACACAGCCATTGTGAGGGAACTGATCATACTTTTCTCCAAAGCCATAAATGGCCTCGTCTTGAGAAAGGCGATTTTTGAAATCTATCGCCAATATCCTGCCATCCTGGTCAAACCGGAAAGCCAGACTGCCGGCGCCGATTTCCGTCACCTCATTTCCAGAGGCGTCATAGAAAGAAACCGAAAACGGTTTTTGGCTGATCACAATCTTGCCATCGGCGGTTTCGATGGAACAGGAGCCTGAGGTCTGGGTAGCCTTTAGCGGCAACAAACCATCCGGCCTCCAGTACCCTTCCTCGCTGCCGTAAATCCTTACGCCGCCCGTTGCCGGCAGGACAAGGCGCAGCTCAACTTCATGGCTGCCGGCCATGCACCGCATGAGCAGCGTGCTGCCTTGCACCTCCAGGCTTTCCGCGCTTGTGACCGGCGTCCATGCGTCCGTCAGAATGTCGCCCGGCGAGCCATCGGCATACCACCACCTGGACAACTTGTCGAGCTGGCTTAGGTAAGTGTCCAGTAGTTGATATGCCTGCGCCGGATCATTCTTCTGCAAAGCGGCGTTCACTTTTTGCCGGATGAGCGGCAAAGTCATGTCACTCTTTAGAATGTCCCATCCCCTGGGATCGGTCCACGCCCTGGGATACAACACGAGCCCTTCCTGGGTAACCAGGTCGACCCAACGTTGCGTGAGATAGAGCCGCTGCGCCAGATTATTCTTGTCCGTTGGCGTGGTTAATGACGACTCCATCTGCCAAATTTGCCGGCACGTGTCGACACCGGGGTAGGTCAACAGCGCCGGACTTTGCCAGCGCAGGATGCCGGAAGGCAACCGGCACAGGCTGCTTTGAGGATCCTGGACCTGGGCATCGCCCGAAAAGTGAGTTTCGATGAACAGGTCAACCGGCATGCCTTCGTTAAAATCAATTGCCGCCGGGCTGCTGAACTCGCCATCGCGCCAGCGAGTACGCATCGGCAGAAAACCAAAACAGGACTTCGGTTTTCCGCCCAGTGTTTGCCACGGTATCTGCAAAAAGACCAGCCATTCGCCGGTTTTCCTGATAACTGTCGCTTCGAAATCTTCGATTTTGTTGGCGACCTCGGAAGAGCGGCGAGCGGCAGCAGCGGTATCAGGAGCCACATCCGCACTGGAGCTCAACTGGCGTTCGCAGCCAAATTTCAGGCCCTGTAGCGTCGCCGCAAACTGGTAACAGGAAGGAACGCCCGCGTCGGGCTGAATCAAAAAGTCCACTTCATCTGGATAAGGAGGCCAGTTGTTACTTGCGGAAGGCAACCCACGCAGCGAACGCCAAGTCGCCTCTCGCCACGAATCCGGATCCAGATTGGCATAAGGAAAGGATATGTCGCTTTCCTGGCAGCGAAAGACGACAAAAAGCGCGCTATTACTGTAAGAAATGCGGCATTCTGTCGGTGTTGCGGAACAGTTATCGCCGCCCACGCGATAAAAGCCATTCAATATCAGAGTGTGATTTTCGTCGGTAAGCAACTCGTCGATGGAGGGTGAGGCGCCCCATGGCGCCTTAAGAACCGCTGCGTTTGTACCCCACACCTCCGGCGAAGCTCCCTTAATGGCCGCGCCGCCGCGACCTGCCATTAAACTGGCCAGCGCATCGCGATCCGTACCCTCCGCGTTCAGGATCCCGCTATGGATTCCAGCGAGGGTTCCAATTCCGATTACAGATTGTTTAAGAAATGTGCGTCTCTCCATCTCGTCTCCTGTTGTTGCGAAGTGCTGCTCCGATTCACGAATGAAATCCGGCGACGAAGGGTAATACCCACCCTTACGCCACTGTTGGCTGTACGCTCAACGTTGTTGAAAACGCCGGCAATGTGTCAACTGGTGAACAGGCGGATCATGCACGTCATAGCGAAACAAATCGTTTGGGCACTCGCTGCAGCCGCGGTGTTATTACTCGACTTATTCAGTCCGCGGAAACCGCGGGTGAATTCATTGAGTATGAATTTCGCGATCTTGAAGCGTCTGTGTGAAGTGAGGCAGTTCATCGGTTCCTTTAGCGGCCCAGGGGAATGGACTTGAGCCGCTCGATCTTCGAATGTTCCGCGCTGAGAGTGCTGCCTCTGCTGTTATCCTTTCGACTAAAGAGCGACTGTTTCAAATCTGAGACTCCACGCGCAGCTGCACGGCCGGTTGCCAGGCTGCTGCAGGTTTTCTGGCAATGTGACCGTTGTTCCTTTGGCCGAATCAAAGTTCCAGGGGAGGCTTACCTGAGAACCCAACAGATCAACCCGAGAACCAGTCTTAGGCCGGATGGCTTTCAAGACGACCTGCTTTCCCGGCCATTCGGTCAAAATGGCATACACGAACCGGGAATCTTTCGATCGCGTATAACGAACCGTTTCGCCTTCGGACCAGAGCGGGCCCTCGCGCGGGCGGGTCGCATAGATCGCTTCGCCGTTCACCTTCAGCCATGAACCTGTGCCTTTCATCTGGCGGATGGCCTCGGGGTGGAACTCGCCGTGCGCGCTGGGCCCGACGCCGATCATGAATCCGCCGCCCTTGGCCACCGCGTCGACCAGGTTGCGCACGATCCACTCCGTGCCTTTGTACTTTGCGGCGTCCGGGTCATAGGAGAAGTCGGTGCCCAGAGGGTAAATGGTGAACCACGGCTTATCGGAGGCTTCCTTCGATCCCGGAACCACGCGCTCCGGGGTGTAGTAGTCGCCGTAGTTCCCGATTCCTCGGTCGCGCAGCATCACATCGGGCTGAATCTGACGCAGCTTTAGCACGGTCTTGCGCAGCTCGGGCCAGACACGCGACCCCAGCCACATGTCCAGGCACATCATGTCGATCTTTCCATAGTTGGTCAGCAGCTCGACCAGTTGCGCACGATGCCTCTCCATCATGCGCTTCACCTCCGCATCCGTAGGATCGGGAACGACCACGGCACGATTTCCCAGCCGCTGCCGCGTGAATTCGACGTCGCGGTGGGTCATCCATTGGGTTGACGAAGGAATTTGCAGCGGGTGCGCGACATAAGGCCGGAAGTCCGCGTCATACCAATCCGGATGGGAGAAATAAAGATCGATCTTGATGTCCCGCTTATGCGCAGCATCGCAGAGTTCCTTCACAACATCCCGCCGGAATGGCGTCTCCATGATGGAGTAGGCAAGATCGCAGGATTCGATCTTCGGTCCTCCAGCGGCTGTCCAATTGGCCCGGTTCTTCACCCGGGTCCTGGTGTCAAACATGCAAAAGCCTTCATGATGTTTGGTAGTGAAAGCGAACATCTTCATGCCGCTTTCCTTGAAAACATCCAGCCAGCTCTCGGCATCAAAGCCCACAGGGTTCCAGGTTTTATAAAGGTTGTTGTACGCTTGACGATCCTCAAAAGACATGGGGAGGAAGGGCCACGATTCGGGACCGCGATGCCAGATGGAGTAAATGCCCCAGTGAATCCGTATCCCGAATTTCATATCCTGAAATGCTTCGTAAGCACTGGCGGAGGCCCATTGATATTCAGGTACCGGAACGCTTTCAATATAGGGATCGTCCTTCAAAAGCGACGTGGGAAATCCACGGAATCTCCCGGGGATTTGTGCTAGACCAAACCGGGAGGGGACTGCGGCAAAGGCCGCGGCCGACATGAGAAACTCTCTTCGATTCATGGGTATCATTCCTGACAAGCACAACCTTCCTCCACGCGGAGCCTAATCGAGCGACGATGAGGACATGCGTGCCGTAATTGACGAGAAAAATTGCCTCCTCACACGCGCATTTGTGATATATCACTCACTGGTTCCCTGTCAAGCGCTTTTCCCAGTATCCGTAGAAAAAGTAAGGTTCGAGACCAGAGAAGATGTGCGGTCAGAAGTTGAAAGTGTCGATTCCGAGCAAGGGGGGTGACCAAATGCTGATGAGTCGGGTCTTGGCGCATTGCGCCGATCGGGTAAGCGGTGAACGTAGCCGCCCACTCCAAGCGCCACTGCCGGCTGTCACCAAAACCAATCCCGCCGCTATCCGAAGGCACCTGATATGGCCTCATTTCACAACTTCGCGGCCGTGGCCAAAGAAAAGAGTTGACAACCAGCTCGACGCTGCCATTATCTACAGTTGACATATCAGTATTTTCGAGTATAGATTAATCCGTTTGGAGGATGTGGCGCGGAATTTCTATGATCGCACTCGTTAACTAGGCAAAGGAGCCCGACTCCGTAGAGCAACGTGATCTACGTGTTCCGGAAATTGGTCAGGAGGACGTTGTGCTCAAGGTGGAAGCAGCGGAGATCTGTGGCAGCGATGTGCACCAATATGCCCGCAAACAGAGTTGGAAGGTCAACAATCCTGTCGTCCTTGGTCCTGAGTTTGCTTGCGTCGTTGCCAAACCGGCGCCCGCGTAAGTACTTTCAAAGGGGGGTGGCCGTGGCTGATGCGCTGGCCGGCGAAATCGGAGAGAAAGCGTCGTTCACGCCGCGGGATGTCCGCGCCTCGGGGAACGACACGGGCTTGACTATGCCGACCATCGAAGCCCTCCATCCGGAGGCGCGCGGCGTTCCGAAAGTCGCGCTCTTCGATTTCGACGGGACCCTCTCGCTTCTGCGCGCCGGATGGGCAGGCGTGATGGTGCCGATGATGGTCGCCGAATTGGCCGCGCTCAAGAGCGGTGAGAGCGACGCTGAGCTGTACTCGATGGTGCGGGAGTTTGTGGATCGCCTGACCGGCAAGCAGACCATCTATCAAATGATCGAACTTGCAGCGCAGGTGGAACTGCGTGGCGGTGTACCGGAGACGCCGCTTGCATACAAGCACAAGTACCTGGGACTCCTGCACAAGCGGATTGCGCACCGCCTGGACGAACTGCGCTCCGGGCGGGCGAAGCCGGAGAAGTATCTAGTGCCGGGTTCGATTGAGCTGCTCCAGGCGCTCCGCAAGCGAGGAATGCGTCTGTATTTGGCCAGCGGGACGGACGAAGCGTACATGCGGCAAGAGGCGGACCTGCTCGGCGTGACGGAGCTTTTCGACGGCGGCATTTATGGGGCGCAGGACGACTACAAGAGCTTTTCGAAACGGATTTTGATCGAGCGGATTCTCGCGCGCTCCGAATGTCACGGCACCGAGATTCTGGGCTTCGGCGACGGCTTCGTTGAAGTTGAAAACGTCAAGGCTGTTGGTGGCATCGCGGTCGGCGTGGCTACGGACGAAGGCGAATGCCTAGTGGTGGACGAGTGGAAGCGCAATCGGTTGGCCGGAGCGGGCGCCGACTACATCGTCCCGAACTATCTGAATCAAGCGAAGCTGCTGGAGAGGATCATCGCGTCATGAGTTCCCGTTATCAAATGTTCGATCGCAGCCGGCTCATCGTGAAGCCGCTTGCGGAACGGCGTCACGATCTGGAGCTTGGCAATTGGCTCAAGCTGGACGACACCGCACCGCCATATCAGCACGCAGACTTGCCCGTCCTTGCGAAACGGCTCAGTCGCGCTCGAGAGACCGGCGCCGCCCGCATCCTGATGTTTGGCGCGCACCTGCTCCGCGCAGGCGTCAATCGCCACATTATCGATCTCATGGAGCGCGGGCTCATCTCGCACATCGCGATGAACGGAGCCGGAGCGATCCACGACTTTGAATTAGCCCTGATCGGGAAAACCACCGAGAGCGTGGGGCGCTACATCCGCTCCGGAGAATTCGGACTGTGGAAGGAGACCGGAAGGCTGAACGACCTGCTGCGTGAGTGCGATGGCCGCGGTTTTGGAGAGACGGTTGGCAGCGAAATTCTCAGCGGCGACTTCCCACACCGTGAATTGAGCGTACTCGCTGCCGCGTATCGCTGCGGCGTGCCGGCGACTGTGCACGTTGGCATCGGCTACGACATCGTCCACGAGCATCCGAACTGCGACGGCGCCGCACTGGGCGAAGCCAGTTATCGCGACTTCCTGATCTTCGCCCACTCGGTAGAAAGCCTGGAAGGCGGGGTGATGCTGAGTTTCGGCTCTGCAGTGATGGCGCCGGAAGTCTACCTGAAAGCACTGGCGATGGCTCGCAATGTGGCGCACCAGGAGGGCCGGCAGATTCGCGACTTCACGACCGCCGTCTTCGACCTGATGCCGATCGCCGGCGACTTCCGCAAAGAGTTGCCGAAGACCGAGCCCGCTTACTATTTCCGCCCGCGCAAGACGATTCTGATCCGCACCGTCGCCGACGGCGGACAAAGCTATTATTTCAGCGGCGACCATCGGGCAACGTTTCCGGCCCTCTGGCGCGCGCTTGGAGGGCGGCAGTGACGACCGAAGAGATCCTTGCCTCTCTGCCTACGCTGTCGGCGCTCGTCGTGGGCGATGTCTGTCTCGATCGCTGGTGCTACTACGAGCCGCAACTGGCGGAGGCGTCCCGGGAGACATCCATCCCGCGAGTGGCCGTTGTCGAATACGAGCGGACTCCGGGAGCCGCCGGCACGGTTGCGGCGAATCTGGCGGCGCTCGGTGTGGGACGCGTCGATGTTCTGGGTGTCGTTGGCGAAGACGGGCACGGATTTGAGTTGGAACGGGCTCTCGACGCGCGCCGTATCGAGCACTCCGCGCTGGTCCGTAATCCATCAGGCTTGACCTTCACTTACACGAAGCTCATTAATCGTTCGAACGGCGTCGAAGACCTGCCGCGCGTGGACTACCTGACCCCGCGTGATTTGCCGGAAGAGGTGACAGCGCAGGTCGTTGAGCGTTTCGAGCAGATCGCGCCGCAGTTCGACGTCGTGCTTATCTCGGATCAGATGGAGATCAGCGCCGGCGGAGTGGTGACCGCGCGGTTGCGCGACGCGATTTCCCGCTTCGCTGCCAGCCACGCGGACAAGGTGGTCTTGGTTGATTCGCGCGCGCGCGGCGAACTCTTCCGCAATGTCCTCGTCAAGTTGAATGAGGACGAGGCGGCGCAGGCCTGCGCTCGTCTCCGTGTGGAGACCGATTACGACAAGCTCCGCAGGCAGATCGGATACGGCTCGTTGATGGTCACACACGGGCCGCGCGGCGTTTCGGTCGTCGGTGCGAACGGCATAACGCTCGTGCCGGCGAGGAGCGTGCCGGCCCCTGTAGATATTTGCGGCGCGGGAGACAGTTTTAGCGCGGGAGCAGCGTTGGTGTTGCGACTCACCGGCGACCCAGTTGAGGCGGCGCACTTTGGGAACCTGGTCGCCTCCATCACAATCATGCAGCGCGGCACCGGCACCGCCACGCCAGGAGATGTATTGAGGGCAAGCAATCAGGAGACGAGGCAATGAGCTACTTTGCATCCTACCGACAACGCCTTGAATCGGCGCTGACTGCGCTTGATTTGCACGCCGTCGAGACCGCGGCGCAGTGGCTGCGCGCGGCGCGCGATGAGGGCCGGCAGGTTTTTGTCTGTGGCAATGGCGGCAGTGCCTTCACGGCGTCGCACTTCGCGACCGATCTCGTCAAGGGAGCCAGTTATCAGCGTGCGCGCCGCTTCCGCGTCCTGGCACTAACCGACAACATCGGGACCATCACCGCATACGCGAACGACGTGGCCTACGACGTAGTGTTCGAGGAGCAACTGAAGAACTTTGCGGTAGCGGGTGATTTGGTCATCGCCATCAGCGCCTCGGGCAACTCGCCAAACGTCGTGCGGGCAGCAGTGTACGCCAACGAAGCCGGATGCCGCACAATCGGACTGACAGGACGAGACGGCGGACGCCTTGGACAGGAGGTGCAGTTGAACATCCTCGCGGCCGAGCCGCACATGGGACGGATCGAGGACGTTCATATGTTCGTGTGTCATATGCTCGCCTATTCGTTCATGGACGAGGCCTAGATGTCTGGCGCTGTCGTGAATGTTGCCAAGCCAATGTTCCCGCATCGGATCTGTCTGAAGTCCTGCGGAGAGTTCCACGTTGCTAAGGAGTGATTCCCATGGGTTGGGGACATAAGCCGAAGCATCCTCAGAAAATCGATGAGTTGACGCGCCGGCGCTTCCTCCAAACGTCAACTGTTGCGCTGGCCGGCGCATCGCTGCTCCCGCAGGTGGCGCTGGCTGAGTCCCAGGCAGATGCCTTGCTGCCAGGTGGCGTGAAGCTGAATTGGGACGCTATGAACGTCGTGACGGTGAATGCCAAACGCTCACGCGCATTGCTCGACGGCCTCTGGCATTTCATGCCCGCCGTTGCCGGAGAGACCGCTCCGCCGAAGCTGGGCTGGGGGTTTATCAACGTGCCGGACAGTTGGGCGGCGCGTCAGGATGAGGACACGTCTGCCAACTTGGTTTTGTCGCGCAGGTTGCGGAGTCCTCTTATGGTTCGCGGCAGCGGTCCGCAATGGGAACACTATGAGGATGGGTCGCGCGTGGCCAGCGCGTGGTACGAGCGCCAGGTGCCGATTCCAGCCGACTGGCGTGGGCGCGCAATCAGCCTGCGCTTTGACCGGGTATGCACCGACGCGATTGTCTATGTCAACGGCCAGGAATGCGGCAAGGTTCCCTGGCCATGGGGTGCGGTGGACATCACGCGCGCGGTCACGCCGGGCCAAACGGCAAATGTCCAGGTGCTGGTGGCCGCTATCGCGGACTCGCAGATGGTGGGGCACTTCTGGCAGAACGCATTTATGGCCGTCACCTATAGCGCGGCCAAACTGGCGACGCGGGGCTTGACCGGCAGCGTGTATTTGGAAAGCCGGTCATCAGAGGCGTACGTGAACGACGTGTTCGTACGCACCTCCACACGAAAAAAGGACATTGCGCTGGACGTGGACCTTAGCGGCGTCAAGCAAGCAGGCCGGGTACATTTCGTCGCGGACATGCTCAACGAAAAGGGCGCGGTGGAGAAGAGCTTCACGGCGGACTCGGCGGTGGAGGCCAAGGATACACAGACGGTCATTGTTTCCTGGCCTTGGGCCAACCCGCGCCTGTGGGACGTGGATCAGCCCAATCTCTACACGCTCCGGCTGACGGCGAGGGGGGCGGGCTTGGATGACCAGTTCAACCAGCAATTCGGCTTCCGCGAGTTCTGGGTTGAAGGCCGGCAGTTTTACCTCAACGGAACTGTCATTCACTTGCGGCAACCCTGCTTTTACAAGGGCCCGCTCGGTCAGGTCGGAGACAACTTTGCGGAGTTCGGCTCCTGGAACCCGGATACACGCGGTGACATTTCAGACCCCGGAAAGGAACTCGACTGGGCCGATCATAAGGGCTACTTGGCGGCAGTGTATGTTCTCGACGCCAATAAATACATGAGGGACCCAGGCGGAAATCTTGTCTGGAAACAGAACCGGCAACGCGCCCTTGAGCGCGCTGACGTGTGGATGCGTTACTACCGCAATCATCCCTCCGCCGTGATGTGGATCGCCGGTGCAAATTTCTTCAACAACGCGATCGATTTGGATCCGCGTCACTTCGGCCGCCACGGTTGGGCTGAGAGCGACCCGCTCTGGCGGGGGCTTATGGATGACGCCAAGCAGATGTTCGCTGAGGTCAGGAAGCTGGACCCCACGCGCGTCTATTACAGTCACGAGGGCTCCGATACGGGCGATGTCCACTCAGCGAATTGCTATCTGGACCTGCTGCCGCTCCAGGAGCGTGAGGAGTGGTTGAGCGCCTGGGCAGAGAGCGGCGAGATGCCGATTACGATGACCGAGTTCGGCACCCCGGTGGAATGCACATTCCTGCGCGGACACGATGGCTTTACCACCAACATCACCAGCGAGCCTTTGTTGACGGAGTACACCGCCATCTACTTTGGCGCCGACGCCTATGCCTCGGAAGAACCCGGGTACCGGCAATGGCTCAACAGCCAGTTCCTCGGTGGAATGAAATACAAGTCGTGCCAGGATCAGTTGGACCGATTTCCCATCATGCGCAAAATCCAGGATCTTTTCCGCAAGGGCACTTGGGAAAGCTGGCGAACGGCAGGGCTGTCGGGAGGCCTGCGCACGTGGTCGTGGTTGCAGGACGAACTGAGCGAGGTCAACTTCCCGACACTGGCGTGGATCGCCGGGCCGACAGGCGCTTACACCGCCAAGGATCATCACTTCGGCGCAGGCCAGAAATTCCAGAAGCAAATCGTCCTGATCAACGACACGCGCCAGCCGCAGGATTTTACGGCGACCTGGATCGCCACCGCCGGCGGGAAGACAGTGGGCAAGGGCGAACTGCGCGGCAGCCTCGCGGTTTCGGAAATTCGCAGAATGCCGATCGAGATCACCGCGCCCCTGGTGGAGGACGGCGGCAAGGCCGACGGCCAGATCGCGCTTACCGCGACGATTGGAGGGGTGACGCACCACGACACCTTTGCGTTCCGGGTCTTTGGAGCGGAACCGCCGCGCAAAGGTGAGATGGCCGCGATTGACCCGGAAGGACTGGCCGGCAAGATGCTGAGGGCCTTGGGCTATACGCCACAGACTTGGAACGGCGAGACGGCGCCCCTGGTGGTGGTGGGCCGCAATGCTTTGAAGGATGACCCGGCGGTGGCGGCCAAACTGGAACCCTATGTGCGGGGTGGCGGCCGGGTGTTGATCATGACGCAAGACCCGGCTTGGATGGCCGAAGCCCTCGGCTGGCGGGTGTGTCCGAAGGTGAGCCGGTATGTCTTTCCCATTCCCGATTCGCCGATCGCTCAGGGGATTGACGCCGACGACCTGCGCAACTGGACGGGCGACAGCACGTTGATTGAAGCTTACCCGAAATACGAGGGAGATTACC
>Ga0326727_10012797_pt1 | contig 18953 bp, 18 predicted proteins | sample MB2enrmetagenome_FD_207643 | JGI IMG/M metagenome (GOLD analysis project Ga0326727, IMG submission 207643) | Lab enriched peat soil microbial communities from McLean, Ithaca, NY, United States - MB29MY | ecosystem: Environmental > Terrestrial > Soil > Wetlands > Peat | place: USA: New York...
CCTCACTGCTGGCAGGGTAAAAGGCTCGGGATGCAATTCAAATCGTGGACAGGCAAGAATCGGCGCAACTCGTGGTTTAAGTATGAGTTGCAGACGATGAAGATGGATTTAACCGGACACTACTGTACTGAAATATGAAGTAAATATCACGCAATCAACTATTAACATAAGTTTCCGCTGCCTGCCCCTTGCGATGGCTAACCCCATCGCAAGGGGCAGCGCGGCGGCCTCGACGTTCCTGCCCTGGTTTTGCCAATATGACGGCAACCGGATGGGGCCGGAGTACTGCTTGAAGATGATGAACGACTGCTATGGCGACTGGCAGTTCCGTTGGTTGGAGTTGTTTCTTACCGAGGGGAAAGTGCCCAGCAAGCCTGATAGCGGGAGCCTCTGCCAACACTACCGGCTCTTTCGATCAGGCCTGAAGCATGGCTCTAATCTCCTTCAACGCGGTTGCACCTGTGAGATCCGAGTCTGTCCAGATCTTCTCGAAAGCTCTTACTCCCCCGCTGCGATGAGTATTTTTGGGTACTCTGCGCCTTCGATGACACATATTTCATACACAAATCCGGCCCTACCTACAGTATGTAACTGAAAATAAAGACTATGCGAACTCGCTTTGCCGTATCAGCCGCGCTTATCTTCCTGGCCGCATCCTCGACGTCGTTTGCCCAAATCCCTTCTGCCGGGGATGCGTCTTCCTCTGCGCAGAACTGCGACAGCACACTTGCTGGATGCTCCCAGGGCGATTTCATAGCTACGTCAGATCAGTCGCGCGTCAGCCACAGCCCTTCTTCTATCAACCAGTTGCAGGGGGAATCCTCTTCCGACGCTGCCAATCTCATCTCCTCCCCGCAAACAATCCGTCAATCCCCGCAGGCTCCACCGGCACCGCCTTCCGAGTTTCAGAACTTCGTGGCGGCTACTACCGGTCAGCATCAAATATTTATGGCGCAGAACTCTTCCGCAATGTCCCTGCCAGCTTTGCGCCCAGCAATCTAAACCCGGCTAGCGCTGACGACGTCATTGGGCCGGACGACGAGTTGCGCATCCATATCCGGGGAGGCATCAACTATACCGGCAATCTGCGTGTCGACCGCTCTGGCAACATCTTTCTTCCGCAGTTTGGCGCGGTCCACGTCGCCGGACTCAAGTTCGCTGAACTCGATGGGCCCTCCGCGCCGCCGCGGGACGGATCTTCCGGAGCTTCGATCTCTCTGCCGACCTTGGCCGCATTCGTTCCATTCAGGTCTATGTGACCGGCCAGGCGCAGCGCAGATGCTAAAAGGGCCTACGTGGTCCGAGCAGATGGATCTGATCTTAGTCGCACTGCAAACTCTGACCTCTGGCATGATTCTTTCAATCGCATGAAGCCTTTCCCCGGCGATACGCTCGTAGTTCAGGACAAGACTTTCGCCCCCCAACCTCAGCTTGAAGAACTTCCTTGAATGAGCGCATATGTTCTCTCAACTCGCCATGGGCGCGGCTACCATCTCTCTGCTGAAGTAATGTGCATTCTCCTTCCCTGCCGAGCTGGCTTGCCGGCAGGGAACTGTTCTGGTAAAGAGCACCCGACAAGAACGCACTGTATCATTGATCCAGCGAGGTTGTATGCATAGAAATATGCTGTTCGACGGTGTTTGGGCGAGAAAAGCATTTTTTCTTTCCTTGGGGTTTCTGGCCTTCAATTGCCGAAGTGGACTTGCACAAGGCAACTCCATTCCCACTCAGATTTCCTCGGCCAGTGCTCCCTGTGCATTAAGCAAAACAGACAGCGCCTTTATTCCTGTCGATAGCTGGATATATCCGGCGGTTCTCCGCCTTTATTCAATGGGCTATCTGCATTCGGTCTACATCGGCGAACGCCCTTGGACCCGCGACAGCATTGGTAAAATGCTCGACCAGGTGGCCGAGATTCTCGACGATGCTCGCAACTACGACAATCACTCGATTGATGAAGCCCAGAAGATCTACGACTCCCTGGTGAAAGAACTACACTACAGCCCCACGCAGCACTGCCTTCTCAAAGAAGAAAACCTGCACATCGAGTCGGTTTACTCTGCTACACGTGTGCTGACCGGAACGACCTTGCGCGACAGCTTCCATCTCGGCTCCACCCTCATCAACGACTATGGCCGGCCCTATGCGAACGGTGTGAATAACTATACCGGCTTTTCCGGGACAGCCACCGCTGGCCGCTTTCTCGTTTATCTCCGCGGCGAGTTTCAGGAGACGCCCTCGACGACCGGCTATTCCCCTGCATTGGCTCAATATCTGTCAGAAACGGTCGATGTGCTCACCTACATCAATCCGGCTACCGGCCTTCCCTACTATCAGGCCACCATTCCTGCCGGCGAGATCGCGGGCCACCGGAGTTTCAACCCCCTGGAAGCCTACGTCTCCACGCGTCTATGGAATCATGAGGTTTCTTTTGGCCGCAAGGACGAATGGCTCAGCCCGGCCCAAGGCGGCGCATTCGCCTACTCGAATAACGCCGAGAACCTCTATGCGCTGCATATCGATCGACTCGATCCACTCTATGTCCCAGGCCTCTCTCGCCTGACCGGTCCTTTCCACTACGTGTTTATGGTGGGCGAGTTGCAGGGACACACCTACATGCAGCCGACTCCCGGCACGAGTAATATCAACTGGGTGAACCCAGGCAAGCCCTGGATGCACCTTGAAAAGGTCTCATTTAAGCCATCGAGCGACTTTGAGTTGAGCTTTGAACGCACAGTCATCTGGGGCGGCCAGGGACACGAAGGCATCAGCCTGCATTCGTTTCTGCGGAGTTTCTTCAGCGTCACTGCAGGTGCCGATTCAAAGAATACGAATGAGGACCCTGGCGCCCGTTTCGGCACTTTCGACCTTTCTTACCGGCTGCCGTTTGTACGCAACTGGATGACGCTCTATGCTGATGGCCTTGTTCACGACGACCTTTCTCCGATCGATGCACCCCGTCGAGCGGCCTGGCGCCCAGGTCTTTATCTCTCCCATCTTCCGCACCTCCAGCATCTGGATCTACGAGTAGAGGGCGCAACAACGGCGCCGCCAGTTCGTATCACCGATCCAACGCATCAGACAGCAGGTTACGTGCAGGACGGGAATTTCCTGTACTGGGAAGGCATTGTGCGCCAGGGTTATACCAATAATGGACAGATATTTGGCGACTGGATCGGCCGCGAAGATAAAGGAGGACAGGCGTGGGCGACTTGGCATCTGAGCGGAAATGAGTGGATTCAAGCATCATTTCGACGCCAGAAAGCTACAGCGGACTTCATCTCCGGTGGAACCACGCTCGATGATTTCGGTGCACAGATCGTTAAACGCATCGGCAGGGATTTCGAGTTGAATGGCGCCTTCACCCGTGAGCAGTGGAAGGCTCCCATCTATCGCTCTGGCCCACAAAACGTGACAGCAACCACCGTTCAGTTAACGTGGCACCCAGCAAAATAGGATTCAACGAGTCCTTTTCACGGAGCGTCGATACTTTAGGTCTGGACCTAAAGGTAAGATTTCGGTCACTGCTCTCCGGTTTAACTTAGTCGATTCTAAAAAATCAAATAACAAATATAATCAAGTACATACGGTGATATTGCATGGTGTGATTTCTCCAGTTTGAACGCCATTTTCGCTGATAACTTGGAAAAATCATGCGACCGAAGGGCGAGCCGAAGCACCCGCACGCTGCGCACACAGTTGGGGTGCGTGCTGCGGGAGATCGAACGGCAAGTGGAGCAACCAACGGGAGAGTTACAGAAGTTACTCGCCATAGCTCATCGCATCCACACGCAGCAACGCCACGATCCATGTGGACAAACGGCGTAGAGGCCGAACGCCGCCATCGCTGTGGCGAAGGATGAAGCACCGCGCCGCCGTGGAACCCAGCATCGGACATCTGAAAACGGAACACAGGTTGGAGCGCAATCGGCTGAAGGGTACTGCCGGAAACGCGGTGAACGCCGTGCTGGCGGCTGCGGCGATGAACTTCCAGAAGCTGCTGAGGGCTGTCCCCCGCCGTTGTATGGGCGAAATCTAAGCCATCCTGAGCAGGCTTCTATCCCCATGGCGAAACAACGGCGCGCTGATGACCATGCAGCCCGCTTGAAAGAGGCTTCTTCAGGATGAACTAGCTATCGTGCTCCGCTCAACCGCAACTTCACGGCGCGCTGCGACGATGGTTTGGGGAGGATCGTTAAGTTGTTGATTTGATTGGTGGCGGGAGGCAGGATCGAACTGCCGACCTACGGGTTATGAATCCGTCGCTCTAACCATCTGAGCTACCCCGCCAACTGGGGATTCCGCGGAAGGGCTCCGCTGCATCGGAAGAGGACCAATTTCTGTCCGCACTCCTCCTCTTTGATGATACGAACGGTTTGGCGTTCGGTCAAACCGCACTCTCTTCCGGCGCACGCTGAGCCTGAAGTGGTCTGAGCGGGCAAGCTTACACCTCGATCTTCTTCGCTCGCTCTTCCGCCAGATAGCCAAGCCAGTCCGCCATGCCCGCGCCGGTCTTCGAGGAGGTCTCAAAGATGCGGATGCCGGGCCGAATCTCGTTGATGTTCTTCAGGGCCAGGTCGCGGTCGAAACCGCAGGGTTCGGCAATGTCGATTTTGGTGATCACGGCGGCGTCGGCGGAGTTGAACAGCGTGGGATACTTCAGCGGCTTGTCCTCGCCCTCGGTCACGCTCAGCAAGGCCACGCGAATCTTCTCGCCCAGATCGTAGCTCGACGGGCACACCAGATTGCCGACGTTCTCAATGAACAGATAGTCGAGGCCGCCCAGTTCCACGCCCTCCCAGCCGTCCAGATGCTTGCCGATCATCTCGGCGTCGAGGTGGCAGATGCCGTGCGTGTTGATCTGCCGCACCGGTGCGCCGCTGGCCGCCAGCCGCCGCGCATCGTTGTCTGTCTCCAGATCGCCCACCAGCGCAGCCGCCCGCGCGCCACCCGCTTTCAACTCGCGCAGGGTGCGCTCAAGAAACGCCGTCTTTCCCGTGCCGGGGCTTGAAACCAGGTTCAGCACCAGCACGCCGGCAGCGGTGTAGCGCTGGCGCAGCCCGGCTGCCAACTCGTCGTTCTTCTTCAGAATTCCCCGCCGCAGCTCCACAATCCGCGTTGTCATCTTTTCCCTCGATCCCCAATCTCGCAATTACTCTTCAGAGGTCTGCTCCACGCAGTGGTCGTCGATCTCTATCGACTCAATCTCAAGCTCTTTGCCCTGCTTAAGCTCCGAGGCCGGCTCGCCGCAGCGCGGACAGCGGAAACTCTGCACGCTTTCCAACTCCACATCCTCGGCGCACCGCGCGCAATGGACCACCACCGGAACCTTGGTGACCAGCAGCCGGGCTCCGGCCAGCGGCGTGCCTTCGACGGTGAGTTCCCAGCAAAAGCGCAACGAGTCCTCGACCACATCGGAGAGCGCTCCCAGCCGCAGCCGTACCGACTCGACCTTCGCTCCGGGATAGGCCGCCGCCGACTCCGTCACCGCTTCCACAATGCTTGTCGCTAAGGATAGTTCGTGCATTCCGCTCCCTGGCTCATGCCGGTCAGGCTGGCAGTTGAAGCCCCTTCAAGTAGGATGGCACAGCCGACGGCAAAGATGCGCGGAGCACCCTCACAGCGCGCTAACTAGACTGGCTCTTCCGCGCTGCGGCCTCGCGCGCCAACCGCCACGCCTTCACATATTTCCAGTGGATATAGGCCGAGTGGTTCAGGTGTTGCAGCAGGCCCGCTGCGCCGTCCAGAAATCCCAACCGGAATACGTAGTTGTAGAGAAAAGTGGCCGCCGGATTCAGCACCGCGCCCGAGACGAGTCCGGCCAGCGACCGCGGCGCTCGGCCTCGCTCCACCAGCACCTGCGCCGCGGCCGAGCTGTAGCGGTTCATGTGTTCCACGTACTCTTCCAGCGTCGGGTAACAGTGGTGGATCAGGTGGCCCTTCAGTTGACCGACCTTCCCGGCCGACTCCCCCGTGAGTTCCATGGATTCGTGTACAGCCCGCTCGGCAAACCGTGCCGCGCCGCGCCGGAAAAGCCTCAGCTTGGGGTCTGGCCAGTAGCCGCCGTGGCGCAGGGGACTGCCCAGGAAGTGATTGAGCCGGGGAATGCGGTAAGCGTCAAACTGCGGCTCTCCGGCCAGCAGCGCCTCGATCTCGGCGGCCAGAGCCGGGCTCACCTCTTCGTCGGCGTCGAGCGAGAGCACCCAGTCGCCGGTGGTGTGTCCGATGGCCGCGTTCTTTTGCGCGGCAAAGCCCTTCCACGGCTCCTCGAAGAGGCGCGCGCCGGCGCTGCGGGCAATCTCCTGCGTGCCGTCGGTCGAGCCCGAGTCCACCACCACTACATCGGCGGCAAAGCGGAGGCTGGCCAGCGTACGCGGCAGGTTGGCCGCCTCGTTCAGGGTAATCAGCGCGATGGAAATGCTCTTGGGCATGTTGGCTCATGGGGTCCGGCGTGGGATTACGACCACACCGAGGGACCCGCGTCTGCATAGAATTGCCGAAGCCCTTCCCTCGGTGGCTAAACAGGCTGCGGAAAAACGACTGAAGCTAGCCTTTTCACCGAAGAGAGTCCAGCAGGGGCTGAAGCCCGACCCTTTCTTTTGCATCGTTTGCGGCCCGGCCAAAGCCGCGCCCTGTTACAAAACCTCGTTGGCAAGGGTTTTTCCGCAGCCTGTAAAGCCCTCGCGATTTCAGACCAGTTAACGTACGGGCTGAAGCCCGTACCCTTCACCGGTTGAGTCTTTCCACAGCCTGTAAATCCGTGCGCCTTCAAGACAGGTCAACGGCAATTTGTACGGCAGACGAATCTAGGATACTGCCGCGGCCTCCACCTCGGCCCAATCTTCGGGGCTCAGCTTCAATTGGGCGGCGGCAATGTTCTCCTCCACGTGCGCCACTTTCGAGGTGCCCGGAATCGGCAACAGCACCGGAGAGCGCTGCAGCAGCCACGCCAGCGAGAGCTGCGAGACCGTCGCGCCATGCCGCCGGGCCAGCCGCGCTAGCGCCTCGGCTGCCGGATGGTCCGCCCGCAGCAGTTTGCCGCCCGCGTTCGGATACCACGGCAGGAAGGCGATGCCCTGTTGCTGGCACCAGTCGAGCGTGGCCTCGTGTCGCCGGTCGCCCAGGCTGTAGCGATTCTGGATGCTGACCACCTCCACGTATTTGCGCGCTTCCTCGACATCGGCCGGGGTCACCTCGTCGAGCCCGATGTGGCGAATCTTGCCTTGCTCCTGCATGCGCTTCAACGCGCCCAGCGTCTCTTCCAGCGGCGTGCGCGGGTCGATGCGGTGCAGCTGGTAAAGGCCAATCTGCTCCAGCCGGAGCCGCCGCAGGCTCATCTCAACGCATTGGATGATGTAGCCGGCACGGCCCACGTACTCGGTCTTCGCCGGTCCCTGGCGTGTGATGCCGCCCTTGGTGGCGATGACCAAATCGGCCGGGTAGGGGTAGAGCGTTTCGCCGATGATGCGCTCGGCTACCTCCGGCCCGTAGGCATCGGCGGTGTCGATCAGCGTGACGCCCAGTTCCACGGCCCGGCGCAGCACGCGGCGCACCTCGGCCGGGTCGGCGGGCTCGCCCCACGCGCCATCGCCCACAATGCGCATGGTGCCGTAGCCAAGGCGGCGCACGCGCAGATCGCCGCCGATCGTGAATTCGCCGCTCCCGCTGGCAGGAGGGTTTCCGCTCACAGTTCCGTTCGCCGTTTCGCTCATGGCTTCGATGCTAACCTCCCCGGCGATATGGGACAATGGGCGGCAGCAGCCCCTGCAACATGCGCCTGGAACCAGCCCGCGCCGGGCTGCGTATCAGGCTGGGTGTGCAGGCGACCCCGCACGGGCAAGGAGCAACGATCATGAGCGGCTATAGCTACCCGAATCCGCAAGCCATCTTCTATCAGCAGTACGAGGCTGTCCGCCGCGACGAGGTTGTCGGCATCCTTCTGGCGCTTTTCCTGGGCAGCTTCGGCGCGCACCACTTTTACCTGCGCCGCACCGGACTTGGGATTCTCTACCTGCTCTTCTTCTGGTCCGGGATTCCCGCCCTGCTCGGCTTTATCGAGTGCTTCTTCATGCCCGGCCGCGTACGCGAATTCAACGCCATCCAGGCGGCGGGCATTGCGGCTGTTCTGGGCATTCCCATGCCGCCCTGGGGCCCGCCCGTCAGTATCAGCGTCAACATGCAGCCCGCGGCGCAGGCTGACGCCGCGCAGCCCGGCACATTGTCTGCTTGCGGCCGCTGCCACCAGACCAACCCCGCCGGCGCGCGCTTCTGCTCGGCCTGTGGCGGCGCTCTCCAGTAGAAAGCCACGCCATAAAAACAAGCGCCCCATTTTTCGACCGTCCATCGCTGGACCCGATCGAAAAATAGGGCGCTTTCCTGTTTTGTTCAAAACGTTCGGAGCAGAGCCGGTTACATATTCGCCTGGCCCGAGCGCATGGAGTCGTTGAACTTGGGCTTGGTGAAGTCCAGGGCCGCTTCCAGTGCCGCCTGGTACTCCGCCGCGCGCGCCATCAGCGCCGGAGTGGCCGCTGCGAACTCGCCATCCAGCTTCACCAGTCCCTCACCGGCCTCGTCGCCGGCCATGCGCAGCAGATCCTGCTCGGTTGTGTTCAGATATTGCGCGTCGCGCGGATCGGCGATCCACACCGGCTCACCCCCGCCCAGCACGCCCGACAGCCAGTAGACCTTGCTGAGCAGGTAGCGCAGCCGCTCGGCGTCGTCGGTATCCGTAAAGACGAACTTCTTCCGCCACAGGCTGTAGAAACGCGTGGTCACCGGCACGGGCTGGCGGTTGCCGGACTTGAGGAACTCCAACTGGCCCAGGTCCACCGTCTTGCGCACGGCGTTGTACACAAAGGATTCGGCGTAGGGCTGCTCCAGCGCCGGCACAATCTCGGCGAAGGTCTGTGTAACGGCAGCCGCCACTTTGGCGTGCAGGTTGTTCGCGCTCCCGTCGGCCAGGTACATCTCGCCGTGAACAATGTAGGTGTCCGCGCCGGAGGTGGACTGGTGGAAGGGCCACTGGAACTCGCCGAAGGCGATCGGCAGGCCAGCCAGGGTCACCGAACACTCGGGACGGGGATTGCGCAGCCGCTTGGCCTGAGCTGCCAGGTGCGCGGTCATCTGCGAAGCCAGATCGCCCGTGCCGAAGGAGAAGCCGTTGCTCAGCTCCAGCTTCAGCGAGCGCTCGGGCGCGCCGGGCAGGCCCAGCAGGAAGACGGTGGTAGGGTTGCCGTGAAAATCGCTGCCCTGCATGGTGGAGAGAAGGACAAGGCCGGCCTCTTGGGCGGCCGCTTCAAGCGAAGAAACCAGTGGCGACGTCAATTCGGAACTCATGGGTGGGAAGGTCCTGAGGATCAAATTCGCTGCATCTACATTTTACGAAACCGCGCCGGCAGCGCGCCCCATTTACAATAAAAGTGTGCAGCCCGAAACCTCTTCTCAAATCATCCTGGCCGAAAACCTGGTCAAGGTTTACGCGCAAGGCCAAATCCAGGTAACCGCGGTCCGCGGCATCTCGCTGGCTGTCGAGCCGGGCGAGTTCGTGGCCATTGTCGGACCCTCGGGTTCCGGCAAGTCGACGCTGTTTTACTTGCTCGGCGGGCTCACCCGCGCCACTTCCGGCCGCGTGGTCATCGACGGTGTGGACTTTGCCTCTCTGGACGATGCCGCCCGCACCCGCCTGCGCAAGCACCGCATCGGCTTCGTCTTCCAGAAGTTCAACCTGTTGCCGACGCTCTCGGCCATGGGCAATATCGAGATCGCCTACTCCATCAGCGGCCGCAAGGAGCCGATGGATATGGCGTATCTCGACCACCTGAGCGAGATGCTCTCGATTCAGGGACGGCTCAAGCACAGGCCCTCCGAACTGAGCGGCGGCGAACAGCAGCGCGTGGCCATTGCGCGGGCGCTGATCACGCGCCCCGCCATTGTTCTGGCCGACGAGCCCACCGGCAATCTGGACACCAAGAACTCCGATGCCGTGCTGCACATGCTGCTGCGTTCGAATCGCGAACTGGGCCAAACTACGCTGATGATTACCCACAACCCCGAGGCTGCCTCGATCGCCAGCCGCATTCTCTACATGCGCGACGGCGAGATCGTCCGCGAGGAGAAGGGTTCCAGAGCGGACATGGAGTTGCCGGCCGCGGCCACAGTTTGACCTGAAGTAGGCCGTTCAGTATACTCAAAAAGTGCACAAGCGGGAGTAGCTCAGTGGTAGAGCATCGCCTTGCCAAGGCGAGGGTCGCGAGTTCAAATCTCGTCTCCCGCTCCAAACCGCCCTCCGGGACTAGCCGGATTGGCTACGGTGGTTTGGAGTGTCCGCAGTGTTAGCAGCCCTGCCAAGGCGCGGTACCCAAGTGGTAAGGGAGAGGTCTGCAAAACCTTTATGCGCCGGTTCGATCCCGGCCCGCGCCTCCATTCTTTCCAATCACTTACAAGCAAATACCTCAGAGCCATGCAGCGGACTGTAGTGAAAACTGTAGTGACTCAAGCAGGCTAGGCGAATATAGGGCGAAAGAGATTCGCCGTCACTGAATGGTGTGTGAAACCACCGGGGCATTGCGCTCGGCGGCTGCGATCTTCTGTGCTCTGACGAACTCTTCGAGCCGTTGCATGGCCTTGACACCGCTATCGGACTGAATTGTGCTTGGTTGAGTTAAAGCGGATTGAAGGCGGGACCTAATGAAGGGCAGGGGCAAGCGGTGATCATCGGCGCAATGTCCTTTTCATCGCGCCGGTCTGGCTTGGTGGAGGCATTGCGCCGGTTCTGGGCCGATTACAGCTGATGGCAAGCGGGCGGTTTTGGTGAACAAATCGCCCACCCGCATTTTGCGTTAGAGCGTTTTGAGGTCGCGCAGGACTTCATTTGCCTGAGTCAAACAATTAGCGCGACAGCTTTCGCCGCCGCGGTCGAAGAAAGACCAGCATCCAATCCAGAGCGCACTCGTCTCAGGCCCGACTCCTGTTTCACGTAAACGGGAGTTGAACCCACGACCTCGCGAACATGAGACGGCCGCTCGTTTGCAGATGCTACGCAGCCTTTGGTGAGAGGTAGAGCGGATTCATGCTCACCGGCTCAGTTGGTTATGGCTCGCGGACACTTGTAATCACGGACGCCTCGAGTTTATGACGTGCTTTTCGATGGCGATCTTACGAGCAGTCTCACTGCATAGCGGATTCAGCGCTGGTTAAACCGGTAGCACTCATTCGACAGATCGAAAACACGCGCTCGACCGGCGTGCTCTCGAAATGATTGTCGCTGATCAGCCGTGATTACATCCGAGAGGATGTGATCTAGGTGAGGCGTCAATTCTTCAATCAAGCGCGCCAACTCGTCCAGTAAACCGATCACCTCGTCTTCGGGAACGACGGTCCCTACATTTCCCTCTGGGAGGTTGCGATGCTTCTGCATTACCTATGCCTCCTTTGCGACATCATCGTTTCCGGCTACCCTAGTTCGGCGTGAGCTTGATCACGCGAGTGGAACCTTATGGCCGATCCGGCACCGATGAAGTCGGTTACACTACTTCCTGTCTTGGGTCTCGCCACCGGTTAGATGGCGAGGCCGAGTTTCTTCTAATCCGGCTCATGTCGTTATGCGGCATGAACCGATTCCGCCTCAGAGCCGGTTTGGGAATGAACCTGGATGTCGATGCGATTGAGAGTCGGCTGCCAGGTCAGCGACTCCGCTTCAGAAATGCGCATTCCGGTAGTTGCCGCAATCGCCAAGGCAAGCTTAAGGAACAGATAAGGGCAGGTGGTCGGAATCAGCGTCACGGCACGACCGACACTCTCACTGCAGATCCCGGTTTCCTGTTCCTGGTGCTGGTTCGATTGGTGGTTGATCGGTTCATTGAACGGATGAGTGTCTTCCATTGGGTCTCCTTTTTCGACTTGGTTTAAGTTCTCGCCGACGAGAGCAGTACTTCTCGATCTACAATTACGACCACTGTATTCGGGATAGGCAGACTGAAGAACGGCTGAGGGATCGGAAAATGCACGCGCTATGAACTACGCTTTATCCGCTCTCAAGCGGATGGAATCCGTCGCTTATTCCCGCGTGATTGAGGGTGAAATTGACTTGCTGCCTGCTACCCGGTCGCCCGACCCAACACTTCCCAACAGATCACCAGGAACCCAATGCCGGAGCGAAGTGCACACAACCTGTTTGGCCGAGCCTGACACCGGGGCACAGCCTCGGGCATGCTATGGGTGCGTATGGCGGATCGGGCGGGTTGGTCCCGGCAATGGCGCTTTGGGACAGATAAGCGGATACTGAAGACAGGCGAATCTAATGTAAATAGTTGAAACTAAATATTGTTACAAAGGAACTACATGACTCCTCCTGCCCGTTATGCCGCCGCGTAGCAATGCCTTATACCGCGAGCGGCCGGGAAGGTTCCATTTTGACCTCTGGATGATCGAGGCAAACCCCGGCTTGAGCCCCGCGTGACCGTTTCCTTTGTCCCTGCCTACTCCGGGAAGGGCAGGAACTTCTGCTGGCAACTGGCTGCGGCGGCTGTGGCTGGCGTGCCGGTTACTGTGGCGTCGTCGCCCTTGGGGAATTGCAGGTTTGTGGCTGCGGGGCCGAGAGTGATGTCGCTGTGGGCGAAGACGTAGGTGTAGTTGGCCTGGTCGGTGAGCTGGACGCCGTCCAGTGCGGCGGCGATGCGGTGGTCCTTCGCGTAGCCGTTGAAGGTGATTCTGCCGCCGCCGGAGACGCGCACGTGGTGCAGCGTGATGGCGCGCATCGAGGGCGGTTTCTCGCCCTGGAGGGGTCCGTTGGCGCTGTAGGCGGTGTCGAAATCGAGCGGCCTGGGCGAGTTGCGGATGCAGACGTCGTCGTAGACTACGTCCTGCGTGAGGCCGCCGCGGGAACCGTTGGACTTGATGCGGAGGGCGTTGTCCGGGCCGTCGAGCGAGAGGTCTGTGACGCGAATCTGGCTGACGCCGCCGTCGGTCTCAGAGCCGATGGACATGCCGTGGCCCCAATAGAAGTGGTTGTGCTCGATGGTCATCTGCCGCGCGCCGCCCGCCCCTCCCTTGATGGCTACGTTGTCGTCGCCCGTGCGAATCCAGCTCTGCGTGATGGTGACGTTCGTGGCGCCGTTGCCGGGGTCCACGCCGTCGGTATTGCGCGCGAGCCGTTTGGGCGTGTCGATGCGGATGCCCCAGACGGTGAAGCCCGAGCCGTGGCTGTAGGTGACGTGGAAGTTGGGCGAGTTCTTCAGCGTGATGCCGTAGAGCGTGAAGTTGTCGGAGTGATCCACGACCACGAGGCGGAAGTTCTGCTGCGCACCGCCCGCGCGGGCCTGTTCGGCCAGATCCCACCACGAGTAGGGCGAGCCCAGAATCTTTTCGCCGCCGCGGCCGTCGATGGTCCCCTCGCCCATTACCGCCGCGTTGCGCGCGTTGACCACCGAGATCAGCGGACGGCATCCGCGCAAGTTCTGGGGCAGCACCACGCCGCAGTTGCCGGGCGCTGTGGCGTAGAGCGCGGCGTCGCGCGAGGCGAAGAGCGTTACGCCCTGGCCGACGATGAGCGCCGTCTCCGCTTTGAGCTGGAGCGGGCCGCTGAGGAAGGCGTTGCTGCCACCGTGGGCCTGGAGCAGAACGCCCTGGCCCGGGGCGCAGCCGTCGATGGCCTTCTGGATGCGCGCTGTGTCCAGCTTCTGCTCGTCGGCCGGGTCGAGGGTGTTGCCGGTGGAGCGGAGTTGGGCGTCGAGCGTGGCGCAGAGCTTGGGGAGCGTGGGCTCGGTAACGGTGCGGGTGTCCTGCGCGCTGAGGCCGGCGGCGCAGGGAACAAGGGCAAGCAGGAAGATGGCAAGTCGGCGGTTCATGACGCGCTCCTATGAGAACCTGTTCGGGGAACAGGATAGCGGGCGCAGACCTAAGTGGCCAGCCTGGAGTTGGATTCAACTGCCGGCTTTGATCCCATGCCTCAAAAGCGAAAAATGGGCGTTCCGGAGTTGGTTGCTGTCCCACCCATTCGCAAAGTGCGCGAATGGATGGGCCACGGAGAGCTTGGTTGGGAGCAAAAAACAAAACCCCGGCTGCGCGTGGACGCTGGCCGGGGCGTTGCGGAGGTTGTTGCGGGTTAGAGGGCGGTTTCGCCGCGCTCGTCGTTGCGGATGCGGATGGCCTCGTCGATACGGCTGACGAAGATTTTGCCGTCGCCGATGCGCCCGGTGCGGGCCGCGCCGATGATGGCCTGGATGGCCTTGTCCTTCATGTCGTCGTGGACCACGAGCTCGATCTTGACCTTGGGGAGAAGATCGACGGTGTACTCGCGGCCGCGATAGAACTCGGTGTGGCCCTTCTGGCGGCCGTGGCCGCGGGCCTCAAGAATGGTCATTCCCTCAATGCCTGCCTCGAGCAGCGCATCCTTGACAGCGTCCAGCTTGGAGGGCTGGAGAACAGCTTCGATTTTGAGCATAAACGTAAAGCCTCGTTCGATAGCCTATCAGGTCTCCCGGCGGGTTGGCCGCACAGGAGGAAAAGTTTTTGCCGGGCTGGAACCGCGGAATGAAACAGACCGGCAGAAGAAAACGCGGCTGCGGGAAATCCAGCGGCCGCGCGGGTAGGGCTAGGAGTTGAAGTCGTAGCCTTCTTCGCCGTGCTGCGAGAGGTCGAGTCCGGCATATTCGTGTTCGGGCGAGACGCGCAGGCCCATGGTCTTGTCCACCACGAAGAGCAGAACCAGAGTGCCCACGATGGAGATGCCCCAGGCAATGCCTGCTCCGGCAAGCTGGTTGAGGATCTGACGCCAGTGGCCGTCGAATGCGCCGGTGGCCACGTCCGCGCCGAAGGCCGGGTTGATGAGCCGGGTGGCGAAGATGCCGGTAAGGATTGCGCCCAGGGTTCCGCCCGCGCCGTGCACACCGAAGGCGTCCAGCGAGTCGTCGTAGCCGAAGATGCTCTTGACCTTGAAGACCATGAAGGAACAGAAGAAGCCGGCGACGATGCCGATGGCCAGCGCCGACATGGGCTGCACAAAGCCGCTGGCCGGCGTGATGGCCACCAGACCGGCTACCGCGCCGGAGATGGCGCCCAGCGCTGTGGGCTTGCCGTTGTGGAGCCACTCGAAGATGGTCCAGCCAAGGGCGGCGGCGGCGGCGGCGAAGTGGGTGTTGATGAAGGCCGAGGTGGCCAGCGGGCTCGCAGCCAGCGCCGAACCCGCGTTGAAGCCGAACCAGCCCACCCACAGCAGACATGCGCCGATGAAGCTGAGGACCATGGAGTGCGGCTGCATCTTGGTGTGTGGATAGCCGAGGCGCTTGCCCAGATAAAGGCAGGTGACGAGGGCCGAGACGCCGCTGGTGATGTGGACCACCGTGCCGCCGGCAAAGTCCAGCGAGGGAATGTGGCCGCCATTGGCGTTGAGCAAGCCGCCGATGCCCCAGACCATGTGGGCCATGGGACTGTAGACAAACAGCGACCAGAGCGACAAAAAGACCGCCATGGAACTGAACTTCATGCGCTCGGCGAAAGCGCCGGTGATGAGCGCCGGCGTGATGATGGCGAACATCAACTGGTAGATCATGTAGGTCTGCTCGGGGATGGTCTGCACGTAAAAGTTGCCGGCATCGACGACGTTGGGAACGCCTTTGAGGAACAGGTGCTCAAAGCCGCCGATGAAGGCGTTGCCGTGCCCAAAGGCCAGCGAGTAGCCGCAGACAGCCCAGATGATCGTGACCAGGCCCATCATGGCGAAGCTCTGCATCATGGTGCCGAGGATGTTTTTGCGGCGGACCAGGCCGCCATAGAACAGGGCCAGTCCGGGGCCGGTCATCAGCAGGACAAGCGCGGCGGAGACCAGCATCCAGGCGTTATCGCCTGCCGATTGGGCCTTGGCGCTGGCGGTCTGCTCGGCTTGCAGAGCCTTTTGCAGCGCGTCAATCTGCGCTTGTTGCGCTTGCTGGGCCTGCGCGGTGTTGATAGAGGCCGGGGCCTGAGAGACGGAGGCAGACGCCTGCGCCATTGCCAGAGGGGCAAGCCCCAGGCAGGCAGACAGAAGCAGCAGCTTGAATCCACGACGAAACATAAAGGATATCGACTCCCGGAAGATAAGGATGAACGGCCAGCCGGCACAGGGCCGGAGAGCCGGACGCAGAACACACCCGTGCGCCGGCGGGGCAGGCAAAAGCTAGGGCCGGCCGGGCCAGCGCAGTTTGCAGCAGAAAGAGCGTGCAGGCGCACGCCTGCCATGGAGCTTGATTGTGGCCAATATTTCATATGCAACATAAGGAACGCATGATGAAACCGGAAATGCCGCTGGAAACCTCACGGCGAATGTGTTTGTCCAAAATCGGCTCGATCGCCAGTAGTTTGGCGCCGGCCCCGCGCCGGGGGCATCGTGAAATCGTGTTAGGTAACTGGAATAGAAGAGCTTGGTCGGTTCAAGGGCTGGATGGGGATGGCAGGGTCTCCAGGGATTTCACAGTGTGAGATATGGTAGGATGCGGGCAAATGGCCTTTCCCCAGGCCAAACCCCAAGGAGGCCGGAATGGCAAACGACGTAAAGACGCAAGGCGTCACACGGCGCAATTTTCTGAAGGCGGGAGCGGCGGCGGGAGCGCTGGCCGGCACTGTTCCCATGGCGCTGGCTTCCGCGCCCGGAACCGCTACCGATCTGGTGACGCTGGGCCGGTCCGGCATCAAGACAACGCGCCTGGCCTTCGGCACGGGCTCGCGCGGCGGGCAGGTTCAGCAGGAACTGGGCCAGGATGGCTTTACGCGGCTGGTGCACTACGCCTACGAGCGCGGCATCCGCTTCTTTGAGACAGCGGAGGCCTATGGGCTGTCGCAGCAGATGCTGGCGGAGGCGCTGAAGGGAATTCCGCGAGAGAGCTACACCTTGCTGTCAAAGGTGACCACGCGCGACGGCATTGACCCGAAGGCGAAGCTGGATGAGCTGCGGCAGAACTCGAAGACCGACTACTTCGACGTGATGCTGCTGCACGTACAGTACACGGCGACGTGGGTGGAAGACACGCGGCGCTGGCAGGATGCGGTTCTGGAGGCCGAGCATCGGCAGACGATCCGCAGCCGCGGAGCCTCGGTGCACGGCCTGCCCGCGCTGCGCCGCATTCCCGGCACGGAGTGGATGCAGGTGGCCATGATCCGCATGAACCATTTGGGCACGATCATGGATGCGGAGGACTGGGACGCGCATCATGCCGGCAATGTGGACGAGGTGGTGCGGCACGTCCGGCAGGTGAAGTCCGAAGGCATGGGCGTGCTGAGCATGAAGCTGATTGGCGAAGGCGCGTTTGGGCCGGAGGACCGCCGGAAGTCGATGCTGTTCGCGTTCCAGCACGCGGGCGTGGACTGCGTGACCGTGGGCTTCAAAAATAACGCCGAGATCGACGAGGCCATTGAGAACATCGACAGGGCGCTGGCCTGATTGCGAGCGGGTGAAAACGCTGCCGCAAAGGCCTTGACGCCGAGGCGCGAAGGACGGTACTTTCGGCTTACACGGGAAAGGAGGTCGATCCAGCCTATGAAGAATGATTGTTCCAGTTGTAGATCACGTGAGGTGACTGAGGCCTGAGGCCATCGCGTCTCAGGGTGGTTTTCGGCTCAGAGGAGCAGGAAGGCTGCCCAAGCCCCAGATAAGACCTGCCGGAGGGTTCTCCGGCGTGGCTCTGGCACTCGCAGGGAACGCGAAGGCCTCAGTCCAATCCCAACAGTTCACCGGCAACGGCCCGCGAGCGCACTGCTTGCGGGCCGTTGTTGCGTGTGGGGGGCTGGGGCGCGGTATTTGCGCGGAAGAGAGTTGTCGTGCCGAACTGTGAGCGCGCATCCCGCAGTCCCCGCCGCGATGGCTTAGAATCTAGCAGCATGAAGTGTCCTTATTGCGGATTCGGGCAGGACCGCGTGGTGGACTCGCGGGAAAGCAAAGAGGCCGACTCGATCCGGCGGCGGCGGGAGTGCGAGCGCTGCAACCGGCGCTTCACCACCTACGAGCGGATCGACGAGATTCCCTATATGGTAGTGAAGAAAGATGGCCGCCGCGAACGCTTTGACCGGCAGAAGGTCTTGAGCGGTCTGCTGCGGGCTTGCGAGAAGCGCCCAGTGCCCTCCAGCCAGTTGGAAAAGATTGTGGACGCGACGGAGAGCTTCCTGATGGACGCGCCGGAGCGGGAGCGCACCACCTCGGAGATTGGCGAGCTGATTATGCAGCACCTGAAGGGGCTGGACACGGTGGCGTACATCCGTTTCGCCTCGGTCTACCGCGACTTCAAGGATGTGCGGGAGTTCAAGGAAGAGCTGGAAGGGCTGCTCGGAGCCGGCCGGGCAGGCAAAAGACGCTAGCCGGAGTTTGTGCGGAAAGTTTGTGCAGAAGAAGACTTTTTCCCCGGGATAAAGTAATTTGTCACAGAGATGTGTGAATCGCACGCGACTTTGCGCTGCTTTCCGCATCCATCAACACGCAAGACGCGGCGTGGACCGCGCAAGGATGGTGAGCGATGGGATTTCCGATCAAGACCTGTGTTGTTTGCGGAGATGAGTTCGAACTGAAGCCGGACAAGCCGGGTTTCGCCAACCGGTGCCCTACCTGCAGCGAGCCGGAGGAGACTGAGCCGGAAGAGGGCCTGAGCACCGACCCCTACGAACGCCGGGTCGAAGTGGAGATGAATGCAGCGCGGCGAAAGGCGATCCGCGATCTGCTGTACCGCGGGGACGCCTGAGGGTCTGCGTGGTGCGGGCCGATCGCAGTCTGGGATAGGTTCGCGCGGACGAGGCCAGCGGCTGTACAGGCTGCGGAAAAAGAACCGAATTCACCGGGAAATCGGAGGTCTGATTCCCTCGGGGGCTAAATACTACAGTTGTAGATAGAGGAGAGGCAGCGGTGATCCCCGTTTTCGGTAGTGGCATCGCAGAGCGTGGAATTGATGTTTTCTTCGCCAATGGGACCAGTGCAAAAGATGGTCAACGCCGTGCCA
>Ga0326727_10012798_pt1 | contig 18953 bp, 19 predicted proteins | sample MB2enrmetagenome_FD_207643 | JGI IMG/M metagenome (GOLD analysis project Ga0326727, IMG submission 207643) | Lab enriched peat soil microbial communities from McLean, Ithaca, NY, United States - MB29MY | ecosystem: Environmental > Terrestrial > Soil > Wetlands > Peat | place: USA: New York...
TCAATCTCCCGGTTGCCCCTGCTTGCCGCCGCCCCCGCTCAAGCCCAATCGCCAGAGGCCGTCACCGTCGCCATCGCTCAGGCCCGCGCCGAGCTGCGCGAGATTGCCGGCCTGCTCGCCTCGCCCGATCCCCAGTCGCCGCCGCTGCCCAAGCGCCGCGCCCGCCTCGCCACCATGCCCCCCCTGTCAGACACCCTCTTCCCGCTCTAGTAACACCCCAACTCAACTCGATAAACCGCTAACTCGCAACTTGCTATTTCCGCGCAGCGGAAGCTAACTCGCTCGCTCAAACCTCAGCGACGCCGAATTGATGCAGTACCGCAACCCCGTCGGCCGCGGCCCATCCGGAAACACGTGCCCCAGGTGCCCTCCGCACCGTGCGCACGTCACCTCCACGCGCCGCATCCCCAGGCTCAGGTCCTCGTGCTCCGTCACCGCCTTCGCGTCCGTCGGCAGCAAAAAGCTCGGCCATCCGCACCCCGAGTCGAACTTCGCCCCGCTCAGAAACAGCAGCGCCCCGCATCCCGCGCAATGGTAGTTGCCCGTCTCGTGATTCTCCGTCAACGCCCCGCTGAACGGCCGCTCTGTCCCCTTATCGCGCAGCACCCGGTACTGCTCCGCCGTCAGCAGCGCTCGCCACTCCGCCTCCGTCCGCTCCACCTTCTCCGGCCTCTCGCTCATGCCAACCTCCCGCACCCACTCCAATTGGATGCATGGGGGTCTCTGAAATAGTCACTGTTTTGAAAGTGCAAAACGCACAGCTTCATTGATGGCGGCATAAGGAATGTCCTGATAAGCGCGCCGGAGGCGCAGTGTTTATTAGCCCCGTGCTTTAGCATGGGGAATGCGAATTCCACAGATTCACTTCGGAGTCCCGTAGGAACGGAACAAGGACATTTCTTTTACAGGGATCATTAGTCGTGCCGTAAATGCATCTATATGAAAGCGGGCTTTAGCCCTGCGGTATAATTTTTGGGTTTTCTACTGGAAAATCAGCTTTTTCGCAAGATGTTTATCCGGGGCCCCCAGCGAATCGGGGTCCCCAACGAGCGATTTGTGCTCGTTGGGGTGAGGAAACGATCTTTGTTCACTGGGATGGCTACAACCGGTCTCATAAATATCTTAGATTCCATTATGTCGGCTGTGAGACCCGCCAACAAGGCGGGTCTCATGCGTTCTGAGACTCAATGCCGATGGTTTATGAGACCGGTTCTAGTCCACTAATCCCAAACCCCTAATCCCTGCATTTTCCCTTCACCCACAGCACCGCAAACACCGGCAGCCCCACCACCAGCACCAGCACTCCCGCCGGAAACCCCGCATAACGGTAGCTCGCCGCGTAGCTCACCGCGTGGTGTCCCAACACATTCCAACCCAACAGCGCGAAGATGGCCGCCGTCGTCACCGCAAAAAACGTGAAGAACGCCGCCGCAAAGGCCAGCAGCAGGCTGGTTGCCAGCCCGAATCCCTTCAGCGGAAATCCCAACACTGTTCCGCCATCCGCCTGCCTCTTTTCTCCCGCTTGCGCCATCACCGCGGCCTCCGTTGGTCTAGAATACAAGTTCATGGCGAGCATTCCACAAGTCGAGCTTTGGCCGGCCGAAAAGGTCGCCACGCAGATGGCAATTGCCGAAGCTCCCAACGGCATTCACTACGCCATGTGGGGCGAAACGCGCATCTCCGATGCCGACCTCGAGCATCTCATCTGTGCCGTCCCCAACGCCCTCGCGCCCGCGCTCCGCCAGCGCGCCTACTACTTCGTTCCCTTGGCCATCGCTGACACCGACGACACCATGGTCGCCCCCGCCTACACCGTCGATCTCGGCGACCGCGCCATCTGCCATCGCAACGCCGTCTTCGGTTCCACCGAGGCCGTCTTTCTCTCCACCCGCCTGGTCGAGGACCGCTTCGGACTGGCCTTCGAGTTCTTCATCAACGTGGCCCACAACTTCGTCGATGCCACCGGCGTTCCCGATAGCTTTTCCACCCTCGTCTGGCAGCAGGCCGAAGCCCAGGTCCGTGGTGAAACCAGTCAGGACGCCTGGGAGACCCGCCGCCGTGCCCAGGACGTTCGCGTTCCGGAGATTCGTACTCCCGACAGCCGCTCCCTCAACGGCCGCGCAGCCTCAGTGCCCATCGACGAGCGCGCCCGCAGCGCCTTCTTCGAATCCGCCTTCTCCGACGCTCTGGCTATCTACATGCTCTCCCTCGCCGTCGACTTCGACTACCACGACCTCCGCGAGCGCGACTACCCCCTCCTCGCCGCACCCGCCTTAGCCGAGCGACTCCGCCACGTCGCCTCCCTCTTCCCCGCCAACCCCGGCTACGACTTCCAGGTCCTATACCGCCGCAAGGGGTAGGGACGCTCACTTGACAGTAGAAATATAGCTACTTGTTTACGGGTGATTTGGACATGGAAGATTTGTGCTTGGAATATGCATTAGTCCGCAGGCCGCAAGAATCACTCCTATTAAGAAACACAATATTCCCAGTGCGATAAATATGTAAGCTGCATAATGTTTCTTTCCTGCTTTTTGCCACTGTTGATAGCTATGTATTCCTTCTAATGAGGCATTGCCATATTGCAGTTGAGTCAAATATGCGAAGATCATTGCTGGTATAGTTGATGCTGCTCCAAAAGAAAAACTGATCAAAGCCCAAATTAGATGGCTTGAGTTCACTTTTAAATTCCCGATGAAAGTTAAAATGGATATGGATGCGGCTCCATTCAATATGAAAAGTAATTTGAATCCTTCGAGGGCAAATTTTATGCCCTCTGCCCAATGCCATTTTGCTTCGTCGGCTGAATTCATAGTCATAACTCCTTCGCAAGAATCTAATCCGCTTAATAGAAATTAGCAAGGTAAAGTCTTACACCAACTCCATCCGCACCTTGCGCCCGATAGCCGCGGCGGCTCTCTGTACGGTGTCGAGTTGCACCTTATCGTTCTCCGGGTCCAGCAGCCGGTTCAGATGCGCGCGGCTGGTTCCCATGCGCCGAGCCATCTCCACCTTGGTGATTCCCTGGTCGCGCATCGCCTTTTCCACCTGCCATGCCAGAACCCGCTTAATGGCGTAGTTGGTTGCATCCTCGAAGATTCCCTCTTCGCGGAGAAAATCGTCCAGTGTCGAGCCGATGTGGGGATTCTTGCTCATGATTCGACCTCTTTCTGCCGTGCCCGCGCTAATTCCAAATCGCCTTGCGGAGTCTTCTGCGTCTTCTTGATAAAGCCGTGCAGTAGAACCATCCGCCCTTGCGTGGCGCAAAAAATTACGCGGGCGATGCGGTTGCCGGTAAGGCTGCTGCGAAGCTCCCAAAGTCCGCCGCCCAGCGGACGGCAAAGTGGCATTCCAACTGGCCAGCCAAGCTCCACCAGACGAAGATTCCGGCCAAGAATCTGCCTATCCTCGGTTGGCAGGCTCTTCAGCCAATCCCGCACCAGATCGGCTCCTGTCCGCGAGCGGTAGAAATGCACGGCCAGTCTTTTTGCGTCTTCACTCAACGCATGGGCCTCTCAGATACAGTGTACCCTATAAGATACATTAAGGCAACTTCTACTCAAACAGTGTCCCCACCCTCGCCAGCACCTCCTCCAAAATCTCCGCCGGAAGCGCCTCCACCTTTCTGCCTCCTCGCGCGGCGATGTCCAGCACGCGCGGCTGGTCGCAGCGCACAACTCCGGTCGTCTTCGTGCCCGAAAGCGGCACCGCGAAGCCGATCCGCCGCGCAAACTCGCCGCCGCTGGTAATCGGCAGAACCACCGGCACTTTGGTTGCCTCGTTGAACGCGGTTGGCGAGACGATCAGAACGGGCCGTTGTCCCTGCTGCTCGTGCCCCTGAGTCGGGTCGAGCGAGACCATGTAAATCTCGCCGCGCTTCATAGCAGTTCTCGGCCAACCGGCGGCATGTCAAGCCATTCCTGCTCCTCCGCCGTCCTCGGCTGCGAAAAGTCGCACTTCGCCAGCAGCTCCTCCAGCTTGTAACGCGGCTTGGGCCGTGGCTGCATCACCAGCCGCTCTCCATCCACGGCCAGACCAACCGTCGCTCCCACCTTCAGTTGAAGCTGCTCCAGAATGGCCGGCGGAACGGCCAGCATGACCGAGCCGCCGACTTTGCGCAAATTGGTGGTGTGCATGGCAAAACCTCTCAAAATATTATATCATAATATAACATTATCGACAGACTCCACCCTGTCCAAGAGTGGGCCAGCTTGAAGGGTACGGGCTTCAGCCCGTACATAAACCATGTAAAATCAATGGGCTTTAGCCCCTGAGGGTTGTGTCCCCCTCATTCCTCCCCCGCCTCCTCCACATTCTCCAACGCTGCCAGCGCCTCATCCGGCACATCCCACTGCCGCAGAATCTTGTAAATCACGCCCGTCGAAAACCCCGCCGCCACCAGCCGCCGCATCACCCGCGCCGTCTCCTTTTCGTTCTCCGGCTTGCGCAGCCGTTTGCGCGCCAGGTGCTCGCGCGCCAGAGCCTCCTCGTTCATCTCGCCATAGCGCGCGTCAACGGCCTCCTTCACAATCTCCGCCGCCACGCCCTTCTGCCCAAGATCATTCCGCACCCGCCGCTCGCCCAGCTTCTCATTCTGCTGGCGCAGCCGCGCGTAGGTCTCGGCAAAGGCCGCGTCGTCCAGGTAGCCATGCTCCTTCAGCCGCGCCACAGCCGCCGCCACCGCCGCATCGCCTCGCTCGCCCGGCTCCGCGCGCTTGCCCATCAGCCGCCGCAGCTCCGCTTCCGTGCGCATCTGCCTGCCCAGCGCTCTTACGCCGTACTCGTACAGCCCGCCTTCATTCAGAAACGCGCGCGGCTTCGCGGATTTGCGTCCAAACGGCATGGCGTCCTATTCCCTGTCCACTGTTCACTGTTCACTGTCACTTCGTCCACTCATCCACCCAATCGTTCACCGTCTTCCACCATAGCCTTGCATTCTGCGGCTTCAGCACCCAGTGCCCCTCATCCGGAAAGTACAGCATCTTGCTCGGCACCTTCAGCCGCTGCAGCGTAGTGAACATCTGGTACCCCTCGCTCACATCCAGCCGGTAGTCGAGCTGCCCATGTACCACCAGCATCGGCGTCTTGAAGTTTTTCGCCGCCAGCGCCGGTGACCACTTGCGATACGGATTCTCCGCGTCCGGCTTCCCGTAGTAATCCCACGGCCTGCCCTTGAACTCCCACTCGTTGAACCACAACTCCTCCGTCGTCCCGTAGGCCGACTCCGGCGAGAACATTCCGTCGTGGCTCACAATGCACTTGAAGCGGTCCGTGTGCCCCTCCACCCAGTTGGCCATGTATCCGCCGTAGCTCGCGCCCAGCGCGCACTCCCGCGTCTTGTCGATAAACGGATAATGCTGCTCGGCGTAGTCCAGCCCCTCCATCAAATCGGTAAACGGCTTGCCGCCCCAGTCGCCGTTCACCCCATCCACAATCGCCTGCCCGTATCCCGTCGAGCCGCGCATGTTGATCATCACCACCACGTAGCCATTCGCCGCAAACAGCTCCGCATTCCAGCGATAGCTCCAGTCGTCGCCCCACGCCCCCTGCGGCCCGCCATGAATCAAAAACTTCACCGGATACTTCTTCTTGGCATCAAACCCCGGCGGCCGGATGAGAAAGCCTTGCAACTTAGTTCCATTCTTCGCCGTGAACCAGAAATCTTCGAGCTTGCCCTCGTCCAACTGCGCGAAGATCGCGTCGTTGAGGTGAGTAACTTGGTGCCGGACGCCATCCCAGGCAGGTGTACTAAGATTACCCACTCGCATGTTGTCGGATGGGACCCAGACTCCTGTCGTTGGCTCGGAGGGCGGGGGCAGGGGCGCAAGTTGGCTTGCTTCCAGCATTACAATCTCGGCAGGCGCCTCCACTGTCATTCTGGAGACTATGAGTTTATTTCCGTCGGGCAGAATATGCAGATCATTGTATTGACCCGAGAGTGTCACCTGGGCAGGCGAGTCGAGATGTTCTAAGTTCACCCGAAAGATCGGCTCCATTCCGTGGTCTCCCAATGTGAAATACATCAATTTTGAATCCGGTGCCAAGGTGAATTCATCCACCCACCGGTCAAACTTCGGCAGCAACTCCTTGATCGTCTTCGCCGCGCGGTCATAAACCACCAGCCGGAACTTGTCGCTCTCATACCCCGCCCGCTCCTGCGACCGCCACGCCAGCCACTTCCCATCCGGCGAGTAAGCCGGATTGAAGTTGCCGCCTTTCGACGTACTGACCTTCACCGGCTTTGCCGCCGGGTTCATCAGGTCGAGCGTAAAAATGCTGGGACTGGTCGAGATCGCCGGCTCCGGATCCAAATTCTCGGTAAAGGCCAACTCCTTCCCATCCGGCGCAAAGGCGCAGCCGCACCCTCCGCCCTCCAGCGAAAACGGCGGAACGTCGTGCGCATCGTTGGGCGTCAAATCCCTTACCGCGCCCGTCCCCACCGCCGCCAAAAAGAGATGCGTGCGTTTATCCCCGGTGAAGTGGTCCCAATGCCTGTAAAGCAAGTGCGTAAAAATCTGCGCCTTCACCTTGCTCGCCGCCTGCGCCGCATCCCGATCCGCATTGCACTTATCGCCCGTCACGCCGTCCGTCGCCGTGATCGCCGGACAATCCGGGTACACCGCCGATGTAAACAAAATCGCTTTCCCATCCGGCGACCAGATCGCATCCCCAGCCTCGGTCGAAATGCTGGTCAGCTTCTTCGCGTTTGCTGTCGCGCCTGTCGCCGCGTCAAAATCCGCGATCCAAATCTGCTCCGACCCGCCCCTGTTGCTCAAAAACAAAATCCGTTTCCCGTCCGGCGCAAACTGCACTCCGCCATCATGCGCCTGCGCCACGGCGATCTTCATCGGAACCGAAGATTCGGAATTTGGGCCGCTTCCGGCAGGCGGCGCAATCGCCTGAATCCATAGCTCCGGCGTCTTGGTGTTCTGCTCAAGATCCACGGTGGTCACGCTATACGCCAGCCACTTCCCATCCGGCGAAACGGCAGTCTCACCAAGCCGCTTCATCTTCATCATGTCCTCGAAGGTCATGGGCCGCTTGGGCTGTGTGGGGGTTGTCGGCACAGTTTGGGCAATACAAATCGGGGCCAGCACAATGGCCAATGCGGTAAAAATCAGAGTTTTACGCATAGAGTTTTCCTGTTCGCGCGGCAATCACATCAGTTCCAACGCGAAGAATAAGTTTACTCCGCTCGCCATTGTGCCGGGCAGGGGTCATCGTGCGGTATTCGAAATCTATCTGTTTTATAAAGCTCCGTGCCCCATCCATTCCGCGGTCTGTGCGGAATGGGTGGGATAGCACAATGCCTGCATGACAGGAACGGAAATACTATTCGCTCAGCGCCCGCAGCCTCGCCGGCATATGGTCCGCGGCCAGCTCATGCCCGCAATGCGTGCAATATTGGTCGCTCGCCCGCACCGTCCTGAAGCAGTGTCCGCAACTCGCCGTGAGCTGGTAATTGCACTGCGGGCAGAAGTGGAAATCATTCTGCACATGCGTCGAGCACGCCGGGCACCGCGAAACCTCCGGCTGGCGCAGCAAAAAGTACAGCACCGCGCCGATCCCCCCCGGCATCACCAGGCAAATCACAATCCAGAACCGCGCGCTCATCGCCCGCCGCGGAGCGTCCTTGCTCACGTAGCCCACCATCAGAAAGTAGAGCGCCGCCAGCAGCCCGCAGGAGAGATTGAAGTAGATGCGCAGCCCAATCGGCGGCGCATGATGCTGATGTTCCGGCAAAAGCATCCAGAAGTAGTACTCCACCAGCACAAAGGCCGCAATCGACGCAACAATCGACCACACCGGAATCAGGCGCGCGTCTTCGTTCACCGTGATGGATTCTGGTTCTCGCATAGGCAACCCCTCTCTCCGAGGGTCTTTCAGGAGATCAAGCCTCGCCTGACCTCGTCTTTATATCGACGGAGAAGGCAATTGGGAAGTTGCACCCGCCCGGCAATTCGGCCGCTGTATCAATATCGGTTAATGTAGCGCTGGCCTCCCGGCCGGCTGTCGTGCGGGCGTCCTCGCCCACGCCGGGATCCCCATCTCGCAGCGTAATTGTTTTTGCGGCTAGGGTGGGACTATATGATTACGATAGGGGCAGGCTTTGTATCAGGGTCCGGCTTTACGGCTTACGGAAAAATGCAAAGGTTGGAGCAAGAAGCGTCAGGGCACGACTTCGCCGGGGTCCCCGGCGACTCAGGGTCCCCAACAAGTGATTTTTACTTGTTGGGGTGAGGGAAACGATCTTTGTTCGCTGGGGTGGCTTTAGTCGTGCCGATCAAGGCCATAAAAAGCGTGGGCTTCAGCCCCTGAGGGATGGTTTCCTCGGTAGGCCGAGGATTTATCCCCGGCTTAAAATCGTTCTTTTGTTTTTCGAAATCAATCTACGCGACGAAGTCGCGATAAAATCTCGTCGTTATCTTAAGTGAGTGTCGGAAAGAGAGCCGTGAATGGACGTCCCTTTATAGCTAGACGCGCTGGAGGGCTTATGACCACGCGTTTCTGTCAGCCGTGAATGGACGCTTCTTTACAGCATTTGTTTCATGCTTCTGTCTCCTGTTCCTGTTTCTGTCAGCCGTGAATGGACGCTCCTTTACAGCAATGAGCGAAGTGAGGTCAGGATGCATCAGGTTTCTGTCAGCCGTGAATGGACGCTCCTTTACAGCGCCTTCATCGCTGCCGCAATGTTATCTCTGTTTCTGTCAGCCGTGAATGGACGCTTCTTTACAGTAGCGATGCTCTGCCAGTGGGGTTCATGCAGGTTTCTGTCAGCCGTGAATGGACGCTCCTTTACAGCTGGTACGTCATGGTTGCCTTGGCCGCGTTCGTTTCTGTCAGCCGTGAATGGACGCTCCTTTACAGCGTTGTCCTTTCATTGGTTGGTGGTTGCGGTGTTTCTGTCAGCCGTGAATGGACGCTCCTTTACAGCCGATCCGCTCTAAATCGTTGACAGGAATCGAGATTGAACGTAGTGAATCATGAAAAAAGAGACATTTCAATCAACGGAATTCGCTGTTTCGTCCATTAAATTGTCAAATTTCGGTGCTTGGGCGAAGCCCGACCGGCAGACACAGGTCCTCCGGTAACGCACCTTGGCTGTTCGGACCAGAGACGGTTACGCGACAGCCGTGAGGCTATCGTCTTGCGCCTACCCCAGTACCCGGCCGCGAAACTACTGGTTCCCTTGCCCTGGGGCAATGGAATCGTCCCGGCCGATAAGCTCTTTCAACCACTGTTGAAAGAGATTAAAATAACCCTTGTAAATTCTAATACCATTTTCCTTCCGATGTAGCCCCATTAGAGCAATAATCAGGCTCGCATTGGAATCCGCATTGGCGTTGTGGCCACAAGCCACGCACAAAAAAACGTCTTGAATCGCTTTTCCTGCTGCATCTTTCTTGGGCCGATTAGCTCTATCCCAATGCCCGCACCGTGCGCAGGTTTGTGAGGTATGTGCTGCCGGAACCTCGACCGGCACGGGTAAACCCTCTCTCTCCGCCTTGTAGGTAAGCATCTGTTTGAGTTTGGTGAATTGACTTTGCTTCAGGAACCGGCCCATCGATACACCCTTGATGGCTTCGATCACAATCTGGGACCGGTATTGTTTGGCGACTGCCACAATGCGATTTGCATATTCACCCAGAATGATGTCGGCACGCTTTCCGCGCAATGAAAATTTGCGTGAACGTTGCTTGCCGCTTTGCTGTAGCCGCTTGATTTGCTGCTCATAACGCCGCATCTCCGCAGCAAAAGCCGATCCTTCCAGATCGAGATTGGTTTCGATCAGTGTGCCTTCATGGTCGATTAAGGTTGCAGCACCAATCTTGGCAGCGCCGCGATCAATGCCGAGGTAGGTTTCCGTTTTGATGCTTGGTGGCGTAAACTCGAAGGCCGCGTGGACGTAAAAGTCGTAATCCTCTGCGTTGAGATTGATTTGTTGATTGCCCTTAACTTTGGCATTCGTGCGAGGCTTTTCATGGCGTTTTACAATCAGTTTTGCGCTTTGGATGGAGCCATGCGTGAGATATTCCTGTTCATGAAATTCTCGGCCTAGTTCTAGAGGCAGAATCAGGCCAGGATATTTCTTGCCGTCTAGGCGTTCTTTAGTTTTGCAATTGATGAAGCCTTCTTTGAGAATTCGCTTTTCGCAATATCGGTGATTTTGTGAGAATAGCCGGACGAGGAGAAAGTAGTTTCCGTCGCAAAAGGCAAGCAGGCAACCACGACCAATTTCATTGCGTGTGAATTCGATGGGGTGGGGTAGAGTGCCTTCTAACTTTCTCATAACTCGACCGGCGGCACGCGAGACAGCCCAATTTGTATAGATTTTGCTTAGGCGTTTGGCGACGCGAGTTTCGCCACGCTTAGCGGCATTGTCGATCTTTTCCTGTTGTTGCGGTTTGATCGTGAGATTTGGTTCAGGATCCGTGAACTCTTTATAGGCTGCACTGAACTCCTCTTCGGTCATAGCGGTCAAGCCAGGGACCGTTGGTGGATTTGATTCGTTTTCGCCTTTATACGTCTTGTTCAGGTGACTCATGAGCATCGCGGATGCATCTCCTATAAGATAATCGCGCAACGGAGCAAGCTCCCAATTATGAGGTGCACGCGTATAAAGCAACTTGCTGAGTTTATATTTGTTGGGTCGGAGTTTTTCCTTTTTGTCGAGTTCTGAGATTTGCTCCAGCAGATCGGGAATTGCCAGCGTCTTTTCGAGTACTTCCTTCAAGGTATTGTGATAGTGGGTCATCGCGTACCAGAGTATCGTGCTCTTGTGACGTGACGGATTGTGGACCTTGAAGCGCGCGGTTTTGAACATAGGCTTAAATCTAGCAAGCTAGTCTATTCCCATTGTTGATTCCCTGCAATGGATAAGAGTGAGGTTTGATATTACCTGATCTCGCTCACTGCTCGCTGTCCACTGTTCACTGTCCACTGTCCACAGGCCTCACTCCCCCGCCAGCGTCTCCAGCAGCCCGTCAAAATCCTCCAGCCGCGCGTATTCAATGATGACCCTGCCGTGGCCGTTATGGTCTTCGATGTGAACCTTCAGCCCCAGCGCTCTCTGCAATTGCTCCTGCACCGCGCGTATATTTGGATCCATTGCCCGCTCTGCTTTCTCTTCTTTTTTCGTGGCGCGATCGGGATGCGCAATACCTTGTATGAAAGCCTCAGATTGGCGAACAGAAAGCGAAAGTTTGATCATTCGCTGCGCCGCCATTTCCATATCCTCGGCATGCTCAAAAGCCAGCAGCGCCCGCGCATGGCCAAAGCTCAGTTCGCCGGACTCCACCCGCGCCTGCACGGATGACGGTAACCTCAACAAACGTAAGTAGTTAGCTATAGTCACCCGGTCCTTGCCGGTACGCACCGCCATCTGCTCCTGTGTCATGTGAAAATCGCGCGAAAGCCGCTCAAAAGCCCGCGCCTGCTCCATCGGATTCAGGTCCGTCCGTTGCAGGTTTTCAACGATGGTGATCTCCATCGCCTGCTCGTCGGAGACCCGCCGCAGAATCGCCGGAATGGTCTTCTTGCCGGCCAGCTCCGAGGCCTTCCACCGCCGCTCGCCAGCAATCAGTTGGAAACGCCCATTGGCCAGCGGACGCACCAGCACCGGCTGCACAACTCCGTTGGCAGTGATCGACGCCGCTAGCTCGCCCAGATGCTCCTCGTTCATATGCGAGCGCGTCTGGAATGGGTTGCGATCAATCTGGTCGATGGGGATCTCCAGCGGCTTGCCCCCTTCATTCTCGACAGCGGGAGCGGATGCAGCGGGAGGGCGCGGCAACAGCGAGTCCAGGCCCTTGCCCAGGGCGCGGCGTTTAAGGTCGGTAGCGGTCAGGTTCATGGTTGATTTTCCTCTTTTCCGGAAGAGTCGCCGGGGGCTGAATCTGGTTGGGATGCAACGGTATGCGCAGAACCGCGCGCAAGCGACCCTCAGCTACTGGGCAAAACACTCACCTCGGTCATTGGCTCGGTTGTGGCGCTTTCATTCTTTTTCGGCGTCTCGATGCCGTTGCGCGCCATGAACTCTCCGGCCATTTCGAAGTAGGCCTCGGTGCCGCGCGAGCGCGCATCGTAAAGCGCCACCGGCTTGCCGTGGCTGGGCGCTTCCGCCAACCGCACGTTGCGCGGAATCACGGTGCGATAGAGGCGATCCTTGAAGTACTCTCGCAGCGTGTCCGTAACCTGTTGCGCCAGGTTGGTGCGGTCGTCGTACATGGTCATCAAAACGCCTTCGATGCTCAGCGCGGGATTGTAGGCGGCGCGCACCCGTTCAAGCGTGGAGATCAGCTCGGAGATTCCCTCCAGGGCAAAGTACTCGGCTTGCATGGGCACGATCAGCGTATCGGCCGCGGCCAAAACATTGAGTGTGAGCAGGTCAAGAGCCGGCGGGCAATCCAGAATCACCAGATCGTACTCCAGCTGAATCTGTCCCAGCGCGCGGCGCAGGCGAAGCGCGCGGTCGTCGGCCGTGGCCAGCTCGATGTTGGCGCCGGTCAGGTTCTTCGAGCCGGGCAGCAGCGAAAGCGAGTCGATCTCCGTGGGCAGGATCACCTGATCGGCAGGGGCGTCGCCCATCAGCACATCGTAGATGGAGCGGCGGTTGTCGTCGCGCTGGAATCCCAGCCCGGAGGAGCAGTTTGCCTGGGGATCGCAGTCCACCAGGAGGATTTTGAGGCCTTGGAGAGCAAGGCAGGCGGCCAGGTTGATGGCCGTGGTTGTCTTGCCAACTCCGCCCTTTTGGTTGACGAGGCCGAGAATCTTACCCATGGCAATCCAGAGTAAAGGGAAGCGGCCTTAGAGGATAGCCTCCGATGCTGTGGAGAACCCGGCCAACCTGTGGAAAGCGCTGGCCGCGTGGCGGGCAACGGGGGAGCAAATCTATGTGGGGGAAGGCTTTCACGGCAGGACGCACGGGGCTGCTGGGGGAGCGCGAAAAAATCTGACCGGTGGAAAACTTTCGTGATTTTGGGCGGATTTGGGGTGGGGAATCGACAGGTTTTTGGGGCTGATCCATTTTGAAACCGTTCCGTTTTAGGCCAATCTCAAATTGTTCCACGTGGAACATTTCCCGCTTTGGGCCGCCTTCCCAAAATTGTTCCACGTGGAACAATTGGAGCGTTGCAGATTATTTGTGGAGCGTTGCAGATTATTTGTGGAACGTTGCAGATTAATACGAGGCTGTCTTCGCCTTATTTTCGGTTAGACACCGGGGTGAGACGAGGCAGAATATCCTCCGGGGCTAAAGCCTCTGTTCTTGTGAGGCAATATTCAGGAGCCTGAAGGTTCCTGCTCCCTCCGATTATGAATCGCCGGCAATTTGTTTTCGTCCTCGCGCACAATCAAGAATCATGAGAGGAAGAAAAAGAAGGAGCGGGCGTTGAGACGGTGGTACACTCGCGGATTATGGCGAAGGAGCAAGAAGTTGCGTTGGCTGAATGCCTGGCGGCGGAGGGCGGGATTGCGTCCGATGAGAGCGTCGTTGCGGAGACGGTGATTGAGGCCAAAGAGGAGTCGGTGGAGGAACACGAGAAAGAGCCTGACGAGAACACTGAATGGGAAGGTGAGTATGGCGAAGCGGGCTGCCCGATCTGGATGGGCGAATACCACGGAGATGTAAGATGTGGGCGCAAACTTCACGTTGCGCCAGACGGGGTCGACAGTACACCTGTGTGCCTGATGCACTCGAAGGATCCAAATAAACAGTCAGGGCCGCTCTTCGATTCATTCTGGCAAGAGTTTGAAAGGATTCTGGCAGAAGCAGTGGAGGGCGAGGCTCACTTTGAGTGTTTTGTCTTTCCTCAATGTTTTTTGAGTGGGAAAAAATTTCGTGCAATTTGCCTATTTAATGAAGCGTCTTTTACGCAGAAAACAAACTTTAGCCAAGCGACTTTCTCACAGAAAGCAGACTTCAGCGGTGCGACATTCGCGCAATTTGCATGTTTTGCCGGAGCTAATTTCCTCCAGTATGTAGACTTCAGTATTGCAATCTTCGAGCAGAACGCACACTTCGGCGGAGCGACCTTCGTACAGGACGCTATCTTCTACGACGCGACTTTCGCAAGGGAAGCATTCTTTAGCCAAGCGACCTTCTCACTTGCGGCAAGTTTTCAAGAAACGAGATTTCATGGATCTGCACTTTGGCGATGGACCCGATTTCTCGATCAAGCGGATTTCGAACACACAGATTTTGAGTCCTCGAATGAAGAAGAACCCGGCGCTGAATTTTATGGGGCAACATTCTCTAAGCCCATTGAGATCGTCTTTGATGACATTGATCTGAGCCGCACTCTCTTCCGCAATTGCGACGTAAGCCAAATCTCGTTTACCTCATCCGTACGTTGGGGAACACGAAGAAACAATCAAGGCCTCGCGGTCTTCGAAGAGAGAATTCTTTGCGAAAAAAAGTTTGCGAAATTATTAACAGAATACGAGCCGCTTGACCACGCCGCGGTCGAGCAGATCTATCACCAACTCAAGAAGAACTATGACTCCCGCCTGGATTACTGGACGGCCAATGAGTTTCATTTTGGCGAGATGGAGATGAAGCGGCTGGCTGTGCCGACGGATGGACGGCTTCTCTGGCTGCGACAGTGGTGGCATCGCAACCTGAGTTTTGTGGCCTGGTACAAATATGCGAGCGATTACGGTAACAGTTATCGGAAGCCGTTGTTGTGGCTGCTGGGAATCCTGCTGGTGGCGACGCTCTTGTTTCCCATCCCAGGGCTTGAATTGAGGCAGGCAATCTCTACGAGCACTGCACGCGTGACCTACGGCAGCGTATGGAATGGGCAGGAGAATTGGACGAATAATTTTTGGACAGAGGCAAAACTGATCGGCAAGAGTGGAATCACCGCAATTGATACGGCCACGTTTCAAAGAACTCCAGAGTACACTCCCGTCTATCCACGGGGGCGGGTTCTGGCGATTGTTGAGACGTTGCTGACGTCGTCGTTGTTTGCGCTGTTTTTGCTGGCGATACGGAGGCAGTTCAGGCGGTAGGGAGTGGGTGGTGGATTGCCGGGACTCGGCTTAACAGTTTGTGAAATTAAGCTAATTTTCAAACAAAATGTCAGAAAAGCATACCTCAGGGCCTAAAGGCCGCGTTTTTCATATACTCAGATTCTGTCAGGGATAAATCCCTGACCTACCATCCATGACCTACCAGGCCATATTCATTTTGTTGACTTATTGTCAGGGATAAATCCCTGACCTACCAGAACCGATTCTGACGAACGCCGTTTCTGTCATATCGGGCGTTAGGCCGGTAATTTATCCGGTAGGCCGGGGATTTTGACGGCGTTTATGCCGGGGATAAATCCCCGGCCTACCGCCCGAAAGAGTTTATCCGTAGCCCTAAACCCCTGAGGTATGCTTTTCTCAACCGGCCATGGAAACTTATTCGCTCACGACTACGACCTACCAACGGCGCGCTCTTTTCGTCAGAACCACGAATGCCGAGTTGCTTATCAAGACACTCTTTCATTATCGGGATCAAGGGCGCTATCGGTTGCATGGCTTCGCCGTCATGCCGGAGCATCTGCACGTACTGCTAACCCCGTCCGCGGACCAGACCATTGAGCGTTGCGCGCAGTGCATCAAGGGCGGATTTTCTCATGAGGTGCGCGCGCAATTTGCCGGGGAAGTCTGGCAACCCGGCTTCCACGAGCATCGAATTCGAGACGCAGAAGACTTTCGCAGACAACTCGAATACATTGCGGACAATCCTATACGGAGGCGGCTTGTTGATTACCCATTTGTGCACACACGCTTATTGGACCAGATCGACGCCATTCCCGCGCATTTGCGTAGTTCTTGATTACTGGCGCAAATAAAAAAGCATACCTCAGGGGTTAAAACCCCTGGCAATTTTGACGACGTTTATGCCGGGGATAAATCCCCGGCCTACCGTCCGAATAAGTAATTCAGTAAGCCGTTGGGGCGAAGATATGGCGAAGATTGATTCTCTGATTCCGGATGGTTCGATCCTGGCGGGAGCGCATGGCCAGGGTTCTGCGTGGTGAGTGGAGGGAGACTTGCGCTTGACCACTTGTTTGAGCCGCGATGCGCGAATCCGCTTGACAGGGATTTTGCGGAGAGGGCAAGATCAGGAACACGATACTTGTTCGCGAAGGAGGATTCGGGATGCACCATTTTCACTTTAACCCACTCGCCATTCTGGTTGCGGCGTTGTATCAGTGGGTGCTGGGGGCGCTGTGGTACTCGCTGTTTTTTGCCAAGCCGTGGATGGCTCTGACGGGACACAAGGCGGGGTCGCGGCCCAAGGCGGCGGTTGTGGGGATGATCACGTCGTTTATCGGCGGGCTGGTGCTGACGTTTGTGCTGGCGCACGCGGTGATGTGGTCGGGGGCGGGGCATCTGCACGGAGGCGTGTTCGTCGGGTTCATTTGCTGGCTGGGATTCATTGCCATGCCGCTGCTGGCGGAGACGATCTACGAGCAGAGATCGTTCAAACTGCTGGCGATCAATGCGGGCTACTGGCTGGCGGCGTTGGTGGTGAGCGGGGGGCTGCTGGCGGTGTGGCATTGAGGGAAATATCGGACTTGAAAATGCTCTTCAAAGGAGCGCGACCGGCCAGTATCGTTTTGACTATTGCGCGTGGGATAGCTCATCTGCTTTCTTGAATTTATCCTTCGCCTCATTGGCCTTCCCTTGGGCTTCGAGCGCTTTTCCCCAGCCAGTATAAGCATCTGAAAGCTGTGGATTGAGCTCTGTCGCACGTTTGTAATTCGCGATAGCTTCGTCATATTTCTTCTGGGCTGTGAGCGCATCTCCGATATTACTGTAGGGAGCCGCGTAGTTCGGATCGAGGATTATCGCTGCCTGCAATTTTTCAATGGCCTCGTCGTATTTCTTCTCTTCAAGCAGTGCATCTCCCCAGCCGTTATATGGGGGCGCAGCATTCGGTTCAAGAACGGTTGCTCTCTGATATTTGACTATTGCGCCGGGATAGTCCCCTTTGCCGAAGAGCACATTGCCCCAATTGTTGTATGGAAGTGCGTAATTCGGATCGCACTCGATCGCCTTCTTGTACATTGCTATCGCTTCGTCATATTTCTGTTCCCTCCGCAGCAGAATTCCCCAGTTGTTATATGGAAGCGCGAAGTTTGGATCGATATCGAGTGACTGCCTATATCTGACAATAGCCTCATCGAATTTCTTTTCATCGCGAAGCGCATTGCCCCAAAGATTAAGTGCGGCCTTCCGGTAAAGACGCTCCTTGGATTTGGAGAAATGAACCGCAGATGGGCCCCATAGCAGCCCTTGAGCAATCTGGGCGGCCTTTTCATACTGGCCGCTGGCCTCCAGATAAACGCCATATTTGAAGGGGAGAACGCGTGCCAATGCTACTTCAGCTGCGCCTTGCGCCAGCTTATCCATATCGGCGGGATCCGCGGAGAAGCTGCCGGCCCGGCTTCGGTTCCCCTCTTCAATAACATAAACGGTTACTGTTACCTGGCTTTTCGTGGTGATTGATTTGTCGAGCATTTGGGCAACGGCGGGAAAAGCGATGTCGCCAGTAATGTGCGTAAGATGAATTCCGAAGAGGCTTCGTGTTGTATTGATTAATGTCTTCAGGCTTAGTCTTGTGCCGGGGATTTCTACATCAGGTGTTGGATCTTGGTCACCCAAAGAAGTGACCATATCTTTCTTCGCCTTGGATACGGCATCAATCGCGTCCATCTTGTCTTTAACTCTGTTTGCCATCACCGTTGGTGTGACCCCGGCCTCCTGAAATTGTTTGGGAACATTGAACGGGTCAATAATCAGGGTAGGAGGTTTTATCTCGCGTAAAATGTACACAATGACCGGCAGGAACAATACCCCGAAAACAAAACGCTGCAATGTGATTTCTTTGAGCGCCCTTTTCATAAAACTCACCCAGCGCGAACGCTTCGGCAGGTGCAAACCTGCCTGTGGGCGAGTGAGTGTTTGCTGCTTCCCACTTTGCAACCGATACATTCCTCTCCGCATCGCAATTATCTCTCTCGATCCAAGGCAAGCACCCGGCCGGAGTATGTAACAACGAAGTAATTCACCGCTGAGTGCCGTTGAGTACAACCAATTTAACACTCAACAGACGCGTATAGGCATATTTTTTCGAAATTACTCGCGATTATTGATAGCTCTCCCGCTACAATCAAGGCATGAACAAACACGTGATTGCAACCGATAAGGCGCCCAAGGCGATTGGACCGTACTCGCAGGCGGTGCGCGCGGGGAATCTTCTGTTTACCGCCGGGCAGGCAGGCGTGGACCCGGTGACGCAGTTGGTGGTGGAGGGCGGGATTACCGCGCAGACCACGCGCACAATGGAAAATCTGAAGGCCATTCTGGAAGAGGCGGGGACGAGCCTGGCCAAGGCCGTGAAGGCGACGGTGTTTCTGAAGGATATGAATGATTTTGCGGCGATGAATGCGGTGTATGGCGCGTATATGAGCACGCATGGCGTGGCGCCGCCGGCGCGAAGCACGGTGGAGGCGGCGCGGCTGCCCAAGGACACGCTGGTGGAGATCGAGCTGGTGGTGGAAGTGTGAAAAGCAGGGAGTAGGGACTAAGGAACAGCTATAAAGAGGACTCCCAGGTCGCAAGAGTGAGAGCAGTGGCACGAAGCTTTTTTACGGTATCCGACAAATGCAACCGCAGGTCCCCTTCGGCGATGCTCAGGGCAGGCTTTCGACTTCGTTACGCTTCGCTCAGGATGAGAACTATATCATAAATAATTATAAATAAACAACATATTCTGTTATGATGTTCTATACAAAGCCTGCACAGCTACGAAGAATCAATGGCGTGCACGGAAAATCTGCACGGAAACTGCACAGAACGGAATAAACAGCAGGAGGCAACATGGCGTTTCTTACCGAGAAAGAGGAACTGAAACCCGGCCTGATTCTCTTCCGCCGCGGCGACGTGGGGCA
>Ga0326727_10012799_pt1 | contig 18953 bp, 14 predicted proteins | sample MB2enrmetagenome_FD_207643 | JGI IMG/M metagenome (GOLD analysis project Ga0326727, IMG submission 207643) | Lab enriched peat soil microbial communities from McLean, Ithaca, NY, United States - MB29MY | ecosystem: Environmental > Terrestrial > Soil > Wetlands > Peat | place: USA: New York...
CGACCGCAGCGAAACACGGGCGGGCCTCGCGATCAATCCGCCCGGGGCAGGCCGGTGCGGTCCGGTGCGGCGCCCCGGTTGCCACGCCGGCGGTCGGGGAAAGGTATGATCTCCGCATCCTTCACCGCCGGCCGCTCCGGCCGCGGGAAGGGCTGCCGCTCGTGAGCGGGCAGCGGTCCGGTCAGGCCGCTCGCCGGCCTCTCCTCGCGGGGCGAGGCCGGGTGCGGCTGCGGGCGCCGGCGCGGGGCGCGGATGTCCTGGGCGAAATAGACGAAGTAGTTGGTCGTCCAGAGCGCGATGGCCAGGAACCCGAGAATCCAGTTGCGCAGCACCCCAGCATCCTTTGTCCTGTCTTCGACATGGCGTTGCGGGACGCAAGCAACAAGACCGGCGGGTTCAGGCCGGAAGGTCGGCTTCGATGCGGGCGGCGACGGCTTCGGTCGCCGCGGCGACTTCTGGCGACACCGGGGCGCCGGCATCGAAACACGCGCCCTCGATGGCATGGACGATGGCGCGCGGCGGCAGCGTGCCGAGCCGGCGGGACAACGCCACCGCTTCCGGCAGGCCGAAAGCATGGGTCGACCCGAAGGCCAGGTCGCGCGGCAGGTCGGCGGCGCCGATGTCGAGACGGTGAATGCGGCCGGGCGCGCCCCTCGGGGCGGCAGCGTCAATCAGGATCAGAGTGCCGGCGCCCTGCCATTCGTCGAGCAGCGCCAGCGCATCGCCGTGGCGTTCCAGCACGCGGGCGGCACTGCGGCCGGCCAGCCGGCGCGCCACCAAAGGGCCGGCGGCGTCGTCGCCGCAGTCGGGGTTGCCGAAGCCGATAACCAGAACGGTCATGACCAGGGTTGGGGCGCAGCGCCCGGCACCAACGAATAAAAGTTTTTGCTTCTCTTTTCAAAAAGAAGTCTTTGTTCTTTTTTGAAAAAAAGAACCAAAAAACTTTTACTCGTTTTGGTTCTTGCCACGCGGGTCCCGGGCATCACCTGCGGTTGACGGTAAGGCGGAGAAAATGCGTCGCGCAGGAAATGCACGGGTCATGGTTACGCACCGCCGCCTCGCAGGCCAGCTGAAGCACATCATCGGGCGCGTCGATGCGACGCCGCGCGATATCGAGCAGATCGGCCTCAATGGCGGGCTGGTTCTGCGCCGTCGGCGGCACGATGCGGGCGGAAAGGATGGTCCCGTCCGAATCGATCTCGTAGCGGTGCCACAGCAGCCCGCGCGGCGCCTCGGTGGCCCAGGCGCCGGTGCCCGCGCGCGGCACCACGGCCGGCGGAGCGGCCTGCGGCGGCCGGTAGGTGGCGATCAGGCGCATCGCCTCCTCGCAGACGAACACCGTCTCGATCGCCCGCACCAGGATGCTGCGATAGGGGTTGCGGCAGACCGGACCGAGCCCGACCTCGCGCGCCAGCGCCTGGATATGCGCCGGCAGGCGGTCGAAATTCAGCGCGTAACGGGCCAGCGGGCCGGTCAGGTAGGCGCCGCGATCCCGCACCACCGCATGCAGCGCGTTGGAATGGGCGATGTGGCGTTCCTCGAACACCGTCTCGAACGCATCGGCGGCAATGTCGATGCCGCCGGTGGAGGCGATGCGGCCCTCGTTCAGCGGATATTCGGTCGGGTGGCGCAGCGCCACCAGTTCCCAGTCGCGTTCGATATCGGGAAACTCGAAGGCGGCGGCCCAGCGCAGGATCGCCACCGAATCGTCGCGGGCGCGCGCCAGATCGGGCTGCAACGCCAGCAGTTCGGCGCGGCCGGGCAACCGGTAGAAGCCGCCGAGGCGCACATTGATCGGGTGAATCTCCCGCCCGGCCAGCACCCGCATCAGCGCGTTGCCGGCCTTCTTGGCGGCCAGCGCCCGCTTCACCAGCTCGCCATGCGCGGCGGCCATGGCGATGCCGTCCTCGTAGCCCAGGAAGTCTGGCGCATGCAGCATGACCATGTGCAGCGCGTGGCTTTCAATATACTCGCCGCAATACAGCAGGCGGCGCAGGGCGCGCACTTCCGGCACCGGCTGCACGCCATAGGCGGCCTCGATGGCATGCGCCGCGCTCATCTGATACGCCACCGGGCAGATGCCGCAGATGCGCGCGGCGATGTCCGGCGCCTCGGCGGCGGCGCGGCCGCGCAGGAACGCCTCGAACAGGCGCGGCGGCTCGAAGATGGACAGGCGGACGGACTGCACCGCGCCGTCCGCGATATCGACCTCCAGCCCGCCCTCGCCTTCGACGCGGGCGAGCATTTCGACGCGGATGCGCTTTGTGGTCTCAGTCATGGGCCTCGGCCTCCCGGCGGAACGGTTCGGCGGCGGCGTTGAAGGTGCGGAAGGCGCGCTTGATGTCGCGGCCCGAGGCCCCGAGCGCCTGCCATTGCGCCGCGAGCGAGGCCGTGTTGGTGGTTTCCGCCGGGCCGAAACAGCCATAGCAGCCGCGATGGTAGCCCGGGCAGAGCGCGCCGCAGCCGGCATGCGTCACCGGCCCCAGGCAGGGCGTGCCGTGCGCCACCATAACGCAGACCCGGCCGGCCAGCTTGCACTCGACGCAGACGCTGTGCGCCGGCAGCACCGGCCGGCGGCCGGCCAGCAGCGCCGAAATCAGTTCCAGCAACTGTCCCTTGTCGATCGGGCAGCCGCGCAGCTCGTAATCTACCTTCACGTGGGCGGCGACCGGGGTGGAGGTGGCCAGCGTGCTGATGAAATCCGGCCGGGCATAGACCGCGCGCACCATCTCGCCCACTTCGGCGAAATTGCGCAGCGCCTGGATGCCGCCGGCGGTGGCGCAGGCGCCGATCGCCACCAGCAGCAGCGATTCGTCGCGAATTTCGCGGATACGGGCGGCGTCGTGCTCGGTGGTGATGCTGCCCTCGACCAGCGCGATGTCGTACGGGCCGGGCAGGATGCTGCGTGAGGCTTCCGGGAAATTGGCGATCTCCACCGCGCCGGCCACCGCCAGCAACTCGTCCTCGCAATCGAGCAGGGACAGCTGGCAGCCGTCGCAGGAGGCGAATTTCAGCACCGCCAGGCGTGGCCGGGCCATCGTCAGATCTCCCGCACGGTGAAGATGGAGGCGATGCGGTCGTAGCGCATCACCGCGCCCTGCTTGCACACGAACTCGGCGCCGAACTGGCAGCGGCCGCACAGGCCGGTGCCGCATTTCATGCTGCGCTCCATCGAGACGTATATGCGCTCGGTCGGCATCCCGACGGCCTGCAGCGCCTGCACGGAGAACCGCATCATCACCTCCGGCCCGCACACCATGGCGATGGTGCGGGCGGGATCGACGCCGGCGCGCGGGATCAGTTCGGTCACCACCCCCACGCTGCCGTGCCAGGAGCGGTGGGCGCGGTCCACCGTCACCTCGATCTGCACGTCGAGCATGCGCCGCCACAGCGCCAGCTCCTCGCGGTACAGAATGTCCTGCGGGCTGCGGGTGCCATACAGCAACGAAACGCGGCCGAACCGCTCGCGGTGGGCCAGCACGTGCCGCACCGCCGGGCGCAGCGGCGCAAGGCCGAGCCCGCCGGCGATGAACAGCACGTCATGCCCGTCCGCCGCCGCGACCGGCCAGACGGTGCCGAAGGGGCCGCGCACGCCGAGTTCCTCGCCCGGCTGCAGCCTGATGATGGCGCGGCTGACCGCGCCGACGCCGCGCAATGTCTGCGCCAGCGGCGCGCCTTCGATCGGGGCGCCGCTGACGCTGATCGGCGCCTCGCCGACGCCCAGCACATACAGCATGGTGAACTGGCCGGGCGCCGGTTCGGGAATGGCGGCGCGGGCCGGATGCAGTTCGACCGTCGCGGTGTCCGGCGTGTCCTGCCGCACGGCGACGACGCGATAGGGCAGCGGCAGATAGGGGTTCGCGGTCATGCGCCGTCCTTACGCCGGGTCCGGCCGGCCATAGACATCGCCCAGCTGCAGATACGCGGCATGCAGGCGGCGCACCAGCAGCGGCGCGAAGCGTTTCATCATCGCATAGCCGGTGCGCGGGTCCCCCTCGCACTTGCCGCGCAGGCATTCGGCGTCGATGCCGAGCGCCCGCACGCGGGTGCGGGCGCGGGCGTCGCTGTTCCAGCGATAGGGCGGGACCAGCCAGGAGGCGCCGACGACGTCATCCGGATGCATGGTGCCGAGCACCAGCGTGGGGCGGCCGGCGGCGTGGATCTCCAGCGACACGTCGCCTTCGCGCAGCAGGTAGAACTCGCGCGCTTCTTCGCCTTCGCGGAACAGGTAGGCGTCGGCCTCGAAACTGTGGTTGCGGGCGCAGCCGGCGATCAGCGCGCCGATGTCGGGGTCGAGCCCGGCAAAGAACGGCTGGGCCAGAATGATCTGCTCAAGCGTCTCCATGGGCTTGCCCTTCCTCCCTGCTGGCCATGAACGCGGCGGCTTCGGCGGTGATGTCGATGCCGGCGGGGCACCAGGCGATGCAGCGGCCGCAGCCGACGCAGCCCGAACTGCCGAACTGGTCCCACCAGTGCGCCAGCTTGTGGGTCATCCACTGGCGATAGCGTGACCGCGTCTGGGTGCGCACGGCGCCGCCATGCACGTAGGAGAAATCGCCGTTGAAGCAGGAATCCCAGCGGCGCACCCGCTCGGCCCCCTGGCCGTCGAGATCGCTGCGGTCCTCGATGGTGGTGCAGAAGCAGGTCGGGCAGACCATCGTGCAGTTGGCGCAGGCCAGGCAGCGCTCGCCCACATCGTCCCAGCGCGGATGCTCGGGGTGCTGTTGCAGTGTTTCCTTCAGGCCCTCGGTGGGCATGTGGCGCTGCATGTTCGCCGCGGCTCGCCCGGCCACCGCCTCCGCCGCCTGCCAGTCGGCCGCTGTCGCCGGACGGGTGGGCAGGTAGGCCAGCAGGGCGGCGCCCGAATCGCTGCCGGGCTCGGCGAGGAATTCGTGCCGCCCGTCCAGCAGTTCGGTCAGCGCGATGTCGTAATCGCGGCGGGCGCGCGGGCCGGTGTCGAGCGAGGCGCAGAAGCAGGTGGCGGCCGGGTCGCCGCAATTCACCGCAACCAGGAAAACATTCGCCCGCCGGCCGGCATATTCGGTGTTCACATAGCGTCCGCCTTGCAGCACGCGGTCCTGGACGGCGATGGCCGCCAGTTCGCAGGCCCGCACGCCGAGGAAGGCGGTGCGCGGCGGCTTTTCGGGGGGCGGTTCGAAGGCCAGTTCCTCGCCGATCCGGCGGACGCGGAACAGCGTCTCGACCGGCCGGTGGAGCTGGCGCTTCCAGGAACCCGGCCCGACCGCGTAGCCGAACAGGGCGCCATCGTCGCGGTCGGTCAGCCGGTAGGTGCCGGCTTCCTGCCGGTCGGCGCGGCCGGCCGGCAGGTCGCCGATGCCGGTGATGGGCCCGGTGACGATGGCGCCGTCACGCTCGACGGGGCCGAGCACCGCATAGCCACGATCCGCCAGGGCGTCGATCAGACCTTCCAGCCCATCCAGGCCCAGCACCGCGCCGGCTTTCGGCAGTCCGGATACGGACATCGTTGTTCCCTTTGCCGCCTTCCCGTTGCCGCCGGTCCCGTGACGGTTAACGAATTAATCATCCGGCGGTGCGGCCTGCGCGGCTTTGACCTGCATCAATCCGTCATCAATCAGCGCCTAATCCGGCCCCCGGTTGCAGCCACCCCCCGCGCATGGGAGCATCGGCTTCCGCTGCGAGGAGGATGCGCGCGTGCAAGCCGCAGAAAGTGCGCCGGAGCGCTGGTTCGAGGATTTCCTTCCCGGCGATGTGGCCGAGTTCGGCGACTACCCGATGACGGAGGCGGAGATCATCGCCTTCGCCGAACGCTACGACCCGCAGGCCTTCCACACCGACCCGGTGGCGGCGCAAGGGAGCGTGTATGGCGGTCTGATCGCCAGCGGCTGGCACACGGCGGCGGCGATGATGCGCCTGCTGGTGGACCACGCCATCCCGCCCAATGCCAGCCTGGGCTCGCCCGGGGTGGACGAGCTGCGCTGGCTGAAGCCGGTGCGGCCGCATGACCGGCTGAGGGTGCGGGTGACGGTGCAGGAGGCGGTGGCGTCGCGCAGCAAGCCGGACCGCGGCGTGGTGCGGTCGTTCACCGAGGTGCTGAACCAGAAGGGCGAGGTGGTGATGACCCTGCGGAGCATGGTGATGTACCGGCGGCGCCCGGCGGCCGCGGCGGGGTGATTGCGTTGATGGGTAAGTAAGGAAGGCCAGGGCGCTGCCCTGGACCCGCAAGGGGGCAGTGGCCCCCTGGACCCCATTCCTTAAGACAGGGGTCCAGGGGCATCGCCCCTGGCGGGGTCCGGGGCAGCGCCCCGGAAGCGTGTGCCAACGGAAGGAACGACGATCGTGACCCAGTCCTCCCTCATTCTGACGCTGATCGGACCGGACCGTCCCGGCCTGGTGCGCATTCTGGCCGAGCTGGTGGCCGAGCGTGGCGGCAGCTGGCTGGAAAGCCGGATGGCACGGCTGGCCGGCCAGTTCGCCGGCATTGCGCTGGTCAGCGTGCCGCAGGCCGAGATCGACGCGCTGACCGAAGAGCTGGAACGGCTGCAAGGGCAGGGGCTGCGCGTGACCGTGCGGACCGGGGCGGCCGATCCGCCCCTGCCGGCGGGCGCCACGTTGCAGCTGGAGGTGGTCGGCCACGACCGCCCCGGCATCGTGCGCGACTTCACCCAGGCATTATGGGCCTGCAAGGTGAATATTGAGGAACTGACTACAGATGTGCTCAGCGGCTCGTTTTCCGGCGAGACCTTGTTCCGCGCCGAGGCCCGGCTGCGCGTTCCTTCGGCCGACGCGGCCGGGCAGATCCGCAGCGCGCTGGAGCATCTGGGCAACGAGTTGATGGTGGATATCAAGCCGGTCGCCTGAATATTCAGCCGCCGCGACGCCTGTTGAAAACGGCCGAGAAACGGTCGCCTGCCGCGCCGGAGCTGCGGCTGAGCGGACGAGTGTAACCCAACTGAAACATAGCAGCCCGGCGGTTTTCGCATGGTCAGTGATCCGGCCCGCTTCCCGTCCGCACTCGGCCGTGAACGGCTTGTTCATCGGGCCGCGGGCAAAGTCGCGACAAAGTGCAACACTCTGCGGGATTCGGCGATCTTCGGCATTGACAAGCCAGGATCCTGTCGCAGGTGGGGTGACTGTACATTGACGGTTGACTGACGGTTCGGGACTGACCCGGATCAACGGGTCGCCGCGCCGGTGCGTTGCTTGACTATGCGATGACTTCCGTGGGTAAATGCAGAATTGGCTGGCCGGTGACGAATCGTGCGGCCCGAACCCCCCCGGGCCTGGCGGGTCCGACACGCGGGGACGGGTTTGAATTCATGCCGGGAGACCAACTGCCCAACTTCCGACCGCAGCGGGACGCCCGGAAATCCCCGGGCGACACCACCGTGATGTCCCGGCTGAATGCGGCCGAACCCGACATCACCCTCATTCTCGACCTCGACGGCGTCATCCGCGACGCCTCGTTGTCCAGCGCCGTCTCCGGCGCCATGCCGGGGGAGGAAACGCGCGGCTGGGTCGGCCGGCCCTGGGCCGACACGGTGGGCGAGGTCGGCGGTGACGCGGTGCGCGGCATGGTGGCGGACGCCCGGTCGATCGGCGTCTCCGCGTTCCGCCAGGTGACCCAGCGGTTCCCGAGCGGGCTCGAACTGCCGATCGAATACACCACCGTCCGCCTCGGCGGCAAAGCCGGCCTGATCGCCATCGGCAAGAACCTGCAGGCGGTCGCCGAGTTGCAATCCCGCCTGATCGCCGCCCAGCACGCCCGCGAGCAGGATTACTGGAAGCTGCGCGAAATCGAAACCCGTTCGCGCCTGCTGTTCGACGCCTCCAACGAGGCCGTGCTGCTGGTCAAGGCCGAGAACCTGCGCATCGTCGAGGCCAATCCCGCCGCCATCCGCGCCCTCGGCCTGGCGCCCGGCTGGGAGTTCCTGCGCGAGATCGCCCCGAAGGAACAGGAGCCGTTCCAGGCCATGCTGTTCCGGGTGCGCCAGCAGGGCCGCGCGCCCGGCATGATGGTGCATATCGGCCCCGGCCGGTCCCCCTGGGTGGTACGCGCGTCGCTGATGGCGGCCGGCCCCGGCCCGGTCTTCCTGCTGCAGCTCGGTCCCGCCGGCGGCAGCCGGCCCGGCGAGTCGCCCCCCGCCGAAGTGCCGGTCGAGGATATCATGGACCGCATGCCGGAAGGCTTCGTGGTGGTGGACCATCAGGGGGTCATCCGCGAGGCCAACCGCGCTTTCCTCGACCTCATCCAGTTCGGCTCCGCGGGGTCGGTGATCGGCGAGCGGCTGGGGCGCTGGCTGTCGCGGCCGGGCGCCAACCTGGCCGTGCTGCTCGCCCATGTGCATCGGCACGGCGCCGTGCGGATGTTCGCCACCACCCTGCAGGGCGACCTTGGCATCGACACCCACGTCGAAATCGCCGCGGTCGGGAGCACCCAGACCAAACCGCCCTATTTCGGCCTGCTGATCCGCGACGCCACCCGCAGCACGACCGCGCGGGAGGGCGAGGCTCATCTGCGCACGGCGCTGACGGCGATGACCGAGCAGATCGGCAAATCACCTTTGCTCGACCTGGTCCGGAACACATCCGCGGCGGTGGAGCGCCATTGTATCGAAATCGCGCTGCAGCGGTCCGAGGGCAACCGCACCGCCGCCGCCGAACTTCTGGGGCTGAGCCGTCAAAGCCTCTATGCAAAGCTGAACCGCTATGGCTTCGATGTCGCGTCGGTTCCGCCCCCCGACGACAGCGAATGACCCAGCGAGACTGCCGACGTGCCGCCAGAACATCCCGTCATGCCGGCCTTCGGGCAGGCAGACCTGTCGAATTGTGAACGTGAACAGATCCACCTCGCGGGCTCGATTCAGCCGCACGGGGCGCTGCTGCTGGTGCGCGAGACCGACTTCGCCGTGCTGTTGGAAAGCGCCAATGCCGCCGGCTTCCTGAACATCCCGGGACCGCTGACCGGCCGCCGGCTGGACCAGCTTGGCGGCGACCTGCTGGCCCGCCTGCTGCCGTGGCTGGACGCTCCGCTGCACCAGGTTCCCGCCACCTTCCGCTGCCGCCTCGGCGAGCCCGCTGCCGACTACGACGCAGTGATGCACCGGCCGCCGGGCGGCGGGCTGGTGATCGAACTGGAACGCAGCGGCCCGCCGGTGGACCTCTCCGCCGCCATCGAGGCGGCGCTGAAGGACATTCTCGGCGCCTATTCGCTGCGCGCGCTCGGCGATGAAACCGCCCGGATATTCCGCGATCTGGCCGGTTATGACCGGGTGATGGTCTACCGCTTCGACGATGACGGCCATGGGGAGGTGTTCGCCGAGCGGCGCCGCGCCGGCCTGGAAGCCTATCTCGGCAACCGCTACCCCGCTTCCGACATCCCGCAGATTGCCCGCCGCCTGTACGAGCGCAACCGCGTGCGGGTGCTGGTGGATGCTGGCTACCAGCCGGTGCCGCTGATCCCGGCGCGCTCGCCGGTCAATGGCGGCGAGCTCGACATGTCGCTGTGCTTCCTGCGCAGCATGTCGCCGATTCACGTCCAGTACATGCAGAACATGGGCGTGTCCGCCACTCTGGTCGCCTCGCTGGTGGTCGGCGGCCGGCTTTGGGGCCTGGTGGCCTGCCACCATTACAAGCCGTTATTGCCGCATATCGAGGTGCGCACCGCCTGCGAGCTGCTGGCCGAGGCGATCGCCACCCGCATCGCCGCGCTGGAAAGCTTCGTGCAGGCGCAGGCCGAGCTGTCGGTGCGCCGGCTGGAACAGCGGCTGATCGAGGCCATCTCGCGCGACGGCGAGTGGTGCAACGCCCTGTTCGACAGCGCGCAGACCCTGCTTCAGCCGGTCGGTGCCAGCGGCGCGGCGCTGCTGTTCGAAGGCCAGCTGCTGACCGCGGGCGAGGTGCCCGGCCCCCGGCAGTTGCGCGACCTCGGCGCCTGGCTGGATGCCCGTCCGCGCGTACCGGTGTTCGCCACCGCCTCGCTCGGTCTCGATGAGCCGGCCTTCGGGCCGCTCGCCGCGACCGCCAGCGGCCTGCTGGTAACCGCCGTCTCCAACGCCCCGGGCGATTATCTGATGTGGTTCCGCCCGGAGCAGGTGCGCACCGTCACCTGGGGCGGCGACCCCTTCAAACCGGTGCTGGTCGGCGACGATCCTGCCATGCTGTCGCCGCGGCGCTCCTTCGCGCAGTGGCACCAGCGGGTCGAGGGCACCAGCGAGCCCTGGACGCAGGCCGATCTGGCCGCCGGCCGGCTGATCGGCGACACCGTTTCCGACGTGGTGCTGCAATTCCGCGCCGTGCGCCTGCTGATCGCCCAGAGCCAGCTCGACGATGTGCGCCGGCAGGTCCGCCTTGCCGACCACCCGGTTCTGATTGCCGATGCCGAGGGGCAGATCCTGCTCGGCAACGAGGCGTTCCACCGCCTGCTGCCGGCCGCCCGCCACGCCATGCGCAGCCTGCACGACCTGCCGGCCTGTTTCGCCGAGCCGGCCGAGATCCGGCAGCGGCTGGCGGACGTGATCGCCTATCGCCACACCTGGCGCGGCGAGGTCCGGCCGCAGACCGCGACCGGGCCGCGGTCGCTGCTGGTGCGTGCCGACCCGGTATTTTCCGCCCCTGGCCACGTGCTCGGCTTCGTGTTCCTGTTCACCGACCTCAGCGACCGCAAGGCAGCCGAAGCGGCGCGGCGCCGCTTCCAGGAAAGCGTCATGGAGGGCAGCCGGGCCCCGATGCGCCACGAAGATCCTGAAATGATTCTGCTGTACCGCAGCATGATGTCCGCGGTGGTGGAGAACGCCCAGCTGGCCGCACTGGAAATCACCGACGGGCTCGACATGGTGCGGATGGCGGAGCTGCTGGAAAGCGTGCGCAACTCGGTCACCCGCGCCGCGGAAATGCTGGAACATCTGATCCACCAGAGCCGCCGCGCCACCGGGCAGCCCGGCGGCGGGGACCGGTGATGGCCGGCACCCCGGACACAGGCGTGGAGTCGGGCGCCCGGATGGCGTTGCGCCGGCATACGGCGGCGGCGCATGAGCGGCTGCACCGCCTGCCTGCCTTCGCCGCCCTGCAGGCCGGCACGATCGGACACGATGCCTACGCGGCGCTGCTGCGCCGGCTGTTTTCCTTCCACCGCGCCGTCGAGGACGGGCTGCAAGCCGCGCCGCCGCTGCACTCCTTCGGCATCGACCTGGCCGCACGCCGGCGGTCCCCGCTGCTGCTGCGCGACCTTGCCTTCCTCGCCGCCCCGGTCGCGCCGCTGCCGTCGCCACCCGCGTTGCCGCCGCTGCGCACTGCCGCGCAGGCGCTCGGCTGTCTCTATGTCACCGAGGGATCGACGCTGGGCGGGCGCGAACTGGCCCGGCGGCTGGACCATCTGCTGCCGCCCGGCGGTGCCGAGGGCCGCCGCTTCCTGCTCGGCCACGGGCCGAACCATGGCATTCTGTGGCGGGAACTTTGCGCCGCCCTGGAAGCTTGCGGCGACACCCAGGCCGGGCGGGACGAGATGATCGGCACCGCGCTTGCGGTATTTGGGGTGTTCGGCGACTGGTTCGGGGTGGCGGGGGCTGAAAAGTAAGGCCAGGGCCGCTGCCCTGGACTCGTCCTGCGCGCGGAGCGCGCCCTTGGCGAGCCGGGTCGGTAGAGTCGTTGACCCCATCGCTTAAGTAACGGGTTCCAAGGGCCAGCCCTTGGTGGGGGCCCAGCGGGCAAAGCCCCCTGGCGGGGTTTGGGGCTGCGCCCCAACCTGGCGCATCACTTGATCTGAACCCCCGCCCGTGCAACGCCGCCATCGGCATCCAGCACGGTCAGGCGATAAAACCCCGGGCCCGGCGGTTCCCACGCCACCTCGCGGCGGGCCGGATCGGCCGGCAAGGGGGCGCCGTCCACCAGGAAGGTCAGGGGGCGCCGGCCCCCCATGGCGCGCAGCGTCACCGGGCCATCGTTGCTCAGCACCGCCTGCGGCGGCGGGAACAGCAGGTGCAGGGCGTCGGCCTGCGGCGCGGCCTGGCGTTCGGGCCGCGGCGCCGGCGGCGCGTCGCGCGGGGCCGGCGGCAGCAGGTCGAATACACGGCTCAGCAACGGCAGGGCCAGGCTGCGTCCCGTGGCGCCGGGCAGCGGCGTGCCGTCCGGCCGGCCTACCCACACGCCGACCACGTGACGCCGGTCGAAGCCGATCGCCCAGGCGTCGCGGCCACCCCAGCTTGTGCCGGTTTTCCAGGCGATGCCCGCCGGGCCGCCATCGGGCAGGCGCTGCGTCAGCAGGCCGGCGACCATCGCGGCGGACCGGGGCTGCAGGAACGGGCGCGGCGCCGCCGCGCCGCCCGTCCGCAGGCGCAGCGGCACGGCGGCGCCGTCGATGGCCAGGGCGGCGTACAGCAAGGCGGCTTCCCGCAGGGTGATGCCGGCCCCGCCGAGGGCCAGCGGCAGCGCGGCACCGGCGCCGTCGGGCAGGCGCAGCGGCACGCCGGCCGCCTTCAGCGTGGCGGCGAATCGCAGCGGGCCGACGCGGTCCAGCAGCGCCACCGCCGGCACGTTCAGCGACCGCCGCAGCGCCTCCGCCGCGGTGACGCTGCCGGCGAAACCGCGGTCGAAATTCTCCGGCGCATAGCCGCCGAACCGGCGCGGCAGGTCGGCCAGCACCGTGTCCGGCCCGGCGATGCCGTCCTGGAAGGCGAGCGCGTAAATGAACGGCTTCAGCGCCGAGCCCGGCGACCGCACGGCGCGCGTCAGGTCGAGCGCTCCGCCCCGGCCTTCGCCGGCGCCCGGTCCGCCGGAGGTCAATGCAAGGATTTCCCGCGTCCCGGCATCCGCCACCAGCAGGGCCAGCGAGGCGCGGCCGGGCAGCGATTCCAGGCGCTGCCCGGCCAGTGATTCCAGGGCGATCTGCAAGGGCAGGTCGAGCGTGGTGGCGACCGGCGCCGGGCTGCCGAACCCGGCGATGGCCTGGAGGGCATGCCGGGGCAGGGGGATCCGGGCGGTGGGAATGTCCGCCCCGGCGAATTCCCCAGTGCCGGTCACGGTCAGGATGCGGTCGCGCAGGGCGCGGGCCCGGGCGGGGTGCCGGTCCGGGCGCAGCGCCTCCGGGCGACGCGGGATCGCCACCAGCAGGGCGGTCTGCGCCGGTTCCAGCCGGCGCGGCGAGATGCCGAACCAGGCGAGCGCGCCGGCCCGCACACCTTCAAGATTGCCGCCCATCGGCGCGAGCGTCAGCCACATGCCCAGGATTTCGCGCTTGGAATAATGCGCTTCGAGTTGCAGGGCGCGGACGATTTCGCACAGCTTGCCGCGGATCGTGCGCGGCCGGGGCTCCAGCAGGCGGGCGGCCTGCATGGTCAGGGTGGACCCGCCCGAGACGATGCGTCCGGCCCGCCAGTCCTGCAGCGCGGCCCGCGCCAGCGCGAGCGGGTTCACGCCGGGGTGGTGCCAGAAATGCCCGTCCTCGATGGTGACCAGAGTGTCGATCAGCCCCGGCGCCACGTCGTCCGCCGCGGTGCGGAAGCGCCAGACGCCGCCGGGCGCGGGCAGCAACGCCACGGTGCGGAAGTTGCGGTCGACGATGTCGGTGCCGACACGGGACAGACGGGACAGGTCGGGCGGGAAGAGATGATCCAGAACGAGCAGGGCGGCTATCGCCAGGAGGAGGGGTCGCATTTCAGCAGAAAGTAAGACAAGGCCAGGGGGTCACGGGACTGTGCCGCTCGGCATCATTCCGCCACCAGCACCTTGATTCGGTTCGACGCTTGCCGCGCATAGATCGTCGGGCGGTACATGTCGGACAGTTCCGCCCCCGGGAGATCGAAACTGCCCGGCGTCACCGCCCGCAGACGCACGGCGGTGCGGAAGGCCGGCCTGGTCCCGGTCAGGGCAATCACGGCAGCAAAGCGGTCATCGGCGGCGATCTGCGTTTCGGTCTCGGACAACTCGCCCAGCCCGGCCATGCCCGGCACGGCCCCGGCGGCGAAACGGCCGGCCAGCTCCCAGCCTGCCGGCAGGCCCTGCATCAGCAGGGCGCGGTGGTCCTGACCGTCCTCGGCCTTGCCTTCCAGCAGCAGGACAAACACGGCGTTCTGCTTCACCGTGTCGAGGTCGAGCGTCGAGCCGTCGAGGTTGAAAAAACGGCGCTGCACCCGCATCAGGTTACGTGTGGCCGGCGGCGCCTCCACCGGGATGCCGGTGACCGACACGCTCTGCCAGACCGCCTGGTCGCCCAGGTTGCGGGCGGTGGCCGGACCGTCGAGCGCCACCGTCACCGGCGCGGCCGGCGGCAGGGTGCGCCCGTCCAGGGCGATGCGCGCGGGCCTGCCGTCGCGGCCCAGCGCCCCGGCGGCGGCGGCGGTCCAGGCCTGTTCCTGCGTGCTCAGCGCATCGGGTTGCAGCTCGGCGCCGGGCAGCCCGGCCACCAGCGAGCGCAGACGCTCGGGCAGCAGCCCGCTTTCCTTCAGCAGCACGGCCATGGCGGCCTGGTCGCGCAGCGCCGTGCCGTAATCGGCCGCCCACCAGCGCCGGCCCGGCGCGTCGAGCGCGGCGGCGAAGGCCGCCTCGGCGCGCGGCGTGTCGTGCGCCAGCGCCAGCGCGGCGCCAAGCTGCGCCTTCGCCAATGGCGAGGGCAGCTTGTCCGTCGCCTCCGCCAGAATCCGTGCCGCCCCCGGCCGTCCCTGGCCGGCGAACCCCAGCACGTACAGGCGGTACACCTGCGCGGACAATCCGGCCGGCGTGTCGTCTTCCTCCCCGGCTGCGTCGCCGAGCGCCTTCAGCCCGTCGGCGACCGCCGCCTCCGGCACCGCGGCGCCGGCCGCCCGCGCGCGCAGCAGGAATTCCATGGCGTAGGCACTCAGCCACGGCTCGGCCTCGCCGCCGGCGGTCCACAGGGCGAAAAACCCGTCATAGCGTTGGCGATCCAGCACCGAGGCGACCGCCGCCTGCAGCCGCCCGGCCCGGTCGGGGCCGGCCAGCGGGCCGTCGGGCAGCAAGGCGAGCGGGAAGCCGCGGCTGGTCGCCTGTTCTAGGCACGACAGCGGATAGTCGGCCAGCGCCTGCACGAGCGGGGCGGCGTCATAGCGCACCGGGGCGCCGAAGCTGGCGGCGGCCCGCGCCGTGCCGGGCAGGAACCGCTCGAATCCCGGGGCCAGAGTTGCCGCGGCGCCCGGCGCCAGCTCGCCGCCCGACAGCAGGAAGGCCGGCCCGCGCGCCGGGCGCACGGTCAGCGCGTAGTCGTGCGCCACCGAGAATCCGCCCGGCCCGCTTGCCTCCAGCCGGATCACGCCCCGTCCGGCGCCGGTCGCGCGCAGCACGGTGGCGGGAACCGATTGCGCGCCGGTCGGCAGATCGACCGCCAGCCGGCCATCCCCGGCCAGCTGCAACGGACCCTGCACGCTGAGACGGGCCGAAGCCGTGCCGGGCGGAAGATCGAGATTGTGCAGCAGCACGGCCAGCCGCGCCTCGTCGCCGGGGGCAAGGAAGCGCGGCAGCAATGCCTCGGCGACCAGCGGGTCGCGCACGATCGCATCTTCGCTCGCGGCACCGATCCGGCTGCCCTGCCAGGACACCGCCATCAGCCGGATCTGGCCGTTGAAATCGGGCATGTCGAGCGCCACGCTGGCCACCCCGTCCGCCCCGGCCTGCACCGGCGGGGCGAACAGCGTGACGGTGCGCAGCGGAATATCGGGCAGCGCGAAACCGGCCTCGTCGCCGCCCTGCCGCAGCAGCGTGGCCGGGTCGTCGGGCGGGGCGATCAGCCGCCCCCAGTCGTCGCGGATGTCGATACCGAGCCCGCGGCGGCCGAGAAAATGCGGCACCGGGTCGGGCGAGACGAAGCGGGTCAGGCGCAGGATGCCCTCGTCCACCGCCGCCAGCGTCACCCAGGCCCCGGGCGCGGTATGCACCGGCACGAGGGCGCGGGCGCGCGGCGGCAGCCGGTCCGGCGCGGCCACCGATACGGCCAGCGTGCGGGCCGCCGGATCGACCCCCACCCAGGTCAGGCCGATCGCGCGGCCGGGCCGCGTGCCGTCGCCGCCCGGCCGGAACACATGCACGGCGACATAGGCCCCGGGCCCCCAGCCGGCCTCGACCGGCACCTCGGTGTCGGTGCCGCCCGCCGGCACCGACAGGCTGCGCAGGCCGATCACCCGGTCGGTCAGCACCAGCAGCGTGGCCTGGCCGGCGAAAGGCGGGGCGATGTGGATTTTCACCGACTGCCCGGCCGGCACGCTTCTCCGGTCGGCGGAAACATCCACCCGGTCCGGCACGTCGGGGCTGCCGGACGACGCCCAGCCCGCCCGGAAACGGTAGGAGGTGGCGGCCATGCCGCCCTCCTGCGCCACCTCGATGCGGTAGCGGCCGAAATCCAGCTGGCGGGTGACGTGCAGCGGCGCGGCGGCCGGGATGTCGATCTGCCGGGTTTCCAGCGGCTCGTCGCGCCAGACCGTCTCGTAGCGGGCCAGGCTGCCATGCATCACCAGCCGCCAGTCGGGCCGTTCGCGCACCAGGCGCAGCCGGGCCTTCAGCGCGGCCGGCTGACCGTCCGGGCGCGCCGCAGCGATGGCGAAGCCGGCCTCGGCGCCGGCGTCGATGGCGTCGTCGGGGAAGGCCGGCCGGATGCCGATCAGCGGGAAGGCCGGCCGCACCGGGATCTCCACCGCCGCCCGGCTGCCGTGGCCGGACGGGTCGTTGACGGTGATCTCGATGGCCGCCTTCAGCGGCTGTGTGGTATCCGGCGCGCGCGGCAGCGTCAGGGTCAGCTTCGTCTGGCCCTGCGCGTCGGTGTCGGGCAGATCGAGGTCGCGCGATCCAGGCGCATAGGCCTCGCCGGCCAGTCCGATCCGGTAGCCGGCGAGCACCGGGAAGGGGGCCGGGTCCACCACCAGGCGCAGCGACGCCTTGCCCGACAGATGCGCGGCCGGGGCGCCGTACAGAAATCGCGCCGTTACCGGCAGCACGGCCGGCTCGCCGGGGATCAGGGCCGCCGGCGCGGCGCCCGGCTCGACCGCCATGCGGTCGGGCAGGAAGGCGTCGACGCGGAACTCGGCATGGCCGGCCGGCGGCGCCGCCGGGTCGGCATGCAGCTCCACCGTCCAGGTGCCGGCGGGCGCCCCTGCCGAGAGCGTGACGGGCAGATGCAGCGATGCGCCGGCACCGCGCGGCGGGGTGGCCTGCAGGAACACCTGGCCGTTCGGCTTTTTCACCGTGACGCGGGCGGGGATGTCGGCCGGGACGCCGGCGGCGTCGCGCAGCAGCGCCATGACCTGCACGGTTTCGCCCGGCCGGTAGATGCCGCGGTCCAGCCACACGAAGAAATCCAGCGGCCCGGGCTGCGGCATGCCTTCCACGCCGCGGTCGGCCAGGTCGAAGGCGGCGGTGGTCAGGTCCAGGGCGGCGAAGTCGTCGCCGGCGAAGGCATGCAGCACCGCCGGCGCCAGCGGCCCTTCGCCGCGCAGCAGCGGGGCGGCGAAGCGGGCGACGCCGGTTGCGTCGGTGATGGCTTCGGCGAGGATGTCGTTGTTGCGCGCCAGCAGCGCCAGCCGGGCTCCCGGCCGCGGCCGGGCGTCCGAATAGCCGCGCAGCTGCACGGTCAGGCCGTCCGCGCCACGCCACACCGTGGGGGCGAGGTCGGTGCGCAGCACCATCTGCACCGCGCCGATGCCGCTATCCCGGGTGCCGTCGCCGGGGGTCGCCACCAGCGCATACAGGCCCGGCCCGGCGTCGCGCAGCGCATCGGGCAGCGGCAGGGCGGTGCGGGCGGTGCGGTTCGCCTGCCATGCCGGAATGTCGGCGCGGCCTTCCCACACCACCCGGCCGGTATTCTCGGCGATCCAGTTGGCCGTCCAGGTTTCCACCGGCTCGCCCAGCCGGGTTTCCCGCAGCAGCACGGGGATGTTGCGCTCGGTCAGCCGCAGCAGCCGCAGCGACACCGCCGACAGGTTCACGGTGCTGATGCCGACCGACGCCACCTGGCCGCGCGGCAGCACGAACAGCCGGGTATCGAAGCCGATGCGTGGCTGCCGGTTCGGCATGGCCACCGCCAGCACGGTGTCGCGGGTCAGAGTCAGCCCCTGTTCCCCCGGCATGCCGGCGCGCAGGGTGATGCGCGTGGTGGCGCCGGAAGGCAGGCCGGAGACGCAGATTTGGTCGCCTTCCCGCGTCACCGCGGCGTCCGGCACGGGCGGGTCGAGCCGCACCCAGTCGGCCGGGTTGACATCGCCGCGCCGCGCCGGCGCCACGGTGAAGTCGAGGCAGACGCGGGGCGGGTCGGCCTCGCCTTCAGGCTGCACGCGCCTGACCAGCAGGCCGGTGGCGCGCCGGGCGTCGGCGAGCAGGCGTTGATAGGCGGGCTCGCCGGGCGCGCGCTCCACCACCGCTTCCAGCGCCTGCACGGCCTGGGCGTTGCGTTCCAGGGCGCGCAGCGCATCCGCCATGACCAGCAGCGACGGGATTTCGGCGGTGCCGGCATCGGCGCTGGCGAAAGCCTGCCAGGAGGCGAGCAGCGCCCTGGCCGGATCGGGCGGGGTTTTCTGCAGGTCGGCGCTGGCGAGGCCGAGGAAGTGCTGCCCGGTCGGCTCGCCCAGCGCGATGCGTTGTTCCAGCGCCGCCGCGACGGCGGGATAGTCCTTTTTCTGCAATGCGGTGGCCGCGAGTTGTTCGGCCGCGCGGCGGGCCTGCGGGGTGCCGCCGGCGGGGAAGCGCTTTTGCAGCGTGGCCGTCCAGGCGCCGCTGTCCTGTTGCAGCCCGGGCAGTTGGAAGTCGTCGGCGCGGCAGGGGGCGGCGATGGTCAGGCCGAGCAGCAGGAGCGCGAGCAGGTAGCGTGGCATGGACGGTTCCCCCGAACGGCGAGGGAAGAGTAGCAGGAGGGCGGGTTTGCAACTGGTGAAAGAGCCGTCACCTCAGCAGAAAGTAAGCAAGGCCAGGGCGCTGCCCTGGACCCGGCAAGGGACAGCGGTCCCCTGCACCCCGTTCCTCAAGAAATGGGTTCCAAGGGCCTT
>Ga0326727_10012800_pt1 | contig 18952 bp, 17 predicted proteins | sample MB2enrmetagenome_FD_207643 | JGI IMG/M metagenome (GOLD analysis project Ga0326727, IMG submission 207643) | Lab enriched peat soil microbial communities from McLean, Ithaca, NY, United States - MB29MY | ecosystem: Environmental > Terrestrial > Soil > Wetlands > Peat | place: USA: New York...
CTTGACAACAGGACTCCCGATGAGGTTTACTGGAATACCATACCGAAGTTTAAGGAAGCAGTATGAACCAGGGCAGCTATCCACTTATAACCTACTACAGGTTGTCTAAAGAACCTAGACCACCTCTGTTTAGGGAAATAATCAATCGCGCTTCTTAAGGGGCGATTAATTTATTTTCTAACAAGTATTCAATTCCTCTTAGGTCTATTGACCAAAGATCACCTTCGGTTGCGAGATGTCCGGAAGCCACCATATTCTTTTTTTTCATCTCCAATAAATTGCTTACGACACTTGTTTCTTTAATTTCTAAAGCTGATGAGATTTCTTCCACAGTGAATGATACTACTTTCGCAAGGTATAAGAGTATCTTTATTTCGGTTTCGTTAAGGGTTTTGTTTGCAGATTCTTCATAAGTCTTGAGTTTATTTTTTAATTCTATTATTTCATTTTGAAGATTAAGCTTACCCTCCTTAATAATCTCATTCTCTTTCCTAAGGATGCTATTATCTAACTCCAGCAGCAGGATTCTTCTATTGAGTGCTACAGGATCGTCGTCCATAATTGATGCATACTCCACTATAATTAAAGCAATTTTAGTTATATTGTTAGACAAAGTATATCATAATTCATGAATACCGACAACCGTATTGTAGTCCCAAATAATATCAGACGCTTTAAAGAAATTGATTGACCCTCAAGGACCTGCTGTATCTGCTATTCATAATCAACAGATAAATGACTTAGGTGCTGATACTGCTGAAAGTGCTTTTTGAGAGCGTTTTATTGACAGTTATCGTGTAAAAATTCTGATTCTCTTGTAATCGCTTTAACTGTTGATTTTGACCACTGCTGATTCAGGAACCAAAAACAACACCTGCAGGAAAGTTGTTGTTTGGGATGGCAAATGGACTGTTTCTCTGGATGGAACTTCTGGTGCAAGAAAAAATCCTTACCCTTTACTGTCCTAATTTTGCTTGACATTATATCGAGCGCTCGATATGTACAGACCGACGTCAATTTCCCCATCCACGTTTTTTGAATCATTTACCAAGAAATCATATTGGAGCTTCTGTGCGCGATCCTTACGAACAGAAAAAAAGCTTCTGGAAGCAGCCACGAATCTGTTTGCATCCCGAGGATTTGAAGGCACGTCCATCAGGGATATTGCGCGTGATATGGGAATGAGCATTTCCAATATCTATTATTATTTCGGAAGCAAAGAAAGTCTGCTTTCCGCCATTCTCAACAATAACCACGAACGTCTCATGGTTGCATTGAGTAATGTCCTGCAACAGGAAAAAGAGCCGGCGACCCGCTTCAAGAGGCTGCTGCGCTTACACTTGCAATTGGCCGGTGAGCACCCGAGGGAAACAAAGATCTTTTCCGTCAATGAAGACCACTTGACACCGGAGGGCAGAAAGTTGAACTGGCAAATTCAGCGCGAGATGCTGGGAATCTATTTCAAAGAGCTGAAGACATTGAGAAAAATGGGTATGGTCCAATGTAAAAGCCCCACGGTAACTGCGTTAAACGTTCTATCCGTGATCAACTGGTTTCCACGATGGTACCGGTCGGATGGCAAGATGTCCTTGAAGGAAGTTATCGATGAAATCGTGGACTTCGTAATGCATGGTATCCTTGGAGATGAAGTCCGCAAACACAAGGGGCACTGAAAATACATTGCCGGGGGGAAGGGCATGGGATACACAATCGATATCGACACGGGCGGAACCTTTACAGATGGCGTCTTTATGGATGGTGGGCGCTCAGAAACGGTCAAGGTTCTTACAACACAGCACGATCTGACGGCCTGCTTTTTCGAATGCATCCGGGCCGGGGCATCCAGATTTGGCGTGGCAGTGGATGATCTCCTGTACAAAACGGATGTGATTCGCTTTTCCAATACTATCGGCACCAACACCATCATCCAGCGCGACGGCAGCAAGATCGGACTGCTTGTCACCGCCGGCCGTGAGCATCTCGCACCGGCAACCAACCGAGGCAGCATGCCCGCTCTTCTCCAGAAGGACATGATTGCAGGCATTGAGGAAGATGTTTCACCATCAGGCGATGTCATCAAGGTCCCGGATGAACAGGCGGTCCTGGCCAGTGCGCAAATGTTGATTGATCGCGGGGTGCATTGCCTTGTTGTCGTGTTTGCCAATTCGGAATTTAATCCCGCCAATGAACGTTTCGTTCGCCACGTCATCAAGCGTGAATATCCGAATGATTATCTTGGTTCCCTCCCCGTTTTCCTCTCCTCGGATATAACCAGCCGCACCGGGGAGAAAGAGCGCATCAATGCGGCAGTTCTGAATGCCTATATTCACGCCAAACTCGTTCGCCTGCTGTACAAGGCGGGCGATGATCTGCGCCAGCGCCTCTACCGCAGGAACCTGTTTATCGTCCACAACAATGGCACCGTGGCCAGGGTATCCAAAACGCGGGCCATCCAGACCCTGAACTCTGGCCCTACCGCCGGATTACTTGGGTCGCAACTGATCGGCAATCTTTACAAGGCGGACAATCTCATCTCGATGGATATGGGCGGAACATCGCTCGATGTCGGCTATGTTCGGCAGGGGCAGGCAAGCTTCACCCTGAATCCCGATATTGAGGGATTCCCGATCAATATTCCGATGTTCTCCATCCGGGCAATCGGCGCTGGCGGCGGTTCCATCGCTTCGTTTCAAAAAGGGAAGCTGCAGGTGGGGCCCCAGTCGGCAGGCGCCCTCCCCGGCCCGGTCTGTTTCAGTCTGGGAGGCATGAATCCGACCGTCACGGATGCTGACCTCCTGCTGGGGATCTTTGATCCGGACTATTTTCTGGGTGGTGCCATGAAACTCAACCAGGAGCAAGCGAAGGCCGTGGTGCAAGACAAGATCGCCAGTCGCATGGGGATATCGGTGCAAGAAGCTGCGCTGGCCATCCGAAAGAAAATCGATGAAACGATGGGTCGTGAAATCGGGAAGATCCGTAAAGCGCTGATGCAGCATGTCTCACCTCTCCTGGTCGTGTATGGCGGTGCGGGACCTGCCCACTGTTGTCATGTCGCAAAGCTTGCAGGACTCAAGCAGATCGTTATCACGCCGTATTCGGCGGTGTTTTCTGCCTTTTCTTCCTCAAGCATGGATGTGGGGCATGTCTATGATAGGCGTGTAACCTTGCCTCTTGGGGAAGGAGCCGATCTGGCGCCGCTGGACGGCCTTATCAACGGCATGCGCCGGGAAGCTGAGCGAGATATGCGGGGCGAGGGTTTCCCCATTGACCGGGTAACCTTCACACACGAGATTTACGTGAAGGGCGCCGATGCAGATCAGGAGCTCAAGCTCTCGGTGGAACCGGATTTTTATAAGGATCCTAAAACAATATCGGCAGTATGCCAACAGGCTGCGAAGGCGCTTGCCGACCATGGCGCACCGGCAGCTGATGTCACATTGACCATGGTCAGCCTGCAGGCCCAGGCGGGAGTACCTCACCACACATTTGTCAAGACGGCATCCGAAACCCCCCGCATGGAAACAGCACTAAGGGGAACCCGCAGCGTATATCTCGAAAGCGAGTTGGGATTTCAGGATGTCCCTGTCTATGACCGGAGAAAAATCATCTGTGGTCACCAGGGAAAGGGGCCCATGCTGATTGAATCCGATCAGACGACGATTTTCGTGCTCCCGCAATGGAAAATGAATGTTGATGAATATAACAACATGTTTCTGGAGGCCATGTCATGACTGCACGGGTAAGGATCACAGAGTATTTGGAGATTGATCTGAAGACGGAACAATGGTGCTGCCAGCGGTGTGGTACCGCACTGATTGGTGCCAGGGAAAATTATAAAAAGGGATGCCTGGTGGCCGAAAGGCCCCTGCAGGAAGTTCATCCCCCGTTGAACGAGGGGCAGATCTTCAGCTTCTGTCCCGACCCCGAATATTGCAGACTGATCGAGTTTTATTGTCCGAATTGCGGGGTGATGATCGAAAACGAATATCTTCCCCCCGGCCATCCCATCACCCATGACATTGACCTGGACATAGACGCGTTAAAACTGCGCCATGGTGCGGCAAGTGATGGAAACCGGTAGCGGTCTTTTCGGTAAATTTCTGAAGGGTAACCATTTGCCCCGGTTCCTGTTCATCCCCCTGATCGGGACCCTGGCGGCGAAAGTGGGCGGTCTGCATTACCGGGAAATGTGCGCCGATCCGACGCTCTGGACGAACAGCATCCAGAAGACGGTGGATCTTTTCGACCTGGATGGCGTCGTCGGCGGATTGGATTTTAGCCTGGTGGCGGAAGCGTGCGGTGCAGAGATCACATGGGACGATGAACAACCTACAATATCGGCCCGTCCTGGTGTGCTGAATGCCGCACCTGAAAACAATGGCCGACTGAAAAACAGTCTCGAAGCGATGAAACGTTTATTCCATATCTGCCACAATCAACGCGTCTGCATTGCCGCCACGACGGGCCCGATCACGCTGGCACACCAGCTTTTCGGAGTCACGGACGATGTGGAATACATCAACGCGGCCAAGCAGATTGTCACCCGATTAACGGAAATTTACTGTCAGTGCAAACCCAACATCGTCCTGTACATGGAAGGGAAACCTTTTGGCGAGACCGAGGTTACGCCGGTAAGCAGAAGGGCCTATAATACCTTGAAGAATGTAGCCTCCTATTACCGTGTCGTGCCGGCCCTGTACGTTGAAGGGTACATTCCTCATCTGCTGCCATCATTTTCCGTATTAAATATGATCCTGAATATAGCAGGGCCTTCTCGTGAAGGAAGCCTGCCCAGTTCTTCGACCTTATGGGACCTGAATGTCAACACCTCAGGCATTGTCCTGAGCGTGCCCGTTGATGACATCGACAGTGCGAAGGCAATGATCCAGCAGGGGATAGAGTTCAACCGCAAAGGAAAGCCATGCCTCCATACGAGCCACGGCCCCGTGGCGGCGAACACCCCTCTGGAAGCGATGCACCTTGTAGTTCGGGAGATTAAAAACATACGCCTGTGAGTGGGGCAGTGAGGAGGAAGGGATGAGTTTAAGCATAAATGTTGACATCGGCGGCACTTTTACAGACTTTTACGTCAGGGATCACAAAGGCCAGTTCCGGGTTACGAAAACGCCGACGACGCATTATGACCTTTCGGTCGGTTTCATGAAGGGCATCCAGGAGTTGTCCCAGATTTACCGCACGCCAGCCGACGCGTTGCTGTCTCGCACGGAAGCCGTAAGATACTGTACTACGGTGGGGACCAATGCCCTGATCGAACGGACCGGTCCCAAGCTGGGTCTAATCACGACCGCGGGATTTGAAGACACCATATATCTGGGAAGAGGCCGGAGTTGGGCGGATGGGATGCCGACGAATCTCAACAAAGACATGGCCCGCATCGAGAAGCCCAAACCGCTCATACCGCGGCATATGGTCGTAGGCGTGCGGGAACGGATTGATTCTGCAGGACAGATCATATCTCCCTTGAAGCGGGAGGAAATACTGGAAAAATTGCAGTTGTTGGTCGATCGTGGGGCCATGGGCTTTGTGGTGTGCCTCTTATGGTCATTCCTGAATCCGACCCATGAGCGCATGATCCGAGAAGTCATCGAGGAGGAATATCCGGAGGACTACCTTGGTTCCATGCCGGTGACGCTCTCCTGTGATGTTTCTCCCAAAGCAGGCGAGTACACGCGTTTCATTACCACCATCGTGAATGCCTATATTCACGGGGTAATGGCAAACGCCATCAACAAGCTGGTCACAGAGCTGCGGCTGGGGGGATACAAGCGCCCGCTTATCCTAGTGCATAATACAGGCGGCATGAAGAAAGTATCCAGGACCCGGGCGGTGCTGACCCACAACGCCGGGCCTGTGGCCGGCCTGCATGGCGCGGCCACCGTCGGGAAATCATACGGATTTCAGAACATCATATTTACCGACATGGGTGGAACGTCCTTCGATATCGGTGTCATTACAGACGGACGCCTTCAGACATACAACTTTATCCCGGTCATTGACAGATGGCGGACCAACATTCCGGCCATAGAGGTCAAATCCATCGGTGCCGGCGGTGGTTCGATTGCCTGGGTCAACGCAGTCATGGGGAATGCCCTAGAGGTGGGACCACAATCTGCCGGTTCCATGCCCGGCCCCGCCTGCTATGATCAAGGGGGAGAAGAACCCACGGTGACCGATGCCGACCTGGTGCTCGGTTACCTGAACCCCGACAATTATCTGGGTGGCAAGATCCTGCTGGATCCGGATCTCAGCATGAAGGCGATCGAGAAGAAGGTGGCGAAACCGCTGGGCATCGGCGTCGTGGAGGCTGCGGCACGGATCAAGCGCATTGTCGATGCCAAAATGGGACAGGAGGTTTTTAACGAAGTCGCCCTCAAAGGACACGACCCACGTGACTTCGTCATCTTCGCCTGTGGTGGTGCAGGCCCCACGCACGCCTGCGGATTTGCTCCTTATATTGGCGTGAACAAAGTGATTCTGTCCCCTTATTCCCCGGTGTTCGGGGCATTTGGCGCCTCTATGGTAAACATTCAACAGGTGTGGGACCGGTCCCGAACCATGAAGATCTTCCAGTGGGCTACCCAGACCTATTCAGAGGGTGTCAGTGACTTCAATGCCGTGGTCAATGAATTGAAGGATTTGGCGATACGGGATCTCAGTCTGGAAGGGTATGAGGAAAAGGAAATCGAATTCATGCTTGAGCTCGATATGCGATTCGGGATGCAGTACAACCTGACAAAGATCATCTCACCCCACTTACTGGTTCAGCAGCCAATGGACTTCAAGGATATCTGTGACCGCTTCGTTGAGCAGTACTCGACCATCTATTCTCCGGAAGCCACTTTCCCCCAGGGAGGGATCAATGTGGAAAATTTCTATCTGACGGCCTTCGTGCCCAGGCCGCCCATAAAGATGAAACGGGCCGCAAAAAAAGAGGTGGTCATCCCGCATCAGGCGGAAAGGGGCACGCGGAGGGCCTATTGGCCGACGCTGGGAGATTTCGCAGAAACACCGGTATTTGATCTGGAGCTTCTCAGACCGGGCAATAGCATAGCGGGGCCTGCCCTGATTGAAGCCAAAGATACGACCTATGTGATTGAACCGCAATGGCGTCTGAAGTTGGATACCTACCGTAACGGTATCCTTGAAAAGGCAGGTATTCTATAACATCCGACCCATATCCCGGAGGAGGAACAATGAGCGGTACGGTATATGAAAGAGACCTCGAGGTGGTCCAGAGACTGAAACCGGAGCCTATGACCGATCTGGAAAAAGAGGCCCAGTCGAAAATCGATGATATCGATTTCGAGATTTTTGTCCATAAGATGAACATGATCGCCCTGGAAGGAAAGGAGACGACCATGAAGTTGGGTGCTTCCACGGGTATGCGCTGGGGTGATGTCGCCTTCGGCATCTATACCGCCCAGGGTGATCTGGCCGTGGTAGCCACGGGCATCTGGTTCCATGCGGTGCTGGGTCAGATTCCCGTCAAGTATATTGTCAAACACTGGCTGAATGAACCGACGGTGGGCGTAAAAGAGGGGGACTCATTCTTCTTCAATGATCCCTTTTACTGTGGCGTGCATGGCGCCGATATGGGATTGTGTGTGCCGGTATTTCATAAAGGTCGCCTTGCCTGCTTTGTCGGGGCCGTGGTGCATACGGGTGAGAACGGAAGCCGGGAGCCCGGTGGGCTGCCGCTGGGTGCCAAGTCAAAATATGATGAGGGCCTCCTCGTTCCGCCCATGAAAATCGGGGAAAAGTATGCCTTGAAGGAAGACATCCTAGCCATGTTTTCCAACATGACCCGTGACTCGCGGACCATGATCCTGGATATCAAGGCAAGATTAGCCGCCTCCCGCATCGCGCAAAGGCGGATCACCGATTTCATCCAGCAGAAGGGCTTTGAATTCTTCGTCGGGGCCTTGAGGCGCATCCTTCGAGTTTCCTCGGAAGCGGCCCATCAAAGGGTCAGTCTAATTCATGACGGCATTTATCGCCAGCCGAGATTTATCGATATTGTTGGCGATGAGGAGGGTCTTGTAAAAATAGGCATTACGGTGATTAAAGAGGGGGACCGCATCAAGCTGGCATTAGATGACACCTCTCCGATGATTCCCGACAAGCCGCTGAATACCTTCTTCCAGGGTATTATTGGCCTGGCCATGGTGTATTTCTGCGGGTGGTTCCTGCATGATCTTCCCGCAAATAATGGGCTGCTGGATGTGTTGGACTGGGAATTCCCCCCCGGGACCATCATCAATGCCCAGGGTGAAACGCCCACAGCTGGGGCGCCAGGAATTCAGGTCTGCTTTGCCCATGGGATGTTTCTTTGCGGTGCCAAGATGATCTATCATCTTGATCCGCTCCGGGCCGTAGCGGCCTGGTACCAGGGATTCGGTGTCCCATACTTTGGAGGCATCAACCAATGGGGAGAACCCATTGCCGATCTGACGCCGGAACTGAATGCCACCGGCTGCGGGGCCCGTCCAGACATGGATGGTGTCAACTGTGCCGGGTCCTTCTTTGCGACGATGAGTGACTGTTCGGACGTGGAAACGACGGAACTGGATCGACCGTTCGTGTACCTGTTCCGGAACTACTTCAAGAACTCCTATGGACATGGAAAGCATCGTGGCGGTGCCGGTGTGGGTTTCAGCCTGATGATTCATCATATGCCTTTTCTCGCACTGGGCAGTCTGGGCTTCGGAAGCAGGTTTCCCGCCACCGTCGGCACTTTTGGCGGGTATGCCGTACCTACGGTCTTCATCCAGACCGTGCAGGGCAGCAATATGAAAGATATTCTCTCCGCTTCCAACCCCTCCATACCGGTGAACCTGGACCAGATTTACAGTGAGCAGAACCAGGAACAGGGCATCAGAAGCTTCTTCAACATCACCATGCCTTTGACGTTTCTCATGGGAGGGGACACCTTCTACGCGCCGGTCGGTGGGGGGGCGGGATATGGAGACGCACTGGAGCGTGATCCGCAAGACGTCCTCCGGGATCTCCATGAAGGCATGGTTACCCCGTGGGCAGCGAGAAACATTTACAGAATTGTATATGATGAAAACACGCTTCGGCTCGATGAAGAACAGACCCAAGCAGAGAGAAATACGGCAAGGAGTGAGCGGAAGAAAAACGGGAAACCGTATGCGGCGTTTGAACGGGAATGGATGAAGCTCCGGCCACCACCCACCGCTCTGAGATTCTTCGGACCTTATCCTCACCCGAGCAAACCGGGAGGAATGTGACAGCACTCAATGACGGGAGGACATCCATGGCGGCAATTGATATTCCACATGAGCGAGTAATCCAAAGGGAATTGAAGAAAAAAGTTGCGCAATTCGGCAACAGGGAATTTTTCCGCTTCAAAGATACCGTATTTGGTTATGAGGACCTGGATCGGGCATCCGATCGAGTGGCATCCGGACTGCAATCTCTGGGGATCGGCAAGGGAGACAAGGTTGCCATTGTGATGAACAATCGGCCCGAATTTCTCTTCCTCTGGTTTGGTCTGTGTAAGCTGGGTGCCGTCGAGGTGCCCATTAACGTCGCACATCGGGGGGATGTGCTCACCTACATGATAGACCGGGCGGATTGCCGTCTCATCGTGATGGAAGCACCATTCACGGACCGCATCGAGCCGGTCCTCAAGGATCTGCCGAAAGTAGAAAAAATCGTCATCATCAATGATGCAGGCACCTCAATCCCTTCCCTGGGAAAACCCGTTTTGGATTGGCCTGCGGTGTTTGATAACGAAGGAAAGTTTGAGGAGCCGGAGGTCATATGGTCCGACCCATTCATCGTCATGTTCACCTCGGGTACCACGGGACCATCCAAGGGTTCCTACATGCCCCACAACTATGCCCTCGTCATGGGGGAAAAAGTCGCCCTGGGCGCCGAGTATACGGATAAAGACCGGCTCTACAACGCGCTGCCCTTGTTTCATGGCAACGCCCAGCTTCTGTCGACGATGCCGGCCTTGATGAGCGGGGGACGCATGCTTCTTGCGGAGCGGTTTTCACTCACGAGTTTCTGGCCGGATGTCAGGAGATATGAATGCACCGCCTTCAATTATATTGGAATCATCCTGCTGCTGCTGCTTGCCCTGCCTCCCGAACCAAACGATGCCGACAATCCGTTGCGCATTCTCGTGGGAGGAGGTTGTTCTGCGGATATATTCGATCCTGTGGAGCAGCGTTTCGGCTTGAAAATCCTGGAGGGGTACGGAATGAGTGAAATCGGGCTGCCGCTGGGGAACCGGTTGTACGAGCGGAAGAAGGGTTCCGTCGGCATGGTATCTCCAGGATACGAAGTACGCCTGGTCGATGACCGTGGAATGGACGTGGGAGATCATGTCCCGGGAGAACTGCTCATCCGTACCCAGGAACCCTATGCGATGCTTCTCGAATACTACAAGATGCCGGAAAAAACGGTAGAGGCATGGCGCGACTGCTGGTTCCACACGGGTGATTACCTCACGAGAGATGACGATGGTTACTACTATTTTGTCGACCGCAAAAAAGATGCCTTGCGGAGACGCGGAGAAAACATCAGCTCTTACGAAGTGGAGAAAGTCATCAATGAGTACCCTGCAGTTATGGAGTCTGCTGCGGTGGCTGTAAAATCGGGATTAGCGGAAGATGAAGTGATGGTGTGCCTGACCGTGAAACCGGGGGCAACCCTGAAGCCTGAAGAGCTCATGGATTTTTGCCAAGAGAAGATGGCCTACTTCATGATTCCACGATACATACGGGTTCTTCCGCAACTGCCTAAAACCCCCACCCTGAGGATACAGAAAAACGTTCTCAGGGATGAAGGTGTTACAGCAGATACCTGGGACCGAGAAAACGCTGGCTACCAACTGAAGCGGTAATCTGCTCCCGAACATTCTAAGCTTCATTGTGAGGTAGATATGGGCTCTGAATCCATGGCAAATATTCCCCCCATCTATCCGGACATATTCACGATGCCTCCCTATGAGGAGAATCCCCCGGAACTACTGGGTGGGCACTGCCCGTCCTGCAAGCAGCATTATTTTCCTAAACCGACATTTTGTCCCAAGTGCCTTGGACCGGTCGAGCAGGCAAAATTGGGATCTGAAGGAACCATTTACACTTATACGGTCATAAGGACCAAGGCGCCCATGGGGCTGCCGGAACCTTACGGCGTGGGATATATCGATCTTAAGGTCTCAGAACTGCGCATCTTCTGCCTCCTGGATCCCGGGGCGGTTGATGATCTTTCTGTGGGAATGCCGGTCCGCCTCCGCGTGGGACCGATCGGAAAGGATGTAAACGGCAATCCCTGCCTGAGGCCATACTTTACGCCTCTGAAAACCCCCGTGTGAAAGGAGTGGGATATGTCTCCAGCAATGGTTGCGGGCATTGGTATCACAACTTTTGGCAAGCATTTCGAGAGGAGCTTGGTGAGCCTGGGTACTGAGGCGGCCCACACAGCCCTCAAGGATGCGGGCATGAAACCCTCTCAGGTGGATGCCTGTTTCTTTTCAAATGTTCTGGGCTGCTATCTTTTCGGAGATGCCACCATTGGACAGAATATCTTCTGGGAAGTCGGGATCAACCGGGTACCCGTAGTGAATGTGGAAAATGCCTGTGCTTCCAGCTCCACGGCATTTTATCTTGCCTGTAACATGGTTGCTGCGGGTCAGGCTGATGTGGTGCTCGTGGTGGGGGCCGAGAAGATGTGGGTCCTGGAAATAGGACTCCTCTCCTCGGGGAAAAATGAGCTGGATACGCTGTTGGGATTGTCGGCACCGGCAAGCTTTGCCATGCGCGCTATACGTCACATGGCGGAATTCGGCACGACCCGTGAACAATTGGCAGCGGTCGCGGTGAAAAACCGCCGCCACGCGCAATCGAATACCTTGGCTCAGTACCGGAAACCGACCTCTGTTCCAGAAGTCTTAGCATCGGCCATGATAGTCGATCCGTTGACAAAACTCATGTGCTGCCCTATTGCAGATGGAGCCGCCGCTGCGGTCGTCTGCTCTCCGTCAGTAGCAAAAGGGCTAAGCCGGTCCGTCAAGGTTGAAGCATCCGTCCTCTGTTCTGGCAACTATGAAAATCCCCAAGACATCGTGAGATGGGAAACCGATTACCGTGGATGTAGGCTGGCCTACGAAAAAGCTGGTACGGGACCAGAAGATCTGAACGTTGTCGAATGCCACGATGCCTTCTCGATCTCTGAAATTATGCATTACGAAGCTCTTGGATTGTGCCCGGAGGGCGAAGGGGGCCGATATATCACCGAGGGTAATGCAGAACTGGGGGGACGAACGCCTGTGAATACCTCCGGTGGCCTGCTCAGCCGTGGGCACCCGCTGGGGGCAACAGGGCTGGCACAGATCGGAGAGATTGTGATCCAGTTGCGTGGAGAGGCGGGCCCACGCCAGGTTAATGGTGCCCGTGTGGGGCTCGCCCATTGCATGGGTGGCGACAAGGCGGGCGACACAAAAAATTGCACCGTTGTCATTCTGTCAAAATAAAACGCCTCTGAAATCCTTTTAAAGGATGACCGCAGTGGAAAAATTAAAAAAAATAGTCGGAATCGGAATTGCTGTGAAAAATCTCCAATCAGCTACGGATCTTCTATGCAGTTGTTTTGGCGGCAAGCCCAGTGAAATCATGGAAGACCCTTTCTCAGGCATGAAATTCAGGATGGTCCGCATTGCGGACGTGGATTTCGAACTTATGGAGCCCACCATCGAAGAGGGTCCAGTCGGCAAGTTCATCCGGAATCGAGGTGAGGGAATTCATCACATCGCCTTTGCAGTGGATCATGTTGAAGACAGGCTCAATGGACTGAAAGATATGGGCTGCAGGCTGATTGATGAAAAGCCCGTGGAGGTGCTTGGCGTCAAGACTGCTTTTGTCCATCCCAAGTCATTTTTCGGAGTCATGATTGAGCTCACAGAATTTCCCGATAGCTATTCCCTGCCGGGAAGCGATCCAGCAGGATAGGATGATGAGGGATATTGAGGCACTTTGTTTTCCAAAATCGATAGTCATCGTAGGCGCTTCCGGCAAGGAAGGAATAATTGGAAATACGATTGTGCAGAATGTCCTTCACTGGCAGGGCCAACTTTACCTGGTGAGTTATCATGAAGCGGAAATCATGGGGAAGAAAACATTCCCCGATCTGTCGGAAATCCCAGATCATCTGGATCTTGCAATTATTGCACTCAATGCAAAGAAGGCGGTAAACGTTGCGCAAGAGTGCGCCAAGAAGAAATTCAAGGTGCTCACCATTCTATCCAGCGGTTTTTCGGAATCAGATGAAGCGGGTGCACTTCGGGAATTGACACTGAGAGAAAGCGTAGTATCTACAGGGACTAGAATCCTTGGACCGAATACATTGGGCGTTTTCATTCCAGGCACAGGGTTGGATACAATCTTTGTTGAACATGGGGACAGGATGTTTGCCACGCCTGGCGATGTGACCCTGATAACGCAGAGCGGATCTATCGGCGTGGAGGCACCGGGAGTATCGGGAGTGATAGGCTGGGGACTTCGAGCGTTTATCGGGCTCGGCAACAGGATAGATATCGGCGAGAATGAACTGCTCGAATACTTTGACCATGATAAGAATACCAAAAGCATCGCCGTCTATATTGAGACTTTTCAGGATGGTGATGGTTTTCTTGAAATATGCAGAAAGCTGACTCCGCGTAAACCGGTAGTCGTTTTAAAAGCGGGCAGATCCGAAGCAGCAATAGAAGCGGTTGCCTCTCATACGGGGAAAATGGCATCCCCTACAGGCGTGTTTTTCGGAGCGGCAAAGCAATGTGGTATTCATCTGGCAGACAACGAAGAAGATCTGACAGATTTCTCCAAGATACTTGCTCGTGAACCTGCCCCCGCTCATTCCCAGACCGCTGTCATTACGAACGCGGGCGGTTATGGCATCGTTACACTTGATTTGGTTGCCGGCACTAAATATCTCAGGGTCGACCGGCTCTCGGAGAAAACCATATTTCAAATCAAAGAAAAGGCCCCCTCCTTCGCATCGTTTAACAATCCAATTGACCTGACTGCCTCTTCGGATAATGCAATGACAGAGCATGCATTGAACGTTCTGGAAAAGGATCCTTCCGTGGGGCTGATTTTCTGTCATGCCCTTTTTGCACCGCCCAAGATAGACAGGGGAGGCTTGATTGATATATTGATCTCCCACCGCAGACGGACAAAAAAACCATTTGTCGTTTTTGTAGCCTATGGTCCTTTCACCAATGAGATTGCTTTGACACTCTATCAGAAGGGTGTCATGACGTTCACATCGCTGAGCCGTGCCATAAAAGCAATGGATAAGTTAGCCGAGAGAGGACACTTTTTGAACAAAATGCGACGAACACCTTCGGTTCCTGATAAGCACGAGGAGAGGGAAAATGAAAACATTAAAGGGTAAAGTTGCGGCAATCACCGGTGCAGGTTCTGGTATCGGACGTGCATTGGCATTAGGTTTAGCGGCGGAAAGGTGCCAGCTGGCGATTTCGGACATTAATGAGAGCGAGTTGAGGGAAACGGAACAGCTTATCAGGAATCAGGCGAATGTGTCGGTACATATTGTAGATGTTGCGGATCGAGATCAGGTGTATCGATATGCGGATGACGTTGTGGCGAAGCATGGCGGGGTGGACATGATCATTAATAATGCGGGTGTAGTGCTTGCTGATACAGTCGAAGGCACGTCATATGACGATTTCCAATGGATCATGGGCATTAATCTCTGGGGGGTAATATATGGAACAAAAGCTTTTCTACCCTACCTCCAAAGAAGACCGGAAGGCCACATCGTAAATATATCCAGTGTAAACGGCATAACACCCATGCCCTATGGGTGCGCTTATAATGCAACGAAGTTTGCCATCCGGGGTTTTACAGAGACGCTTGCCCAGGAGCTGCGTGGGACTTCCATCAAGGCAAGCGTCGTTCATCCCGGGGGTATTAGAACCAATATTGCCAGAAAGGCTCGCTATTATAGACATGTCAATCCAAGTCATGATAGACAGGAATTTATATCGGTGTTTGAAAAAAATGCAATGACAACGGCAGAGAAAGCCGCACGCATCATCATCTCTGGTATCAAGAGTGATAAGGTTCGGATCATTGTAGGTCCGGATGCACGATTATGCGATTTGATGACCAGGACATTTCCGGTTGTTACGCTATGGCTTGTCGATTCTATTGTGCATAAAATACCCAAATTGCAAAAGTCATAAGAGGCTGATAGGAGATGGGGATAAGCATATTCATAACTGGGATCAGCGGATACCTTGGTCAAGTACTTGCCGAACAATTAGCAATGATGCCAGAAATAGATCGTATCACTGGTATTGATGTCTCCAAGCCCAGGTTTGGGCTGCCATCCAAGGTCCGGTATGTGCAAAAGGATATTCGTGCCGCTGACCTTGCAAACATGATAGCCGGTTATGATGTGGTGATTCACACTGCATTCATAGTGCTCTGGCCGTCAAAACTATCGGAGACCGACAGAGATGATATCAACATCAATGGGACACGCAATGTGGCTAAAGCGGCACTGGCCAGAGGGGTGAACAAATTTCTTCAACTTAGCAGCCAGGCCGCATATGACCCCCAGATCATTCATGGACAGATGAACGTGACAGAAGACTTTCCCCTGGGTGAGGGCAATTCAGGCTTCTATTATTGGGATAACAAAGCTGTGCTTGAAAGAGATCTCAATCAAATATTTCAATCTAGTAGCGTAAAGCTAACCATTTTCCGTCCAAGTTACGTCATAGGCCAGCGCAACACAACAACAGTGGATGGCTGGCGGAAGAATGCCGCCAACATCCTTGGCCATGTAATGAACGCCCAGTTCATCCATGAGGATGACATGGCAGAAGCATTCGCCTTGGCCATCCGCAGTGACATGCCCGGTGCTTTCAACGTTGTCCCAGATGACGTGATCGGGATGCGCAGGTTTTTCGAACTTATTGGCAAAAAACACGTCCCTATTGTCCCCTTTTCTGTGGCACGGCTAGTCATGCTATTGCGGTGGAGGTATTTGGGATCCTTGGAACATCCCTCTTGGTTGGATTCAGCGCTTCTCGATTTCAAAATCAGTAATGCCCAATTGAAGTCATTCGGTTGGAATCCTCGTTACAACTGTGAAGGGGCAATTAGAACAGCACTTTAACGGGTATTTGATTAGTCCGGATACTATCTATGCTTTAAAATTATAGTAATTGGTATTAGCAAAAGACTGAAAAACGAGAATTTTAATCTCTTTCGATCCTGAATGATCAGGAGAACTCCAAGTATGATGAAAAAAACACCAATGCAGAAATAAGAAACACCTGACAGGAACTTTATGATCAAAAGACCGACAGAGGTAAATGCAAGACCGGTCTGCATATAGGAATACATCGTTCTCTCTCTTGAGAGAAGAGTTTGTTCCTCAGCAAGGAGGAGCTTTATATCTTCAATCTTGTCCATGCCAAATTATCATCCTACCAAGAAATCTATAAGAAACAGTCTTAGTCGTCAACTTGAAACTGCTCGATTTTTTTAAATACCTGAAACCGGCGGAAATAACCACAGGCTCCTGCGCTTTTTTATTCCAGGATGACCATTATATAAAGAACATCATAACCAAGATCAAGCCCCTATCAAAGATCTCCTATCGAAGAGCATGCTATGAGGTCGTCGTTTTGTCACATTTCATCCTTTGAGTTTTTCGACACCATCGGTCGTTATCTATATCGTTGCATTCTGTGTATGGGTTGCGATTGCATTGATGATTTGTGGCCATGCCCCACCATGTGGGAGATCATGACCCATACCATCAATCAACATCAGCTGAGCTCCTGGAATAACCTTGGCCGTTGTCTTACCACCCTCCACAGAGACGAGGGAGTCACTTGTTCCATGGATCACCAATGTCGGCACATTAATCGAAGAAAGGACAGGCTCTCTGTTGCTCTGTGTTAGAATCGCAACGAGTTGGCGGGCAATCCCTTGAGGATAAAAGCAGCGATCGAAGGATTCGGCCATTATTTTATAAGTCCATATTTTATCGATGGGATAACGAGGCCCATTAAGGGTTTTAAACAATCGCATCATGTGTTCAATGCAAGCCTCCCGCTCTGTGGGTGGTGGGGAAACGAGCAATTCGATCACCTCCGGCGTCGGTTGGGGAATTTTAGGATTGCCGGTAGTTGAGTATATGCTTGTCAAACTAAGAATACGAGAAGGATGTCGAATGGCAATGGACTGGGCAATCATTCCCCCCATGGACATGCCGCAGATGTGAGCTCTCTGGATTCCTAGAGCGGTCAGGAGGCCAACTCCGTCGTCAGCCATATCATCCAGTGTATATGCCGGAGTGACTGCCTCCTTTCGTATCAGTTTCTCGAATGTTCTCATCAAATCTGGTATGCCTGCTTCATCAAATTTGGTGGATAGTCCAACATCCCGGTTATCATATTTGATGACATAATTGCCACGGTCTGCGAGGTCTTTGCAGAGATCATCATCCCAATGAATCATCTGCAACCCCAGTACCATAATCAGAAGGAGTTGACGGTTAGATGGGCTTCCAAACGATTCATACTCAATTTGTATCCCATTTGCATTTACTCTTGGCATATTAATGCTCCTTATTTGCTACATCTAAGATATGTTTCTGAAATGCAGTCGATCTAGTCAGGCACTCCATAAACTCCACCGAAGTCATCACCGCAGCCTGTCGCGGAAAAATTTTACTCACCAAACATTGATGAACCTCGGCATCCTGGTCGGTGCATAGGTCTTCGAGTACCATACACTCATAGTCCATATCGGCCGCTTGTCGCAATGTGGATAGCACAACCCCACTCGTGGCAATACCGAAGAGCGCCAACCTCTTGATCTGCCGAGCTCGTAAAATAAGGTCTAAATCCGATCCAGCAAATCCACTGACGCGCCTTTTAGTAACCATAATGTCGCCGTCTTGAGGGCTGATCGATTCATGAACCTCTGCTCCACTGGAGCCGGTGACAAAACGCCCAGTCTTTGCAACCCCTGTGAATATTTTGTTTTGAGTGCCAATCTCTGGGTAGCCATTTCTGAACTGAACAACAACGTAAATGACAAGAATTTCATTTTGACGACAAAAGCCAAGTACCTTGGCGGCCTGGCTCAACATGACCTCTTGTTTAGCTGCGTATGAGTTTACAATGTCCTTTTGGTAATCCATACACAAGATTGCTGTTTCTTTGGGGATAATTTTGTTTTCGCTATTCATTTTGAAATTCTCTTTCCGGATGCATAACTAAAAGTATACACCAATATAAGGTTGAATTCACTATATTATCCATGAACCACAAAAAACGACCAGATTATCGGAATAATCATAGCGGAACACGCATGTCTCAAACACAGTGGAAGAGTGGGACGTTCTATATCTGCAAAGAATCTCGATGAACCAGCTGTTATACTGGCTATAATAGCTCACATCCGACACACAATGACCAACTATGATCAGCTTCTAGCATGTGGATATGACAGAAGGTATGCACGAGAATTAATAAAACCCAAAGTTGATGATTTCCGCCGATCTCAGAATCTGTTCCATAAGAAGTTTTATACTTTTAGAAGCCACTGCACCAAAAGCATTGAAATTTTAAATGTATAAAACATAAGATGTATAGATGACCATTCCCGTAAGAATCACATCCAATTTCTTTCTTCTGATTGCTTCACGATTTTTTTCCTTTTCTTTAACCTCTGCATCAAATAAGCATTCACGTTAACTAAAGACAAGGAACTCCTTTGTTTGCAAAGGATTATCACGTAGTGATCCCTGATCTTCCGGGTTTTGGCGAGAGTTCTGAGATACCGCAGGATGTTTATGATGCGGATCATCAGCTCAAGCGCATTGACCGTTTCACGGAAGAGTTAAAGCT
>Ga0326727_10012801_pt1 | contig 18951 bp, 25 predicted proteins | sample MB2enrmetagenome_FD_207643 | JGI IMG/M metagenome (GOLD analysis project Ga0326727, IMG submission 207643) | Lab enriched peat soil microbial communities from McLean, Ithaca, NY, United States - MB29MY | ecosystem: Environmental > Terrestrial > Soil > Wetlands > Peat | place: USA: New York...
CTCGAAGCGGTCGAGCGGGTCTACTCGGGGACCGCTTCGGGGCGCATCTACGGACGCTACGGGGGGCCGAATGGTGCTCAATTCGAGTCCGCAATCGCAGATTTGGAGGGCGCCGAGGCGGCCGCCGGCGCGGCGGCCGGGATGTCGGCGATCGACGCCGCGCTGGCCTCGCTGCTGGCTCCCGGCGACTCGCTCGTTTCGAGCGCCGAACTCTACGGGGGTACGGTAGCTCTAGTTGAGAACGATTATCAGAAAAGTGGAGTAAGGACTACCTACGTTGACCAATCCGACCTCTCTGCCGTCTCCGCAGCGCTGAAAAAGCACCGGCCGAAAGTCCTCTACGTGGAGGCGCTGACCAACCCGCTGCTCCACGTCGCGGACCTCCCTGCGCTCTGCGCGGAAGCCCGCTCGGTGGGGGCACGGGTCGTCGTCGACGCCACCTTCGCCACGCCCATTCTCTGCCGTCCGCTCGAGCACGGCGCGGATCTCGTGGTTCACAGCGTGGGCAAGTACCTCGGCGGCCACGGCGACGTCGGCGCGGGGGTGGTCGCGGGCAGCGCCGCGCTGATCGAGCCGATCCGGGCCTACCTGGTGCGCAAAGGCGCGACGATTCCGCATTTCGAGGCCTGGCTCGGCCTGCGCGGGCTGCGCACGCTGGCGCTGCGCATGGAACGCCACTCGGCCAACGCGGCCGCCGTGGCGGCCTTCTTGGCGACCCGGCCCGAGGTGAGCAGGGTCTATCATCCGTCGCTTCCCGATCATCCGCAGCACGCGGCGGCGGCGCGCCTCTACCCCCGGGGGACCGGCGGGATGTTGGCCTTCGATCTGGCCGGCGGCCGCGCCGCGGTCGAACGCTTTCTGCGCGGCCTCAGCACCATCGCGGTGGTCCACAGCCTCGGTGAGGTGGCCACCACCATCTCGCACCCGCTCAGCGCCTCGCACCGCTACGTGGCCGCCGACGCGCGGGCTCGCCTCGGCGTCGGCGAGGGCACGCTGCGGCTGTCGACCGGCATCGAAGACGTGCGCGACATCGTCGCCGACCTGTCGGCGGCCTTCGCAGGGCTCGCAGAACGCGCTCGCGCATGAGCCGAACGTGATGCCTATACGCTCGGCCGTCATCGCGGTCGCCCTGTTCGCCGCGCTTTGCGGCTGCACCGGAAAGTCCGACACGTCGAGTTCGAGCGGCACGTCGACGGCGTCGCCCGCCGAGAGCCCGGCGGCCGCGTCGTCGGGCAAAGTCATCGGCGTCTCGATTCAAAATCGGGAAGCGCAGTTCTATCAAGACATGGAGGGCGGCATGAAGACGGCCGCCGCCAAGTACGGCTACACGGTCAACGTGGTCGACGCGAGCCGCGACAATTCCAAGCAGCAGAGCCAAGTCGAAGACTTCATCTCGCAAAAGGTCGCGGCGATCGTGTTGACGCCGTACGACTCGCAAGCGATCGGGAGCGCGATCGTCGAGGCCAACAAAGCGGGCATTCCGGTGTTTACCGCCGACATCGCCAACACGTCGAAGGACGGCAAGGTGGTGGCCCACATCGCCAGCGACAACGTGCAGGGCGGCGCGCAAGCCGGCAAGCTGATGTGCGCGGCGGTGAAGAGCGGTCCGGTCGCGATCATCGACGAGCCCGAAGTGACCAGCGTGCAAGACCGCGTCAAGGGCTTCAAGTCGGCGCTGGCGAGCGGCTGTCCCGGCGTGACGATCGTGGCCGACATCGACGGCGGCGGCGAGCGCGCCAAGGCCAGTTCGGCGACCGAAGACATCCTGCAGTCGCACAAGGATCTCAAGGGCATCTTCGGCATCAACGACGATTCGGCGCTCGGCGCGGCGCGCGCTATCGAGTCCGCGGGCCTCAAGGGCAAGATCGCCGTGGTCGGTTACGACGCCACGCCCGAGGCGCGCACCGCGATCGGCAACGGCTCGATGTACGGCGACGCGATCCAACACCCCGACCAGATCGGCGCCGACACGATCGACGCGATCCACGATTACTTCGCGGGCAAGACCGTGCCGGCGAAGATCGCCGTGCCGGTGGGCACCTTCACCAAGGCCGACGCCAAGTAACTGCTTTGGCGTCTCCGCTGCTTCGGATGACGGGGATCGTGAAGACGTTCCCCGGCGTGCGCGCGCTCGACGGCGTCTCGCTCGACGTGGTTGCGGGTGAAGTCCACGCGCTGGTCGGCGAGAACGGCGCGGGCAAATCGACGCTGATGAAGATCCTGGCCGGCGCGCAGCGCGCCGACGAGGGCAGCATCGAAATCGACGGGACGCCCGTCGACATCGACGGTCCCCGCGCCGCCGAGGCCCTCGGCATCGGGATGATCTATCAAGAGTTCAACTTGGTCCCCGATCTGGGCGTGGTCGAAAACATCGTGCTCGGTCACGAGCCGCAGCGCGGCTTCTGGCTCGACCGGCGCGAGGCGGCGCACCGCGCCACCGCAGTGCTCGCCGACTTGGGCATCGCGCTGCCGCTGGGCGAGCCCGCGCGACGGCTCTCGGTCGCGCAGCAGCAGATGGTCGAGATCGCCAAAGCGCTCGCCCGCAAGGCGCGCTTGATCGTGATGGACGAGCCGACCGCGGCGCTGACCGAGCGCGAGATCGACGCGCTCTTCGCGCTGATCGCGAAGCTGACCGCGGCGGGCGTCGCCGTCGTCTACATCTCGCACCGGCTCGAAGAACTGCCCCGCATATCCAATCGCATTACGGTCATTCGCGACGGGCGCACGATCGAGACGCGCGCGACGCGCGACCTGCCCCAAGACGAGTTGGTGCGGCTGATGGTCGGCCGTTCGCTCGACGCGCACTTTCCGGATTTGCCGCCCGTACCGCCGGACGCGCGGGTCGTCTTGCGCGTGCGCGGTTTGGCTTCGGCGAGCGGGCCGCACGACGTGAACCTCGAGGTGCGGGCGGGGGAAATCGTCGGCCTCGCCGGGCTCGTCGGGGCGGGCCGCACCGAAATCGTGCGCGCGATCGCCGGCGCGGACGTCCCGACCGCGGGCAGCGTGGAGGTCGGCGGCAAGCCCGTCGCCGTGCACGGGCCGCATTCGGCCATCGAGGCGGGCATCGCGTTCATCACCGAGGATCGTAAAGCGCAGGGTCTGGTGTTGGGCATGAGCGTGCGGGAAAACACGACGCTCGCCCACCTCGCCGCCTACGCGAAGAACGGTTTCATCGATGGTCGCGCCGAGTCCGCGATTACCGCGCGCGAGATCGAAGAACTGCGCATCCGCACGCCGAGCGGCGAGCAGCGCGTGCGCAACCTCTCCGGCGGCAACCAGCAGAAGGTCGTGCTCGCCAAGTGGCTGATCGGCGACGCCGCCGTCTATCTGTTCGACGAGCCGACGCGCGGCATCGACGTGGGCGCCAAGGCCGAGATCTACGCGTTGATGGTCGAACTCTTGCGGCGCGGCGCGGGGATCGTGATGGTCTCGAGCGAGTTGCCCGAAGTGCTGGGCATGTCGCACCGCGTGCTCGTCGTGCGCGAGGGCGCGATTCGCGCCGAGTTCGTGCGCGCCGAAGCCACGCCCGATCGCGTGATGGCCGCCGCCACCGGCGTGAGCGCGGCGGCGTGAACCAGCCGAACGACGCGGCGCCGGTCGCGGCCGAACTCGAGCGCAGCGCCGAACTGGCGCGCGCCAAGGCGAGCCGGGCGCAACTTTTGCGCACGCTCGGCCTCGCGGGCGGCCTCATCGTCTTGGTCGTCGTCATCAACGTCTTCGCGCACGGTTCGTTTCTCACGCCGGGCAACCTGACCAACGTCTTGCGGCAGATCACCTACAACGCGATCCTGGCCGTCGGCCAGACGTTCGTCATCATCACCGCGGGCATCGACTTGTCGGTGGGCTCGTTGATCGAATTGACCGGCGTGGTGATGGCCACGTTCGCCAATGCGATGCCCTTCGGCGGCGCCGGCTTGATCGCCGCGACGCTCCTGGTCGGCCTGCTGGTCGGCTGCAGCGCCGGACTGATCAACGCCCTGCCGGTGGTGAAGCTGAATCTGCCGCCCTTCATCACGACGCTGGCCATGATGCTGATGGCGCGCGGTCTCGCCTTCAAACTCGCCCACGGCCGGCCCGTGCCGCTCAACTCCAACGCGTTCGACGGCATGGGCACGGGCTTTCTCTTCGAAGGGCTGCTCAAACCGCTCGGGCTTCCCGGCATTCCGATTGCGGTGCTCTGGATGGCCGCGATCGTGATCGTGTTTTCGATCGTGTTGACCCGCACGCGCTTCGGACGCTACGTCTTCGCCATCGGCGGCAACGAGGAGGCCGCGCGGCTCGCCGGCATCAACGTCGGCCTGGCCAAGACGATGGTCTACGTTATTTCGGGCGGTTGCGCGGCGGTGGCGGGCTTGCTCTACATGGCCCGCTTCGCGTCGGGCTCCCCCAACACGGGCATCGGCTCGGAATTGCAGTCGATCGCGGCGGTCGTGGTCGGGGGCACGTCCCTGATGGGCGGCCGCGGCAGCATCGTCGGCACGTTTTTCGGCGCGCTGCTGATCGGGCTGCTCAACAACGTGATGGACCTGCTCAACATCGAGTCGTACACCCAAGAGATCGCCCTAGGCGCGGTCATCCTGATCGCGGTCATCGTCGACGAACTGCGCAAGCGCTATTTGACGCGCTGAGGTCTACGCGGCCAGATCGTCGCCATCCCCCGCGGGAGCGGCTCGCGACCTCCGCGAAAGCCCCACCACGTTCTCGACTGGATGATATACGGGAGGTTAGCCGTGACTTTGGCCGGCTGGCGCTACGCTCTTTCCGCGTTGCTCTGTATCTCGAGTTGCTTCGTGGCCGATCGCGCGACCGCGTTACCTCGCGGCGCCCTAGGCGTCGCCGCCACCGAACCGCTTTTGTTCGCCTCGTCGGTCGACGGTGTGTACGCCTTCCCGTTGAAAGGCGACGCTCAACAGCCGCTCTGGTACCTGAGCGGCTCGCCGCTCACCGGCCCGACCGGCATTTCGGTCGACGGCCAGCGCAATCTCTACGTGTCCGACGGCAGCGGCTACGTCTACGAGTACGACAGGCCGCGCGCCGACGCCCCACCCGGCGCCCCGTCCTTTGCGTATTACGATCCCGAGGGGCCGCCGCAATCGGTGACCGCCTGCGAAGGCGGCGGAAAACATTACGTCTACGCCGCCAACGACGCCTACATGTCGAGTTCGTTCTACACCTCGTTTACGGTGTGGGTCAAGGGCAAGACGAACCCCGTGCTCGTCGTCTCGAACCCCAACTATTACGAGTCGGAGCCGATCGACGTCGACTGCGACCCGCAGGGGAATTTCTATTTCGGCTATCAGAGTCCGAGCAATTTCGTCGCCGCAATCGACGAGTACGTGCCCGGCGGCAGCGGCTCGCCCACGACCATTGCGGTCAGTTTTGGCTACTTTGCCGAAGCCTTCGGCATCGGCGCCCACGACGTCATGGCAGCGATCGCGGCCGGCTACTATTCGGACCCGATCGAGATTTGGAGAGAAGAGAAAGGGACGTGGGTCTACCGCTACTCGGTCGGGATCGCACTCGGGTCGACGGGCTGTCAGGGTCCGGTCGCGTTCGAGCGGGAGAATACCGCGTTTTGGATCGTCGACTACTGCAGCTCGGAGGTACTGCGGATGGAACTCCACGGCCGCGTCGTCGACTCGGTCGCCTTCCCGCAGAATAGCTATCTCGAGTCCCTGGCGACGTCGCCCTCCAACCGCCCCTGAGACGACGCCGCGAGCGTCCCTAGTAGGTCACTTCCTCGACGCTCGCTTTGGGCGCGACCGGCGCTTTTTGCGCGAGGATCTTGCCCTTGTGGCCCTGCACGCCGATCAGAACGTCGCACGCGGCTCTGGCGGCGATCTCTTCGATGGCGCGGCCGAGCGGGGCGCCGGTGTACTTCCCCTCGCGATATGCGCCCGCGACGATCAGATGGGCGTCGCGCTTCTTGGCTAAGTCGAGCACGCCTTGGCTGACCTGGCGGGCGGGAATCACTCGGGTCTCGATCTCGACGTTGCGTTGACGGGCGATCGCCTCGGCCGTCGCCAGCACGCCGAGCGCTTCGCGGCGCTCGACCTCCATCTCGGCGCCGACCGGCAACGTCAAGGGAACCTCTATGATGTACGCGGCCAGCAATTGCGCGCGCTCGCGTTGGGCGAGCCGGGCGGCCAAGGCCATCATGTGTTCCGAGTGGATGTCGCTCGAAAATACGACGATGATGCTGCCGACGATGTCTTCGACGTCGCGCTCGGTTTCGCGCGCCGCCTTCTCCGCGCTCGTCGTCGGGGGGTGAAGCATCCACCAAACGGTCGAGGCGGTGGCCACGACGACGAAGAGGCCGAGGAGCAACCCGATCAGGTGCGGGTGCGCGTCGCCCGGCGTCACGACTCGCTCCGGGCCGCCCGGTACTCCCGCCAGCGGACGTAGCCGAGCGCGATCAGCGCGGCGCCCAGCACGTAGGCGGGCAACGCTTCGAACTTGAGGCCGACCGAGGCGACCGTGCGGTACAGCGTGATCGCACCGAGAACCGCGGCGGCGGCTCCGATGCCGACGCGCGCCCGGGCGTAGCCTTCGGAGCGAACGACGTTTCTCACGGAGTTGCGGCTTTGGCGCGCTGCTCGTCGAGCGCCTTCAGGTTCGTCAAATACTCGTCCATCAGCTCCAGTTCGCCCGCTTCTTGCAGTATCTTCGTTTGCTGATTGCGCCAGTCGTGCGACTGCGAGCGGAACATCGGATACTTCTTATACCGCCGGTACGCCAGATACCCGATGATGCCCAGCACGATCCACGAGGGACCGGCGATGCGGCCGATCACGTGGGTCAGCATCACGAAGAACAAGATGGAGAAGATGCCGAGAAACCCGACCACGGCGACGAGCGGAAACTCGACCCGCGCGCCCTTGTAGGTGAACGGAACGTTGAACGGCATCTTGAACTTGCGCGGGCTCGCCGGGTCGTTGAGGCGCAGCGCGATCAAGGCCAGAAAGACGAACGAGTAGCTCGCCGCCGCGCCAAAGGCGTAGAGATCGCCCAGAAACGTGATGCCGTCTTCGCCGCGGAAGAGCCGCGCGTAGACGTCCTTCGAGCCGGGCGAAAGGCTGGGCAGCGCCGCGAAGATCAATTCGAGGATCGCGAAGCCGCAGAAGATGGCGATCGAGACGGCCGGCGTGCGAAACTTCGGATGCACCCTGCGGAACAGGCTGGGCAGCAGGTTGGCCTGGCTCATCGCGTAGGCGATCCGCGAACTGCCGAAGACGCCGGAGTTCGAGGAGATCAGCAGCAGGATCGCGCCGAGCACGGGCACGTACAACGCCGCAAAAGCGCCGTAGTAAGGCACGAGCGAAGCCAGTACCTGGACGGAGGCGCCGTTGTTGTCTTCGTTTCCGAGGTAGGCCCAGAGCGGTTGCTCGTGGCCGTGAGCGTCGAGCGGCAGCGCGTGCGAGGGTTGCATGCCGAGCGCCAAATTGGAGTACGCGAGCGCGAAGATCAGAATGGTCAGGATCAGGCTGATCGAGGTGCGCGGGATGACCGAGGCGGGCCGTTGCGTCTCCTGTGCCGCTTGCGAGATCGACTCCAATCCGACGAAAGAGATGATGGCCAGCGAAACGCCGTTCATCAGGTTGAAGGGCGTCGCGGGCCAATAGTGCTGCATGGTGTGCACGAGCAACTCGGGTCGGAAGGCGAAGACGAACCCGAAGAAGAGGATGGCGCATTCGCTCGCGATGTCGAGGCCGCTGACGATCTCGTTGAACGCCGAACTCTCGCGCACGCCGATGAAGTTGAGCGTCGCCAAACCGACGATGAGCGCGAACACCATCCAGAAGTGCGTCCACGGATGGACGGTGAAGGCCAGGATCGGCAGCAGCTTGCTCATATAGTCGATGCAACTCCACGCAAACAACGTGATGTCGATCGTGAAGTCGAGCAGCACGGCCCAACCCGCGATGAAGCCGAAGATGTCGCCGAGCCCGCGCATGACGAAATACTGGCCGCCGCCCGCGACGGGGTAGGCCGCGGCGAGTTCGGTGTAGGCCAGCCCGACGCAGACGTAGACCACGCCCGCAAACAGGAACGCGATGTTTGAGGCACCGGCCGCCGCGCCCAACACGAGCCCCAGGCCGACGAAGATGTCGGCCCCCACGTCGGAGTAGCCCCACGAGAAAGAGCCCCACGGCGTAACCGAACGCCGCAGCGTGGGAGCGCTAGTCGCCATGAGCAGTGCCGGCCGTCCGCACGAAGGCGAAGCGTGCAGTACGCCGGCTCATAAATCCTGCGTTCAAGCGAACGCTCCCCGATAATGGGCGAGCCGTCCGTCGTCGAAGGCGACCACGTCGAAACGAACTTTCGGCGTTCCGGGGAGAAATTGAAGGTAGTTTGCGGCGAGCGCGCGGATGCGGGCGCGCTTGCGCGCGTCGACCGCGCCCAGCGCGGAGCCGTAGCTGCGACCGGCGCGCGCCTTCACCTCGACGAAGACCAGCACGCCGCCGTCGCGCGCGAGGATGTCGATCTCGCCCTCCGGTCCGCGCAGATTGCGGCGCAGGATGCGGTAGCCGAGCGACTCGAGATAGCGCGCCGCTTCGTCCTCGCCGGCGCGCCCTTTGGACGTGCCGTCCTTCACGCGGGTTCGAGGTCGAACAACGTGAGCGCGTTGGCGACCCGAAGAAAGCCGCGCCGGTGCTGGGCGCACGGCCCGTGGCGTTCGAGCGCTTCGATGTGCCGTGCGGTCGCATAGCCCTTGTGCTCGGCGAATCCGTACTCCGGATAGAGGCCGTCGAGTTCGACCAGGAGGCGGTCGCGGTGGACCTTGGCGAGAATCGACGCGGCGGCGACGCTCGCGCACTTGGCATCGCCCTTGATCACCGGCAGTTGTTCGCCCTGGAAACAGCGCAGACGCACCGCGTCGGTCAAGAGGTAGTCGGGCGCGCGCGACAATGCGGCCAAGGCACGTTCCATCGCGAGCAGGCTCGCATGGTAGATATTGATCCGTTCGATCTCCTCGACCGATGCCTCGCCGATCGCCCACGCCGCCGCTTTTTCGCGGATGATCTCGGCCAGTTCGGCGCGGAGCGCGGGCTTGACCCGCTTCGAGTCGTCGAGCCCGTCGAGCATCAGCGGCCCCTCGATTACGACGCAGGCGGCGACGACCGGTCCGGCGAGCGGCCCGCGACCGACTTCGTCGACGCCGCCGATGGCCGCGAAGCCGCGGGCGAAGGCCGCACGTTCGAAGGCGTGGAGGCGCGTCAGTCGCCGTCGTTCGCGTTCGCGGGCCAGCTTGCGTTTGCGGGCGGCTTCGGCGCTCGCGCTCACGACGCGGGTTCCAAGGTCACGCGTCCGAAGCGGCCTTCGTTGAAGTCCTTCATGTACGACCACGCCGCGTTGTGCATGTCGACGAGGTTACCGCGCCGCACGAACCCGCGCGATTGCGCGTATGTTTCCAAATCGGGAACCGAAGCGATCGCGCGCTCCGCGGCCCACGCAGCGAACCGCGTCACCACGTCCTCGGCGTCGAAGCGCGCCCGCGGCACCGCGCCGATCATGGCCAGCTTCCACTGCGCTTCCGGCGTGTCGATCTTGGGCACCAGGATGCCCGCCGTGTCGATCAATTCGAGCGTGTCGGTCACCTTGAACCACTGCGGCGCCCGGGTGACGCCGGCGCGATCTTCGGTGCGCGCGACGCTCTTGCCGACCAGCGCGTTGATCAGCGTCGACTTGCCTGCGTTGGGGATGCCCACGACGATCGCCCGCAAAATTCGGTGCTGGGCCGGCAGCGCCGCGAGCGCGGCTTTCAACTGCAGCGCGCCGACGCGGTCCTTGGCGTGCACGGCGAGCGCGACCCGCCCGCTCGCGCGGTAGCGCTCGAGCCACGCGGCCGTCTGCGCCGGATCGGCCAGATCGTCGCGGGTCAAGACGAGCAGCCGGGGTTTGCGGGCCGCCAGCCGTTCGAGCGCGGGATTCGCACCGGCCCCGGGCACGCGCGCGTCGACCGCCTCGATCACCACGTCGATGATGCGCAGGTCTTCGGCCAGGCGGCGCATGGCCTTGGCCATGTGCCCCGGGTACCACTGGATCGTGGCGGTCACCGGATCGGACCGGCGTGCTCGGGTGGCCACACCGCGACGACGGCGCGGCCGATGACGTCCGGCGCGGGCACGAAACCCCAAAAGCGCGAGTCGTCGCTGTTGGCGCGGTTGTCGCCCAAGACGAAGTAGGCGTCGGCGGGCACGACGAGCGCGGCCATGCTGCGGGCGTCGCGAAATCGGACGTACGGCTCGACGAGTTCGCTTCCGTTGACGAACACGGTACCGCGCCGAATCTCGATGCGATCGCCGGGGATGCCGATCACGCGCTTCAGATAGACCGACGGCGCCGAGCGTTCGTGACGGAAGGCGACGATGTCGCCGTGAGCGGGCTTGCCCCCGAGCCGGTACGCCAGCGCGTTGATCAGCACGTACTCGTCCGAATCGATGCGCGGCTCCATCGAGAGACCGCTAACTTGGCCCGGCCGTACGCCTGCGATCGCGTAGAGCAGGACGACGAGGAGCGCGAGTTGCCACGCGAGGTTCGCCGCCGATCTCCATCGGACGTGAGGCGACAGCACGGGCTAGGCTTCTGCGCGCGCGCGCCGCCTCCCGTGCGGTTATCGATTCAGTGCAGGATGCGGATGCGGCCGGGCGGCCAGAAGAGCAAGAAGGCGTGGCCCGTAAAGCCGGCCTTGTCGCCCTTGAGCGGCCCGGCGAAAAACGTGCCGCCGCTCTGCGCGAAGCCCCAGATGTGCGAGTCGTCCGAGTTGTTGCGGTTGTCGCCCATCATGAAATAACAGCCGTCGGGAATCCGGTCGGGCGCCTGCCACTTGTCCCGCGGCGGGATGTTGGCTTGCTCGGGGTCGAGCGGGACGCCGTCGACGTAGATCCCGTAATTCTTGATTTCCATCTCGTAGTTGGGCTTCTGGGCGATGTACGGTTCGTCGAGCGGCTTGCCGTCGCGATAGACGATGCCGTCGTGGACGCGCAGATTCTCCCCGGGGCTGCCGATCAGCCGCTTGATGAAATCGTTGGGGCTGGGAATCGCCGGCGTGAAGACGACGATGTCGCCGTCGTGCGCTTTGGAGATCCTGTACTCGAACTCGTTGACCAGCAGGACGTCGTGGATCTGCAGCGTCGGTTCCATGGAGCCCGACGGAATGAAGAAGGTCCGGACGACGAACGTGATCAGGAACAGCGCCACCAGCCCGGCGACGATGAACGCGTCGAGGTATTCCTTGATGACGACCGAGAGCGGCGGCTGCTGGCCTTCGGCGAGCGCAACGGCCGGCTCACCCTCGGCGGGCAGCGCCCCGCCGCTCACCCCGACCTGGACCGGCCGCAGCGAAATCGCGACGCGGGCCACGCCCAGCAGGCAGATGAGACCGAAGAGTTCGAGTGGGGTCAAAGCGCCTCGACGAGCCGCACGCGGTTAGCGCGCGACCTTCTTTTCTTTGATGCGCGCCGCCTTACCGATCTTGTCGGAGAGATAGTAGAGCCGGCTGCGGCGGACGATGCCGCGCTTGGACACTTCGATCTTTTCGACGCGCGGGCTGTGCACCAGGAACGACTTCTCGACGCCGACGCCGTGCGAAATGCGCCGGACCGTGATCGTCTCGCCCGTCGCGCCGCCCTTGCGGACGATCACGACGCCCTCGAACATCTGGACGCGCTCTTTGCCGCCCTCGACGATCTTCGAGTAAACCTTGACGGTGTCGCCCGGACGGAACTCCGGGACATCGGACTTGAGCTGTTCTTGCTCGAGGCGGTCGATGACGTTCATAGCTTTCCTGGCACCAACGTACTGCAGCTTCCTCGAGCGTGTTACTGCCCGGGGCCCTCTCGGGGACAACCCTGGGATAATATCACGCGCGCGGCGGCCCGTCCAGGTCCGGACGGCGCGCGGCCGTGCGGGCCCGCGACTGCTCCCGGCGCCAGGCGGCGATCTTGGCGTGGTCGCCGGAGAGGAGCACCTCGGGAACCGCCTCGTCGCGGAAGGTCGGCGGGCGCGTGTAGGCCGGCGCATCGAGCCCGCCCCCGTTGAAGGACTCCTGTTCGAGGGAGGCCGGGTTGAGCGCGCCCTCGAGCAGGCGCACCGTGGCGTCGACGAACGCCAGGGCCGGAATCTCCCCGCCGGTGAGCACGAAGTCGCCCAGCGACAGCTCCTCGGCGCCGTAGAGGGCCACCAGACGCTCGTCGATGCCTTCGTAGCGGCCGCAGACGACGATCAGCCGGTCGAGCCCGGCGAAGCGTTCCGCGTCGCTCTGCCGGAAGGTCCGGCCGGCGGCTGCGGTCACGACGAGGGCGCGCCGCTCGCCCGGCGGGGCCTCGGCCAGGATGGCGTCGAGGATGCGGGCCAGAGGCTCCACCCGCATGACCATTCCCGGGCCGCCGCCGTAGGGGCGGTCGTCGGCGCGCTCGGCACCTTCCAGGGCGTCGAGCACGTTGTGCAGGCGCACGTCGACCAGCCCGCGCTCCCGGGCCCGGCCGAGAATCGAGAGCGCGACCGCGGGCCCCAGCAGTTCGGGGAAGAGCGTGACGATGTCGACTCGTAACATCCCGGCGATGGATTCCTCGCGCCCGCGACGTGGGCCGTTCGATTTCCGGAGCTGGTTCGCCGCTCCCCCCGCGGCGCCGGATGCCTACGGGCGGGCCGTCGTGCTTCTCGAGCGCGGCCGGGCGGGCGAAGCGCTGGCCGAACTGGACGCCGCGCTCGCGACCTGCGTCGACGGCGCGGCCACCGCGCGGACCCACAATAAGCGCGGCGTCGCGCTGATCGCGCTCGGCGAGCGGGAGGCCGCGGTCGAGGCGTTTTGCGCCGCGGTCGACGCCGCCGCGGACCAGGCCCCGGCGCTGGTCAGCCTGGGCAACCTCTTTCTCGAATCAGGTCACCCGCTCGATGCGATCGACTACTACCGGGCCGCATTGCGCCTCGACGAGCGCAACGCGCTGGCCTACGCCAACCTAGGCGCGGCCCTGCGGGCGATCGGCGACCGGTCGGGGTCGGTTAGAGCGCTGCGCGCGGCGGCGCGGCTGGAGGTCCGACGAGGCCCTGGACGTGCGTGATGTCTTCGAGATATTCGAAGAGCTGCGGCAACGAGATCTTGTCGAGTTCGGTCCGCTCGGCAAGCCCTTCGCTCGCGTCGCCTTCGTCGCGCAGGTAACATCTGGTCTCGACGTCGCCGGGCGATTCCGACAAGAACGAGACGGCGAAGCCTTTGCCCATCGTCTCGTCGTAGATGCGCATCGCCGACGGATTCAGGATTTCGATCGAGTGCGTGGAATTGTGTGCGTCGAAGATCGTGATCGTCAGGTAGTCGCGATTGACGACTTCGATCGATCCGACGACGAAGGTGTTCTTCGTGGAGAAGAATTCGTGACCGCGGCGATTCCTCGAAGAAATCTCGTAGAAGACGCGGTGCCGGACGAACCGGCCCAGAATCTTCCGAAGCGTCGAAATCGAGGCCAGCGTTTCCGTGCGATTGCCGCGCGTGTAGATGATTTTCAAGGAGTCGACGCCTGCCCTTCGAGTAAGCTTATCCGTGCTCGCCGCGTTTGGGGGGACTCGCGGGGTTGGACGTCTTAGGTAACAAATCCTTTGCTTTCACCGGTTGACATGATCGTGATCGGCGCGGCGGCGCTGCTCTTCTTCGGCCCGGACCAATTGCCGAAGGTCGCACGCAAGGTCGGGACGGTCGTCCGCGACGTGCAGTTGACCTCGCAATCGTTCATCCGCGAGATGGAACGAGCGGCCGACGAAGCGGAGCTGCGCGACGCTCCACGCAGCCCCGTCGAACACTATGCCGATCCGACCCCGGCGCCCGAACCGCCGCCGCCCGACGTCGAACACCGGATCCCCTGACCCGGGCCAAGGGGCGCATCGAATCGAGGCGCGCCGCGCGGAAATGCTGGCCTGGCGGAGTTGGAGGTTTTAGGCGGTCTTTAGATGTTGAAGCGGCCGCGCAGTTCGTTGAGGCGCGACTCGACGAGCGTGCGCACTTGCTGGTGCAAGCGGTCCTTCTGGTCCTCGGGCAGCCGCGAATAGATCAGGTAGCCTGCCGCGGAGACGACGCCGCCGACGACGCCCGCGAGCAGCGTGCGAGACGCTTCCTTGCCGCCGGGTCCCGCCGGGGGCAAGTTCTTGCTCTGGTTCGACGAGTGGCTGTCGGGCCCGTCGTTGATCGGCCTGTAGATGTCCGTCATGGTGGCCTTTACTTCGCTATGATGAGTAGTGTTCACCCGTCTGGATATCGGCTGCGGCGACGACGACCTTGACGTGCGCGGGAAATTGAGCGGCGAGCGTTTCGATCGAGCGAGCGACCGTCTCGACGATGGCGCGGACGCCGGGGTCGTCGCGCGCGGGTTCGGGCCAGTCGAGTTCGAGGCGCCCGGCCTCGCGAACGCCCTCCACCTCGACGCCCGCGACCTGGTCGAGTCCGAGCCAGGCGGCTTGGAGGAGCGTCGATATGGCCGCGCAGACCACGTCTTGGCCCGCGTCGGCCCAGCCGGCGTGGCCCGTCGCAAAAAACGAAGACAGCCGCGAGCGGCTGTCCCGGGAAATCGTCACCTGGACCACGGGAGCGCCGAGGCTACGTCGGCAGTTCGATCTTGTCGATGCGAACTTCCGCGTACTGCTGGCGGTGGCCGGTCAGCTTGCGTTCGCGCTTCTTGGACTTGTACTTGAAGACCAGGATTTTCTTGGCCTTGGCCTGGCGTACGACCGTGCCGCGGACCTGGGCGCCCTCGACGTGGGGACGCCCGACCGTGACGTGAGCGCCGCCCGCACTGGCCAAGATGACCTTCTCGAAGGCGATCTCCGAGCCGACGTCGGCCGAAACGGCGTCGCAGCGGATGGTCTCACCCTCGGTCACGCGGAACTGCTTGCCGTCCGCCTCGATGATCGCGTACATAACTGGCAAACATTACCACACGGACCAAAGCCTGTCAAAAGGGGTCCGGGCCGGGGGGTCAGGCCGCCGCCGAAGTCTCGGCCGGTCCGTCTTCGAGCCGGAGCGTCAGGCACTTTGCCGAGCCGCCCGCTTTCATGAACTCGCTGAGATCGGTGGAGAAGACGCGATAGCCCGCCGCGTTGAGGCGCGCGCGCAGCGGCTGCGAGGCGTGATGGAGCACGATCGCGTCCCCGACCTCGACCGCGTTGCAGGCGAAGCCCAACGCGTCCTCGAGCGAGACTTCGATCAGGTACTCGCGCTCGACCGTGCGCCGCAGCAATTGAAGCGCGTGCGGCGAAAACGCATCTGGGTAATACATCACGTGTCCGCTGCCCAGCGGACAGAGCGCGGTGTCGAGATGATAGAAGCGCTCGTCGACCAGCAGCATCGGTAGCGTGCGCACGGGCAACGTGTCGCCGAGCTGCAGCGCGGCGCCCCGCTCGCTGCGCCAGCCGTATCCCGCATACAGGATCGGGCGCGCGCGGTCGAAGAGCGCGTCGCCCGCGCCTTCGAAGAAGGTCTGCTGCAAGGCGGTCGTGGCGAAGCCGTGGCGCGCCAGCGCGGCGCGGTAATGCGGCTGTTCGCGCCGGCGTTGCGGGTGACGGAAAGTGCTCGTGATGGCGAGCTTGCCGCTGATCAAAGCCGCATTAGCCGTGAAGACGAGGTCGGGTACGTGCGGCTGCGGTTCGAGCCGGACGACGTCGACGTCGCCCGCACACTGCAAGACCTCGACCAAACGTTCCCATTGGCGCGACGCGTCCGGCGTGCTCAGTCCCACATGCCGCGACATCCAGGGGTTGATGTCGTACGCGATGCGGTACTCGGTCGGAGGACACATCAGGAACGTCGTCTTCATGGCGACTTCAGCGTAGCGTCCGCGGACCGCGCGGACTATCGACGTTCGTAACGCGTGACGCCGCCGCGACCGGCCCGAATGGCGCACGCTGCGGGAAACGGCGGCCGGGGGCGCGCACGTTGCAGGCTGATGCGACTGCCGCCGTTCCGCACGGCACTGCTCTGGGGCGCGCTCTTGCGGCTCGCATTGCTGCCCCTTCCCGGCTATCGCGACGACGTCGCCGCCTTCGGCCGGTGGGCGCTCGCGCTGGCCCGCGAAGGCCCGCGAGCGATCTATCTGGACCCGGCGGTGCGGCCGGGCGTCGATTACGTCCCCGGCTATCTCTACGTACTCTGGGCGCTGGGCAAGGCCCACGACGCCCTGCTGGGGCATGCCTCCGGCGCCGGCGGCATCGCTTTCCGAATGGCGCTCAAGGCGCCGGGCGCGCTGGCCGACCTCGTCCTGGCCTTCATCCTGTACCGCATCGGACGCGGCTTGGCCAAGGAAGCCGGCGGTCGCGCGGCTGCGGCGGTGGTGCTCTTCGCGCCCCCGTTCTGGCTCGTTTCGGCGTACTGGGGTCAGGTGGACGCGGTGGCCGCGGTGCCCTTTGCGTTGGCCTTGTGGTGCGCCCTCGAGGACCGTTTCGTGCCGGCCTGGGTGGCGCTCGCGGCGGCGCTGCTGATCAAGCCCCAAACCGCCGCCTTCGCGCCCGTGTTGGCGGTGTGGCAGTTCCGGCGGCTCGGCCCGCGGGCTTTGCTCGCGCTCGTCGCGGGCGGGGTGGCGGGTCTGTTTCTGGCGTACTGCACCGCGCTGCCCTTCGCCCCGGCGGGCAACCCCGCGACGGTTCTGGCCTGGCTGGCCGCGCGCTATGCCGCGGCCGTGGCCAAAGCGCCCTTCGCAACCGTGAGCGCGTTCAATCTCTATTCGATCGCCTGGCAGCCGTTCCACAGCGACGCGACGCCGGTCTTCGGCCTTCCGGTGCGCTACTGGGGATTGGGGCTGGCCGTCGTGGCCGTCGGCGCGATGCTATTCGCCTTGCGCGATCGCGAGCGCTCGCTGCTGGCGGTGACCGCGGCGGCGCTCGCCGCGCCCTACGTCGTCGCGACCCGCATGCACGAGCGGTATCTGCTGCCCGCGCTCGTCGCGGGCACGCTGCTGGCGCTGGTCGACCGGACCTCCGGCTGGATCGTCGCCGGACTCGGCGCCATCTTCACGCTCGACGCGCTAGCGGTGCTCGCCGGACTCCAAAGCGGCGGACATCATCCGCAAGTGCTCTTCGCCGTCAAACTGCTCTCGCTGTGCAACGTGTTGCTCGTCGCGGCGCTCTTGCTGCGCGCGCGGGCGATTGGGAAAGCGTAGCGCGAGGCGCTACGCTTCGACCCAGACGTCGTCGCCCTCGACGCGAACCGGAAACGTCTCGACGGGCAGGATCGCGGGCAACGTGAGCGCGGCGCCGGTGGTCACGTCGAAGTAGGCGCCGTGGCGCGGACACATGATGCGGCAGCCTTCGAGTTCGCCCTGGTCGAGTTCGCCGCCGTCGTGCGTGCAGACGTCCTCGATCGCGTACAGCGTACCTTCGACGTTGCAGAGCAGCACCGCCGTGGCCCCGGCGACGACGCGTTTGGTCGTGCCCGGGGCGATCTCGGAAAGCTTGGCGACCGGTTTCAGCCGACCGCGCCTTCCATCTCCATCTTCACCAAGCGATTGAGCTCGACGGCGTATTCCATCGGCAGTTCCTTGACGAAGAAGTCGAAGAATCCGTTGACGATCATCGCGGTCGCGTCGGCTTCGCTCAAGCCGCGGCTCATCGCGTAGAACAACTGCTCCTCGCCGATCTTCGACACGCTGGCTTCGTGTTCGACCGTCGAGCGCCGTTCGTTGATCTTCATCGTCGGCTTGGTGTCGCTCGACGACTGCTCGTCCATGATCAGCGCGTCGCACTTCACGCGGGTCTTCGCACCGACCGCGCCCGGGAAGATCTCCACGAGGCCGCGATAGGTCGTCTTGCCGCCGTGCGCGCTGACCGACTTGTTGGTCACCACCGACGTCGTGTTGGGCGCGGCGTGGATGATCTTCGCGCCCGCGTCCTGGTGCTGGCCTTCGCCGGCGAACGCCATCGAGAGGATCTCGCCGCGCGCGCCTTCGCCCATCAGATAGATGGCCGGATACTTCATCGTGAGCCGCGAGCCGATGTTGCCGTCGACCCATTCGACCGTCGCGTTCTTGTACGCGACGGCGCGCTTGGTGACCAGATTGAAGATGTTGCGATACCAGTTTTGGATCGTCGTGTAGCGGATCGAGGCGCCTTCCATCGCGATCAGTTCGACCACGGCCGAGTGCAGCGAGGCCGTCGAGAACTGCGGCGCGGTGCAGCCCTCGATGTAGTGGACCTTCGAACCCTTGTCGGCGATGATCAGCGTGCGCTCGAACTGACCCATGTTCTCGGCGTCTTGACTTCGACTCCCGGCGGCACGTAGACGAACGAGCCGCCCGACCACACCGACGAGTTCAGCGCGGCGAACTTGTTGTCGCCCGGCGGAATGACGGTGGCGAAGTACTTCTCGACGATCTCGGGGTGCTCGCGCAGCGCCGTGTCCATGTCGCAGAAGATGACGCCGTCCTTGGCCAGGTCCTCGCGCACGGAATGGTACACGACTTCGGATTCGTACTGAGCGCTGACGCCCGACAGAAACTTGCGCTCGGCTTCGGGGATGCCCAGCCGGTCGAAGGTCCGCTTGATGTCGTCGGGCACGTCGTCCCAACTGATGCTCTGCTTCTCCGAGGCCTTGACGAAATAGTGAATGTCGTCGAAGTCGATCTCGGCTAGCCGCGCGGTGTCGCCCCAGTCGGGCATGGGCTTGGCCCGGAACTGCTCGTAGGCTTTGAGCCGGAAGGCCAGCATCCAGGCCGGCTCGCCCTTCATCGACGAGATCCGCTCGACGATCTCGCGCGTCAGCCCCTTGGCCGACTTGAACGCGTACCCGTCCTCGGGATCGTGGAATCCGTGGCGGTAGTCGTCGGTCAGGGCGCCCGTATCGACGGCCTTCAGTTCGGTTGCCATATCCCTCCTAGGCTACGCTCCGGCCAGGTAATAGTCAAGATATTACCGGGTTATCTTCATAATCTCCGTGAGAAGTGCCTTCCAAGTGCTTTACAAGGGGGGGAGGGG
>Ga0326727_10012802_pt1 | contig 18951 bp, 17 predicted proteins | sample MB2enrmetagenome_FD_207643 | JGI IMG/M metagenome (GOLD analysis project Ga0326727, IMG submission 207643) | Lab enriched peat soil microbial communities from McLean, Ithaca, NY, United States - MB29MY | ecosystem: Environmental > Terrestrial > Soil > Wetlands > Peat | place: USA: New York...
TGGAGGAACTGAAGCAACGTGACCACCGCAAGCTCGTCATCGTGGACGGGGAGCTCGCCCTGCTCGGCGGACGCAACCTGTCGCACGAGTACTACGCGGGTTTTGCGGAGGTCCCCCTGACGGTCGCCATGCCCTGGCGCACGGTGCCGTGGCTCGACGCCGGGGCACGCGTCGAAGGGCCCGCCGTGGCTGCCCTGGAACGCTCGTTCATGCAGGCATGGACCGAGGCTGGCGGCGAACCGTTCGAGATCCGGGTTCCCGCACCGGCCGCCGCAACCACGGCGCGTGTGGTGGTGCACCGTGGACTGCGCGACGCACACACCCTCGAAGCCTATTTGGCGCTGATCGAGACCGCTCGCTCTCACATTTACGCGGTGAACACCTTTCCGCTGCTGCTCGAGCTCCAGCATGCGCTGCTGCGCGCGTTGCGCCGCGGGGTGTGTGTCCGAACGCTGTTCGGCAACCTGACGCCCAAGCACGGGGAGGAGCTCTTCAAAGGGCCGTTTGCGGTGGCTCGCAGCGCGGCTACGTCGCTTGTGCACTCCCGGTTGGATCCGCTCGTCGTTGCGGGAGGCGAGTGCTACGAGTTCGTCGTACGGAGGCAACCCGGCTGGGATCCGGCGGTCGGCGATGTGCGACCCCATGTGCACGCGAAGGCGATGAGCGCCGACGGGCGGGTCTGCGCGGTCGGCAGCGCCAACCTCGACGTCACCGCGGGATACTGGGAAAGCGAACTGCTCCTGGTCGTGGAAGACGAAGCGATAGTACGTGCCGTCGAGGCCCGGTTCGACGAATTGATCGCCGGCTCCGATCGCGTCGACCCGAATGATCGCGACTGGGGCCGCCGGGCGCAGCACCGCCAGTGGATGCGCTACTGGCCAGGAGTGCTTTCGGTCTAGTGGGTTCAATCGCCGAACTCGGTCAGCAGATGGTTTGGGCGCAGGGCGGCGATGTAGCGGTGAGGCGCATGCAGATCAACCGTGTACGGCCAGGATGCGCGGCGCTTTTCGGGCGCGAAGAAGGCCAGAAGGGAGCGCGGGATTTCCTTCACGCTGGCCAGCTGCGCGACAGGAGACTCGGCGCGCTGCCACTCGCCATTTACATACCGAAACTCCTGCCCGAAATGCACGAACGGTCCCCACTGCGCCGGGGGGAGCGCCGGGATGGGATCCCGCGGGATGACGTGACGGAACATCTTCCATTCGGCCGCGTGCGTTGCCTGCGGAAGAGGTGCCGCCACGGCCATTGGCTGGCCGAATGTATAGACCGCCCGCAATCGGTCGGCGAGCGACCGGTGAACGCTGTTAGCGGAGACGGTCAGCGCGAAGAGCGCGGCCATCGCGCCGCCGAGGCTATGCCCGGTCACGTACAGGGCCTCGAGGGGATGCTCCACTCTCTCGGCGTGATCGGCCAGCGATCTTCCTTGAACCGCGAAGGTCAACTCGCGGAGGACTTCCCACCACGTGGCCCGGACGTTCCGGTGGAATCCGGCATGGACTCTGACCTTCTCGCCGCCGTCCGATAGCGACAGAGTGCTCGACTCCGATCCGACCTCCGCGTCCCCGAGCCAGTTGACAAGGTTTCCCGTTTCGGTCCCCCGATAACAGAGTATGACTACCCGGCCGCAGCGGCTCTGCACCAGGTACGCGGTCGAGAAAATGAACATCGCATCGACCGTCTGCGAGATGCGCACGCAGGCGTGGCGCTCGAAGCCGACCCTGACCATCATCGTGGTGACAGTATTGGTGTCGGCATAGGCGTACCCCGCACACGTTCCGAGCACGTGAGCGACCGTCCCGTTGCGCTCGACGGGCACCGTCAGGTGTGCAGCCGCGAGGGTCTCGACAAGTTGAGGGTAGAGGGGAAAGGGATGCTCGCAGGTCCCGCCAATGGTTCTCTCAATGATCATCGGAACCCTTGTCTTGTGATGGCCGAATGGCAGGAAGGAGCCCGACACCCATGAAGAACGGAAGCGCGTAAATGAGCGCGAGGCTATTCTTCCAGTTCCGGTACGTGGTAAGTGAAGCCGCGGAAGCTCTGCACCAAGCGTGGTTCAATCCGGGGCTAGGTGTGCGTGTCGAACCACAAGGTATATGGCGCCGACAAGTCGCGCGGATCGTATACGGCTTAGCCCGAGGTCTTGAAGTAGCCGATCCACGCACCCTCTGAAGCAACGAACAGCCGGCTGTCGCTACCTTCTGAGAATCCACTCGGCCAGTTCCTTAGATTCCACGTCCCTTCAGGATTGCTGCTCGTGCGCAGGGCAAGTTTCTCCTCAAGCGTGGGACGACACATCCACACCCCGATATCCACCCGCCTGCTCCTGCCGCAAGTCCTTCATTAGTCATAGCCTTCCAGTGCCCCACTATCTACACGCCGCTCCCCTTTGTCAAGAGCTCGTATCGAGCCTCTTCCGGTGCGTGCCCCTACTGCCGGCCCGGACACCTTTGTGTGGAGCCTCTGTTCACCGGCTACGATGCCGATGGCGGCTATGCGGAGTACATGACCGCTCCGGAAGATTGCATCTACCCCATGCCCACCGGCGTTTCCTCCCGAGAGTCTGCCCCCTTCTTGTGCGCGGGCATCATAGGTTATCCCGCACTGCGCCGTCGCAACTTGCAGAAAGGAGAAACGCTGGGCCTCTATGGATTCGGAGCCTCGGCGCACATCGTCATCGTGATCCAATTGGCTGTTCACTGGGAATGCAAGGTCTACGTGTGCACGCGGGGCGACCGATCTGGCATCCAACCCCAAGGAGGAATCACGAGGGAACAAGCCCCCGTTACCCATCCCGATATGGTCTTTACTGTGATCTTGACGGAGAGCCAGCACAGGGTCTCCTCTGTGGCGGTCCAGGATCGCGGCAGAACACAAAAGTCGGCCTGAATGTCGGTGCCACTCATCTCTTCTAGCGAATATTTTGTCACCCAGAACTGTAGCTGCCGGAGGCACTCATCGAGAAACGGTGCGGCAGCCATGTGACCATGGGTGGCGCTCGGCGGATATCATTGGGTTCGATAGCCTGACGCGGCACACAACTCGCACACATATGTGGAGGAAACCAGTATTTATGCGGGTTTCGAAGGTGTGCTGCTGATGGGGAAGTCAGTGACAACCTCTCCTGACTTTCCCTCGTTGCTTCGTCGCGCCGCTATTCTCCAAATGGGGTTTCATCGGCCAATTGGGATCCAAAGTGTACAGCAGTGAACGATGCTTCCGCCGGAAAATCAATTTCTGGCTTCGAGGGTCAAGGCTCACTGGCCAGAGACTCTGGCGCATGTCTCGGCCGATGGCAACTGTCTTCCCATTGCTCGCTAAGAGCCTCGTTCCCGGTAAACCCGGCCGACTGATTCTTTCTAATCATGCCCGTGACTCGCTGTTAACCACACCCTCCTTAACGAAACCCAGAAAAGCTCGACCATCAACGCCCTTTGCCAAGCCTGTCAGCGTTTCGATGGTCGTCCCTACCCCGCCGGATTCCAAAAAGCGATTGAGTTCTGGCGCCCAACATAGTCCCTCTGACACCCTGCATAGGGAGGGCTCAAATATGCGCCAATGTTATCAACGAGGTTATCTTCGGTGTACCCATCGTAAGTCCGGTCCGGATTGTTGGGAGTTTCTCTGGCGCGAGAACGACGTAACCGAAAAGCGCATTCGCCGGACAATCGTCATCGGTACAGTCACGCAGTTCCCGACCATTGAATCAGCCCAGGAAGCCATCCATGGATTACGAATGCAAATCAACCAGAATAGAGGTCGTCGACATGAACTGACGATTCATATCGCGGACTTGGTGGATCACTACGTGCAGACTGAACTTTCGGATAATGCGGATAGGTACTCTCACGCAACGCGAGTTGTTTACCAGCAATTTCTCAAGAGATGGATACGGCCGCACTGGGCTGGCGTGGATATCCGGGATGTTCGGACGGTGGCCGTTGAGCATTGGCTAAGACGGCTACAAGGTGCCGATGGCAATCCCCTTGCCAACGCCACCAAGGCGAAAATCCGTAATCTCATGAGCGTACTATTCAACCATGCTATCCGTTACGAATGGCTTGAACAGGGAAAGAATCCCATTACCCTTGTGCGCCAAAGCGCAAAGCGCATGCGAAATCCTGAAGTCCTGGCGCCCAACGAGATCCAGAGCCTTTTGCGGGAACTGAATTCGTGTTTCCGCGTGATGGTTATCCTGGACGCGACCACAGGGCTTCGTCGCAGCGAACTGTTTGCTCTGAAGTGGGGCGACGTGGATTTCTCCGGCTTGCGGCTTGACATCCTCCGCTCAATTTATCTGCGCCGGGTTGGCAATTGCAAGACGGAAGCATCCCGGAAGCCGGTCCCCCTGGAGGAGCGTGTGGCAGCGGACCTCTGGATGTGGAAGGAGACAAGTCCATATCGGCAAGCTGACGATTGGGTTTTCGCGAGCCCTCATAATCAAGGAAAATACCCGTTCTGGCCAGATGCCGTACTGCAAAAGGTCATTCGCCCCGCGGCCTTGAGGGCCGGAATTACGAAACGAATTGGATGGCATACCTTTCGCCACACCTTTTCGACACTGCTCATTGCCAACGGGGAGAATGTGAAGGTCGTTCAGGAACTGATGCGACACGCCAGCAGTCGTTGCACACTCGAGCTCTACTCGCAGGCGGAGATCAAAGCCAAGCGGCAAGCGCAGCAGCGCCTGGTGCAAATGATTCTCCCTGACGAGGCCGACAAGCTAGCCCCCGCGATTGAGTGCAACGCACACGTCGAAATGCCGTGAAGGCGAGCACCGTGGGGTCGTCGTGGCCAAGGTGGGCCTGTGGATACAAGAACTTAGGCTCTTCTTGGAGCAATGTGGAGCAACGGGAAAGGCAAGCGAGATCGCTAAATTGTTGATAGCAATGGTAGGCCCGTGGGGACTCGAACCCCAGACCTCTACCGTGTCAAGGTAGCGCTCTAACCAGGCTGAGCTACGGGCCTACGCAAAGAATCTCTAAACTGCTTTTGTCCTTGCCTCCCAGCCCTGGCCGACCACGTGCCCCGCTCTAACTGGGTTGGAGCTGCCGGGATGGAATACCTTTCCAACCTATCGCAGTTCCCAAAACCTGTCAACGCAGGTTTGCCTGGTCGGTAGTGGGTGGAAACTGTGTTGCTCGCTATCGGAGAGACTGTTTTCCTATAGCCTTTTGGCCAACGCAATCCAGGCGTAGGTGTCACCCCTTTCGCTCAGGTCGGTACCGCGCAACCTTCCTTCCTTGGCGTGGACGAAGCATCAAAGCTCATCCATTTGAACTTATTTGGCCTTTACTTCGCGCACCTTGGAGTCAATGATACGATGGCGCTTCTCACCTACCGTCACCAGCAAAGCGAGGGTAGTGTTCTTGTCGGTATCGGTGAGCCGTCCAAGCCTCTGAAGGTTAGAGATGGCTTTCTTCAATCGACCACAATAAAGTGAGAAAGTCCCGCTAGAATTACCAGAAGCGAAATGACGAACGTCTAAAAGTTAACACCGCTAGCGGGCCTCTCTTCTTTCCTTCGCTGGGCGCAATTGAAGCACACAGGAAGAACGTTGGGGTCATGGCCGATTAGCTTGCCACAATACATGCAAGAGTCAACCCGGTCATTCTCAGAGGTAAGCATTAATCCGATCCATCTGGTCAGAACCTGGGCGTGAGCGTATCACAGCCAGAAAATCAGCAACACAACTTTCACCCAATACCACCTCGTCGTCAGCTCAATTGCATTGGAAGGAAAAGTTGGAGTACGATGACCGGTCGGGCTGATGTTGGGGAAGAGGTGAGGCGGGTTACGGGACGGCGTCCTGCGCTTGGCATCCACATCCATCTCAATCCAGGCATACTACAAGGAGAATGAGACGAGCATGCTCAAACCTCTTGAGTACTTGACCTATCGGGGCGGGCCTGGGCACTGGTCCTGGGTCTTGCACCGGTTGTCAGGAATTGGTGTGTTTCTATTCTTGTTAATCCACATCATGGATATTTCCTTGATTGGATGGGGTCCCAAAGTCTTCAACCGACTTTTGTTTCTCTATCGCTACCCCGCGTTTCGTGTGGGCGAAGTGGCGTTGGTGGCGGCGGTTCTCTACCACGCCCTCAATGGCGTCCGTATCTGTATCAGCGACTTCTGGCCGGAGACCATGGCTTTCCACCGCAAGCTCAGCTACGCGGTGGGGGTCACCTTCATCATTCTTTTCATTCCCACGGCCATCTACATGTTGAGCTTCGTTGTGAAGTAGGGGGGTAGCGATGAGTGGAGCGGGCAAAGCGAGACCGGAGAGTGGGCTGGAGCTCTACGCGTGGATCTTCATGCGCATTTCAGGCCTTGCCTTACTTTTCCTGGCATTGGGCCATCTTCTGATCATGCACATTATCCATAACGTCGATCATATTGACTTCCATTTCGTCGCGGCACGTTACGCCACGCCCTTCTGGCGGACCTACGACCTGGTAATGTTATGGTTCGCCATGATTCACGGTGTGAACGGCATTCGCACGGTACTGGTGGATTACATTAACCCACGCGGTTGGCGGACGGTCTCGCTGGCTTCTCTTTTCGTGTTGGGGTTTGTGCTCCTGACGCTGGGATCGCTTGCCATCTTGACGTTCCAGCCGCCTATGGCGCCGTGAGCGGACGTGGGTCGAGTGTGCGAATTCTTGAACGAGTCTTCAGTCATCAATTTTCAGAAACGGTTCATATTGACAACTGACGACTGACAACTTTTTCTGAGGCTTATTCACATGGTCCAGCGGTATGACGCAGTGATAGTGGGAGCAGGAGGCGCCGGCCTGATGGCCGCGCTGCAACTGGCCGGGCACGGGCACGTCGCGGTGCTGAGCAAACTCTATCCCACGCGCTCGCACACGGGCACGGCGCAGGGGGGCATTGGCGCCGCACTCGGCAATATGGAAGAAGACAAATGGGAATGGCACATGTTCGACACAGTCAAGGGCAGCGATTACTTGGCTGACCAGGACGCTGTGGAGATCCTCTGCCGGGAAGCGATCGAGACGGTCTACGATCTCGAACACTGGGGCCTGCCCTTCAGCCGCACCACGGATGGAAAAATCGCCCAACGGCCCTTCGGCGGGCACACCAAGGAGTTCGGTAAAGCGCCCGTTCGGCGCTCCTGCTACGCCGCGGACCGCACCGGGCACATGATCCTCCAAACCTGCTACCAGCAGTGCATCAAGAACGATGTGCACTTTTACAACGAGTATCACGTCCTCGACCTGCTGGTTGAGCAGGGACGCTGCGCGGGTGTGGTGGCGCTGTGCCTAGCCACCGGGGAAATTCACACCTTCCATGCCAAGGCGGTGCTGTTCGCCACGGGCGGCTGCGGCAAGATGTTTCGCGTCACCTCCAATGCGCACTCGCTGACCGGCGACGGCATGGCGGTGGTCTATCGCCGCGGAATTCCGCTGGAGGATATGGAATTTTTCCAGTTCCACCCCACGGGTATTTATAAGATGGGCATCTTGTTGAGCGAAGCGGCGCGCGGTGAAGGCGCCACTCTGCGCAACAGTCTCAACGAGCGCTTTATGGAGCGCTATGCGCCCACGATGCTTGACCTCGCCCCGCGTGACATGGTTTCGCGCGCGATTTACCGGGAGATTCGCGAAGGGCGGGGCATCGATGGTAAGAATTACGTTTACCTTGACATGACCCACCTGGGAAAAGAAGTCTTGGATAAAAAACTCCCGGACATTACCGAATTTGTCAGAACCTATCTTGGCATCGAGCCGCTCACGCAGCCTGTCCCCATCCAACCCACCGCGCACTACGCGATGGGCGGAATTCCTACGGATATTGAAGGCCGCGTCGTGATTGACGAGAAAAACACACCGCTGCCGGGACTTTATGCGGCGGGTGAAGTCGCCTGCGTCTCCGTGCACGGCGCGAACCGCCTGGGGACCAATTCGCTGGTCGATATTCTGGTCTTCGGCCGCCGCGGCGGCCGCCACGCGCTGAAATTCATCCAGGAGAACGATTGGGTTCCCTTGCCCGCCCGGCCCGACGAGCCTGCCCGCGCCCTGGTGAGCCATGTGCTCAATTCCACGGGAAAGGAACGCGCCGCCGACATCCGCGACGCGCTCCAGGACGAAATGATGGACAAGGCCTCGGTATTTCGCGACGCTCCGGGCCTCACCGCCATGCGGGAGAAGGTGCACGAGTTGCGCGACCGTTACCGCCAAGTTAAGTCGGAGGATCGCGGCATGCGCTACAACACCGAGTTACTGGAGGTGATCGAACTCGGTTGTTTGCTGGACCTCTCCGACGTCCTGGTGGAAAGCGCCCTGGCACGCCAGGAGAGCCGCGGGGGCCACTGCCGTGAAGATTTTCCCAAACGGGATGACGCCCATTGGCTGAAACATACTCTGGCGTTTCAATCACCCCGGGGAATCGAGCTTAAGTTCAAGCCTGTTGTCATCACCAAGTTTCAGCCTATGGAGAGAAAGTATTGAGTTATTGAATCATCGGGTCATTGAATCATTGAGTAAGACAGAAACTGGGCTGCGCAATAAGTACCAGAGGCGGCCACCGTATGCCAGAGCTTGATGGCGGAACAAAGACTGCGCGTCTGATCATCTTGGCCCAGCGCCTTGCCGAACAGACGCCTCACTTCTTTGAGATCAAGGGGTCTGGGGACGGAGACCGAGCGGTGAATGAATTTATAGCCCAACTGAGTAGTATGGCAAAAGGGCTTTTCGGCCATGATTTTTCGCAAGCAAAGATCTCCGGCAAGTGTGGTTTCACCGTTGATTTCTACATTCCAGACGAGCAAATGGTGGTGGAGTTTGCATTCAGCCTTCACCAACCTATGAACGAATTTGAGCGGGATGTTTTTAAGTGCCTTCTGGCCCAAGAAGACGGCAGCCGCGTTCAAAAACTCGTTCTGGTCGGGAAACCTGGCGGCATGAAGAAACTAGACTCCCCGGGACCAATGATGATGAGGAACTGGGTACAGGAGAAGCACGGGCTCGAAATTGAGGTGTTCGAGCTACAGAGACCGCCACAAAGCAGTTAATGATTCAATGATCCGATGATTCAATGACTCAATTGAACGGAGTTCATGATGCAGGTCACTTTACGAATCAAGCGCTTCAATCCCGAAAAGGATAAGGATGCCTGGTGGGGTGAGTACAAGATTGACGCCGAACCCACGGACCGTTTGCTCGACGCGCTGAACTATGTGAAGTGGTACCGGGATGGCACCCTTACCTATCGCCGGTCGTGCGCGCACGGAGTTTGCGGCTCGGACGCGATGCAAATCAATGGATCGAACGCGCTGGCGTGTAAACTGCTGCTCAAGAGCCTGGGCCAGACGATTACCATACAGCCGCTGCGTGGGTACCGCGTCATCAAAGACCTGCTCGTGGACATGGACACTTTCCTCGAGAAGTATCGGAGCGTGAAGCCCTACCTCATCACCCAGGGGCCTAACCCGGAAAAGGAGCGCTTGCAGTCGCCCGAAGACCGCGAGAAATTCGACGACACGACCAAATGCATCCTGTGCGGCGCGTGCACCTCGGGGTGTCCTTCATTTTGGGCAGACGGCGACTACATCGGACCGGCGGCCATCGTGAACGCCCATCGCTTCCTCTTCGATTCCCGCGACGAGGGCGGCGAGGAGCGGATGCAGGTTTTGAACACGCTCGAGGGCGTGTGGCGTTGCCGCACGATCTTCAACTGCGTGGAAGCCTGCCCGCGCGGCATCAATGTGACGCGCGCCATTGGCGAGGTGAAGAAAGCACTCTTGTTTCGCAAGGTTTAAACCAGGCAATGCGCGAAGCATTGGACCTGGGGCCGCCCACGATAGGTGACCCTTATTTTTGCGGCGCTGACTAACGACTCGTGATTGAATGAATCGGTTCGACGGGCAGAGCGGCCTTGAAGGAGGCAGAGAATGGAACTCGACAGACTGAACTCACCGCATTTCTCGCGCCGCGAGTGGCTGGCGGGCGCCGGGAGCTCACTCCTTCTCGCCGCATCACCGCCGGGAGCAAATGCGCGTGCTTCCAAGCCGCAGCCCGCACCGACGGAAGCGGATGACAAATCCTTCGATCTCCTCATCCAAGGCGGTAAGGTTATCGACCCTTCTCAGGATCTTGAGGACCTCCGCGATGTGGCCCTTCGCGACGGAAAAATCGTGCGCTTGGAACGCCACATTCCCGCGGGCCAGTCGCGCCAGGTGCTCGATGCCTCCGGCAAGATCGTCACGCCCGGCCTCATTGACATACACACGCACGTGTTCCCCTACGTTGGACCTTACGGAATTGAGGCTGATCCCTATTGCGTGAGGAGAGGCGTCACCACCGCGCTCGACGCGGGTACTTCCGGAGCTTTCACCTTTCCCGCCCTGCGGAAGTTCATCATCCCGCAGGCCGCCACGCGGGTTCGGGCCCTCCTCCACATTGTTAGCATCGGCATGGTCACGGGCAGCACACCCCACATGGGTGAACTGGAAGACCTCCGCTACTGCGATCCCCAACTCGCCGTTCAAGCCGCGGAGGAGAACCGCGACCTCATCGTGGGTTTCAAAATTCGGTTCTCCGAAAAATACACGGGGCCGAACGATCTGGAGGGCCTGAAGCGCGCGCGTGTCGCCGCCGACCAGGCGCGATTGCCGATAATGACGCACATAGGAGGTTCATTCACACCGCTTGGTCAACTCCTCGCCCTGCTGAGGAAGGGGGATGTAGTAACTCACTCCTTCAATAGCCTGCGGCACGGGATTGTCGATCCAGAGGGTATGGTCACACCGGAGGTTCACGAAGCCCGCCAGCGCGGCGTCCTCTTTGACGTCGGCCACGGCGCCGGGAGCTTCTCCTTCGAGGTCATGGAAAAGTGCCTGCACCAGGGATTTCTGCCGGACACCATTTCCAGCGATCTTTACAGCGCCAACACCCAAGGCCCCGTCCACGACTTGACTACCACCCTTTCGAAATTCCTCCTGCTGGGGATGAGTCTCGGCGAGATCTTCACGCGCTGCACCGTCAATGCCGCGCGGACGTTCAACTTTGGCGCAGAAATCGGCACTTTGAAGCCCGGCGCGGAAGGAGACGTGAGCGTCCTCGATCTTGTTGCCGGTGATTTCACCTTCACGGATTCGGATGGCAAGACGCGCCAGGGACGGCAGAAACTACAGCCCGTTGTGACGGTGCGCGCGGGAAAGCTCTTTTATCCCGCGGCGGGATGATCCGCGGGAGTGGGGGGGTTCTCCCTGGGGAGACAGTTACTTGAGATGCTGATCCAGAAAGGTCAGGGTGCGTTGCCACGCGTCCTCGGCGGCGCCTTCGCGGTAGGCCAATTTGTTGTCGGAGTTTTCAAAGCCGGGGCCGACATTCGGATAGACTTTTACGTCAAAGGATTTGTGGGCGCTATTCATGGCGCTCTCGAAATCCTCAACGTCGCGGGCCGAGATGTAGCGATCGTCTCCGCCAAAGATTCCCAGCACCGGCGCGTGGATCTTCTGAATATCAGCCGGATCCGTGGGCATCGAGCCATAATTCACCACGCAGGCGGCCAAGAAAGGGTCATTTACGGCCAACAGCAGCGACCACTTTCCTCCCACCGACCAGCCGATGGAGCCCATCTTCTCCTGGTTCACGTCCATGCGCGCAGCCAGAAAGTGGATCGCAGCCTCCATGTCGCGCAGGGCACGGTCCGGGGGCGTGCTGATCATCAACTCGTAGGCATATTCGGGGTCATGGGCCACCTGGCCGCGGTAGAGATCTACAGCCAAGGCTACGTACCCTTGCCCCGCCAGCTTCCGCGTCTGTTCCTTGATCCAGTCTGTCAAACCCGAGTCCTCATGGATGACCACGAGGGCCGGATGTTTGCCAGGGGATTCCGGCGCTGCCAGGTATCCCGCAACCGTCGCGGGGCCGCTCGGAAAGGTAACGTCCTGGGTCTTGACGGGCACCGCCAGAGCGGGGACGGCGATCGCGAACAAACTCCAGACCGCCAGCAGAGCGAATCGGCGCATTCCCAGTCCTCCGTGAAGATGTCTTCCATCGGGCAGAGCTCGACGGCGAACATTATACTTTACGCGGCACTGCCCTTGCGGCTGTTTCCATGCCATAAGAACGCAACAGCAAGGAATTATGAGCCCCGCAAGGGTACCCGAAAGTTCCTCACCTGACCGACGACATCATTCGGCCCACGGTGCCAGATAGCATCCTAGTTTGACGGAGCGATTTCGGAATAGAGCTTCGTACTTCCCAGCCCCAAAGGGGCGACCTAACGCATCGCAGGCCGGCGGCCCATGAGCGTTAACCTTACGGTAGGCGGAGCCGGAAAGCCCGCCTTGGCGGGCGACATAATGTGGCCCACGGCGAAAGCCGTGGGGAAGAGGGTATCAGGAATATTTGTTGAGGCCCGGTGGGGGCGACATAATCCGGACCGAGCAGGACCTTTCTGTCGCCACTACCGTGGCTTACGCGCTCCGCTGCGCTACGTAATCCCACGGCTTGCGCCGTGGGCCACATTGTGCCGCCGCTGACGCGGCTTCAGATGATGCGGAAGCCCCGCCCTTCCAAATCCGTGGCAAGAAATTCGGGCTAACTCCTTCAAGGGCGCACGATTTTTCTTGACAAGAAATCACCTATCCGCTATAAAAAGGTATATTTATACAATGGTTGTATAATTATTCTTTGAAGGGGATGTGGGTAGACGGAACCATTGAACACGGCGATCGAGACAAACGCTTCGCAGGGGGCCGGGGCTGATTCGCCTACGCATGCCGTGGTTCACGCCGCCGTGATCGGCGCCACTGGCTATGCGGGGTGCGAACTCTTGACTATCCTTTCCCGCCACCCCGCCGCCTCCGTGACCTGCCTGATGTGGTCCGGGGGGAACAGCAAGAAGGCGTTGGCGATCGAGGACTTCCATCCCAAACTGCGCGGACGTTTCTCCGTCCTCTGCGAACCCCTCGATGTCGATCAGGTCGTGAGCTCCGGGCCGGACGTGGTTTTTCTCGCCACGCCGCACGAAACCTCACACCAAATCGTACCCCGCCTCCTCCAGAGCGGCTTGCGCGTCGTGGACCTCAGCGGAGCCTTTCGGCTGAAAGATCCCGCCGCTTACGCGCAGTGGTACGATTTTGATCACCACGCCACAGAAGCATTGGCCGAGGCGGTCTACGGAATTCCGGAATTTGCTGCGCCCGCCATTGCCAAGGCGCGGCTGGTGGCGAATCCCGGCTGCTACCCGACCTCAGTGATTTTGGCGCTCATGCCGCTCCTTAAGGCGGGCTGGGTGAGCGTGACGGCGGGTATTATTGCCGATTCGAAATCCGGGGCCACCGGAGCCGGTCGCACCCCCAGCGAGAAGTTGCATTTTCCCGAGGTCAACGAGAACCTGCGCGCCTACGGCCTTTTCCGTCACCGCCACTTGCCGGAGATGCTCCAGGAGCTTGTGCTTTCGTCAAAAGATTTCATCTTTACGCCCCACCTTTTGCCGATCACGCGGGGCATCCTGACGACGATCTATGTGCGCCTCTCGCAGCGGCGCGAGCTGGGCGAGGTCGAAACGCTTTTCAAGGATTTTTACCCGGCGGCGCCCATGGTGCGCATTTATCCGGCGGGAACGTTGCCGGAGATTCAGGGCGTGGCGAATACCCAATTTGCCGACATTGGCTTTGCGCTCGACGAACCCACGGGGCGGCTCATCCTGGTCTCCACTCTCGACAATCTGGGGAAGGGCGCGGCGGGGCAGGCGGTTCAGAACATGAACGTGATGTATGGCTTCCCGCAAGAGACAGGCTTGCTCTGAAATTCGAGATTCCGGATTCAAGATTCCAGAATCCGGATTGCTGAATCCGGATTGCAGATTTGAGATTTGAAAATGAAGTTGGTCATCAAAATTGGCGGGCAGGGTGCGGAAGACCCGAAAGGCCGCAAGAACTTGGCGCGGCAAATCGCGGCGCTTCACCGGGCCGGCCATTCCGTGGTAGTGGTGCATGGCGGCGGCAAGGTGCTGACGAGCACCCTTGAACGCCTGGGCATGGCGACGGAGTTTCACCAGGGCTTGCGGGTAACCAATGCCGCCACCCGCGACGTAGCCATGATGGTGCTGGCGGGCCTGGTGAACAAGCAGTGGGTTGCGGACCTGGAATCCCTGCGGCAGCCCGCGCTGGGACTTTGCGGCGGTGATGGCAGCCTGGTACGCGCGCGGAAACTGAGCGTGGGTACGAATGGAAGCAAGAGGGACTTAGGCTTCGTCGGCCGGCCACACAAGGTCAAGACCTCGGTACTGGATCTCGCCGTGCGCGGCGGCCTGATCCCCGTGGTGGCCAGCCTGGGCGTAAACGCGCGCGGCGAGTTTCTGAATATCAATGCCGACGACTTGGCGGCGGCTCTGGCCGTGGCTCTCCGGGCCGACCGCCTGCTCTACCTTACCGAATCCGGCGGGGTCTGGGACGCCGAAAAGCGCCTGCTGCCGGTAGTTCGGCTCGGAGACATCCGGCGCTTGATTAGAGAAGGAGTTGTTCGGGACGGCATGATTCCGAAGCTGCTCTCGTGCGCACGGACGCTGCGTCAACACGTCGGCGAGGTGGACATCCTTTCGACCACCGCTCCCAACGCGTTACTCCGCGCGATCGAACAAGGAAAAACCGCCGGAACTCGGATCGTGAAGGGCTCATGAACCGCGACCAGATTGCTGAACTCGAAAAGCACGTTTTGATTCCCACCTACGAGCGGCTGCCGATTCTCGCTGTGCGCGGTGAGGGGTGTTACATCTACGACGAGACGGGAAAGAAGTATCTGGATTTCCTCGGCGGCCTGGCGGTCAATTCGCTGGGTTATAACCACCCGGAAATTATGGCCACGCTGCGCGACAGTGCGGAAACCCTTCTGCATGTTTCTAACCTTCTTTATCACCCGTACCAAGCGCCGCTGGCGGAGAAGTTGACGCGGCTCTCCGGCATGGATCGCGCGTTCTTCGCCAACTCCGGGACGGAAGCCATTGAGGGGGCAATGAAACTGGTGCGCACCTATGCGCGCCAGCAGGCGGCGACGGGGCCCTTCGAGCGCTTTGAAATTCTGGCGTTGGAAAACTCCTTTCACGGGCGCACTTTGGGCGCTCTTTCGGCCACCTGGCCGAAGAAGTATCGCGAGCCTTTTGAGCCCCTGCCCCCCGGCGTCCGGTTCGTCCGCTTGAACGACACGGCCCACTTGCGCGCAAGCTTCACTCCGCAGGTCGCGGCGGTGATGGTGGAAGTGATTCAGGGCGAAGGGGGCATTGTTGAGATTCGCGAAGATTTCCTGAAGGCCGCGGCCGAACTTTGCCACACCCGCGGGGCGTTGTTGATCTGCGATGAAATCCAGTGCGGGCTGGGCCGCACGGGGCGATTTTTCACTTTCACAAAATTCGGTTTGCATCCCGACATCGTGGTGGTGGCCAAACCTCTGGCCGCGGGCCTGCCGCTGGCCGCCATCCTGGGACGCGAGGAAGTTGCGCGGGCTTTCTCCCCCGGCATGCATGGCACCACGTTCGGGGGCGGACCGCTGCAATGCCGCGTGGCACTGAAAGTTCTGGAAATTCTCGAACGCCCCGGCTTTCTTGCCCACGTGAGCGAGGTGGGAGCTTACTTCCGCCAAGAGCTGGAAAAGTTGCAGGCTGACCTTCCGGTGATTCAGGAAGTGCGCGGCGACGGGCTGATGATGGCCGTGGAATTGATGACCTCCGGAAAGTCTGTGGTGCGGCAGGCGCTGGAAGCCGGCTTGCTCATCAATTGCACGCAGGAGAAAGTGCTGCGCTTCCTGCCACCTTTGATTATCGAAAAGCAGCACGTTCGCGAAGCGATAGGGATTTTAAGGCCGATCCTGACAGCGCTCGAGCCGGCGGCCACGATGAAGGGGGTAAACGCATGATGGCGGTAATGACGACGAGGATCAAGAAACCGGAAACTTTAAGTGTTCAGGATCTCCTGGCTGACCCGGATTTGACCCACGATGACCTGAAGCTCCTCTTCGATCTCTCGGAGCGGGTCAAGGCGGCACCCGGCGAGTATGCGCACGCATTACGCGGCAAGCAACTGGCGATGATCTTCGAGAAGCCTTCGCTGCGGACCCGCACCACTTTTGAAGTCGGCATGACCAGCCTGGGGGGTTTTGCCGTCTACTTGGAACACACCAAGCCCCGCCTTGGCGAACGCGAAGCCATCAAGGACATCGCCCGCAACCTCGAGCGTTGGGTGCATGGCATCGTGGCCCGGACCTTCGCGCACGAATCCGTTCTGGAGTTAGCCACCAACGCCACCATCCCTGTGATCAATGCGTTGACTGACCTCTACCACCCTTGCCAGGCGCTGGCGGATTACTTTACCCTGCACGAAAAGTTTGGCGACCTGAAGGGATTGAAGTTGGCCTTTGTCGGCGACGGCAACAACGTGTGCCACTCACTGATGATTCTGGGAGCAAAGCTGGGAATATCGGTTCGCGTCGCCACGCCGCCGGGTTACGAGCCCAAGCCGGAGGTGTTGGAAATTGCGTGCGCCTTCGCGGCCGAGACCGGCTCGACCGTCGAGGCTTTCCATGATCCGATTCAAGCTGTGGCGGGGGCGCACGCCGTTTATACGGATGTTTGGACCAGTATGGGCCAGGAATACGCCGCGCATTTGCGCAACCAGGTCTTTGCGCCTTACCGCGTGACCAAAGACCTGATGGCGGTGGCTGACCCCGGGGCCATGTTTATGCACTGCCTTCCGGCTCATCGTGGCCAGGAGGTTACGGACGAAGTTCTCGATTCGCCCCAATCCGTGGTGTATGACCAAGCGGAGAACCGGCTGCACGCACAAAAAGCGCTCATGATACTGCTGATGCAGGATGCGCACACTTAGGGGGCCGGGGTTACGGGCGAAACGCGGAATTCGAAAATCGAAACTCGAAATTCGAAACTCGCCAACGACACCTCGAATTTCGAATTTCGAGTTTCGAATAATCCAGGGCTCATTTCCATCGCGAGGAGACACAGTTGACGATTCGTAAAGCCAAGCCGAATGATGTGCCTGAAATCCACCGGCTGATCAGCCACTATGCCAGCGAGCGCATCCTGCTGCCGCGCACGCTGATCGACCTTTACGAGAACGTATGGGCGTTCACGGTGGCGGAGGATGAGGACGAGGGCAAACTGGTGGGCTGCGGGGCGCTGAAGCTCTACAGCCAGGAGCTCGCGGAAATCCGCTCCCTGTGCGTGGATGAAACATTGAAGTCCCAAGGCATCGGAGGGGAGGTGGCGGAAGAGCTCCTCAATGAGGCCGAAGCCATTGGCCTGAAGACCGTTTTCGCCCTCACCGTCGCGCCCGCATTTTTTGAGAAACTAGGATTTCACCAAAGCCCCCGGGAGAGATTTCCCACCAAAGTCTGGCATGATTGCCTGCGTTGCGAGCGATACACCTGTTGCGACGAGACGGCGGTGGCCCTGGAACTCGCTGAGCGGCCAACAAAGTTGAAGGAGTCCGCCGCCGAGGCCGCGGAAGTCTCAAGCTGAATTGCACCTGCGTTATACCTTGGAACCCACCGAACAACATTAAAGGCTTGTCAATCCTTTTCACGGCGAGGGGGGGAAGCGCCCGTCCGCCGCTTACTCCGGCTTTGCCGCAAGTGCGTCCGGAAATCAGAACCGGCGTGGAGGAGAGCATCAGCCCCAACTGATGGTGTCACGGCCGGCCCTGCCGCGATTTTGCTCGTTGGGTGTATCATCAAGTCTACGCGGGCTTCGAAGTGGCTTCGCAGGATCGCCACGGAAATAGCGGCTGACATCAGCGGGCGGGCGCACACTATCGTGAATCCACGCATTTTGGCGATTGATTTCGGCACTAAGCGCATGGGCCTGGCGGTGTCCGACGCGCTCGGGATGACGGCCCAGGGCCTGCCCACACTCGAGCGGACGCGCATCGCTGACGATTTGGAGCGGCTGTCTTCGCTCGTGGAGGAATATTCGGTGGGGCGCGTGCTGGTGGGAAACCCCATCGGTCACAGCGGCGGCGAAACGATCATGTCGCAACGTGTCGCGGAGTTCGTGGAAAAACTTCGCCGGCGCTTGCCTTGCCCTGTGGAATTGCGCGACGAGCGCCTGACGAGTGTCGAGGCGAATCGAACCCTGCGTGAAGCAGGGCTGAGCATTGGCAAACGGCAGCGCGCCGTAGACCGGGTGGCGGCGGTACTGCTCCTTCAAAGCTATCTGGATTACCTGGAAAACGAGCGCAGCCGGGGGAGTGGACCGGAGGGATGAAAGGCAAACTCGCAGCGATTATCGTGGCACTGTGCCTGGCGGGCGCGGCCTGGGGGGCGTGGGACCTCTACCAGCCGTACCGCGGTTTCGCGGGCCGTGAGATGCTGGAGATTCCTCCCGGCTCGCGCGCCCCCGCCATCGCCGACCTTCTTGTCGCCCGGGGCGTGCTCGCCCATAAGTGGCCTTTTTTCGCCCGATACTGGATTGGACGCACTCGCCACCGGCTGAAGGCGGGTGAATACCTTTTCGACCGGCCCCTGCGCCCCATTGATGTTTACCGAAAATTGGTCTCCGGGGATGTGTACCTTTATCCCGTGGTGATTCCCGAAGGCTCGGACCGGTTTGATATCGCGCGCATTCTCGCGGAGCGCATGGCCATTGACCCCGACGATTTCCTGCAACGCACGGAGCAAACCTCGTTGATCCACGACTTGGATCCTGACGCTCCATCGCTGGAGGGCTACCTCTTTCCGGATACCTATCGATTCCCCCGGCGGGTAACGGCGGACACGGTGATTGCCACTATGCTCGTTCGCTTCCGGCACGTGATGCAAACGAGGTTTCATGACGAGATCATTCCCGGCTCGGGGAACCTGCACTTCGTGATCACCTTGGCCTCGTTGGTGGAGAAGGAGACTCCCGACCCGGCGGAGCGGCCGGTGGTGGCCGGGGTCTTCACGCGCCGGCTCGAAAAAGGCATGCTGCTCG
>Ga0326727_10012803_pt1 | contig 18950 bp, 16 predicted proteins | sample MB2enrmetagenome_FD_207643 | JGI IMG/M metagenome (GOLD analysis project Ga0326727, IMG submission 207643) | Lab enriched peat soil microbial communities from McLean, Ithaca, NY, United States - MB29MY | ecosystem: Environmental > Terrestrial > Soil > Wetlands > Peat | place: USA: New York...
ATGAAGTTCACCGACGAGGTGGAGAAGGGGAACATGTCGGTGCTGGAGATCACGGGGATCAACTTCTCCAAGGTGGATGACTACAAGTTCGACAAGTCGTACCTGGAAAGCCTCAGCAAGTAGGCGGCACGCGGCGAGCAAACTCGCGGTACATGCTGCCTGGAAGTAAAAGAGGGCGAAAGCGGGAAGTTGTTTTCCACTTTCGCCCTTTGATATTCGTCACCCTCGTCTGTGCTAGGACACCTGGCCGGGACTCCCTACGCTGCAGCTCCGCTGGAGGACTCCAGGCGGGGGCGCGCTTCGCGGTCTTCCGGGCGGAACCTGAAAGCCAACACCGAGGCGAGTGTTGCGGCCTGCGCGACAACCAGAACGACGATCACCATTCGCATGGCGGAAATGCCCATTGCGCCCTGCAGGCTTGGGCTCCAGATGATCGTAGCGATGGTCGGGCCCAGCGCGAAACCCAGGAATCGACCTGTATTGAGGATTCCGCCTCCGACCCCGAGATGATCCCGGGGGGTTGCGGCCATAATGGCGACATTGCTAGGCGGAATGTAGAAGCCAAGCCCCAGACCGCCTATTGCAAGGCGGACTGCGACATCCATCATGCTCCAGCCGCCGTTGAGCGGAAGACAGAGGAAAATGCCCACGAGAGCCACACCTGCGCCGACAGCGGCGGGAAGCTGCGGGCGGAACCGGTCTGAGAGCCTGCCGCCGATTTGAGACGCTGCGGCGATTCCCAGGGGAAAAAACAGAAGCGTCAGTCCGGCCTTTTCAGGGCCCATGTGCAAAGTGTTCTCGAGAAAGAATGGAAGGACGAACCCGAGCCCGGAAGCGCTGAGCGTGCTCATCATAAGCCCCGCCAACGGAATGGAAAAGTGCCGTCGGCGCACTAGGGATATGGGCAGCAGCGGCTTTCTGGCCCGGCGCTCGATCACGGTGAACGCGCTCACCGCCGCAAGGCAGCCCGCAAGAAGCATGATGTCCGTTGTCGTCAGTCTGCCTTTCGACGGAGAGAGACCAAGGATCAGGAAAATGAGGGAGGCCGTAAAAAGGGCCGCTCCCCATCCGTCGAACCCCTGGATTCGCTGGGCACCGTCAGCAGGCAGAAGCCGGGCAATGAGAATGAATGAAATGACGCCGAAGGGAACGTTGATGTAGAAGATAGCCGGCCAGCTGAACGCTCCGATGAGCAGTCCGCCCACGCTCGGCCCGATAACGCCGCCCAGCGGGACGATCAAAGCGATGACCGCCATGGCCCGGCCTCTTTCCTCAGGCGCAAAGTTGACGGTTGCGATGGCTAGGATGGAGGATCCGAGGCATGCGCCGCCGAGCCCCTGGATGATTCGATAGAAAACCATCTGCCCAAGGGACTGGGCGGTTCCGCAGAGAATGCTTCCAGCCACGAACAGCACTACCCCTACGAGCGTGATCCTCTTTCGCCCGATAACGTCCGAAAGACCGCCGAAAGCCCCCAGGAGCGCGGTTGTGGGGAGAATGTAGCTCAGCACCACCCAGCGGATGTCTCCGCTCACACCGAATGTGCGTGCCATGATGGGAAGTGCGACATTGACGACGTTTCCGTCGAGGGCAGCCATGAAGACCGCCAGAGATGCGCCGGCAAGCGCCCACCATCGAAAGCGAAACTCTTTGCTGGAAGATAGAACAATATTGGAATGGTCCGGCATCAGGGATGCCTCCTCTCTCACATTTACTTAGAGTTCTAAGTAAAAGGCTGCTGATGACCTGTCAATTTACTTAGAGATCGAACTAAGAGTCAAGAAAAATCAGGGTTCTGCAGGCAAGGCAGAGGGGTCTGGGGAAGCTTTCTACTTCAAGCTGTCCACGAGGGTGCGTAGGAGGCTCTTGAGGAAGTCGCGCTCGTTGTCTGTGAGCGCGGCGACCATGCGCCGCTCCACCGGCTCGGTCGCTTTGCGCAGGCTTTCGATCAGACGGCGTCCCCGCTGCGTGAGGTGGAGGCGCTTGACGCGGGCGTCCAGGTCGGACCTTTCACGCTTGATCCAACCCTTGCGCTCCATGCCGTTCACGAGGCTTGTGACACTGGGTGGCTCGATACCCATATGGTCCACAAGCTCCGAGTGGGTGAGGCCGGGCTTATGATAGAGTACGCCGAGGGCTTGCCATTGCGTCGTGGTGATTCCCGCTTTTCGCACCGAAGCGTCCATCTCCCGGCGCATGGCTACATAGGCGAGCTTCACCAAGTGTCCCACAGTCCCGCCGTGCTTCTCCCAGGGAATCTGGGTTGTCTTTTCGTGATGCGTTAGAGCGCCCATTGCTGATAGATGAAAGCCTAATGGAGGTGGGGCGCGCAGTCAAGATTTTGCGAGGCTTCCGGCGGGCGCTTTCTGGGGCAGCGCTCCCCCAGAAAGCGGGGTCCCGCGCACAGGCGCTATGCCCTGCGGGCGCGGGACGAGCGGGAGTGCCTGCGGCCCTGGCGCCTTCGCCTCGTTGGCCCGATAGAGGAGGGCCGCCGTAAGGTAAAGGCCCGCGACGCACAGGAGCACGATGGTGAATCCGGCGGAAACGGAAATCACCCGGGTCAGGACGGACCCGGTTACGGAGAGCGCCCCGTTCATTCCCCATGCCCAGGGGAGGATCTCTCTTCGACTTCTCGACAAGGCGGAGAGTCCGGTGGGAAACGGGACGCCCATGCAGAGCCCCAGGGGCGCAACGATAATGACCGCGGCGAGCGCTCTGACCACGAGCGGCAGACCCAGGAGAAGGCGCAGGAAGATGGGCAGCCCGATCAGGCAGGCAAGGATGAGGACTAGCAAGGCGCCGGCAGCGTAGCGCACGAGGGTGGGTCGCGGAATTTTTGCTTTTGCGCTGAGAAGGCTACCCGTTCCCGAGGACACGAGAAGCGCGGTAATGACGATGGCGTTTGCGTAGACCGGGTCTGCCAGAAAATACACGAAACGTTGAATAAGGAATATCTCCGCCATCATGTATCCGAGCCCGAGGCATGCATAGTAAAGGATTATCGACAAGGTCCCTTTTCTACCGGCAAAGAGCTCGCGCCGTCGCGCCACGAGCGGTAGGGCAATGATGACGAGAGCAAAGAGAATTGACTGGAGGAGCGTGCCGATCAGAAGGAGGTATCCCCATTCCTCCGAGACTCCCCCCAGCTTCTTCATGAGAAGCGGAATGGTGGCTGGCTTGATGTAGCCGGAATAATAGGGCCTGTCATCTGTTGCGGGGCGGATGTCGAAGAAATATCCCGAGAAAAGCTCGTCCTGTCGGAAGTTCGCGAACTCCTGGAGACACAGCCCGTAAAAATCGCCCGACCTGAGGTTCTCATCAGGTGCGGCCGCGGCGCCGCTCCCTCCGGTTGCTTTGGCCTGCCCGCCGCCAACTCCGCTCCTGGCTTCATAGAGGCTAGTGTATCCGGCAAGCATACCCTCGAGCGCCTTCGGGGGACTATCGGGCATGCCTGGATAGTAGTCGACGTCAAAGGACATCCGCTGGCAATACTCGTTCAGCGCGGCGATCTCTTGGGGCATGAAGTCCGATTTTTTGACCAGCACGGTGGCCGTCGAAAGAAGAAGGTTGAAGGCGAACACACGCTTCTGCGGGCTCTCGTCATAAGTCCCCCGGATCGCTTCGGCAACTGAAGCGAGAAGCTTCGGGACGTTGCGCGGCGGGCTCAGGCGGTCCCAGACCGTAATAGAAAGAATCCCGTCCGGGGCAAGGCATCTCAGGTAGTCGCGGATCGCCTCAGCCGTGTAAAGGTAGTTTTCCTCCACCGAGTAGCCTCCGGCCTGCGAGAGACCGATAGAGTCCACGAGGCCGATTTCCACTAGATCGAACTTCTCCCGCGTGGTGCCGGCATAAGCACGGGGCTCGGCGTTGGTGATCTTCACGCGAGCCTCCTGGAGCACCGCACCGGTATAGGTGCGGAAGAAAGGCACGTCCCTCAGCATGTGGACAAGACCGGGATCCGGCTCCACGACTCTGACCTCGCCGGCTCCATTGTGGAGCGCGGTATGGACGCCTGCCCCTCCGCCCAGCCGGAGAATCAGCACTTTCGGCTTTTCTAGCAGAAGGTAGGGCGCCGACATAGGGAGGAAGTCCAGGTAGCGGTCCTCACCAGGACCGAGCTTCCGCATGATTCCCACAGGTCCGTCGCCATCCGTGAAAAGGCCGAGGAACGCGTTCTGCGGCATAGGACCCATGGCAAAGCTTGCGGTGTCGCTCAGACCCGGGGCGAAATGGAAATACGAACTGGAGAATACCCTCATATCCCCTCGGGGGCTTGCGGCTCTGTAGACCTCGGCGAAATCAGGATACTTTCGTGCGTAGCTGATGGGTTTAAAGTCCGATACGGAAAGCTCTCCGTAGCGGGCCACGAGGAGGAGGGACATCCCGGTGAGGAGGCAGAATATCACGGCCTCCTGGGACCTGAGGTGGAACTTGCTCTCCACGGGAGACCACCAAATGCAGCACAGGAGCGCGGGCACGACGCTCAGTCCTACCAAGGGATAGATAAGGGATTCGGGAGGAAGCTCGAACATCATTCCCAAGATGAAAAGCCCTCCCAGCCCGGACCCGATCATGTTCCAGAAATACAACTTGTGGATCTGGCTGGCCAAAGCGATGAATGCCACCCCTATGAAAAGCCCTCCCGCAAAGAAGGGGACCGAGTAGACGACATAGTATGCGCCAATCCACGCGAGTTGCGTTGGGTCCGAAGTGATGAGCACGGGGTTGAAAGGGATGCGCTGGGCAAGCACGTGCGCGACGGCCATGGATGGCCCCAGGGCGAAGGCCGAGGCAATGAGCCACAGATCGGGTTGACGGCGGACGCGCTCCGACAGGAATGTTAGAAGCGTTCCGGCCAGGCCGAACCCGAGGAGGGCAATGCTGATCACCATGGAGCCGAAGTTGGACCAGCTTGACACGGAGAAGACCCGCATGACCTCTATCTCGAAGGCAAGCACGCAGACCGAGACGAAGAACAGCGCTGCAAGCCGCAGGTGGGAAAGTTTCATTTCAGCCTCAACTTGGTCGAAGGTACCTGCCTCATCCCTTACTCCGTGTGCAGGCCGCTTCTGCTCGTGAAAGGTACGAAGATGATCGTTCCCCCGTGGTAGATGTCTTCGCGCTCCAAGCGGACGCTCCCGTCTGGCCCCACGTGCTTGACGATCCGAAGTATCGTTTGGCCCGAGGGTGGACCCACGGGGATCACCATGATCCCTTCGGGGGCCAGCTCGCGCAGGAGTTCGGGAGGAATATGGTCGATGCCACAGGTGACGATGATCCTGTCGAATGGCGCATATTGGGGCCATCCGAAGTAGCCGTCATCGATTTTTCGCTTGACGTTGCGATATTCGGGGAATCTGTCCCAGAGGCTCCTGTAGATCTTGTCGGTTTCCCGGGCAAGGGCTTCGACGATTTCCACAGAGAAAACGTGGCTGGAAAGTTCCGAAAGCAGCGCGGATTGAAAGCCTGAGCCCGTCCCCACCTCCAGCACGCGTTGGTCGGGCTGCGGATTGAGAGCGTCGGTCATCCGCGCAACGAGGTTGGGTCCCGAGATAGTCTGACCATACCCGATGGGCATGGCGGCGTTTTCATAAGCTCGCTGCGGGTTTCTGCAGAACTCCTCCCGCGGCGTGAGAAGGAATCCCTCCAGGACCCTCGTACTGTGAATCTGCCCCAGGGCAACGATCTCCTGCGCACAATCCCACCGCGCCGACAGAAACGTGTCCGGCTGCTGAGTGTGCGTTTTCATCCATTCGAGGTACGTGTCCCGGTCAGTGACAGGGGGATGAAGATTGCGTGTGGCGATGTCCACGGAGGACCTCTCGTCGGCAAGAACCGTGGCTTGCGAGAACCGCACCGCTTCCGTTGGTTTCGGGCTCGCGGCTTCTGCGGCGCTCTTGGGCGAGGCTTTCCGCGGGGCATTGGCAGCCTGCGCCTGGTCATTCGCCGAGCGGTCTGCGCTGCGCGCGCGTGGAATGTCGATTGCCGCGAATAGGATCAGAGAGAGGAGAGCCACGGCCATTGAGTACAGAAGCGGGACCCATGAGACCGGGGAGTATCTGTGCGTACGTGAGAGGTCCCTCAGGGGGTCGTAGCCGCACGCGCCGCAGACCTGTCGGGGGGCGAGGTCGAATCCGCATTCGGGGCAGATCTTGTCAGGGGGGAGCCAGATCCTCCGGCGGACTGGTCCCAGTGGCCTTTGTAACGTGGTCTTCCTCCATAGAGATTGTAGTTCGCTCGCACCTCCGCGTCCACGCTCTTGCACGCGAGGCGGAATCCCGTCAGGATATCGACCCGTGGCGCAGTCAACCATTATCCGCTACCTCGCGATTGTCCTCGGCACGGTGTTGTGGGATGTCGGGGCCGTACTGCAGAAGCAGGCCGTCGGACGGATGCCTGCGGGGAGGCTGCCGGTTCTGGCGCTCATCGGGTCTGCGAGCTGGATGCTCGGGCTGTTTGTCACCGCAGCCGGGTGGGGCATGTTTGTTTTCGGTCTGGACCAGGTATCGATCTCCGCTGCGCGCATGGTCACGGCGGGCAGCTACGTCGTCCTGGCTGTGTTCTCAACAGTGTTTCTGCGCACGCCCCTTTCGCCGGTAGAATGGGCGGCACTCGGATGCGTCACAGTCGGAATCCTCTTGCTGGGCTTACAGGAGAGTTCGGCTGCCGGCCCCCTGATCCCCCCCACGAACCGGGTCATCCTCGGCGTGGCGTCCATTGCTGTCCTTTCCCTTATTGTCTCTTTCGCCCCGCGATTCCTCAAGGGTTTGTCACGGGCGTCCACGGTTGCGCTCTTCGTCTTTTCGGCGCTCTCCGGCCTTTTGGGAAGCGTCGGGGACCTCCTGACGAAGGTTTTCCTGGCGCTCTTCCAAGCGCAGCCTGTCCCCGTGGCGTCACTCATCCTCGTTGCGGCGGGCTTCATCGCCTTCTATCTGGCTGGATTCTACATGTTGTCCCGCGCCTACCAGGCAGGGACGGTTGTCGGTGGAGTGGTGGTCTCTGATTTCTTCGGCAGGGTTGGGGTCCTGTTCCTCGGTTCGCTCGTGCTTTCCGAACCGATCGGAGGGCCGGCGGGCGGCGGGCTGCTGCGAGCCGTAGGTTTCCTCCTGGTGCTGGGCGGCTCGCTCCTCTTGGGGCGGTTTGCAGCGGCTTCGGAGGGGAGCAAACCATCCCAAGCTGCGCGAACCCGATCTTAACGGGACGGTTTGAAGCCGCTGAAACCGTCTCTTACGGCCCACCGCTCAGGACAGATGCGCCGCGCGGTGATTCGCTGCCTTCCGCCGGCTCTACCGTAACGCTGAAAGCCTGAAAGCCCCTGAATCCTCCCGGAGCCTTGATGAGGAGGGAACCGTATCCGTCGTCGTTGACAACGAAAAGCCCTCCGCTTCTAGCTTCGCCGCCTTTTTTAAGCCAGAGCTGGTAGCGTAAATCAGGGCCAAGCTTTGGCAAGCCTCGGACAGCCAGGACCCCATCGTTGTCATCTGTATCAACAACAATCGTTCCATAGGCGTCCCTCTGCCCACCTGTTCCCGTAAGGGCTACCGTCACGAGACCCCTGGATTGGGCCTCGAACCGAGGGGAGTGGACCCACTGAATGACGTTTGCGGCTGCGAGCAGGAAGATCAGCGCGCCGGCCGCCACCGCACGACGAGGGTTCCACCCTCGCGCGATCCACATGGATCTTCGCGCGCCCATAAGCGACGCCTCCCGGATGATCCTTTCCTCAACGCCCGGGCGCGGAGGGGACGGCGGAGACGAAGCCTGCGCGGCGCCCAGCGCAACCAGGTCAGTGAGGTGCAGATAACTTGTCAGCTCACGACGACATGTCGCACACGTGGGAAGGTGCGCTCGCACCAGTTCAAACTCGTCCGGGTCTAGCGCGTCAAGGGCGTACGCAGCAAGCAAGCCCTTGATTTCCTCGTGGTCAATCATTCCGTGTCGAGCCTCCTCCCCATCCACAAATACGCAGAAAGGATGTCGAAAGATTATCGTTCGTCCCCATCGTCTTTCAACAACTCCCGAAGCCGGAGCATCGCCGCCCTGATCCTCGACTTCACAGTGCCTAGGGGCTCGCCGGTTGCGGTGGCGATCTGTTGGTGGGTCTCGCCTTGAAAGAAAGCCCGCGAGAGCGCCTCCCTCTGCTCTGGGGGCAGGGAAAGAATGGCGTGGGAAACGCGCTCGCGAAGCTGGCTGGCTTCTACAGGGGCCGCCGGGTCGGGATGGGCGCTCGCAGCCGCGTTTCGCATTTCCTCCCAGACGTCCCGTGCGCGCGCCTCATGCGAGCCGCGCCGGCGGAGATGATCGATAGCCCGGTTACGGGCAATCCGCGCGAGCCACGTCCGCACCTGCGCCTTCTCGCTCCGGTAGGTGTCGGCTTTCTCCCAGGCGCGAAGAAAAACGTCCTGGCAGATCTCTTCCGCAGCTTCGTTGTCCAGCAGAATCCGCCAGGCAAGTCCATAGACAAGCCTTGCGTGCCGCGCGTACAGCTCCCGCAGCGCGTGCGTCTCGCCGCGGGCCATTCGGCGGATCAATTCGGTATCGTCCGTCGCCTCGTGAGGCATAATGCGAATATAGTCAATAGGCCGACCCGGCGCACAGTCCCGCGGATTTCCGTCGAACGACGACGCGCCGCGATACAGGGCGGAAAAGTTCGCGTTTGCCGTTGACCTGATTGCAATTCACGTTGAAATTAGTCTCATCGATGGAGAAAAGCGAAAAGCTCGGCCCTGAAATACACTTTCTCGGCAAGCTCCTGGGCGAGGTGATCCGCGAGCAGACCGGCCTCTCCCTTTACGAGCTCGAGGAGGAGATCCGCCTCGGCGCGCGCGCTCGCAGGGAGGGCAGACCCGGCGCGGAGAGCGCCCTACTTTCCCGGGTGCATTCCATCACGGCCGAGCAGGCCCGTTTGGTCGTGCGTGCGTTCACCGTGTTTTTCGACCTCGCGAACCTCGCGGAGGACAGAGAGCGCATCCGCGTTCTTCGCGACAGGGAACGCCGCAGGCATCCAGAGCCACGCAGCGAGTCCGTGGAGGAAGCGGTGTCGATCATGCGCAGGGCGGACTTTTCCCCTCAGCAGGCGCAGGCCCTGATCGACCTCCTGGCAATCGAGCTGGTCTTTACCGCGCATCCCACCGAGGCCAAGCGTCGCTCGGTACGGGGCCTCGTGCGGCGCATACGCCAGGCGCTCTGGCAGATGGATGATGAGGCGCTCCTCCCCCGCGACAGGGAACGACTCATCACCTTGCTGCGCTCGTCCCTGACGAGCCTCTGGCAGACCGAGCTCGTGAGACCGCGCCGGCCGAGCGTGTCGGAGGAGGTCGACGTGGGGCTTTCCTTCGCCTCCACCTTGTGGGAGGTCGTTCCCCTTATCTACCGGGATCTGCAGGGGGCGTTGCAGAGGAGTTATCCTGGGTTTCCCTTTCGCATTCCGCCGTTTCTGCGCTTCGGTTCGTGGATCGGCGGGGATCGCGACGGCAATCCGAACGTGACCGCGGAGGTGACCGAGCAAACCCTAATGAAGATGAGAAAGACCGCTGCGGAAGCCCACCTGGGGCAGTGCCGAAAGCTTTTCGACATGCTAACGAGCTCGAGCTTGGAGACGCCCGTTAGTCGGGAAATTCGCGAAGCGCTCGACTGCCGCGTCCGTACGCACGCTGAGTTGGGTCCGCTTCTTGATCCAATTTCCGAGCACGAGATCTATCGCCGTTTCCTGAAGACCATAGAATGGCGTCTCGAGCGTACGCGGGAAGCACAGGGGCTCGCCGAGGCGCCTGTGGGAGCTTATGGCCGCGCTGCAGAGTTGGCCGCGGACCTCGAGCTCATCAGGGACAGCCTTGGTGCTAACGGAGGGCATCGGATCATCGAGGGGGAGCTGCAAGACTGGCTTTGGCAGGCCTCGGTTTTCGGCCTGCACATCGCACGGCTGGATATCCGCCAGGAGTCGGCATGGAACAAGCGCGTTGTCGCAGTGCTCTTGGCTTCCGCGGGGATCTGCATGGACTATGCTTCGCTTCCCGAGGAGGAAAAGCGTAACGTGCTTCGCGCTTCCTTGTCCTACGGCGGGGCTGTCGAAACCGCGAGGCTGAGTGCCGAGGTGCAGGAGACGGCCGGCCTTTTTTCTGTGCTCGCCCGTGCTGCGGGGAGCATCGGCCCGGAGCCACTCGGCGGGTACATCATCAGCATGACTCACGCTCTGAGCGACGTCCTTGCGGTCCTTTGGCTCTGCCGGTGCCGCTCGCTTTGCGCGCGAGCCGGCGAGCTGGGGCTGGGCATGGACATCGTCCCGCTGTTCGAGACCATCAGGGATCTCGAGGACGCGCCCCATATCCTCACGGAGATGTTGGACGACCCGGCGTATCGCGAGCACCTGTCCCGCCGAGGCAACGTCCAGACCATTATGATCGGCTATTCCGACAGCACAAAGGACGGGGGTTACCTAGCCGCCTGCTGGGCTTTGTATGAGGCACAGAGCACGCTTCATGCGGTGGCGCAAAGTCGCGGGGTCCGCATCATTTTCTTTCACGGCAGGGGAGGATCCCTGGGGCGAGGGGGCGGTCCTGCGGCCCGAAGCATCCTTTCCCTGCCGCGGGAGTCCCTGGCCGCGGGGCTGCGCATGACCGAGCAAGGGGAAGTGCTGGCGGACCGTTACGACGACCCTCGAATTGCCGGGCGGCACTTGGAGCAGGTGGTCTGGGCCACGCTGATGACTTCCACCCAGCCGCTTTCTCCGCCGCGGCCAGCATGGCGCGAAGCAATGGCCGAACTGTCCAAGGATTCTCTCGCGAACTACCGCACGTTGATCGAGCAGCCGGAGTTCCTCACCTACTTCGAGCAGTCCACGCCAATCGGGGAAATTGAGACACTTCCCATCGCCTCGCGTCCAGCGCACCGCCACGGAGGACGATCCCTGGCGGACCTGCGCTCCATTCCCTGGGTATTCGCATGGACTCAGAGCCGCTGCCTGATTCCGGCGTGGTACGGTATCGGCGCAGCCTTCTCTTCTTTCGCCGCCCGGCACAGGGATGGCTGGGAGATGCTGCGCGACATGTACGGCGCATGGTCGTTCTTTCGCGCCACGATCGACAATGCGGCCCTTGCCCTCGCGAAAGCTGACCTGGGGATCGCGCGCCTTTACGCGGAGCTGGTAGAGGACTCCGGCCTCAGGATGCGGATCTGGCAGTGCATCGCGCAGGAGCATGCCCTGGCCAGGGAAGCCGTGCTTCGAGCGCAAGGACAGACCGAGCTTCTTGACGAGGTCCCCTGGCTGAAGAGATCAATCACGGTAAGGAATCCGAACACGGACCCTCTTAACATGATCCAGGTGGAGTGGCTGAAAAGGCTTCGCGAATGCGAAAAGCGCGGGGACGCGGAGCGCCTCGCCGTATCCCGCGACCTGCTTCGACTCACTATTGAAGGCGTTGCCACAGGGATGCGCACAACGGGTTGACTCCAGCGGTGCGGGCCTCTCCCCCGAGTGACGCCACAAATCGCCCTTTGCGAAATCCGCGATCCGTGGTAAATTCATGGTTGAGGCGTACATTCATGGCGATCGAATCAGTTTCTTCTTTCAACGCGGGTTTCACGGTTAGCAGGCCTCCGGATGCAGCGCCTGATGCGCGGGATGCCGTTGAACAGCAGAACGACGCCATGAGAATAGCGGAAGCGGACCGCGGGGCAAGCCCGCAGTACGTAAGCGCGCCGCAGCAAACAAATGCCACGCCGGCCGGCGGAGGCGGCGTGGATGCCGGCGCCGTTGTCAATGACCCCGAGGGCTCCATCCAGAGGGCACAGACGCTGATCCAGAACGTGAATGCCAACGGCGCACCCTCGGAAGCCGAGAGCCGCAGGGCTGCGGAGGCCTACCAGGCGGCCTCAGCGGCCCAGAACCAGATCGCGCAGAGCCGGCAAGCCGAAGGCGCGCAGTCCCTCGACATCCTGGCTTGACAGCGCTGCCGGGCTGCTGAAAGAGAGAAATGGATAGGCTGCTCGACTTATTTGCGGGAATCCTCGATGACCCGGGAATGGATCTTGTCCAGAGGGTGCAGGAGTGCGCTCTGGCCGCCGCGGCAGTCGGCGTTCCTCCGGGGTACCTGGAGGAGTTCATCCGCTTTGTGGAGAGCTCCAACCCGCGTGATATCATCGAGATCTACAAGACCAGGGGGCCGACCATCGGACAGCAGCTGTACGGCGAGGGCTACGGCCGCAGCATGCTACTCCTCGATCTCCAGAAAAGATACCGCAAATACGGTTTCGAATGCGGGGACGAGCCAGCCGACAGCCTTGCCGTCCTGCTGAGGTTCCTCTCCGAATGCGACGACCCGACGGAGCGGGGGGAGCTGTCCCGTGAAGTCCTGGTTCCCGGCCTGGAGGCAATGATTACGGCGAGCGGCGGCGAGGAATCCCCCGCGGCCGGGCCATTTTTGCCGCTTCTGCGGGCGCTGAGCGCGGCCCTCAGAGAGCAGGTGGGAAGCTAACTCCTCCCGCCTCTCGGTACTCGTCGAGATCGTTTATGTTCGTCAACTCAGCAGCCCGGACCGGTTCAACCAGATAGATGGGAACGTCTCTCAGCAACATCAGACTGTAGCGCTTCCTAGCCTTGGCTTCCCGCAGTACGGGGAGGATGCGGGGCTCGTAGATTGCGCAGACTGGTTCGGGCCGATTCGTTTGCGGGTTCCTGTACGCCGTGGCAAACCTGGAGGTGTCCCGCCGCTCCACAAGGCGTCGAAGCGTGGCCTCTACCAGGAAAGGCATATCCACCGCCACCACCAGCCACGCGCTGTTGGGAGCTTCCCGAAAAGCCGAAAGCAGCCCTTCAAGCGGGCCAATTCCCTCCTCTTCGTCGGGCAGCAGGCGCAGCCCGGCGAAGACAGGTTGGACAAGCTGCTCGCGTCGAACCGATACGTACACAAGAGGGCAAAGCCGCTCGAGCATGGCTGCAACCCGCCGCACTTGGGGCCCGTCTCCGAAGCTCAGCGAGGCTTTGTCGAAGCCCATCCGCGTGCTCGCGCCGCCCGCAAGGACGAGGGAACGGATGTCAGACGCGCGCTCGAGCGCGGTATGCCGGACTCTCATCCCAGTCTGAACTTCTCCTTGATGGCTTCTAGCTCCTGCTCGCCGATTCTCCGGACGCTTCCCAGCTTTGCCGCGTTGAGAATGGCGTTGGCGCTGAACTCCGCCACCTCCAGCCTGTCATAGGCTTCGGTGAGGCTCCTGCCCGTGGTCAGGATTGCATCGTTCTGGAGCAGCACGACCGGCGTGCTCGGCGAGATTTCCGCGGCGAGGCCTTTTTCATCCGTGAACTGGCGACCGAAAGTGATCAGCGGCATGTCGCGCAGCTCAATGTAGCTCTCGGGAATGGTGGCGCTCTCCAGGGGCGTGCCCGTCACGGTGAACGCGGTCACTGCCGGAGACTGGGCGCTGATGATCGCGTTGATTACTGGATTGGCCGCGTAGATCTCGAGGTGCAGGACCACGGCGCGGCTAGGGACGAGACCCCGTTCCCGCTGGGCGTTCTTGATGAGCACGAAGTCGGATTCATCAAGATAGCTTCGGTCTATTCCGTACGGCGTTATAACGAACGAGTCCCCATCGAGGCGCACGGAAACGGTGCCCTCGGTGCTGGTCATGAGACGCTGGCGGTACGCGCGATGGATGAACTCCCGCATCTCACGCCTTACGGCAAGCTCCGATGATGCCCGGTTCTTGACGTCGAACTCTGGAAGTTTCTGGTTTTTTCCCTGGTTGAACTGGGCGATCTGCGCAGGGTCCAAAGTGCGGACATTGCCGAGCGCGCCGGCGTTGATGAGGGTGCGCGCGCAGAAATCCAACGTCTCGAACCGCTGAAACGCCTCCAGCAGGTCGCGCCCCGCCGCCGCCACTCCATGGTTCTCCAAAAGCACGGTATCGAACCCCTTTGCGAATGCCGCAGCGATGTTGCGCCCCAGCTCTTCGGAGCCGGGGATGGCATACGCCGCGTACCCCACCTCCCCGCATACGGCATGGGCCTGCGGGATGATGCTGGTGTCTGGGATCTTCCGTACCAGACTGAACGCAACCAGAGCGGCGGGATGCGCGTGCAACACGGCGTGTACATCGGGTCGTGCCTCGTAGATGGACCGATGAAACGGAAGCTCTGAGGACGGGGGGTGCACTCCCTCCACGACCGTGTCCCCCCGCACGCGTACTATGTCCGCTTCCGTCAGCGCGCCTTTGTCCGTACCGCCGGGGGTGATCCAGACGTCACCGGATTTGTCGCGCACGGATATGTTGCCGCCCGAAGTCGTGGTCATGCCGTAGCCGTACACGCGGCGCATAATGGTGACCAGCTGTTCCCTGGGATGCATGTACTCGTATTTCACGGAACGAAAGTGTAGTGCTTTTCGCCCTATTGTGCGAGGTTGGCCGAGCTACTTCCCGAACCGCGGGAAAAGCGGGGCAAGCGCGTCGTAGCTTTCGTTCAAAAGCCTCTTGGCTTCAGTGTAAAGACCGGCAAGCGCAGGGTTCGGCTTTGTCCTGTCCACCACCTCGATGAACCTGTCCGCCACTTCGAAGCTCTTGAACACTCCGCAACCCACCCCGCCAATGATGGCGGCCCCCATCGAGGTGGCTTCCTCCAGGTAATTGGGCCGTACGATATCAGCCTGGTAGATATCAGCCATGATCCGGCGCCACACCTCGCCTTTTGCCCCTCCCCCGATCACCGTTATCTCGCGGATGGAGGTTTGGGTTCGGAAAATGTCGAGAATGATGCTCAAGTTAAGAGTCACCCCCTCCATGACGGAGCGCGCGACATCCCCCCGCGTATGTGCCAGGGTGAGGCCGATGAACGCACCCTTAGCGTCAGGGTTCCACCGGGGGGTCCGCTCTCCGAGGAGGTAGGGGAGGAAGATGATGCCGTTTGCCCCGGGAGGCGACTTCTCAATCTCCTTGTTGATCAGTTCGTACGCACTCAGGCCCATCTCAGTGGCGAAAGCTTTCTCCAGCGAGCAGATTTCGTTCTTGAGCCACGCGAGCGAGCTTCCCGCCGTCTGCATCGTGCCGCAGGGATGCACGTAGCCCGGCACGGCGTGGGCCCAAACGAACGTGCGCATCTCGTCATCGAAGATTGGATTTTCCGAGGTCGTGGCGATCCACGATGAAGACCCGAGGTAGTTGTACGTGGTGCCCGGCTTTACTGAGCCCACGCCGACGCCAGCGCACACGCCGTCGCCTCCGCCGGCCACCACAGGGATTCCGGGCACGAGGCCGACGGCCTTTGCGGCTTCCGCGGTCAACTCGCCCACGACGTCCGTGGAGGCTTTCAGGTCGGGAAGCTTCTCACCGTCGATCCCCGTGATCTTCACGAGCTTTTCCGACCAGCGCCGCGCGTTCAAGTCCATCACGTTCGTCCCGGAGCCGTCCGAGTATTCCGACGCCATGACGCCGGTGAGGCGAAAGTTGATGTAGTCCTTCGCGTGGAGCATCTTGTGAGTCCGGGAATAAGTCTCTGGCTCGTGGGCTTTAACCCACATGAGCTTTTCCACGGAATACGAGGCGCTCGCCCGGTGACCGGTGATGCGGTAGAAGTCCCGAGGGTCGATCTGCCGGAGGATTGCTTCGCATTCGACGACGGCGCGCTGGTCGCTGTACAGGATTGCCGGCCGCAGCGGCCGCCCGTCCCGGTCTACGCACAGGCAGCCCATCATCTGCCCGCTGAAAGCGATCGCCGCCACCTCGCGAGCGTCGATGTCCGCGGCCAAGGACTTCGTGGACGAGCAGACCGCCCTCCACCAGTCCTCAGGGTCCTGCTCGGACCAGTTCGTGTTGAAGTAATGAGTGGTATACGGAACGGTGAAGCTTCGGACCAGCTTCCCATCGGTGGTGAACAGCGTTGCCTTGTTCCCCGAGGTTCCCAGGTCGTGCGCGAGCAGGTAACGTTTCATATCTTCCCCCAAAGGCCTGCGCCTAGAAACGCAGGAGCGTCTTGATTGCGGTGGGCTGCTGTGTGGCCTCGAGCGCCCGCGCCGCCTCCGCAACCGGATACTCCGCCGACAAGAAGTCCTTCGCGGAAAGTTTCCCTGCCCTGATCCACTCGATGAGCGGCTCCTGAGCAGCAGCTTCGGCGACGCGCGTGGGCCACTGGTGCATGAAAAGGTTAAAATTGAGCGGCCCGGTTTCCTTGTTCATTGTTAGGGTGGGGGTGCTAAGTACCCCATAGACGCACAGTGAGCCGGCGAGCCGGATGAGCGGCAAGCCGGCGTTGATGATGCCTTCGCTCCCCACCGCATCGATCACGGCATCCAGGGGCTTGCCGCGACGCGCGGTAAGTTCCCTAACCTCCGGAGCCTCAGGGGCGAACGTTTCGTCAGCTCCCAACGATTCGGCTTTCTCCCGCTTGAAGGGGATGGGATCTACGAGGCCAATCCAGCCCATACCGAGGATACGGGCGAAGCGGCAGAAGCTGAGCCCCACGGGGCCGCCGCCGAAGATCAGGAGGTCGTTGCCGGGCTTGAGCTGGAAATCGCTGAAGCCTGCATAAACTTCGCGCCATGTGCACAGCAGAGCTGCGGCTTCCAGGGGGATGTCGTTCGGGAGCTTCCGCATGATCCGGGAAACCTCCACCCAGCCGTGAGCGTCATCCGCCACGCCATCAGCTTCCATGGCGGCGTGGTCCTGGGCAACTACATATTCGCTGTTGCCGCCCCACCCCGAGGAGAACCTCCCGTCTGTAGGGGAAAGCAGAAGGCCGCCAATGACCCTGTCTCCGGGCCTGAATGACTTCACCCGTTCGCCCACGGATTCGACAATCCCGACGCTCTCGTGGCCGAGAAGCAGTGGGAACTTATCAGGACCAAGCCCGGGGAAGTGGCCGCTCACCACCTTGCGATCCGTCGCATTGCAGATGTAGGCGAGCTGGTTGCGGACAATCGCTTCATAGGGCCCCGGGAAGGGCTTCGGGATGTCGACAATCTCAATTTTCCCGGGCAGCGTCACAGCGACAGAGAGCATGTCGGTTCCCCTTCCTGCGGGCTCATTCCACAGTTCTTAGCCACCCGCCGTCAACGTAGTAGCTCGAGCCAACGCAGTAGCTGGAGCGCGCTGAGCAAAGAAAGACGTAAAAATGAGCCAGCTCCTCGGGTGTCGCGAACCTGCCTATGGGGGCGTTGTCCTTTGCGATCTTGTCGAGGTACTGGTCGACTGTAGTGTCGGTTCCCTGGGTCAGGATGCCTGCGGTCTTCTTCCAGTCCGGAGTCAGGATGAGCCCTGGGTTCACGGCGTTCACTTTGATATTTTCCTTGATCAACTCGTTAGCCAGGCATTTGGAGAACATCACGAGCGCCGCTTTCGTCGTGTTATAGATGGGCTCGTATCCCAGAGGTTGTTTGGCGCATATGGAAGCGGTATTCAGAATCACCCCGCCGCCCCGTTTTTTCATCAGAGGAACGACGGCGCGCGAGCAACGGACGGCGGCCATGACGTGCAGGTCCCAGAAATACTGCCATTTGTCGTCTGGCGCCTCCATGATGGTCTCCGAAGTGCCTGTCCCTGCGTTGTTGATGAGAATATCCACTCCGTCGAAGGTCGAGGAAACTCGGGCAATGGCTCTTTCGATGTCCACTGCTCGCGAAACATCGGCGGATACCCCGATGGCGTGCACGCGATGCACACGGGAGATTTCCCCAGCCTCCCGCTCCAGGCGCTCCTTGTCGCGGGCAACTATGGCGATGTCCACTCCTTCGGCAGCCAGCGCATGGGCGACCGCCAAACCGATCCCGACGCTGCCGCCGGTGATTATCGCCCTTTTTCCCTTCAGCTCGAGATCCATATTAGCCTCCTCGACATCTTACTGTCTTGATCTTGAAGTTGTCAATTAAAGAAAATCGTTAGAAAATGTCGTTGTAAAAGGGCTCGCTATATCAAAAAAAGGCGCGTTATTCTGACGAAGTGATTCCATATTATTGGGCTCTCTCCCTCGAGGCTCCGTAAACGCGTATGTGATCGGAAAAAAATTCACTCTCACGCAAACAGTCATCGGCAGAGTTTGAAAGCGCCCCCCGCTCTACGGTGGGCTGGGGTGAGGTTTCCGGAGGTCCTGCTCAAAGTCCAGACCAAAATGCCCGTTGCCGTCCGCTAACGTTGCCTTTTGTCTCCTTCAATTGTTCTTTGACTCATTGATCGGTCACTGATGTGAGAAAAGTTTGCTGTTAGCTTACGAACGCCGGCTCTTTTTCACCGAGAAGGAGCAGCTGTTCAAAGAGATCAAGATCCTGACGCGCCAAGAACTCTCTGTCGGTGCTTCTGGGCATCAAAGTGAAGCATGAAACTCACTGTTGCAAACTTCGTTGTACGTAAAAGACGGCTGGCAGTTCCATCAGGGCGCTCCTTGGTGATCCTCCCCGTAAGAGCTCCATGTAACCCTTGCCGTAGACCCTGAGCTCCACGGCATCATTAGTCACGCCTGATGGTGAGGATCTCCAGAGGCCCGAGCCCACAAACATTGGTCCCCTCATAATGGGCCTCACGCCTGGCGGCCCATTCTACGGGCAGGCCCCCCTGAGCATGCCACTGGGCGGGACTGTAAAATGACTCTCGACATGGTGCGCGAGGAGCTATCTCAAAAGGCTTGAGCTCGCCCAGGCCGGATCAAAGGCGGTAGACCCAACGGCCCAGGCCTTCGTATCTGGCCACGCGGCAGGGCTCGAGTGCGCAATCAAACTGATTGACCAGGTTCTCCACTAGCGAAAAGATCAAAAAAAGCGGCGACTCAGGGTATGCTTCTTCAGGACTGCGCTTCATGACGAGGATCCGCCATGGGGAGCTTTTTGCAGATGCGGCATCATAAGTGCACTACGGGTTTGATGTGTTTCTAGAAGCTCTGTATGATGGGTGATAAGTGACAGATCCAAGTACTAACGACCAGAAAGATGACGGCCTCGAGACTCGACTGAAGAAGTTCGAGGGCAAGATGAAGT
>Ga0326727_10012806_pt1 | contig 18943 bp, 18 predicted proteins | sample MB2enrmetagenome_FD_207643 | JGI IMG/M metagenome (GOLD analysis project Ga0326727, IMG submission 207643) | Lab enriched peat soil microbial communities from McLean, Ithaca, NY, United States - MB29MY | ecosystem: Environmental > Terrestrial > Soil > Wetlands > Peat | place: USA: New York...
CGGGGTTTCCCAGTTGGGCCTGATTGCCGGTGGCGGCATGATCATCGCGTTGATCGTCGATTTTACCGTTCTGCCGGCCCTGCTGGGGCTGTTGCGCACCCCTGCGGAAAAGGAACCGATCGGCCTGCCCTTCCGCCGCGCCGACCGGTGGATCGGGCGCAGGGCGTCGGTTTTGGTTGGCGGCGCCGTGGCGCTGTCCCTGGTCGGTGCCGCCGTCTTGCCGTGGCTGCCGATGGATTTCAATCCCCTGCACCTGCAGGATCCCAAGGACGAGGCCGTGGCCACCTTCCTCGACCTGGCCCGCGATCCCGACAATGGCAGCTATGCCGTCGACATCCTGGCCCCTTCGCAGCCGGCGGCGGAAGAGCTGGCGCGGAGGTTCGATCCCCTGCCCGAGGTGGCGCGGGTGATGACCTTGGATACCTTCGTGCCCGAGCGCCAGGACGAAAAGTTGGCCATCCTTGCCGATCTGTCATCTCTGTTGGGTCCCACCCTGACCCCCGCGGTGGTGCTTGCGCCGCCCGGCCCGGCAGACCTGCTGGCGGCATTGCGCGACTGTGCCACCAAGCTTGACGACGTGGCCGGACATGACCCCCGTGCGGCCAGTCTGGCCGCACATCTGCGCCGCGTCGCCCAAACCGGACCGCAGGCCGGTTATGCCCTGCAGCAGGCCCTGACTGGTGGACTGCTCGACCAGTTGAACAGTCTGCGCAAGATGCTGAACGCCAAGCCGATCGGGCTGGCAGACCTGCCCGCCGACCTCCGGCGGGAGTGGACGACCGAGGACGGCCGTGCCCGCGTTCAGGTTGCGCCAAAGGATGACATGGAAGATCGCGCGACCATGATCCACTTCGTCAAGACGGTGCGCGCCATCGCCCCCAATGCGGTGGGCCTTCCGGTGGCGGTCGAACAGTCCGGGCTGGTGGTGATTCACGCCTTCATCCAGGCAGGCGGGTCGGCCCTGGTTGCCATCGCCCTGCTTCTGGGCGTCATGCTGCGCCGATGGCTCGATGCCGTCCTGGTGGTCCTGCCACTGGTGATGGGAGCCCTGTTCACGGCCATCGGTCTGATGGTGCTGGGTATCCCCGTCAATTTCGCCAACATCATCGCCCTGCCGCTGCTGCTGGGCATCGGGGTCGCCTTCAACATCTATTACGTGGTCAACTGGCGCCAAGGGGTCACGGATCATCTGCAATCGCCGACCACCCGCGCCGTCCTGTTTTCCGCCCTGACCACAGGATCGGCATTCGGCAGCCTGGCCCTCTCGCCCCATCTTGGAACCGCCAGCATGGGACTGTTGCTGTTCCTGTCGCTGGGCCTGTCGGTCCTGACCACTGTCGTGGTGATGCCGGCGATTTTCACTCTTTTGAACCGGAAACGTTCATGAGCAAGCAGCTCATCGTCACCGCCGACGACTTCGGTCGCGCCCTTCCCATCAACCAGGCGGTCGAAGAGGCCCATCGTCACGGCGTTCTCACCGCGGCCAGCCTGATGGTCACCGGCGACGCCGCCGACGACGCGGTACAGCGCGCCCGCCGGCTGCCGTCGCTGGGAGTCGGACTGCATGTGACACTGGTGGACGGCATACCGGCCCTTCCTCCCGCCGAAATTCCCGATCTGGTCGGCCCCGACGGCCGCTTCACCGACCGCCTGGTATCGCTGGGCGTGAAAATCTTTTTCGACCGGAACACCCGGCGCCAGGTCGCCAACGAGTTGCGCGCCCAGTTCCAGCGCTACCGCGCCACCGGCCTGCCGCTCGGCCATGTCGACGCCCACCACCATTATCATTTGCACCCAACGGTGTTCGACATGGTGCTGCATCTGGCCCGTGAATATGGGGCGCCGGCAATCCGTGTCCCGTGGGAGCCCCCCGCCACCGCCTGGGGCGTCCTGCAGACCCTGTTCCATCGCCGGCGTGTTCGGCGGATGCGCCGAAAGATCAACGAAGCCGGCCTGGTCACCAATGACCGGGTGTTCGGGATCGAGGGCAGCGGTGGCATGGACCGGGACCGCTGGCTGGCTATCCTGGCCCGCCTGCCGGACGGAATCAGCGAAATCTATGGCCACCCGGCGACCGGGCGCTGGGCCGACCGCCCAATGCCGGACCGTTATCGTGTCGAAGACGAATTCCGGGCCCTGATCGACCCCGCGGTGGTGGACGCGGTGCACCGGACCGGTGCCCGGCTGACCACCTTTGCAACCCTTGAGGCATCGTGATGGCGGTCCTTGTCCGGGCGCTGCTGATCGTCGCCGCCGCTGCAGCAGCCTGGCTGCTGCGCGACCAGTTGGGAGACCTGCGGTCGACCCTGGCCGGCGTCGGGTGGCGCGGGCTTCTGGCCATGGCGGCCTATCACCCGATGGCCATCACGCTGTGCGGCGTGGCCTGGTGGGAATTGTCCCGGGAGAGCCCGCCCGCGACCTTCATCGTCGCCCGCTGGATCCGCGACGCCGTCAGCGAACTGGCCAGTTTCCTGCCGCTGGCCGGCGAGATGACCGGGGCACGCATCCTGACCCGCCGGGGCATCAGAACCGCAACGGCCGGCGCCCTGACAGTCGTTGATGTCACGGCCGAGGTCATCGCCCAATTCCTGTTCAGCCTGGCGGGCTTGGCCCTTTGGCTGACGCGACATCCGACCGGCGACGTCGTGCATTGGGCCTTGGTGGGGCTGGTGGCCAGCATTCCAATCCTGGTCGCCTTCGTCGCCGCTCAGCGCTCGGGTCTGATGCGTTTGCTGGAAACCCTTCCGTCCCGCCTGATGCCCAAGGTCTGGTCGGCCCCCGATGCCGACCGCGGTGTCCACGCCGGCATCACGGTGCTGTGGGCCGATCGGCGCCGGGTCGGCCTGGCGGTCGCCATCCATACCACCGCCTGGACGGTCAGCGCCGGCGAAGCGTGGCTGGCCCTTCATCTTCTTGGCCACCCCCTACCGATCGCCGACGTCATCGGCATGGAATGCATCATCTTCGCCCTGAAGAGCGCAGCCTTCTTTGTCCCGGCGGCCCTTGGCGTGCAGGAGGGCGGTTATCTTCTGCTGGCCGGGGTCCTTGGTCTGCCGCCGGAAATCGCCCTGTCCATATCACTGTTGAAACGGGGACGCGCCATCGTCTTGGGAGTGCCGGCGCTGCTGGTCTGGCAATTCATCGAAGGGCGGACGGTCCGGGCGGTCAGGGCGCGGTGACCGCCGCGCCCCCAAGGGATCAATACTCGGCGACCATCATGCGGAAGGCTTCGCTGAACGCCACTCCGGACTCTTGGGACTGCTTCCGGCTGAGCAGAACCTCGACACGCGGAACGCTGGAGACGCCGATCGTGCAACGCGCCGAGCGGACACAGGCTAGATCGGCCGAAATGGTCAATATCCGATGGCGGCGCGCAACATCGGCGATGGCGTCATAGCTGGCTTCGGTCCCCGCCGACAGAAAACAGACAGGAACATCGGCGCTTGCCTCCAGGTCGCGCACATCCAGCAGAAAGGGATCAAGAACGGTCTTGGTCCCCATCTCCTCACCGCTGACCCAGGCCAGAATCGCACGCGAATCATCACGGGATTCCCGGTTCCGGGAATCAAAGACGATCGCCATACGGCTGTGTTGCGGTAACGGATTGACCAGGAAATCGACGACACGGACCCCAATCTGAACGTCTTTCAGTCCGGTCGCCCCCCCGCCCCCCGAGACCATCCAACACACCAGGAAGAGTCCCCTAAGCGCCACCGCGCGGACCATTAGGCCATTCCAAATTGCGAAAACTCAGTAACCACCAGTTTACAAAGACGCTCTCTTCGACGTCAAGCGCAGCACTGCTATTTCATTGACATTCCATGAATAATTCCCATCATCAGGGCAAAACCATGTTTTTTATGCAGAAATGATTTTGTTAAAGACCAAAAGCAACCGACTGCGGCGACAGAGGCATCCATGATGTGCTATGAAAGTACCATCATGAGTGACTCTGAAGATCCAATCCGCATTTTCCTGCTGGCCGCACTGGCCGATGGAAAATCCAAAGGCCCGCAGGAGCTGGCCCGTGCTTTTCATCTGGAACGGGCAAAACCCGGTGACGCTCCGGACGCCTGGCGGCGCTATCTGACCGCCATCCGCCAACAAGCGCTGTCCCTGGCCCGCAACGGAGAGATCGAGTTCCTGCGCAAGGGAAAACCGGTAGCGCTGGATGAGATCAAAGGTGTGATCCGCCTGCGCCGCAGGGCGGCAGAAGGCGTGCAAGAATAGCTGGAGCGGAGGCAAGCGGAGACGCTTGCCCTACTGACGACCATTGGGCAGAAAAATGACTTCGCTGGTCGCGAAGCCTATCGCAGCCATCAACTGAAGAAAGAGGGGCCCTGCAGCCAGGGCCCCATCCGGATCAAGCCGGAACGCAGGTCTCGTCCACGGGACAGACCGCGGCGCACTGGGGAGAGTCAAAATGCCCCTCACACTCGGTGCACTTGGCGGGATCAATCGCGAACACCCCACCCTTCTCCGAGATCGCCTTGTTCGGGCACTCGAATTCGCAGGCGCCACAACCCGTGCACTGCGAAGCGATGATTTTGTAAGCCATTTGGTACTCCTATCGAATGGACGGCGCTGCCTTTATCCGGCGACCGACAGCTTATACATCAAAAGATGTCCCCAACGCCATGAGGGCGTTGCTCAATCCCATTCAAAATCTGTGGATGGCCATCAGGGCCAACAACAGCATCACAGCCAGAAACTGCGCCGCCACGCGAAAATTCATCAATCGGTTGGACCATCGCCGATTCACCTCACCGCCGCGCGCAAAAACCACCACGCCGGTCAGCAGTACCAGCACCACGGCAACCAGGGCGCCCCCCAACAAAATCGATAGAACCGTCGTCATGACGGAGATATGGGGCGCCCCCGGCGATAAGGGAACCCCCAACTTTTCCTTATCCTTTCCAGCTCCTTGTTTCCTTAAGGTTGCATCCCAACATCATTTTTTGGAAGGTCCCTTGACAGTTTCCCGCCTTCAGGTAGCTTATTTTTCAGGCATATTTTTCTTCTGCGCAAATTATCAGCACAGTGCTCATGGTCGCTGACCACCCGCCTCCTGTTTGGTTTATTATTGTAAGAAAAGCGGCCTTTAATGGAATATTTTCTGCAGCAATTCATCAATGGCATCAGTCTTGGCGCAATCTACGGATTGATTGCCATTGGGTATACGATGGTCTATGGCATAATCGGCATGATAAATTTTGCCCATGGCGAAATTTATATGATCGGTGCTTTCGTATCCCTCATCAGTTTTCTTTTTCTGGGCCTGATAGGCATTACCTATGTGCCGTTGGCACTGTTCCTGGTGCTGTTGCTGGCGATGGCTTTCACCGCCTTATACGGCTGGGCGATCGAACGCATCGCCTACCGTCCCTTGCGCGGATCGGTCAAGCTAGCCCCGCTGATCTCGGCCATCGGCATGTCCATCGTGCTGCAGAACTATGTGCAGCTGGCCCAGGGCGCCAGGGTCAAGCCGCTGCAGCCCATCATCCAGGGGGGCTTCGAACTGTTTTCCGGCAATGCCGACTATGCGGTACGGCTCAGCTACCTGCAGATCGTCATCGTGCTGCTTACCACCATCCTGATGGCGGGCTTCACTTATGTCATCACCCGGACGCCGTTGGGTCGGGCCCAGCGCGCCACCGAGCAGGACATGACCATGGCCCAGTTGTCGGGGGTCAATGTCGATCGCATCATTTCGACCACCTTTGTCATGGGTGCCGCGCTGGCGGCCGTCGCCGGCCTGATGGTGACGCTCTATTACGGTGTCATCGACTTCTACATCGGCTTCATCGCCGGCATGAAAGCCTTCACCGCGGCCGTGCTGGGGGGCATCGGGTCGCTACCGGGGGCCATGCTGGGCGGACTGTTGATCGGGCTGATCGAGGCCTTCTGGTCCGGCTATTTCACCATTGGCTACAAGGACGTCGCCACTTTTTCCATCCTGGTGATGGTGCTGATCTTCCGCCCAACCGGCCTGCTCGGCAAACCGGAAGTCGAGAAAGTCTGATGAAGACGGACGCTGCCGACTGTCGCCTCAGCACCCAGGTGAAGGATGCCGCCGCCGCCGCCCTGTTGGCCGGGCTTCTGGCCTTGCCGATGCTGGGATTCCGTCTGATCGACCAGGCGACGGGACTGACCCTGGATTACCGGCTGTCCTGGGCGGCCATCGCAGCACTCGCCGTATTCCTGGGCCGCCTGACCCTGGTCCGCGCCAATGGCGTGTTGCGCCGTCGCATGGCACGGCCACGCCCGTTCGCCGCCAGCTCGGCCGGGACGCCGGGACGCCGGCGCCAAATCGCCGGCTGGACGATGGCGGGGGTGGCGCTGTTGCTGCCATGGCTGCCTTTTTCCGATCGCAATCTGATCGACAAAGCCACCTTGCTGTTGATTTACGTCATGCTGGGTTGGGGTCTGAACGTGGTGGTCGGGCTGGCCGGCCTCCTGGACCTGGGCTATGTCGCCTTCTATGCGGTCGGCGCCTATTCTTACGCCTTGCTGTCCCACACCTTCGGCCTCAGCTTCTGGGTCTGTTTGCCGATGGCCGGGCTGTTGTCGGCCACGTTCGGCATGCTGCTGGGTTTCCCGGTGCTCAGGCTGCGCGGCGACTATCTGGCCATCGTCACCCTGGGCTTCGGCGAGATCGTACGGGTCATCCTGCTCAACTGGCAGGTGGTCACCGGTGGTCCCAACGGCATTTCGGGAATCCAACGCCCGACCTTCTTCGGCTTGCCTTTCCTGGCAGCCGTACCGGGCAAAACAACGTTCCACGAATTCCTGGGGGTGGCCTATTCGCCCGACCATCGGATCATCTTTCTCTACTATCTGATTCTGGTCCTGGCCCTGGCCACCAACCTGATCACGCTGCGCATCCGCCGTCTTCCCATTGGTCGAGCCTGGGAGGCCTTGCGCGAGGATGAAACGGCATGCCGCAGCCTGGGCATCGATCCCACCAAGACCAAGCTTTCGGCCTTCGCCTCCGGCGCCATGTTCGCCGGCTTCGCCGGCTCGTTTTTCGCCACCAGGCAAGGCTTCATCAGCCCGGAAAGCTTCACCTTCCTCGAGTCGGCCATCATCCTGGCCATCGTCGTGCTGGGTGGACTGGGCAGCCAGATCGGCATCGTCCTGTCGGCCATCCTGCTGGTTGGACTGCCCGAATGGTTCCGCGACCTGCAGCAATACCGCATGCTGGCCTTTGGCGGCGCCATGGTGCTGATCATGTTGTGGCGGCCACGGGGACTGTTGGCCAACCGTGATCCGACCATCCGGCTGGACGACTATCGGCCGGCAGAGAAGCCGGCCAATTCCCTGGCGGTACTTCCCTCCACCGCCGAACGGGGAGCGTCGCGATGACCGGCCGTCCCGCCCTTCTCGCCGTCGAACACCTGACCATGCGGTTTGGCGGCCTGTTTGCGGTCAACGACCTGTCCTTCACCGCCTGTCGGGGCGACATCACCGCCATCATCGGCCCCAACGGGGCCGGAAAAACGACGGTGTTCAACTGCCTGACCGGCTTCTACAAGCCAAGTTCCGGCCGCCTGAGTTTCACCCCACCCGGCGGACAGCTGTTCCTGCTGGAACGCATGGACGGTTTTCGCATCACCCGTGATGCCAAACTGGCCCGCACGTTCCAGAACATCCGGCTGTTTGCCGGCATGAGCGTGCTGGAGAATCTGATGGTCGCCCAGCACAACCAGCTGATGCGGGCTTCGGTCTATTCCCTTGCCGGGCTGCTGGGCTTGCGGCGGTTCCGTGACCAGGAACGGGCCAGTCTGGATTTGGCCAAATACTGGTTGGACAAGATCGGCCTGACCGCCCTGGCCGACTGTTCCGCCGGCAGCCTGCCCTACGGTTCGCAACGGCGTCTGGAAATCGCCAGGGCCATGTGCACTCGCCCCGAACTGCTGTGCCTGGACGAGCCCGCGGCCGGCCTGAACCCCCGCGAATCGCAGGACCTGAACCAGCTTCTACTGGACATCCGCCGCGAGCACGGCATCGGCATTCTGTTGATCGAGCATGACATGAGTGTGGTCATGACCATCTCGGACCATGTCGTTGTCCTGGACCACGGCGCCCTGATCGCCGACGGCCCCCCGGGCGCGGTTCGCGACGATCCGACGGTGATCCGCGCCTACCTTGGCACCGCGGACGACGAGGAACTGCCCCCCGACATCCAGTGCGACCTGGCCCCCGCCGCTGCGGGAGGACGCGGATAATGCTGTCCATCGAAGGATTGCAATCCGGCTATGGCCGGATCCAGGCCCTGCACGGAATCGACATGCACATCGACGCCGGGCAGATCATTACCCTGATCGGCGCCAACGGTGCCGGCAAGACAACCCTGTTGATGACCCTGTGCGGCAAGCCCCGCGCCTTTGCCGGACGCATCGTCTTTGAAGGCGAGGATATCACCCGGCTTCCGACCCACGAGATCGTCCGCCGCGGGATCGCCCACGCTCCGGAAGGGCGGCACATCTTTCCACGCATGACGGTGCTGGAGAACCTTCAGATGGGCGCGGTTGTGACGCCGGGCAAATATTTTGCCGACGATCTGGACCGAGTCCTGACCCTGTTTCCCAGACTTCGCGAACGGTTGGACCAGCGCGGCGGCACCCTGTCCGGCGGCGAGCAGCAGATGCTGGCGATTGGCCGCGCCCTGATGAGCCGTCCCCGGCTGCTGATGCTGGATGAACCGTCCCTGGGCCTGGCCCCGCTGGTGGTTCGCCAGATCTTCCAGATCATCGCGACAATCAACCGCGACCAGGGCGTGACGGTGTTCCTGGTCGAACAGAACGCCTTCCATGCCCTGAAGCTGGCCCACCACGCCCATGTCATGGTCAACGGCCGCATCACCCTGTCAGGCAGCGGCCAGACCCTGTTAGCCGACCCTGCCGTCCGTGCCGCCTATCTGGAAGGCGGGCATGCCGTCGTCGAGGAGGCCCGATGATGTCTTTTCCCGAGCTGTTCGGCACGTCGCCGGCGGTTTTCGTCGGCATCACCCTGATCCTGATGGGCGGCTGCGCCGCCATGACCGGGCAGGCCCTGGCCCGCACATGGCGCCCCTGGTGGCATCTGCTGCCCTATTGCCTGCTGCTGGGATGCGCCGACCGCTTCCTGACCTTCGCCCTGTTCCAGGGTCAGCTGCTGCTGGTCAGCGGCTATCTGGTCGACAGCCTGATCCTGACGCTGTCCGCGGCACTCAGCTACCGGGTGACCCGAGCAGGACAGATGGTCCGGCAGTATCCCTGGCTTTACAAGCGTGTCGGTTGGTTGAATTGGGTCCCACGGCAAACCGACACCCGCATTTGATCCCTCACCCAAGGAGTGCCCGTTCATGAGAAGGAATTTTCCCATTCTTTTGGCCGCAGCGGCGTTTTTCCTGATCGGTGCGGCCGCGCGGGCCGATATCGCCATTGGCGTGGCCGGCCCGATGACCGGATCCGAGGCACAGTTCGGCGAACAGTTCCGTCATGGCGCCGCCAAGGCGGTGGAGGATATCAATGCCAAGGGCGGCGTCCTTGGCCAGAAATTGGAATTGGTAGTCGGTGATGACGCCTGCGACCCGAAACAGGCCGTCAGTGTCGCCAATGACATGGTGGCCAAGAAGGTCGTGTTCGTCGCCGGACATTTCTGCTCCAGTTCCTCCATTCCGGCCAGCGACGTCTATTCGGAAGCCAACATCGTCCAGATCTCGCCCGCATCCACGAATCCGACCTTTACCGAGCGTGGATTGCCTGGCGTCTTCCGGGTCTGCGGCCGCGACGACGCCCAGGGACCGACGGCGGCCCAGTATGTGGCCCAGCATTTCAAGGGCAAGCGGATCGCCATCGCCCATGACAAATCAACCTATGGCAAAGGGCTGGCCGATCAGTTCCAGGCGGCGTTGAACGGACTGGGCATCAAGGAGGTTCTTTACGAAGCCATCACCGCCGGCGAGAAGGACTACAGCCCCCTGGTCTCCAAGCTGAAGGACGTGAAAGCCGACATCCTCTATTTCGGCGGCTATAAGACCGAAGGCGGCCTGATCGTCCGCCAGATCCGCGACCAGGGCCTGGCCGCGACGATGATCGGCGGCGACGGCCTGGTCACCGAAGAGTTCTGGGCCATCACCGGTCCGGCCGGCGAAGGAACGCTGATGACCTTCGGTCCCGACCCCCGCCTCAATCCGGCCAATGCCACGCTGGTCAAATATTTCCGCGATCAGAACTATGAGCCGGAAGCCTATACGCTTTACACCTATGCCGCGGTCCAGGCCTGGGCCCAGGCGGCGACCAAGGCTGGCAGCGTCGACGGAACGAAGGTTTCGGCAGCCTTGCGTGCCGACAAGTTCGACAGCGTGCTGGGCAAGATCGGCTTTGACGCCAAGGGCGACGTGACGGCGCCCGGCTACGTCTTCTATGTGTGGAAAAACGGCAAGTACGTCTACGCCAACTGACCCCCAACTGACCCGAGGAGTGGGGCGGACAGGAGAGGGTGTGAAAGGAAAGTGCAGCGGGACAGGCATCCCAGCCTGTCGTCCCCGAAGAGCGGCAGAATTGAGTCATTTCGCGTTCGTCGAATGACAAGCGCTTCGGGCCTGTCCGACTTTCTTTCACACCCTCCGATGCCTGCCTCTTCCTCTCGCACCCAAGGGCGGGAGAGGAACGGTTCTTGACGTCAGCGCAATCCTGCTTGGACCATGGTCTCCAAACCATCCAGAAACCGCGAGCGATCCTTCTTGCCATAGGCGGACGGCCCGCCCCCGTCGACCACGCCGCTGTCGCGCAACCCTGTCATCAGGTCCCTGATCGCCACCGCCATCCCGATCGTCAGGTCATCGAACCGCTTGCCGCGCGGATCGATCCCCCAGGCCCCCTGTTTCAGGCAGCGCGCCGCCAACGGAATGTCGGCAGTGACCACGATGTCGCCCGGACCGATCCGCTCGACGATCATATCGTCCGCAGCGTCAAGACCGGATGCCGCCACCAACTGTTCAACCAGAGGATGGTCGTAGCCACGCATCCAGCAGTTGCCGATGAAGATAACGGAAAGCCCGTGGCGCAAGCCGACGCGCAAGGTTTCGTCCTTGACCGGACAGGCATCGGCGTCAACGAACAGGCGCATGGGAGTCTCCTGACGGGATGGTGACGGGTCGGTGCGAAGTCAGCCGTGCGTTGCCGCCGCCCCTTGCCGACCCGCACCAAAAAAAGCGCCGCCGAAGATGTCTTCGGCGGCGCCGCCAAGTCAAGGCACAACGGATCAGTGGGCGGATGCGCCTTCCGCCCCCAGCCCGGTCTCCGAACGGAGCAACTGCGCCTCGAAGGCCTGTTTTTCCCGAACCGCCGACTCGCTGCTATCGAGCACCGAGAACAGCCAGGTGGCGAGGAAAGCCAGCGGCATCGAGAAGATCGCCGGATATTTCATCGGGAAGATGGCGGTCGGATTGTGCAAGACATCGACCCACACCGTCGGCCCCAGGACCGTCAGGATGATCGCCGCGGCCAAGCCGATGAAGCCGCCGGTTACCGCCCCCCGCGTCGTCAGACCGCTCCAGTACATCGACATGATCAGCACCGGGAAGTTGGTGCTGGCCGCGATGGCGAAGGTCAAGCCGACCATGTAGGCGACATTTTGCTTCTCGAAGATGATCCCAAGGATCACGGCGATGATCCCGAGACCCAGACTGGCCATCTTCGACACCATGACCTCGGTCTGTTCGTTGGAACGCCCGCGGAAAAACACGTTGGCATAAAGATCGTGGGAAATGGCCGAGGCGCCGGCCAGGGTCAGCCCGGACACCACCGCCAGGATGGTGGCGAAGGCGACCGCCGAAATGAAGCCCAGGAACAGATCGCCGCCGACCGCATGGGCCAGGTGCACCGCCGCCATATTGGCGCCGCCTCGCAAGGCCTTGCCGGTTGCATCAAGATATTCCGCATGCCCGCCCACCAGCACAATGGCGCCGAAGCCGATGATGAAGGTCAGGATGTAGAAATATCCGATGAAGCTGGTGGCAAAGAACACCGACTTGCGCGCCGCCTTGGCGTCGGGAACCGTGAAGAACCGCATCAGGATGTGTGGTAGTCCGGCGGTACCGAACATCAACGCCATGGCCAGCGAAATCGCCTCGATCGGGTTGCTGACCAGGGTGCCGGGGCTCATGATCGCCCCATGCTTAGGATGCACCTCCACGGCCTTGGCAAACAGGGCTTCGAAGCTGAACCCGAATTTGAAAAGCACCGCCAGGGCAATGAACGTGGCACCGAACAGCAGCAGGCAGGCCTTGATGATCTGCACCCAGGTGGTCGCCTTCATGCCGCCAAAGGTGACATAGACGATCATCAGGACGCCGACGATGATCACCGCGTACAGATAGTCCAGCCCGAACAACAGCTTGATCAACTGGCCGGCGCCGACCATCTGGCCGATCAGGTAGAAGATGACCACCACCAGGGACCCGGTGGCGGCAAAGGTCCGCACCGGCGTCTGCTGCAGCCGATAGGACGCCACATCGGCAAAGGTGTATTTACCCAGATTGCGCAGACGCTCGGCGATCAGAAACAGAATGATCGGCCAACCGACCAGCCAGCCGACCGAATAGATCAGTCCATCGAAACCGGATCCATAGACCAGCGCCGAAATACCAAGGAACGAGGCCGCCGACATGTAGTCGCCGGCAATCGCCAGGCCATTCTGGAACCCGGTGATACCGCCGCCCGCAGCGTAGAAGTCCGATGCCGTTCGGGTGTGCTTGGCAGCCCAATAGGTGATAGCCAAGGTCAGACCGACGAACAGGACGAACATGACGATGGCATGCCAATTCGTCGCCTGCTGCTGCGTCTGGCCAAGATCGCCCGCGGCCAGGGCCAGACCGGGCAGAAGCGCCACCAGGGCTCCACCGCTCAAAGCGGCCAGGTTTCTAACCGTCTTCATTTCGCCTCCTCGATCAGGTCCCTGGTCAACTCGTCGAACTCGGTGTTGGCTCGGTACACGTAGATACCGGTCAACACGATGGCCGACAAAATTACCCCGACACCAATCGGCAAGCCGATCGTCGTGACACTTCCCGCAGACAACGGAATCGCCAGGAACTGAGGGGCGAAGGCGATCACAAGAATAAATCCGTAATAAATGACCAGCATCAGGGCGGCCAAGGACCACGCCAGATTCGATCTTTTGGAGATCAGCTCCGCATATTTCGGATGACTTTTTATTTTATCGAATGATAATTGTTTGGACATGGACGGCTCCTTACTTTGGGTCTTCCTGTCGTTCCGGATCTTGTCGTTGCTTTCCGATCCGTGCTTTTCGGGGATTATGCCTTCAAAACCAAGCTTGCCGCTTTCTTGTTCTTAAGCTCGATCATGGCAGAAGGAGTCTTGGGCGGTCAGATTGACTCGCATTCTATTATTCCCTCAATGATAGGCGGCCCCCTCTCTCCAGTCAACAATACAACACGGACACCAAAACCCGGTCTGGAACGAAGAAACGGCTTGGAAATCTGCGATTTCTTTTGCCTTTGCTTCCTTAGTCACCAAAACTTTGGGGTCATATATATCCTTTTCTGCCCGGTCGCAGGTGGTGACATGGCATCAGACGCACGCCCCGCTCCGGCCTTATCTTGAGGGGAATATTGGGGTACCACTCTCCTTCCGCAAGAAGCCGTCCTGTCGTACAACCGTGAGGCAGCCGACTCATACCAACTTGCGATGAGTTTGACTCATTGCAAGTTGGGTGGCCCACCCCGGGGCCCGCTCGGCTTCTGCGAGCGTAGCCAAGGGTTTCGGAGAAGCCCGCCCGGCGCCTGAGCTTGGTATCAGTGCCGAGTGCCCACCCTGTTTCGCTCGCCCCAGCCCCCCCCCCCCTCAACGGGGAATACCCCCCGACCCGGAGGGCCACCTTGCTGCAAAGCCCGTCCTTCCAGGTAAGATTGAATTGCGATGGGACTCCGGCGCGGCATCCGGGTACCATTTCAACGATTGTTGCCGTGTGACGACAGGGGATGGTGGCGGGACGATGGCCGACGATCATTCTACGCTGGCGCGCCTGGACAGTTTTCTTTATCGGCACCGGCTGGCGCAGGTGATGAGCAGCCCCGTCCTGACCGCTGCCGTTGACGCGACCGTGGCGACGGCCTGCAAGATCATGAGCGCGCACCAGGCCGGCTCCTTGGTGGTGATCGATGACGGCGGCTGGGCGGTCGGGCTGGTAACCGAACGGCATATTCTGGCCGCCCTCGCGGACACGGGGGCCGACGCGCTGTCATGCCGCGTCGCCCGGATCATGACGCCCGTCATCCCCCAGGCCGGCGGCGATGCGTTTCTTTATGTCGCTGTCGCCCGCATGGCCCGACACGGGCTAAAGCATCTTCTGGTGGTTGACGCCGACGGCCGGCCGGCCGGCATCGTCAGCGCGCGGGATCTGATGAAGGGCCGCGCCGCCGCGGCCCTGTCCATCGGCGACGACGTGGCGATGGCCGCCACGTCCCAAGATCTGGGGGCTGCCCGCGCCCTGCTGCCGGGCCTGGCGACAAGCCTGCTGGCCGACGGCGTCCCCGCCCGCGATTGTGCCGGCGTCATCTCCTCGGTGCTGCGCGACCTCAGCCGGCGTTCCGGCGAACTGGCCCGGGACACCATGGCCGCCGACGGCTGGGGACCGCCCCCCGCCCCCTTCTCCCTGCTGATTCTCGGGTCCGCCGGACGCGGCGAAAGCCTTCTGGCCTTCGACCAGGATAATGCCATCGTCCATGCCGGCGGCCTCCGCGAGGACGTCTGGTTCGAAGAATTCGCGCGGCGCGTAAACCAGACCCTGGACGAAGCCGGCGTGCCGTTTTGCGAAGGCGATGTGATGGCCCGCAACCGGTCCTGGCGCCGATCGCTGGACGACTGGAAGCTTGAAATACGGCGCTGGGTGTTCGAGCCGAAAATGCAGTCGGTCCTGAACGTCGATATCTTCTTCGATTTCCAACCGGTCTTCGGTGACGCCGCATTGGCCGAGGATCTGAAATCCTATGCCCTGGATATCGCGTCCTCGTCCGCCTTTTTCGTCCAGTTCCTGGCCATAACGGTGGCTCAGATGGAAGTGCCGCTGGGTCTGTTCGGCGAATTCATCACCACGCACGGGCGCCTGAATGCAAAAAAATATGGATTACTGCCGATTGTGGCGGCCGCGCGGGCCAGGGCCGTCAAGGCCGGCATCCGCGACACCGGCACGGGCGAGCGTTTTGACGCATTGGCCCGCGCGGGCCTGTTGCATAGGGATGATGCCGCCAGCTTGAAGGAAAGCCATGAAATCATCCTCGGCGTCATGCTGTCACAACAATTGGCCGACATCGCCCAGGGCAGTCCGCCGTCGGCCCGCATCGATCCTCGGGCCCTCCCCCGGATGCGGCAACGGGGCCTGAAGGCCGCCTTCAAGCGCATCCGGACCTTGAAAACCTTGATGGGCAACCTGTGATCCCGGCCTGCCCCGGGCCACGTCCGATGCAGGCCGGCAAGAACCGGTTTTATGCGGCCACGCGGCCGAGAGCCGCGCGCAGTTCCGACACTGTGTGCAATGGGCCGTCGTGGCTTGGGTCAGTCTCACCTGCCTCCAAAATGAGCAGGATGCAGGACCGGGCCAGGAACTCGTGGCCTTCCGACAGAGCCTCGATGGCCTCGGCCAAATGACGGCCATCTGCATGGCCCACGCCGTGGCCGGAAGCCTCGATGGCATCAAGGATCGCCCCAATAGCGTCTTTCAGAATCCGGCCGTCCTGGCCGTCCCGAAGGTCGGAATTGTGCAAGGCATGAAGGGAAGCAGAGAGAGCCTTTCTATCGAACATCCAATCCCCCATGGTTATGCTGCTTTGCAATATACAGCCTGGATCATAGGCAAATCCGTCGCGGTGGCAAGGCGCCAGCGTGACAATCGGCCCGATGACTTGAAAACGTCACGGGACCCGCGCCGCCCGCGTCCCGCCCCACTCCGGCCATTGGAATAGGCACAAAAATTCTACCAGTAAACCTTATCCCCAGAAACTGTGGATAACTCTGTGTATCACTGGGCGGATACGGCCCTTTCCGTCATATCCGGCGGTGTGCCCAATTCTTAAGCGCCACATTCATTATTTTACGACATTTTACGATGACTTCAGTTTCACATAATTTTCACGAAACAGACTCAATGCTCACCCCTGTGTATATCCGCAGGGTGCTTCTGTCGGCCAACAGCACCGAAGAACGGCCCGGACCTATTGCCCCGCTCTGCTGTCGGCAAATCCGCTTTCACCTGGCATCTTGCGCCGTCGCCCCGCCCGTCTCGGGACGCAAGGTCAGGCGGTGCGCCTCGGGTCCGGGCAGGAAGGCATCGGGCCGCCCCGCCACCCAGTCCGCCTGGCCGGCCAGGAAGAACGGGCTGGCCGGGTGGCCGCTCTGTCCGCCCGGCATGGTGAACAGGCCCTGCTCTTCATGCCCAGGGGCCACGGTCATGCGCTCAGATTGACCGAAGGACGGCGCTGCGACCTTTGGCATGTTGCTGTCCCCTGATTGCCTGTCCTCCGGCGCCGATAGCAACGGCGCCAGAAACGGAAAGACTTTGGCGAAGGGGTGGCCGATCCTCACCCGGTTCGCCTGCCCCCAGGAGGCCGTGGCCATGGGTTGGCCGGTGGCCGCAAGATCCGCGATCACCCGGTCCACGGCCGCCAGATCAAGCGCCTGCCAGTCGGCCTTGCCCCTGGGCAACCATCCCGCCGGCCGTTCGTCCTCCAGCCGCCCCAACACCTGGGCCCACCGCCCGGTCGCGCCGCGCATAAACGCGGTCCGCTGGCCGATATAGGCGGTCAGAGTGGCGTCCAGGCCACCGAACACTTCGTGATAGAGGGCCATCAGATATCCCTCGGCCAACCGGTAGCCGACACTGTCCACACTGGCCCGACCATCCCAGCCGTCGCGCAGCAGGCGGCGGAATTCGGCCCGCTGCGGATGCCCGTCGACCGCCTGGTCGGTCAGGACCGCCAAAGCTCGATGACGCCAGGACTCCATGAACAGGGCCCGGTCGTCCAAGCCGATGCCATAGACGTCGCTCTCGCGGGCCTTGCCAAGGGCAGCCAGATCGTTGCGAATCTGGCTGGCACGCGCCCCCAGGTCGGGTCCGCCGTCACCGATCAGCGCATAGTCCGGGCCGGCCAGTTGACGGGCATTGGCGGTCCACAGTTGTCCCCCCGGTGGATCGACGACGCGGGGCGTGCGGTCCGGATCGCGGCGGCCGATGAACCCCCTGCCGGCCTCGGTCGACAGGTACGGAAAGCCATCCCTGGCATTCCACATCCGATCGGGCAGAGGCCCTGCGATGGTCCATCCGATGTGTCCGTCGGCGTCGCCGGCCACCACGTTCTGAGCCGGGATTGCGGCCCGGTTGGCCGCTGCCAGAAAAGCCTGCAGAGTCGGGGCGGTTTCCATGGCCATCAGCGACAGCGAGATGGCACCGGGATCGTGAGCCATCCAATGCATGGCGTAATCCTTGTCGCCCACCCGCCACACCGGCCCCAGCTCGGTTTCACCGACCGGCAGGATGATGTCCGGGCCGCCTTTGACGGCAATGCGTTCCGACGTGGTACGTATCGCCGACAACCGCCCGTCGGCCAGATGGAAGCGGCTGGGGTCGGCCTGGTCGTGAACCAGTTCGACCAGGTCCAGATAATCTCCGTAGCTGTTGGTAAAGCCCCAGGCGACATGGCCGTTGCTGCCGGCCACCAGGGCCGGCATGCCGGGCAAGGTGACGCCGGCCAGGCGCCAGGGGCGCCCCTGCCCGTCGGCAAAGATCATCACCGCCCTGTACCAGGTGTTGGGCAACTGCAGACCCAGATGCATGTCGTTCGAGATGATCGCCGCGCCGCTCTCGGTCCGGGTTCCCGCCACCGCCCAATTGTTGCTGCCGACCACGATGGCGTCGGCTGCCCCGGCGCCCTCCAGGGCAAGGGTCTGTCCCCCTTGATCAGGCAGGGCCGCTGCGGCGATGACCCAGTCAGGAGCGACCGCCGGGATGGGCGCCGTCCCGCCATCGATACTCGGCGCGTCCAGGGGAGCGTCGTAGGCGGTGGCATCGGGCAGCAGGAACGCCAATTGCTCCGGCGTCGCGTGGATCCGGATCCACTCCCTGGCCAGCTTGCGTTGGAACTCCCCTTGAAGGTTGAAATACATGGCCCGACCCACCAGCAGAGAGTCTTCGGCCCGCCACGGTCTGGGGGCTGTCGCCAACACCCCATATTCGAACGGGCGCACGGTCAGCCTGGCCAAGCCGTCGTTGACACCGGCCACGTAACGGTCGAGAACCGCCCGATCCGCCGCCGGCATCACCGCCAAAGCGGCGATTGCCCGCGCCCGGAAGCGATGCGGCCGATGCACCCGGTCCATGCCGACCGCGACCGCGCCGAACAGTTCGGCCAATTCACCGGCGGCCAGCCGCCGCGACAGGTCCATCTGGAAAAAGCGATCCTGGGCATGAACCACGCCCAGGGCATAGGCGGCGTCGGCACGGTTGGCCGCCGTCACGGTGGGCACACCGGCACTGTCCCGCACCACCGTGACCGGCGCCGACAACCCTGCGGCGGCAACTTCGCCATCCAGCATCGGCAACGACGCGCGCAGACACAGTACCGCACCGGCACCGATGACAATGACCGCGCCGGCAACCACGGCCAGCCCTTGAATGCCCCACCGCAGCGCCCGCATCATCCGCCTCGTACCGATTATTGGTTGCAGGGCATCCTGCCACAGGCCCCCTCTGTCCTACAGGCATTTATTCCCCTGCCTTATGGCCTACAGGCGAAAGAAAGCGTAGACTTTCTACCTGTAAGTAATTTGGCGATAGAGCCGCCACCCGGAAGGACTCGTCGACGGCCATGGACGATGTCGAACTTTTCAAGCGGCTGGGCCTGGCCTTGGCCATCGGCCTGATGTTGGGGGTGGAGCGG
>Ga0326727_10012807_pt1 | contig 18937 bp, 11 predicted proteins | sample MB2enrmetagenome_FD_207643 | JGI IMG/M metagenome (GOLD analysis project Ga0326727, IMG submission 207643) | Lab enriched peat soil microbial communities from McLean, Ithaca, NY, United States - MB29MY | ecosystem: Environmental > Terrestrial > Soil > Wetlands > Peat | place: USA: New York...
AGAGCGGGGGACTGTAGTTAGACCCGCCTGCATCCAGGCGGTCCCGCGGATATCCTCAGGTCGCCTGTTCGAGTCAGGCAGCCGGGACCAGCCACGCCGTCGTACTTTTCAGGTACCGTTCTACGGAATGCCATGTGCGCAGCATGCCCGGAACCCCCGCCGGGGGCAGGACCCCTATTCCATCTCGCGTTCCAGTTCCTCGTCGGTCTTGCCGGCCCGAGGGCCCACGTGAAGCGCCCCGGTGCTCACGTCGTACAGGCCGCCTACCGCTTCCACGCGCTGTTTGCAGATGGCCTCGAGCCACTGTGCCAGAGACTGTGTCTCGTCTGAGCCCACGGTCATGAGATAGACCAGGCTGAGGCCGAGCCCTGTGAGCTTGGCCATGAACTCCAGGCGGAGATCCTTCACGCGTATCTCGCTTATCTCCTCGAGCGGCGCGACGAAACGGACCCTGAAGACCTGCTTCTTGGGGAAAGGGAACTCGTGAACCTCCTCGACCTTGTAGCAGACGATCCTCTGGTCCGTTCCCACGAGATCGGTCGGGCGCTCGACCATCTGCTTCTGGAGCTCGTCCTTTCGGGGCATGCCCTTGCCCTGTATCGGTATCACGAGGGAGAGTATGTTTGGAAGGTAACCGATGACGTTCTCTCCTGGCCGAATCGGGATATTGTCGAAGAATTCCTTGGGAGGCGTGTTTGCTGACACGAGCACGCACTGCATGCCTTGGCGAATATATGATGATGGTTGCCTCTCCCACGGCGCGCCTCTCCGGAAGTCTCGTTCCATGCGAGGTTGCAGCCCGATGGGCACAGGATGGCGCGCGTGCCCGCCTATCTTCTCCCGCCCCCCTGTGTTTCCAGTCGAAGTTGCCGGCGCCCCTCGCAAAACACTTAAGCGTCCGCACCTTCCCCTCGAATTAGGGGCCGAGCATGATTACGTACGTAACTGTATTTTTCTCTAGTGATGGTCCATCTCCACTATCGCTAGCTGAGAAACTGGAAGATAATATTGGTATACCCTTCATAAGAGGTCAACGGGACATTGCATTCAAATGGAAAACACTAGATGAATTCAAGATGTACATGAACAAGATCTACGAGACATTCAAGGATGCACATGTATTCTTGAAATTCGAAACCGTAGAAGAAGTAGAGAAGCCAGTACATCTCCTGGCACAGTGGCCTCCTCCCTCCAATAGAAAAATCGAGCGCACGGACCGGGTAAGGCTACATGGGCAGGCTCCCTGAGACTTCCACTGGAAATAGGGGGGGCCCCCTCTCCTCTGGAAAGGGTACGCCCGCCGCCGACATGGAGGCGGCAGTCATGCGCATCCGCAAGAGCGTGCAGGACCACTCGATATGGTTCGAGAACGCGCTTCCGCTCATAGCCTCGGAGAACCTCCTTTCCCCATACGCCAAGGAGATGATGATCTCCGACTTTCACTCAAGGTACGCCGAGGGGTTGCCCGGAGAGCGCTACTACCAGGGGAACCAGTGGGTTGACGAGGTGGAGATAGAGTGCCTCAAGCTCGCTCGGCAACTGTTCAAGTGTGATTTCGCCGATGTGCGGCCCATCTCCGGGACCGTCGCCAACATGGCAGTGCTGAAAGCGATGACGGAACCTGGCGACAAGATCGGCAGCTGTCGCCTGTCCGAGGGGGCCCACATCTCCTCCGCCTCATTCGGGGCATTCGGCATACGGGGGGTCAAGCCCCTCTACTACGCCTTCGACCCGAAGGCGATGCAGATCGACCTGGAGGAGACGCGGCGTATCCTCCTGAAGGAGAGGCCGAGGCTTTGCCTCTTCGGGCTATCCCTTTTCCTGTTCCCATTCCCTCTCAAGGAGCTCAGGAGCACCCTGGAAGAGATTGGCGCCCGGAGCTGGTACGACGGCGCTCACGTCCTCGGTCTTATCGCGGGTGGGCAGTTCCAGGACCCGCTGCACGAGGGCTGCGTGGTAATGTCCGCCTCGACCCACAAGACGCTGCCCGGCCCGCAGCACGGGATACTCCTCGGGCAGAGCAGGGAGGAAGAGCTCAAGAAGCGGTTGCAATCGGCCGCCTTCCCCGGCGTTACGAGTAACCACCACCTTCACACCATGGCTGCACTGGCGGTCAGTCTGGCCGAGCACATCGCCTTCGGACAGGAGTACGCGCTCGCTACAGTGAAGAACGCCAGGGCACTGGCCCAGGGGCTTCACAGCCGCGGTTTCGAGGTGCTCTGTGCCGACAGGGGTTTCACCGCTAGCCACCAGGTCGCAATCCGCGTGGCGAAGGAGGGTGGCGGCGATGCATGCGCGAAGGCGCTCGAGACGGCGGGCATAGTGGTCAACAAGAACCTTCTCCCCGGAGACAAGAGCCCCAAGCAGCCCGAGGGGCTGCGGTTGGGGACGCAGGAGCTCACCCGGGTGGGGATGGGCGTGTCCGAGATGGACCAGGTGGCCGAGCTCATCCACCGCCTGCTCCACAAGGGCGCCAAGCCGGAAGAAGTGCAGGCGGCGGCGACCGAGCTGAAGGGCGGCTTCACGACCCTAAGGTACTGTTTCGGGGCGGGAGAGGCGGCGTACAGGTACACCGAGCTCGTGGGCAGAGAATAGGCTCTTTCACTCCGGCCGGGTTGGCACGGCCGAAAGCACACCACCGTTGCCGTCAGGTCCCCACAGGGAGGGGGACAGGTGCATCGCCCAGGTGATCGGAAGAGGATTGGCGTGCGGTGCGTGGACCGCTGACGAGACTGGCGCGTCTCCGATCCAGAGGCCGATGCTCTCTGGAGGCAGTACCCACACCGAGGATGTGAGGGTTCGCGACTGAGGGACTGACAGTTGCGAGTCCCACATGAGGGCCGTTCCGGAACCGCTCAGCGGGAACCCTGAACCTGCGAGCTGGATGCTCGCTGAATATGTCGTGTTCAGGTTCGCTATGAGCAGCGTTGTGCTCGGGTTGAGGCCAACGTTCTCAGTGGAAATGGCATAAAGGTTGGGCAGCCCCGAGAGGACGGTGGTGCGCAGGACGATCGAATCGAGTAGGGGCAGGATGGTCGAGTACAGTATGCTAACCGGGTGGGCGTTCCCAGAAGGATCGAACATGGAGCCCGGGTAGGTGCTCTCGAGGACCCACAGGTTCATCGTGCTGAGGTTGAGGTACATCCCCTGCTCGAGTTCCGCGGTGATGTAGGGCACGATCTGGAACCCCGACATGAAGCTGTCTAGGTTGCTCCCTGTTCCGACGCCGAACTCGTCAACGATCACCTGGATGTTGCAGCTGGGGCACGCGGAATCGATCTCTTCCTGGTCCCTGGCGTACCGGATCGAGAGGCTATTGGTCCCGTTGACCGTGGAATAGACGTGCGAGTCGCTTTCCCCGGCGGTTCCTGAGCCTGCGGGGTAGTAATGAAGCGCTATGGCAGTGAGGTTCGGCCCGTTCTCGCCAACGACCGCAGAGATCCACGGTGCCTCGCCTCCCGATCCCCCTACACCTCCGAGGCCGATGAATCGGATGTTGGTGTCCACGAGCTTCATCGCCTCAATGTAGGAATGCACTATGTCCGCGAACGCCGCCGGGGTCGCTCCCGTCTGCTGGAGTGTCGACCACCTTGTCCAGGGGATGTCGAAATGTGTCCACAGGTCAGGTTCATTCCCGATCTCCCAGTATGTCGGATGGAAACCCAGGGTCCCCTCAACGTAGGCAACATAGGAAGCCGCAAGCGAGGGGTTATCTATCTCCGCGGGGACGGTGAATATCGACTGACAGTTGATGGACTCGCACCACGTCACGAACTGGGCAGTCGTCCACGCCGGAGTCACCGAGGACCCATCGTCGTTGTATATCAGTCCGGCCCCTCCGTTGGCGGTCATGTTGTAGCGCTCAGCAAGGTTCCCGCCAGGCCAGCGCAGCATCTTCACCGGTGTCGAGGTCACGTAGGAGAGCATGGAGGGCGTTGGCTCCTGGTCCGCACGCAGGTTGAGTCCCCAGAAGCTGGGCGAGATGACGCCGGCGCTCATGGATGAGATATTCAGAGTCGCGCCGATGGGGGGCGGGCCGGGAGGAGAGATCGGGGTCGCCTGAGTGCCGGACACATACGCATACACCGCATCTCCGAAGAACATCGAGGCAAGGAAGAAGACCAAGATCGCGAGCACCACGACGTCCCTGGAACCCGTCGGCCTTGGAACACCCTGCACTGTCATGCGTTGCGCGACCTCAGGCGACGACCGACTAAGAGGAGGATGAGGAAGGTGGCCACCATGATCCCAACGAACGCGATCGGGACGGCATACGGGGCCCAATTCATGGAATTCGAGGTGGAAGAAGGCACTGGGGCCGTTATCGACAACGGCAACCCGGATCCCACGTCGTTCTGAGCAGTGATCGAGATCGTGTACTTGGCTCCCAGGGCCACGCCCGTGAGGATGAGCTCGAACGTGGCGGAATCGACGAACGTGGTGCCCACAACTCCGCTAGTCGAAGTCCAGTGAATCGTGTAGCCGTTCAGGGCTGATCCGCCGTCATATTGGGGGGGCGACCACGTGATCAGCAGAGAGTCATTGCCGGAAGCGAATATGGCGGTGAAATTGGACACGGGGGATGGAGGGACTGCCGGGGTCACTCCCCTTTCGACCGACGGGTTCCCCCAGCCGACCTCGTTGTAGGCTCTGACCGACACGAGATAGAGGATACCATTTGTCAGCCCGGAGATGCGGGCAGGTGATGCGACATTTAGGTATATCGCCGGGGTGCCGTTCTTGGGCGTGACGTTCAGAGCATACTCCAGTATTGGATACACTCGTGGTGGTGGGGCTGGAGACCAGCTGGCCGTAAGGTTCGTGTTCCCAGGGATCACAGTGAGGTTCCCAGGAGCCCCGGGGGCGTCCCCGGTCGTCACCGCGTATGGGGAGGTAAAGTCCCCTTCACCAGCAGCGTTCCAAGCCGCCACCGAGAAGCTATAGGAGACGTTGGTGACGAGGTCGCCAATTGTGGTCTGCGTGATGTTGGCGACGCGGCGGGATCCATTTGTCACACCGACAGGGACCCAGATGATGGTGTATCCGGTTATGTTCGACCCCCCGTTCTTAGCAGGCGCCTTCCAATTGAGCACCACGCTAGTGCTCCGTGGCACGGCCGAGACGTTTGTCGGGGCTCCAGGAACGGTCGCTGTCCGCACAACGGGAGGAGGTCTGGACGAGGACGTCGGGGCAGGGGTCCCCGTGGCGATGGAGGTCGAGGAAACGGTCACGACCAGGATGGCGAGGGTGGTCCACAACAGTGTTAGTCCCTGCCTGTGGGGGGCCGAAGGCCTGGCGACCGACATCGTGCTAGAACCTGACAGTCTTTGAAAAGGCATTAAGCCTTCCTCCTCGTTGCGCGTTCGCCCGCTACTCCGAGAACTCCGGCATGGCTCCCGGGAAGATGGTGCCCCATGACTCCACGCTGAAGTACTGCTTCAATAGGGACGTGACCGGCCATGTGAATATCCACGGCAGATAGCTGTAGAACCGCATCTTGCAGAGATAGTACGCCATGGCGATGCCCTTCGGAAGGAGCACGATTGCGATCAGCAGGAGGGCAGTCCACACGGTGAGGTATTGGACCATCAACACGACCAGTGCGATGAATATGAGGCTCAGGAAGCGGAGACCTCCGCGAGCATACATGGTGAGCCAGTAGAGCATAGCCAGGCTGCAGTACTCCGGTGCATCAGAGAAGAACGCCCCGAAGTGGTGGCCGTGTGCGAAGTAGCTTCCGCGGCTCCACCTCACCCTCTGTTTCTTGAGCTGCGGGTAGTGGGGAGGCACGTCCTCGAAGATGAGGCTCACTGGCTCGTAGCGCATGGTGTATCCGGCCCGCTGCAGCCTCAGCGTTATCTCGCAATCCTCTCCGTTCCATGCGACCCATCCGCCGTACTTCAGCAGGTCCTTCCTCCGGAACGCAGAAAACACGCCATCAACGACCTGGATGGTCCTGGTTCCCATCAGCGCCCGGAACAGGAACATGTGCCTCCAGGTGAGCTCGAGCATTCTCAGCTTCCTGGTCCATCCCTCGCGCTGAAGTGGCAGTATCAGCCCCTGGACGCCGCCGACCCGGGGGTTCGCGAGGTGGCCTATGAGCGGGCCGAAGCCCCATGCAGGTGACATGAAGCTGTCCGCATCCACACGGATGACGATCTCCCCCTTCGCATAGGAAAGGGCGCTGTTCAGTGCACGGGCCTTTCCTCCGTGGGGAAGGTCAATGCATCGGCCACGTGCGATGTGGAGATGTTTCAGCTCCTCGTGGGCCAGTTCGGAGGTCCTGTCAGTGGAACCGTCGTTCGCAACCAGTATCTCTACCGGGCCGGGATAGAGCCTTGCCGCGCCGTCAATGCAGCGGATGCAGTTCTGGATGCCCACCTGCTCATTGTAGGCAGGGATGATTATGGTGACCTCCGGATGGTAGCTGGACAGCGGAGCTGGAGGATACTTCCGCAGTTCGTGAGAATAGAGCAGTCTTCCTTCGATCACCCAGAAAGTATAGGTGAGAAGCGGCAGCAGGACCAGGATTCTGATCTGGACCAGTAAGGTGTTTCCCTGACCGATGCCCAGGTACTGCCACATCAGGTAGAGGACGAGAAGTGCCCCTGCAAAGGCCAGCACTATCGTCCCAAGGAAGGTGTAGAGCACGCTCCGGTCACGGACCCGGACAGGAGGCATGTTGAGGGGCGGTGGCTTCATCAGCGAGGCGAAGAGGAGCATCATGAAGAATATCCCTCCCAGGAGGGCCATCAGGACCAGAAGCACCACCGGCAAGGTGAACATGATCGCATCAACGAGCAGTGCGCTCAGCATGTAGCCAACGAAGATTATCGCTGACGCGATCCTCTGGTGCTCAGTGAACCTTCCCCCGTGGACGAACAGTCCGCTCACTAAGAGGTAGGCGAGCATGTACGCGACATAGACCAGGAATATCAGGGCGGCCAAGGTGTGGTCCACCTGAGGCACGTTCCCCCACCCGGACCACGGTTTGGGCCAGTAAAGCACGGCCCCCATGGATTGCACGCCGATATTGAATGCGGAGTAGAAGAAGCTCCAGAATGCAACCAGAGGGAAGAGCAGCGCGACGAACACGACGGTGATCTTCCACCCAAATCCCTTCGAGGCCTGGGGGGGTTTGACCGACGCGGCAGCAGGCCCACCGCCTTCCGGGAGCGGAGGCATGACCACCCCGGTTGGTCTGGGAGGTGCCGCCCTGTAACCTCTGTTCTCGGGTATGTCTATGGTGACCGGCGGTGCCAGGTTCCTCAGCTCGCGCCTGGCATGGTCACGGAGGTCCGCAAGCCTCCTTTCCAGTCGGGTGGGCGGCACGCCTTCAGGGATCTCTAGCGATTTCTCGGAAAGGGGCTGAGTGCGCCAGATCAGATCAAGAGGGCCCGAGAAACCACGCATCTTGGGAGGAGCTGCTGGCAGGATCGGGTGCAGAGTTGAGCCGCTCTCTGCGAGCGCCCTCAGCCTGCAGACCCAGAAGTAAAGACCTATGCCACAGAGGATGGCGACGATGGCTATGCCCAGCGGGATTGGGGAGCTACCGAGCCACGAGAACCCTCCGGGTATGAACGCTTGGACCACTGGGCAAGCGAATAGGACTTTCCCTTATGAATGGTGGGGTGGGCCATGACAGAGAGGAGCAGGGTGCAACCCGCCTGTTTCCTGCGAGTCGAACCGGTTCTGCTGGGATGGAAACATCCACCCCATCTCAGGATTCCCGGATAGGCAGTCTCAGGTCTTCTTGTTCGGCTTCAGGACGTACATCCAGACAAGGGCAGCTAGAATCCCCCCGATTATTGGTGCGACTATGAACACCCAGAGTTGGGACAGTGCCGTTCCCCCTACGAAGATGGCGGGACCCAGGCTTCTCGCCGGGTTCACCGATGTTCCATCAATCGGGATGCCCACGATGTGGATCACGAACAGCGATAGGCCAATGGCAATGCCGGCGAAGCCCTTGGGTGCATCCTCAGAGGTAGCTCCGAAGATGACTGTCAAGAAGAAGAACGTCAGCACGATCTCAGCGGCGAAAGCAGACACGAGCGGGAAGTCCCCGGGAGATGCTGAGCCAAAGCCGTTCTGTCCGAGACCTATGGCCGAGATGGTGAAGTTCGGGTTCCCGGCTGCGATGGCCAGAAGAGTGCCCGCCGCGAGTGTGGCTCCGACGCACTGAGACACGATGTAGCCTACGGCATCCCTGAGAGAGATCTTGCCGGCCGTCAGCATGGAGATGGTGATGGCCGGATTGATGTGGCAGCCGGAGATCGGGCCGATCGCATAGACCATTATCAGGACGGTAATACCGAAGGCGAACGCGATCCCGAGGATCCCGATGCCATTGGTCAGCAGTCCAGTGTTGTTGTTCAGGATGCCCAGTTTTCCCATGACGACACTACCACAGCCGAAGAACACGAGGGCGAACGTGCCGATCAGTTCAGCGATGTACTTCCTAACCGCGGATTGGTCACTTGTGTTTTCCGACATAGAGCGCTCTCAACTACGAGGGAGCAAAGTCTCCATAAACATAAATGTTGGCACAGGAAGCCATAAGACCGTCCCCCGCTCCCTTTACGGATCGGGCGACCCGCAGTCGGGTGAAACGCTTCAGTACCTGGGTGGGTAGGCTGGAGGCCTTCCGGGGGCTTGGCCACGCGGTCCCTTCCCATGGCCGGGTTCTTGGGATTGCATCGCCTCCTCATCCTTCCTGCGCTGGATGAGCAGGACCGCGGCGATAGCTACGGCCGATATCGCAACGCCCATGAGCGCCAGGTAGGAATCCATCGTGGAAAGTCCCAGGATCCTTATCCCGCTGCTGCCCGAACCGCCGGACGGAGTGAACATCACGGACACGAACACTGTCGCGCCTGAGACCACGACATTCCCGAGGAACGGAGATGAGGAATATCCGGCAACGGTCAGTATCATGAACGAGTAAGTTCCATTCGGCTCAAAGTACGTGATAGTGTAGGCCGTTGCTGAGGCCGGGCTCCCAGACAGAATGATCGACCAAGAGGTTCCAGAAGGAAGACCGCTCTCCATGAATGTGATCGCGTACGCGTACTGCGGGCTCAGTCCGAACGCGATAGATACTGAGATTGCAGACCCGCTCACAGTCACATCTCCGGATGGTGGCGACGCGGTGTAGCCGGTCACCGTTCCCACCGTGTAGGAGAACGTTGCGTTGGGTTCCGTGAATGTGATCGTGCCACCCGTGGAGTTGAGGGTCGCCCCTCCCAGCGTCACTGACCAGTTAGTTCCCAACCGGAGCCCGGACTCACTGAACGCTACCACGTACTGTCCTCTCGGAACTGCTGTGAAGATGATCGATATTGACGGAGACGTCCCATTCACTACCACCGTTCCAGAGTTCGGGGCCTCGGTATATCCGGCAACGCTCCCGACACTGTAGAAGTAGGTTCCGTTCGCAACAGTGACCGCAATGGATGCGGTAGTCGAGTAGTGCAGGACTCCATTCAATGCGACGGTCCAGTTCGTTCCTGATGGCAACCACCATTCAACGAAGGTCAGCTGGTAGGCCCGGGGGATCGGGCTGAAAACGACGGTGACCTGGACTGGCTGTCCAGTGATATTCAGTGATGAGCTCTTGGGCGTGGCCATGTAACCATTGACTCCTCCCACGTCATAGCGATAGGTTCCGTTCCTTTCAAGGAAGCTGACCATGGATCCTTGAGAAGCGTTAGTGTATCCACGTATCATCACGGACCAGTTCGTTCCCGACGGAAGCCCCTCCTCGGTGAAGCTCATGGTGTAGCCCTGGACGAAGTTCGCAGTCTCGCGGAGGGCGCCTCTGGGAGTGATAGTTATGGAAGTGTTCGTTGCGTTCAGGCTTCCTGCGCCCCACCCCGACCAACGCGTGAAGATCTTTCCCGGCGCGGGCTTCTCCTGGAGGGTCAAGGGTGCAGAGGCATTCGCCCATTTCTCAAACGGCAATATCGCCCCGAAGCCCTTTGGGCTCTCCGTCAGGTTCAACGCCCACTGCAGGTCGTAGGGAATGGGCACGGTCTGGAGAGTCATGCTCACTGTAACGGATGGGGGAGGGAACGGCTCGTAGCGTTCCTTCGGGTTCTTCAGAGTCCGGTTGAAAGGCTGCACCAGGGGTGCAGCATACAGGGGATAGGTTCCGACAGGAAGGAGCTCGGTGATATTGAGATTGGTTGACTCATACTGGGAACCACTGACCGAGAGGAACCAGCGTGTGCCCGAGGGAAGGCCAGATTCCTGGAAGACGGCCGGGCCCGCGCTTCCAGGGTACGCCTCGAAGAGGGCCGCCGTCTGGGCAGGCAATGTCCAGTTCGCGGGGAGCCCGTTGGGGAAGAAGGTTGGGACCGGCATGTAGGTCGCGGGAACGACCCATGTGGACTTGTTGGTGGATGAGTACATCACCTTCCCGCTCCAGGTCCAGAGCTCTGTTGGGGCTGAGCGCGGAACCCCCGGCAGATAGGGCACAAGACTGACGTTGGTGGTCAGGTTGAGATTCAACAGGAACAGGTCCGATCGTGAGGAATGGGCCGGGTCTTGAGAGGCGACCCCCTGCAAGTTTGCACTGAGGCTGTCGTTCCCACCGTTGTACGCGGGTCCGCTCGGAGTTTGGAAGCTGACAGGGTACACCTCGTTCCCGATGTGCGAGAGCATTTGGGAGTACATCGTGTAGTCAGGTCTGAACTGTTCCTTGAAGTTCATCCATGAGTTCGCCGTGCCCATGATCCCGGCGAAGATATCCTCGCTAGGGAGGCCCAGCGTGATCCCCTGCAATTCCATCGCAGCGGTCCCAAGAGCCCCGGGGAACTGTCTGGCAAAACCTCCATAACCCTGGAAGGAGACTGCCGAACCTATCTCCGTCACAAAGATTGGGATGGATGCGCATGTGGGACACGTCGTGTTGAGCTGATTCGATACGTCCTTCTGCGCCCCGGTCACATCCCTTAGAACGCTCCAATTGCCCTCGATGCCACCGTAAAAATTCTGAGGCGTGTACGGTCCCAACCTGCCATTGGAATAGACGTGCATCGCGATTCCAGAGATCAGCGACCCGTCCGCGGCAACAGTCGCATTGATCCAGGCCGACACAGGGATCTTGTTGTGCGGACGTCCCGCCGCGGCAAGCCCGATGATCTTGATGGTAGGGTCGATCGCCTTCAGAGCAACAGTGAAATTGTGAGCGAGAGAACCGTACTGGGTCGGTGTAATGACGTTCTTGTTGCTGTTGCGTTCGGCACCCCATTTGGTCCAGGGGATGTTCCATTCCTTCCAATACTCGGGCTCGTTCCCAAGCTCCCAGTACGCAGGATGGAACCCGAGGGTCTTCTCGGTGTAGTTCACAACCTGGTCGGCAATGGAGATGTTGTTGATCTCAACGGGGACCTGAAAGATTGCCGTGCAGCGGATGGACTTGCACCAATTAACGAACTCGGCCTCGCTCGTGGCCGGTGTCTTCCACGAGGCGTTCTTGCCGGATGTGTGTGTGATTGTGTTGTTTAGCGGGTTGTAGGCATCGCCCGTGCTTCCTCCGGGCCAGACTATGACCTGGGTGGGTGTGGCGTTCAGTAGCGCAGCCTCGTTCGGGAACATGGGCGCCCTTGGGGAGAGGGTCGTTCCCCAGAATTCCGGTGAGAGCAGTGTGGAAATCCCGCCGAGCGTCAGGTTCACGTTCACCGGGGCGCCGGCCGGCAGATAGCTCCCAGGCATCACTGGCTCGGTTGCGGATTGCCCGAAAGCCCCCTGAGGGATGATCAGCAGGAGAAGGACCGCGCCCGAAAGCGCCCAAGCTCGAAGCGGGCTACGGCACCTGGCGATTGCACTCCGGGTCACCGAAAGAAGTACAAATGTGCGCCGCTCAAAACGCTATCGGGTTGAACTAGAGCCAGTATAGAACATCGCACGATGTTTCCGCAAAGCTTGGCCAGTGACCCTGGCATCCGAACTACCCGGTTCCGTTCGCTGGAGGGAAATCTATGGCGAGCTCCGGGTCGCCTTCTCGTAGGTCTTGTTCAGGGCCCTGAAGTATCCCTCGGGAGAACCGACCGACAGCCACTTCTCCCGCGCAGGGTTGCACTGTATTGCAAGCACCTTGTGCCCCCGGCTGATCAGGTGCGAAATCCCGGATGTGACCTCCAATTCCCCGGGATGCATTGAATGGAACTCCTTGAGAGCGCCGAAGATCTCGTCCCCAAATGCGTATAGCGCGGTAGCTGCCCACGAACTCTTTGGGTGCTCGGGCTTCTCCTCCATGGCCTTTACCTTCAGGTAGGAGTGTCCCTCAAACTTGCCACCCGGGACTCCCGTCACGACACCGTAACGTTTGGGATTATCGACACTGCGGACGAACAGGACAACGCTCGCGTTTTCCTTATCCCTCAGCGCAGCCATCATCCGGAGAACGGTTCCCTGCTCCTTCTCCAGGAGCATCGCGTCGGCCGCGTGCAGCAGGAATGGCTCGTGGCCCACGGTGGGCGCAGCCGAGAGAAGAGCGTGCCCGAATCCCAACGGCTTGTTCTGGATCACCCAGGTGAATCGAATGCGGGAAAGCATCTCGTGGAGCGCAATCGTTTCCACCAGTCTCTCGGTCTGGTTTGCGTGGCGCCTGAGAACGGCCGCGTCTGGCGTGAAGTAACGCAACACTGCCTCCACGTCCCTCCCCACCACCATCGTGATCTCGTTTGCCCCGGCCTTGTAGAGGGAATGCACTGCGAGGTGGGCCACTGGCGCTAGGGCCGCGTCTCCGTTCTCGCCGCGATAGAAGAGCGGGAGCATCTCCTTTCGGAGACCTATCGTCACTGGCAACATGCGAGTCCCCTCGCCCGCCATTGTGACCACTGCCTTCATTGTATCACCATCATGGCCTCCTCGCGCGACCGTGGGAGGTCCTATCGTGGAGTGGCGACACCGTCAGCGCATAAATAGACTCTCTCGCACCGGGGAGCAACCCCGACCCGGAGCACTATGGGATCCAGTCCGAATGGCTTAGGCCAGACGTTCCCGTCAATCAAGGCCCAGTCCTACCGAGACGTACCTCACACCATTGCGGGCCAACGCCTTGCGGTCCAGCGTGCGTCTCGAGTCGACCACCAGCTTGTCCTTCAGCAACTTCCAATTCGCTGTGGGAGTCCTGCGGAATTCCTCCCAGTCACATTGTATTATCGCGATGTCGGAGCCCCTGAGGGCCTCCTTCAGCGAACTGGCAAAGAAGAGGCGGCCGCCGATCTCGTCGGCGACGCCATGGGGCAGACCTCTCCTGAAGTTCTCTACAGCGACCGGGTCGTAGAGGGAGACAGTGGCTTCCTGCCAGAGGAGTTCTTCCACGATCGTATAAGCCCTGGAGTCCCGTGTGTCGGACGTGTCGGGCTTGAAGGAGAGGCCAAGGAGCGCGACCCTCTTTCCCTTGAGCCCGCCCGTGCTTTCCCTTGCCAAATCCACAACGTGGCGCGCCTGCCGGTCGTTAACGTCCAGGGTGGCGGAGATTAGCGACGTCTCGAGGCCGCTCGCCTTTGCCCACGCGATGAGGGCTTTGATGTCCTTGGTGAAACAGCTTCCGCCGAACCCGGGCCCGGCCCTCATGAACTTCCCCCCTATCCGAGGGTCCATGCCCACCGCATCGAGCACAGGATAGACATCGACACCCGCCTTCTCAGCCATTCTGGAGATCTCGTTTGCGAAGGACACTCGCGTGGCGAGCATCGAGTTGGAAGCGTACTTTACGAGCTCGGCCGCGGTCGGGCTCAGGACCACGACCTTCGAATGAAAGCCGGCATAGATGCTCTTGAGGAGCTTCTCGCTCTTCTCGTCGGTGATGCCGATCACGATTCTCGGGGGATGCAGCGCGTCCTCGACCATGGTGCCCTCAGCAAGGAACTCTGGATTTGACGCCACCGAGAACCCGGTTCCAAGAGTGCCCCCTGTGCACTTGGCCATCGTGGGGGCGAAGTCGTTCATGGTGGTCCCGGGGACAACGGTGCTCTTCACCACGAAGAGGCGCCAGCCGGGATTCCGGGACTGCGCATACCCCAGGTCCTGTGCTGCCTGCTTCAGGAACGACAGGTCTATGGTACCATCCTTCGCGCTGGGGGTCGGGACGGCAATGAATATCACGTTGCAAGCACCGATGAGATCGTCCACGGAGTCGGCAAAGGACAGCCTGCCGTTCTTGACGTGGCGGGATACGAGTTCGGACAGGCCCGGCTCGAATATCGGGGCCTTTCCCTTCTTCAGGCTCATCATCCGTTCGTCATCGACATCGTAGCCGACTACCTTCTTCCCGGAATTGGCGAACGATACCGCGGTTGCTATGCCCACGTAGCCAAGACCCACAACTCCTATGGCACGACCCTGCGGAGGACGTTTCATCTCTTGTCTCCCCCAACCGCGTGCCAGAAGTACTCTCCGGTGGGAACGAGCCCCTTGCTCAGCGGAACGCGCGGCGTCCATCCCAGCAGCCGCTTCGCCTTCCTGATGTCAGGTCTCCTGCGCTCCGGGTCGTCCTTTCCCCTCTCGATGTGGATTATCTCGGAGCGTTCCCCGGTCAACATCCTGATCTGCTTGGCGATGTCGAGAATGGTCATCTCCTCGCTAGGGTTCCCAAGGTTCACTGGCCCTTCAACCTCGTCAGCATGGAAGAGGGCGATGAGGCCCGCGACCATGTCCGACACATAGCAGAATGATCGCGTTTGCTTCCCCGTGCCCTGGATGGTCATCGGCAGCCCCTTCCATCCCTGCACGAAGAAGTTCGAGATAACGCGGCCATCGTCCGGGGCCATTCTTGGGCCGTAAGTGTTGAAGATGCGCGCAATGCGGATGTCGGCTCCCTTGGCGCTGTGCCAAGCAGTGCACAGGGCCTCCCCGTAGCGCTTTCCCTCATCGTAGCACGAGCGCACTCCAATGGGATTCACGTGGCCCCAGTAGTCCTCTGTCTGCGGATGGATCTCCGGGTCGCCGTAGACCTCAGAGGTGGAGCTGAACACCATCCTGGACCCGCAGGCGCAGGCGTGGGAAAGCATCTGAGCGGTCCCAAATCCGTTGACCTCCAGCGTCTCGATCGGGAAGCGCTGGTAGTAGGGCGGAGAGGCCGGAGAGGCAAGGTGGAAGATCGCCTCGGCAGGGGGAAGTGCGACTTTCTTCCTCAGGTCACCCTTGATGAGGGTGAACCTCGGGTTCCCGGCGAGCTCGGCAAGGTTCTCCTTCCTGCCGGTCATGAAGTTGTCTACGCCGACGACGTTCCACCCGTCACTGAGCAGCCGTTCCGAAAGATGGGAGCCAAGGAATCCGGCAGCGCCCGTGACGATCGCAACTCTCCTCATTTCGAAGCCTCCTGGAACAGCGATAGAAGGGTTGGGCGCAGCTTCGGGTCCTTGAGAGCGAACTCCACGTTCGTCCTGAGCCACAGGAACTTGTCACCGATGTCGTAGCGCTTGCCGTTGAGCATCAGCGCGTAGATCTTCTCTTTGCGGCGCAAAATATCCAGAGCGGTAGTGAGCTGTATCTCCCCTTTCTTGTCGGCAGGGGTCTCCTCTATGGCAGAGAAGATGCCTGGGGTGAGGAAGTAGGCGCCTGTTATGCCTAGGCGGCTGGGCGCCTCAGATAGACTGGGTTTCTCAACGAGTTGCTCCACCTGGATCACACCCGGAGCGACCTCCTTGCCGCCCACGATGCCGTAATCGGAGACCTTGTCCTCGCTGACCTTCTCGACGGACATCACCGAGGAATTACCTCCAAGCTCCACAAACTTGTCACGCAGCTGCTTCAGCAATGGAGGGTCGCAGACGTTGATGGTGTCTCCCAGTAGCACACCGAACGGCTCCTTGCCCACGTGTTCCTTTGCGCAGTAGATGGCATCCGCGAGACCTCTGGGCTTCCTCTGCCTCACGTAGAAGATCGAGACATGGCTGGTCAATGCATCGAGGTCGGCCAGTTCGGGAGATCCCTCGACCCCAGGCTCGGGGTTGTGGTCGAAGTAGTCCTCCACCGCCCTCTTCCCCCGGCCGGTGATGATCACAATGTCGTCGGCGCCGGCATCGACCGCCTCCTTGACGACATAATGGATGACCGGCCGGTCAAGGACTGGCAGCATTTCCTTGGGCATGCTCTTCGTGGCGGGAAGGAACCGCTTCCCCAGCCCTGCTGCTGGAATGACCACTTTCATGCGTGAGCCACATCGCTCACGCACATTTTAAAGGTGGCCAAAGGGAAGTCGCCCCATCCCCAGGTGAAACCACCGCAGCTCCGGGGCATGGTACAGCCCCTACAGGCCCTCGTGCGCGGAAACGGAGGGCAAGGGCTGAGCCCTCCTCCTGCGAAGCAGGACAAGGACGGCAGCGATGACCACAACAGCTGCCATCACTCCGACGAAGATTAAGAACGTTATTCCAGAAGGCAGGGGGGTGGGACCAGAGCTCGGAGGGTGGGCAGGAGTCACCGCAATAGCAGCCGAGGAGTAGACGGTTTTTCCGTTCAGGGTCGCGTTCACAAAGAGGGTAACCTCGCCGGGTGTGTTACCTGCTGCGAACATTACTGAGGGACCGGTGGTTGTGCTTAGTATGCCCATTGCCCCGTTTGTGAGGGCCCAAGAGTAGGCGATGCCAGAGGGGCATGTGGCATTGCAGGTCGGAGTGCCCTTGAACTGTGGTGATGTCGCCCCTTCCACCACAACGGCTGAATTGGGGATCACTGCCACTGAGATCAAGGCTGGGGCCCAGATTGTGATGGATGCCGAAGCATTCTCCGATGCCCCGTTCAGAGTGGCTGATAGCAAGAGGCTAAGCGAACCGACCGAGTTCCCCGCAGTGAATGTTGTTGCGTTACCGGTCGTGGTTGAAATGTTTCCCGTATTGCTGCTCAAGGACCATGAGTAGGCAATGCCCACCGAGGGACAAGCAGCGCTGCACGTTGGAATTGCCCTGAAGGTCTGTGTGCCACCTAAGCCTACTGTGGACTGAGGTGGGCTCACGGTCACCGAGGTCAATGTGAGTGCCATGATGGTGATGATTGCGGGCGAACTCTCCATGCTCGCACCGTCTAGAGTAGCATTCACGAATAGCCCCACCGTCCCGATTGCGCCGCTCGCAGTGAAAGTCACTGAGGAGCCCATGGAGGAATTGAGCGAACCCGCGGCACTGTTTGTGAGGCTCCACGAATACGTCATTCCTAGCGGGCAGGAGCTTGTGCAGGTCTCCGTCGCAGCGAAGTTGGCAATCTCGCCGGTGGCAATTGTATCAGAGGTGGGAGTTATCGCAAGCAGTGCGCCGCAGAACAGGCAAAGGGCGTCCACAGCGAGCGTCACTGTCCTGTTCGCACTATTCCGGGCGCTGTCATTCACGTAAGACCTCACGGTATAGTTCCCAGTTGCGCTCGGCTTGCAGCTCATCGAAGCACTGTCGGCCGAGGCACAGCCAGTAGGCAGACCGGTGAACGTGTAGGAATAGGGTGAAACTCCCCCGCTCAGGGACACGCTGAGGCTCGTGGTCTGGCCCAGAGTCAGAGTGCTAGGTGTGGCGGTGAAGGAAGTGATAGAAAGGGTGTGATCGACTATGAGAACTGCCGTAGAGGATCCCGTATCGCCCGCAGAGTCATTGACAAATACACTGACAGTGAAGGTACCGGTGACCGCGGGCACGCATTTCAGGCCGCTCGCATTCTTCGAGACACATCCTGAAGGCAGACCCAACCAGGCGTATGTGTACGGGGGCACTCCAATTGCCACGCTCGCGTTCAGGAGTGCCGAGTCTCCCAGGGCTATCGTTGGTGGCGTTGCCTTCAGAGAGATGTGCAAGCCGGAGACGGACTTGCCGCTGACCCAGAGACCGATACTCTCTGGCGGCATCACCCATCCAGAGGACGCTCCAAGACCTAGAGGTTGAGACACCGGAGCTGAAGAGGTGGTGTTCCAAAGCCAAACGGTCCCAGACGAATTGAGGGGGAACCCCGATCCGGTAAGCGATATCCTTGCCGAAAGGGTCGAGTTCAGGTTGGCGATCAAGAGCGAGGTGCTCAGGTTGCCGGTCGTGTTCTCAGTGGCCAGGGCATAAACGTTCGGGAGCGCAGACGTCACGTTGGCGCTGAGCACGACCGGGTCGAGATGCGGCAGAATGGTCGAGTAGAGAGTTGATATTGGATGGGCACCGCCTGAGGCGTTGAACATGGAGCCGGCATACCCCCCTTCAAGCGCAAATAGCTCCATCGAGCTGACGTTCAGATAGATCCCCTGCTCCAGCTCGGCGGCTACGTACGGCACCAGCTTGAAACCAGACATGAAAGCGGTCAGGTTGGTTCCCGCAGCCGCGTTGAGCTCATCGACAATGAGCTGGATGTGGCAGCTGGGGCACGCAGACCCTATGGCGGCCAGGTCGTGCGGTATTCGATACTCAAGGCTCTGAATCCCAATCACTGAGGAATAGACCTGTGCATCGGTCTCATTGACGGTCCCAGCGCCTGCAGGGTACACGTGTATCGCGATTGCAGAGATGTTGGGCCCGTTCACGCTGACAGTCGAGGTAATCCAGGGGACCTCGGATCCCGTTCCCACTCCGCCAAGGCCGATGAACTGGATGTTGGGGTCCACAAGCCGCATCACCGACACATAGGCATTGACAACGCTTGCATACTCGGCGGGAGTTGGTTCAATGTCCTGGCTGGTGTTCCACTGGTTCCACGTGACTCCAAAATGGTCCCACAGTGCAGGTTCATTCCCAATCTCCCAGTACGTAGGGTGGAAGCCGAGCGTCACCTCGACGTAGGTCACGTACGAAGCGGCGAGCGAGGGTCTGTCTATCTCCGCGGGGACTGTGAAGATGGTCCTGCAGTTGAAGGACTCACACCACGTGACGAACTGGGCAGTGGTCCAAGGCGGTACGGTCGTCGATCCACTGTCGTTGTAGAGCAGGCCAGCGCCTCCGTTGGCGGTCATGTTGTAACGCTC